>Ga0137308_101879_pt1 | contig 17206 bp, 12 predicted proteins | sample Inofrocosms_June_FD_97181 | JGI IMG/M metagenome (GOLD analysis project Ga0137308, IMG submission 97181) | Mouse cecal microbial communities from Vienna, Austria - N-Acetylneuraminic and N-Acetylglucosamine D2O microcosms_June | ecosystem: Host-associated > Mammals > Digestive system > Large... | reverse complement strand
CATAGAGCAGAAACCGCTCCCGCTGGGTTTTGGTGCAGAGGGCCAGCACCGCCATAATTTCATCCAGCGTCTCCCGCTGGCAGACCAATTCCTCCGGGGTGGCGCAGTAGGGCAGAACGCCCTGGGCGGCAATTATGTATTCGTCACACTCGCGCCCGTCCCAATGCCGCCACTGTTCCCGGTCAAGGCTCCGCTCGGTGCGCTTGACCAGTTCCCAAAATTCCTCAAGGGTGGCGGCGTCCTCATAGGTCATCTTGCGGCTGTATCTCTTGATGGTGATCTCCATCTTGTTGTCCTCCTGTTCAGATTTGGGGTAAGCGAAATCTGAACAGGAGGGGCGGGCCGCGACACCGGGGCCGGATGGGACAGTCCCCTGAAAAAGCAAAAACGCCCGAACAGCATAAGGCTGTTCGGGCGCTGGGGTTGGCGATATGGGCAGACAAAAAACGACTATTTTTGCAAACCTGGGTAGGGGATGCCGCTGTGAGGATTAGGCTTTTTTTGACAAGTACCTATCTGTTCGCAATCGCATGGCGGCATCCTCCTGTTGCCGCCAAAGCGCAAAAGAGCGGCGGCTCCGATTTCTCAAAGCCGCCGCTTTTTATCGGACATAGCCACGACTTTTCAAATGCAAAGCCGATAACCATAGGGAAACTTCCCGTATGTTATCGGCTCTGCGTCTGTGCGTCTGGCTCTATGATTAACGTATTCAATTCTCGGACACTGATTAACATTTCCTGCTTGCACTTGGGACAATACAGCGGAAACCTTTCAAGAACCGTATCTTCGTATACTTTTATTCGGGTCTTTCCGCCACAGGCAGGACAGCATATCCAGTGAGAACAATTTTGTGTTGCGTTCATTTGCACCACCTTATGTTATCAATGCTCCTGAGATGTAATGGAAATATGGGTTCCCGCTATCCGCAATTCTCTGTGTAACCGAACCGCCATAACTGCGGTGACAATCGCTGAAATAATATCCGCTATCGGCTGTGCGTAGAGAACTCCGCTTAATCCCCAAACCGCTGGAAGTATCAGAATAGCAGGGACAAAACAAATCCCCTGACGGCAAGCGCCGAGGATACAGCCCTCTGTGGCTTTTCCCATCACAAGGAACAGGAAGGAATAGACTGTGTAAAAACCAAAAAGGACAAAAGAGAGGCTGTTTGCCCGTAGCGCAATAGAACCGACACGAACCATCTCCGCATCGTCCTTTGTGAAAAGGGATACAATCTGCGTAGAGAATACAGCGGCAATAACACCAAAAATAACACAAAAGACAGTAGACCAGAGGATAGCAGTTTTGATAGCCTCTCGCAGCCGGTCAATTTTTTTTGCCCCATAGCTAAATCCGGCGATTGGCTGAAATCCTTTCAGAAAGCCAAAGACGATCAGTGTCCCCATGGACATAATTTTTGTGACCGGCCCCATTGCGGCCAGTGCGGAGCCTCCGTAATCCTTAGCGGCACTGTTTATCATGCTGATGGAAAGGCTGGTCAGAAGTTGGAAAATCAGCGTAGGAATACCGATTTTCAAAATTTCGGACATAATCTCTTTTGCAAAGCAACATTCTTTAATGCTGAAGCTGAACACGCTCTTTTTCCGGAGTATGTAACACACATAAACCAATGTGGAAACGATTTGGGAAATCGCTGTCGCAATCGCCGCGCCAGCTACGCCAAAGTTCAGTGTGTAGATGAAAACAGGGTCTAATATCACATTCAGCACCGCGCCAGCCATCAGCGCGCACATAGCCGTTTTCGCCGCACCCTCACTGGAAACGATATTGTTCATGGTGACATTGAACACGTTAAAAATGGAGAACACGATATAGATGCGTGTGTAAGCGATTGCATAGGACATCACGCTTTCGATCGCGCCAGCTTGTTTCAAAATCGGTTCCAGAAAGATAACGGAGAACAGGATCACAACCGCCCCAATCGAAATTCCGCTGTATATGGCCGTACTCGCTACCTTGTTCGCTGTGTCCTTATCGCCCCGGCCCAGCAGCCTGGACAGATAGGCGGCAGCGCCGTTTCCGAACAGCAGGCCCAGGCCAACAACAATCTGTCCCAGGGGAAAGGCAACCGTGACCGCGCCCATCTGGTCGGTCCCCAGCCCGCCTACAAAATAGGTGTCTACCAAATTGTAGAGGGCGTTAATGAGCATACCAATCATCGTTGGGATGCCCAGTGCCAGGAGAGCTTTTGGAATTGGCGCACTCCCCAGAAACGCCATTTTTTTGTTTCCGTCCATAAATTGCTCCTTTCTCTTGACAGCCGGTGTAATGTGAAGTAGTATAATTTATAGCAGCTGCCAGCCAGCACATACTACTATAATTTATAGCACTTGTCAAGTACGAAAGGGGAAATCTTCATGGCAACAATCGATTTGATTGTTCTTGGGATGCTCAAAAAGCAGCCGTTGAGCGCCTACGATATTCAAAAGCTGGTGGAATACCGCAATATTTCAAAATGGGTAAAAATCAGTACACCGTCTATCTATAAAAAGGTCATTCAGTTAGAGGAAAAAGGTCTGCTCCAAAGTGTCCCTGTGCGAGAAAACAATATGCCGGAAAAAGCTGTCTACTCGCTGACAGCCGGCGGTGAACAGGAATTTGAGCGGCTGATGGAAGAACTCTCCGCCCAGCCTATCCGTATGTTTTTAGATTTCAATGCTGTGATTGTAAATTTGGACAGCGTTCCTTTGGAAATGCAAAAATCCTGCGTTGCCAGTATTGAAAAAAATGTGCAGGATTTGAAAAGCTATCTGGAAGAAAACCTTCGGGAAAAAGAAAATGCGCCGGAGGTTCCTGAAATCGGTATAGCGGTTTTGCGTCAGCAGTTTGTCTTGGCTGAAACGATTGAAACTTGGATTGAGGAATTGAAGAAGCGATTTTAAGGGCTAATTCTCAAAATGTGCATAAGGGGCTGGAAAGCACGCATTAGTGTGATTTCCAGCCCCTTTTTGCGGTTATTTCATAGTGCAGGTGCAAAATGTCAGCAGCCCGTTTCATAGTTTAATTTGTGGTCTTGTCCATATCAGCGAGAAGATCATGCCAGAGGTCACGGCGTGGCAGAACCGGCCGCTGGAGACGGTGTATCCGTTCGTATTTCTGGATGCCATCCATTACAAGGTGAAGGAAAACCATCCGTATCAAACCAAACTGGGATATTCTGAGTACCTTTTTCGCATATCCCACCGAGATTCGGAAAATCATATACACGACAAATATTATTGAGGGCCTGAACCGTCAGTTCCGCCAGATCACAAAAACAAGCCCAGCTTCACCAACGACGATTCCCTGCGTAAGATGCTCTACCTGGCCAGCAGGAAAATTGTCGAGTACTGGACTGCCAGATGTCGAAATTGGGACATGGTTTTGTCCCAGCTCCAGCTCATGTTCCAGGACCGCCAGACCGCCTGAACCCGACTTCCCCTTAGTGTTTCCAGGCAGGTGGGTAAGCCGGGTTGTGTCCAGCCCGGGAAATCTTCTGATTTGCCCCCGTTCCCTTGACTACAGCTTGTCTCCTTTTACACAAAATTTTCTGACGGGCCGACCAGCGCAACTGCGCTGGTCCTTACAAGGGTTTGGGGGCGTCAGCCACCAACAAGTATGCCCCGGTATATACCGGGGCATTGCCGCGACTACTCAATGGGGCGGATAAGCACCTGAAAATGATATAATATTCCACATTAATGTCACGCGATATTTTGCGGCAAAAATGATATTTTGACCATCCATCTGATATATTTCCGAAACGCTTTGTGATAGGCTATACAAAAATTGGTGGACCAAGAAAAGGGGCGTTAATCATCATGTTCCGGCCAGACAGCTTGTTCATACGATTTCTGACAAAAGTGTGTGACCTGATTATTTTGAACATCCTATTCATGCTTATGTGCGTAACTGTTGTCTTTTCTGGAACTGCGGTCACTGCGCTCTATACGATGACCTTCCGGATGATACAAAAAAAGGACGGCCCATTGGTCAAGGGCTACTTCCGCGCTCTTCGTGAGAATTTCATCCCATCTGTCCCGGCGGCCATCTGTCTTTTCGTAGACGTAACACTGCTGGCAATTCTCCGTAAAGCGCTCTTCGCCGAAACCTTGCTGTTTTCACCCAATATTTTTGTTTTCCTGTCCATCGCGGCAGCTTTCCTGACAGCAGTATTGTCCTATATATTTCCTCTGCTTGCACGTTACGAAAACACATTCCGCCAGCACCTTGGAAACGCCGGACGGCTGGCGGTGGTCAACCTGCCGGTTACCGTTCTGCTCACGGCGGTCAATCTGCTGCCGGTCCTCCTGGTCCTGTTCTTCCCGCAGCTGCTGGGGGTTGTGGCCGCGTTCTGGATGTTGATCGGATTTTCTGCCGGAGCCTATGTGAACACATTTTATTTGAACCGGATATTCAATCCAAAGGATAAGGGGGATGCCGCATGACGCAGGATACGCTTTCCTATGATGGATACACGCTCGTTTTCGAGGATCATTTTGATGGGCCGGAATTGGACCGGAGCCGCTGGAACGTGGAACTCCATGAACCCGGCTGGGTCAATGAGGAGTGGCAGAAATATGTGGACAGACCGGAAAACGTCCTTCTGGAAGACGGCAGGCTGCTCATCCGTCCGGTGAAAACGGCGCATGACGGTCAGGCTTCCTACACCTCCGGGCGAATCTCCACGCAGGGCAAGCGCGAGTTCACTTATGGCCTGTTTGAAGCCCGGCTGAAGGTTCCGAAGGGCAAGGGCTTTCTGCCCGCCTTCTGGCTGATGACGGCAGACGAAGATGCGTACGGTCAATGGCCCGTCTGCGGAGAAATTGACATTATGGAGGTTTTGGGTTCTCTCCCCCAAACCAATCATGGGACGATCCACTACGGCCTTCCCCACCAGCAGAATCAGGGAACCTTCACGCTGCCGGCCGGGGACTTTTCGGAAGATTACCATATATTTTCTTTGGAATGGAAACCGGGGGTACTCCGCTGGTATGTGGACGGGAAACTGTTTCATGAGGCGCGGCAGTGGTTTTCCGCTCGTTCCGGACAGCCGCCGGCACTATTTCCGGCTCCGTTCGACCACAACATGTATATCATCCTGAATCTCGCCGTCGGCGGAAGCTGGGTCGGCTATCCCGACGAAACCACGGACTTTGAGAGCGCAGTCTTTGCGGCAGATTATGTGCGGGTATATCAGAAAAAACATTGAAGGAGGTATGCGCATGGCAAATATTCGCTTTTTAGATAATTCTGAAATCTTTGAAATTCACAATCCGGAGGAGATAAGCTGTCTTTATTTTCCTCTGGCCAGTGAAACGGGGCTGAAAAGCTCCATTGCCCCTGACCTTGGCGGCGACTGCAAGCTGGACCAGGAGGGATTTTTGCTGGAGCCTGTCAGCTCCGAGGACCTGCGCACCAGCCGCAGCACCCGGAATTTCTGGTGTGTGACGGAAAGGGGCTGCTGGTCAGCCGCGGGGGTATCCGCAGAGCAGGAGGCAGCCCGCTTTACGCCGGAGCAGGACAAGAGCAGCCTGACAGCGGGCTTCATGTGGCAGGCTGTCAGGCGGGAGACAAAGCGTTATGGCCTTTGCGCGGAGATCACATCCTTTGTCCCTCATCATGAGAATGTTGAGATCATGTACGTCCGCGTTACCAATGCGGACGCCGTGCCCCAGCGCCTGACCGGGATCGCAGCGATTCCCATCTATGGCAGGAGCGCGGACAACATCCGGGATCACCGGAATGTGACCTCCATGCTCCACCGCATCCGGACCACGGATCACGGCGTGCTGGTAAAGCCCACCATGTCCTTTGATGAGAAGGGCCACCGGGAAAATCGCCGGATCTATTACGTCCTCGGCGCAGATGGGAATGGGGGATACCCGGCGGTCTATTATCCTACTGTGGACAGCTTTGCGGGTGAAGGCGGTACGTTCCTGCATCCACGGGCAGTCTATGAGGACGCGCCGGGCGTTCCAGCAGGGGCGGAAGCTGCGGGCCGGGAGGCCATGGGAGGCATCCGGTTCCCGGCAGTCACCCTGGCGGCGGGACAAACGGCATCATACATCATCCTCCTGGGCATGTCGGAGGACGAGGAAGAGCTTAACCGAATTCTGGATGCCTATCGCACGGCGCAGCAAGTAGAGCAGGCGCTGGACAGAGTGAAAGCCTACTGGCAGCAAAAAGTGAACGTCCGCTATTACACCGGGAATCCGGATTTTGACCGCTTCATGCGGTGGGTCAGCTTCCAGCCCTTCCTGCGGAGGATCTACGGCTGCTCCTTCCTGCCCCACCACGACTATGGCCGGGGCGGCCGGGGCTGGCGGGACCTGTGGCAGGACTGCCTGTCCCTGCTGCTGATGGACCCCTCCGGCGTAAAGGAGATGCTCCAGGCGAATTTCGGCGGAGTGCGTATTGACGGTACCAATGCCACCATCATCGGCGACGGGCTGGGGAATTTTATCGCGGACCGCAACGGCATCGCCCGGGTCTGGATGGACCACGCCCTCTGGCCGCTGATGACGCTGAAGCTGTACATTGACCAGACCGGAGACATGAAGATTCTGGACGTCAGGATCCCCTACTTCAAGGACCCCCAGGCAATGCGCGGGACAGATACCGATCCCCACTGGAGCGGCAGGAAACAGCAGGAAACCGATGCGGGTGAGGTCTATCTGGGCAGCATCCTGGAGCACCTGCTGATCCAACATCTCACCGCCTTTTACGAGGTGGGGGCGCACAATATTTTCCGCCTGCGGGGGGCGGACTGGAACGATGCCTTGGATATGGCCTCCGAACACGGAGAGAGCGTGGCGTTCACCTGTGCCTACGCGGGCAACTTCCGCCAGCTGGCCCGGCTGCTGCGGAGAGAGGACGGGCCGGTAGAACTGCTGGAGGAGATCCAGGAGCTGCTGGCCGGGGATGCGGATGTCTACGGGGATGTTTCCCGGAAAAACGACATTCTCGCGCGGTACGCCGGACGGTGCAGGCACAGCGTCAGCGGACGCACAATCGCGGTTCCCAGCCGGGAGCTGGCGGACCGGCTGGACGGCATGGCGGACTGGCTGATGGAGCACATCCGCCGTCAGGAGTGGATCGACGCCGGAGAGGACGGCGGCTGGTTCAACAGCTACTACGACGATCACCAGCGCCCCCTGGAGGGCGTGACGGGGGACGGCGTGCGCATGATGCTGACCGGGCAGGTGTTCGCCATCATGAGCGGCACGGCTACGGACGAGCAGGTACGTGCCATTACGCAAAGCGCGGACCGTTTCCTCTACCGGAGAGAGGCGGGCGGCTACCGGCTGAACACGGATTTCCATGAACTGAAATCCGACATGGGCCGGATGTTTGGCTTTGCCTACGGCGAAAAGGAAAACGGCGCGGTGTTCTCTCATATGACGGTCATGTACGCCAACGCCCTTTACCGGCGGGGATTCGTCCTGGAGGGCTACAAGGCCCTCCAAACCCTGGCGGACGCGGCGCTGGATTTTCAGACCAGCAGGATCTATCCCGGTATCCCGGAGTATTTCAACGCCGACGGCCGGGGGATGTACCACTACCTCACTGGCGCGGCCAGCTGGTATATGCTGACGGTGATCACGGAGGCCTTCGGCGTACACGGCGAGGACGGCAATCTGGCTGTAGCGCCGAAGCTGGTGCGGGAACAGTTTGACCAATCCGGTACGGCGGCTGTGGAGTTTTTCTTCGCCGGGAAGGCGTTCCGCGTTACGGTAGTCGATCTGATGGGGAAAGAATACGGCACATACCACATCGCCAAGGCGTACCTGAGCGGACTGACCCCGTCCACGATCCGCAGTCTTCCGGTAGAGGGAGGCAGAGCGGTGCTCAGCAGGGAAGTGATCGGCCGGCTGCCGGAAAGCGGAAATCAAATCGTGGTCGAATTGATGTAAGGAGGCGTTATCACCATGCAATGCGGTTATTTTGACGATCAGGCCAGAGAGTATGTCATCACCCGGCCTGACACGCCGGCCCCCTGGGCCAACTACCTGGGCTCGCCGGAGTACGGCGCGCTGATCTCCAACAATGCCGGAGGCTACAGCTTTGTCAAATCGGGGGCCAACGGGCGCATCCTGCGCTATGTGTTCAACCAGTTCGACCAGCCCGGACGGTACATCTATCTCCGCGACAACGCCTCCGGCGACTTCTGGTCCGCCTCCTGGCAGCCGGTGGGAAAGCCGCTGGACGTCTACCAGTGCCAGTGCCGCCACGGGATGGGCTATACAAAAATGACCGCGGACTACTGCGGTATCCACAGCGAGGCCGCCTACTACGTCCCCCTGGATGCCGCCTACGAGGTCTGGCGGCTGACCGTGACCAACTGCTCCGCCCAAAGGCGGGAGCTGACGCTGACGGGCTACGCGGAATTCACCAACAACGGCAACTACGAGCAGGATCAGGTCAATCTGCAGTACTCCCAGTTCATCACGCGGACGCTGTTTGACCAGAACCGCATCCGTCAGCAGATCCACGGGAATCTGGACGCCCAGAACAGCGAGGTGGACGCCAAGTCGGTCATTGAGCGGTTCTTCGGCCTGACGGGCGCGGACGCTGACTCCTATTGCGGAGACAGGGCGGCTTTCCTGGGGCGGTATCACGGGTATGGCGACCCGGCAGGGGTGGCCTCCGGCGACCTGGGAAATACGCTGAATTACAACGGGAACGGCTGTGGGGCGCTGTCCACCGTGGCTGCCTTGGAGCCGGGAGAGACGAAAACCATCGCCTTCCTCCTGGGGGAGAAGGGCGAAAAGGAGAGCGCGGCGCTCCTGGAGGCCTACCGGGAGCCGGAAGAGGTGTGCGGCCGGGAGGTGGAGGCCCTGGCCCGGTACTGGCAGGAGAGGTTCTCCCATTTCCAGGTCAAGACGCCCTGCCCGGAATTTGACACCATGCTCAACACCTGGAACGCCTACAACAGCTTCATCACCTTCACCTGGTCCCGGGCCGCGTCCTTCATCTACTGCGGACTGCGCAACGGCTACGGCTACCGGGACACCGTGCAGGACATCCAGGGGGTCATCCATCTAGCCCCGGAGGAGGCGGCGAAAAAACTCCGCTTTATGCTCTCCGCCCAGGTCCATCACGGCGGCGGTCTGCCCCTGGTGAAGTTCACCCACGATCCCGGCCACGAGGATACGCCGGAGGATTCCTCCTATGTCCAGGAGACCGGCCATCCGGCCTACCGGGCGGACGACGCCCTGTGGCTGTTTCCCACGGTCTATAAATACATCGCGGAGACGGGGAACACGGCGTTCCTGGACGAGGTGATCCCCTTCGCCGACCGGGACGAGGGCACAGTCTACGAGCACCTTAAGCGGGCACTGGATTTTTCCATGCAGCACATGGGCCCCCACGGGATGCCCGCCGGGCTCCACGCCGACTGGAACGACTGCCTGCGCCTGGGCGCGGACGGGGAATCATCCTTTGTGGCCTTCCAGTTCTACTACGCCTTCACCGTCCTGCGGGAGTTTGCGGAATACAGAGGGGACGCGGCTTATCTGGACTGGCTGACCCAAAAGCAGGCAGCCCTCCACACCCGGCTGAACGACCTCTGCTGGGACGGAGACCGGTTCATCCGGGGCTTCACGGAGGCCGGGGAGGTCATCGGATGCCGCGCCGCAGCCGAGGCGAACCTGTGGCTGAACCCCCAGAGCTGGGCGGTCATCAGCGGTCTGGCGGATGACCGGCAGGCTGAATTGGCGATGGAAAACGTCTACAACCGGCTGAACACGGAGTACGGCGCGATCCTGATGGACCCGCCCTACCACGCCCACGCCTTTGACGGTGCGCTGGCAGTGATCTACAACGCGGGCGCGAAGGAGAACGCCGGGGTGTTCTCCCAGTCCCAGGGCTGGCTGATTCTGGCGGAAGCTCTTCTGGGCCATGGAGACCGGGCGTTCACCTACTTCCGGGAGAACGCGCCGTCCATGCAGAACGACCGGGCGGAGATCCGTGAGATCGAGCCCTACTGCTACGGGCAGTTCACCGAGGGGAAGGCCAGTCCCCGGGCCGGACGCTCCCACGTCCACTGGCTCACTGGTACCGCCTCCACCGTCATGGTGGGCTGTGTGGAGGGCATCCTGGGAATGCGTCCGGACCTGGGCGGCATCAGAATAGCGCCCTCCATCCCGAAGGAGTGGAAGGCGCTGGAGATCGACAAGGACTTCCGGGGAAAAAAGCTCCATATCCGCGTGGAAAACCCGGATGGCAAGGAGTCTGGCTGCGCGAGCCTCGTGGTCAACGGGAAAGACGTGGGCGGAGATTATGTGCCGGAAGAGATGCTGACGGATCAGACGGAAATTGTCCTGACGATGTAGCGCCCGCTACTCTGCGGGAAAGGTCTCCCGGTTGACGTTCCAGTTGTTGAGATAATTTTGGTCCCGGTATGCCTTGGGGGTCATGCCCACCCGACTGCGGAAATGCTGGATGAAATGGCTCTGAGAGGAGTAGGACAGCATCGCCGCGATGTCGGCGAAGTCATAGCTGCTGAACCGCAGCAGGTTCTTGGCCATGTCGATCTTCCGCTGGCGGATGTACTCGCTGACGGAGATGCCGGTCTCCTGCTTGAAGATCCGGGAGAGATGGGTGGGGGAAACGCAGACCGCCTCCGCCAGATCATTGACCGTGATCCGGTCCATGATGTGGACGTAGATATAGTCGATGGCCTCCGCCACCTGCTTGGAGGAAGCGATGTTCTTTTTCAGCCGCCGCATCCGGCACACGAAATCCAGGGCCATCTGGTCATGGACGTAGACGATCTCCGCGATGTTGGTGCAGCAGTCCATCCGCCGGATATACTCGTCGCTGAGGCCGAATGCCTCCTCCATGGCCATACCGCCCTCCATACAGAACCGGGTAATCATGGCCGCCGTCACCACAAAGTGGTAGCGGAGATTGGTGACGGGGTTGTCGGAGAGTTTCCCCGCGCCCTCCATGTTCTCGAACGCGCCCCGGCTGCAGTTGTCTTGGACGGCGTCGATCAGTCCCGCGGCCACGGAGCGGTAAAACATGAATTCTTCCCCCGGCTCCCGGTGGCTGGTGATCTCCTGCTTCCCGTCAACCGCGACGGGCTCCCAGTTGTTCATGGGTTCCATATACGAGCCTCCTTCAACTAGTTTGTTAAAAATATAGCATGAATCTGACATTCAGGCAAGAGGGAGCAGGCATTTGGGCGAGAAATTTATCTGGCAAATTTTTCATATCCTCTGAAAACTTGGTAGAAATCTGACATTTATTTGTGTATTCTTGTATACAACAGCCGGGCGCATCCCTATAATTAAGGCATCCTAGCGGTCATAGACCGTATCAAAACGAAAACAGGAGGAGACAATGGTTATGAAGAGGAAAGTATTATGTCTTGCACTTGCGGCGTTGATGGTCCTTGGACTTCTCAGCGGCTGCGGCGGCAGCGGCGCCGGAGGCGGCCAGGGTTCCGCTGATAAGGGTGACGCCCCCGGAGCATCCGGCGAAGCCAACGACGGCGGCAAGGTCCTCAACATCTATGTGTGGAACCAGGAGTTCCAGGAGAAGTTCAACGCCAACTACCCCGAGGTGGAGAAGCTCTCCAACGACAAGTCCATCACCTACCTGAAGGACGGCACCGAGGTCCATTGGATCGTCAACCCCAACCAGGACGGCGTTTACCAGCAGAAGCTGGACGAGGCTCTGTCCAAGCAGGCATCCGCCCCCGCCGATGAGAAGATCGATATGTTCCTGGTGGAGGCCGACTATGCCCTGAAGTACATTGATCCCGATGTGAATGTGGCTCTGCCCATCTCCCAGCTGGGCATCACTGCGGCGGACGTGCCTAACCAGTACAAGTACACCCTGGAGGCCGTGACCACCGCCGACGGCGAGATCCGCGGTCTGAGCTACCAGGCCACCCCCGGTATGCTGGTCTACCGCCGCTCTATCGCCCAGGCCGTTCTGGGTACCGATGATCCCGAGACCGTCGCCGCCGCTGTGGCCGACTGGGATAAGTTCTACGAGACCGCCGAGAAGATGAAGGCAGGCGGCTACTATATGTACTCCGGCCGGGCCGACACTTACCGCGTGTACTCCAACAACGTGTCCGCCCCTTGGGTGGACGGCAATACCGTGGTGGTGGATCAGAACATGATGAACTGGGTGGAGCGCTCCATGAAGGACACCCAGGAGGGCATCAACAACAACGTCCCCGGCCAGTGGATCGACGAGTGGAACAAGGACATGGGTCCCGACTCCAAGGTCTTCTGCTTCTTCCTCCCCGCCTGGGGCCTGGACGTGTGCATTAAGCCCAATGTGGAGGGCACCAACGCCGCTCAGGACTGGGCCGTCTGCCCCAGCCCCCAGGGCTTCTACTGGGGCGGCACCTGGCTCATTGCCGCCAACGGCACCGACAACGTCTCCCAGGTCAAGGACATCATGCTGAAGATGACCTCCGACCGGGACATCCTGCGCAGCTTGGCCGTGAACAACGGTGAAATGAGCAACGACCAGCCCCTGATGGAGGAGTTGGCCCAATCCCCCGACTTCGGCATCGACCTGCTGGGCGGGCAGAACTACATCGGCGTCCTCTCTGACGCCGCCGCCAGCATCAGTCTGGCCAACGTCTCCCCCTACGACCAGGGCTGTACCGAGGAGTTCCAGAACACCTTCGGCGACTACTTCAACGGCAAGATCGACCTGGAGAAGGCCAAGGCCAACTTCGAGACGGCCATCGGCGAGCGCTATCCCGAGCTGAAGAGCGGCGGCGTGCGCTGGCCCGAGTAATCAAGAGATTTATCGAGGGGCGGGCGCGCCCGCTATTCCGGGATAGCGGGAACGGGATTGATTCCCGGAAAGCAGATTCTGTAAAGGGGGAGCTTTTGTGCCCAACGAGAAAAAAATTAAAAGCGTCAGTTATGCCAAGTGGGGCTACATATTTATCCTGCCCTTCTTCCTGACCTACGCCATCTTTTCCGTGATCCCGCTAGTGGATACCATCCGCAACAGCTTTTATGAGTACTACTACTCCGGCCTGAAGGCCATTGGCCCCAACTGGGTGGGCTTCGCCAACTACGCGGAGATGCTGGCCGCCGACCTGCCCAAGTACGCCTGGAATACCTTTGTCATGTGGATTCTGGGCTTTATCCCCCAGATCGTGGTGGCCCTGGTGCTGGCGTCCTGGTTCACCGACGCCCGGCTGAAAATCCATGGAAAGCAGTTTTTCAAGGTGGTCATCTATCTGCCCAACCTCATCATGGCCTCCGCCTTTGCCATGCTGTTTTTCGCCATGTTCTCCAACTCCGGCCCTGTCAACAACATCCTCCTCAGCATGGGTGTGATTGGCGAGGCCATCCGGTTTATGGAGTCCACCTTCGGCGCCCGGACGCTGGTGGCGCTGATGAACTTCCTCATGTGGTTCGGCAACACCACCATCATGCTGATGGCGGCCATCATGGGCATCAACCCCTCCATCTTTGAGGCGGCGGAGCTGGACGGCTGTACCCATATCCAGAAGTTCTTCAAGATCACCCTGCCCCAGATCAAGCCCCTGCTGACCTACACTTTGATTACCTCTCTCATCGGCGGCCTCCAGATGTTCGACGTGCCCCAGATCCTTACCGGCGGCCAGGGTGCGCCAGACCGGACCACCATGACGCTCATCATGTACCTGAACAACCACCTCCAGGCCAAGAACTACGGCATGGCCGGTGCGCTGTCCGTGTTCCTCTTTATCATCAGCGGCGCGCTGTGCTGGATTGTCTTCAAGATGAACACCGATCCCGACCCTGACGGCTCCAAGTTCGCGGCAAAACGCGCGAGAAACGCGGCAAAGAAAGGGGGCAACGCGTAATGCAGAACAAGAAATCCAGCGGACGGACGATTCTGGCCCATGCGGTACTGATTATCCTGGCGTTCATGTGCCTGTTCTTCTTCTATATCCTTATCATCAACGCCACCCGCTCCCACGCGCAGCTTCAGCTGGGATTCTCCGCGTTGCCGGGCTCCAGTCTGATCACAAACCTGATGAACGTCCTCAACGACCCGGCCATCCCCATCGTGAAGGGCATTCAGAACAGCCTGATTGTTTCCGGCTGCTGTGCGGCTATCGTGACCTACTTCTCCGCGCTGACGGCCTACGGCATCTATGCCTATGACTTCAAGCTCAAGCACGCGGCTTTCACCTTCATCATGGCTATCCTGGTCATGCCCACCCAGGTGACGGCGCTGGGCTTCCTGCGGCTGATCACCAATATGGGTATGGACGACTCTCTGCTTCCTCTGATCCTGCCCTCCGTGGCCTCGCCCTCTGTGTTCTACTTCATGCACAGCTATATGCAGTCCTCCCTGCCCAAGGAACTGATCGAGGCGGCGCGGATCGACGGCTCCGGGGAGTTCGGCACCTTCAACCGGATCGTGATGCCCATCATGAAGCCGGCCATCGCGGTGCAGGCCATCTTCACCTTCGTAGGCTCCTGGAACAACTACTTCATCCCCGCCCTGGTCATTACCTCCAAGAACAAGCAGACCTTGCCTATCATGATTGCCACCCTCCGGGGCGCGGACTACATGAACTTCGATATGGGCAAGATCTATATGATGATCACCATCGCTATCGTACCGATCATTATCGTCTATCTGTTCTTGTCCAAATTCATCGTGGAGGGCGTTACCCTCGGCGGCGTGAAGGAATAATTCGGGGAGAGCACCGTCCCTCTTGCAAGGGCGGTGCTCTTCTTGTATACTGGATACAGCAAAAATTTTTAAGGAGGAATAGGATTATGAAAAAATGGACCCGGGCAATTTACCAGCCCAATCTGCCTCTGGACGGCAAGAGGCGCGTCACGGCCAGCCCTGCCCATACCGCCCTCTCCCGCCGGGCGGCCCGGGAGGGCATGGTGCTGCTGAAAAATGACGGTCCCCTGCTCCCGCTGGCTTCCGGTACGCGGGTGGCGCTGTTTGGCAAGGGCAGCTTTGACTACGTGAAGGGCGGAGGCGGCAGCGGCGATGTGACTGTGGCCTATGTGAAGAATCTCTACGATGGTTTGAAAGAGGCGGGCGTTCCCCTTTACGAACCGCTGTCGGACTTTTACCGGGCGTATGTATCTGGGCAGTACGCCGCCGGAGACGTCCCTGGCCTGATGGCCGAGCCGGAGCTGCCGGAGGCGCTCACCGCCCAGGCCAGGGCGGAATCCGATGTAGCGGTCGTCGTCCTCAGCCGCTTCTCCGGCGAGGGCTGGGACCGGGAGCCGTCCTTCTATCTGGAGCCGGATTACCCCTGGCCCAACGAGCTGTGCATGCCTCAGAAGGCGAAGGCTATATTCCCCAGGGGGGATTTCTATCTGACCGATGCAGAAAAAGCGATGGTGGACCGGGTCTGCGGGGCCTTTGACAGGGTGGCCGTGGTGCTTAATGTGGGCGGCGTGGTGGACGTCTCCTGGTTCAAGGAGGATACCCGTATCTCCGCCGCTCTGCTGGCATACCAGGGCGGCATGGAGGGCGGCGCGGCGATAGCGGACCTCCTGACCGGCGGGGCCACCCCCTGCGGGAAGCTGCCGGATACCTTTGCACGGGATCTGTCGGATTATCCCTCCACGGAACATTTCCACGACTCTCCCCTCTATGTTGACTATACTGAGGATATTTATGTGGGCTACCGGTACTTTGAGACCCTGCCCGGCGCGGCGGAAAAGGTGTGCTATCCCTTCGGCTTTGGCCTGAGCTACACCAGCTTTTCTCTGGAAGCTGTCAGCGCCGGGGAGGAGAGCGGTCTTATCCGCGTTTCTGTCCGTGTGACTAACACTGGCGGGACTGCGGGCAAAGAGGTGGTGCAGCTCTATTTCTGCCCGCCCCAGGGGAAATTGCAGAAACCCTTACGCCATCTGGCGGCGTTCCGGAAGACGGAACTTCTGGCTCCCGGCGAAAGCGAGACGGTGGAGCTGACATTTGCCGTTTCGGATATGGCCTGCTTTGATGATCTGGGGAGGATCGCCTCCAGTGCCTGGGTGCTAGAGAAGGGGACCTACAAATTCTGCCTGGGGACCTCCGTCCGGGACGCGGCGGAGCTGGCGTATACCTACGAGCAGGCGGAGACCCGGGTGGTCAGCCAACTTAGTGCCAGCCTGGCGCCCTCCCACCTGGCTAAGCGCCTGCTGGCCGACGGGAGCTATGAGACCCTGCCCGCCGCCCCGGCGGTGGATACAGACGCCAATCTGCTCCAGCCCCTCACCGCTGCCCAGGCGGAGGCGGTGGCTCCAGCCACCCGAGGCCGGGAGCGCTGGATGCTGACAGAGCCGTATCCGAACGGCGCGCAGCCCCTGTCCGCCGTGGCGGAGGGAAAGCTGTCTCTGGACGAATTCATGGCCCAGCTTGGCGATGAGGAACTCATCCACCTCCTGGGCGGCCAGCCCAATGCGGGGGTGTCCAACACCTTTGGCATCGGCAATCTGCCGGAATACGGCGTGCCTAATATCACCACTGCCGATGGCCCTGCGGGCCTGCGGCTGAGTCCGGAGGTAGGGGTATGCACCACGGCCTGGCCCTGCGCTACGCTGCTGGCGGCCACTTGGGATGAGGCTTTGACAGCGGAGGTGGGAGCGGCAGCAGCAGAGGAGGTCAAGGAAAACAACATCTCTGTCTGGCTGGCCCCGGCGGTAAACATCCACCGCAGCCCCCTGTGCGGACGTAACTTTGAGTACTACTCCGAGGATCCGCTGCTCACAGGAAAGTTGGCCAGTGCAATGGTCCGGGGGGTTCAATCCCAGAGCGTGGCCGCCACAGTCAAGCATTTTGCCTGCAACAACAAGGAGACGAACCGGAAAAATAGCGATTCCCGCCTCAGCCAGCGGGCGCTGCGGGAGATCTACCTGCGGGCGTTTGAGATCATCGTCCGGGAGGCCCGGCCCTGGGCCATCATGAGCTCCTACAATATTATCAACGGACGGCGGGCCTCCGAGAGCCGGGAACTGCTGACGGATATTCTACGCACTGAGTGGGGCTACACGGGCATGGTTATGACCGACTGGTGGACAAGGGGTGAGCACTACAAGGAATTACTGGCCGGAAATGATCTGAAGATGGCCAACGGGTATCCGGAGCGGGTGCGGGAAACCATGAAGCTGGGAGCGGTCACACGCGGAGACCTGGAAGTCTGCGCCCGGCGGGTGCTGGAGCTGATTCTGAGAATCCAATAGTAAAAATTGTACTCACAGCATCAAGCGGC
>Ga0137308_101878_pt1 | contig 17213 bp, 16 predicted proteins | sample Inofrocosms_June_FD_97181 | JGI IMG/M metagenome (GOLD analysis project Ga0137308, IMG submission 97181) | Mouse cecal microbial communities from Vienna, Austria - N-Acetylneuraminic and N-Acetylglucosamine D2O microcosms_June | ecosystem: Host-associated > Mammals > Digestive system > Large... | reverse complement strand
TACTGGTTCTTTGCCTGTATCACATCCATAACCGCCTCAGCCTGGGACAGATCTATACGGCCGTTTAAAAAAGCCCGCTTCGTAAACTCTCCCGGTTCCGCCGGCCTTGCCCCGTATTTGATCACAGTCTCCAAAATCCTCCTCATGACCACCACGCCGCCATGACAATCAATCTCAACCGTATCCTCCGCCGTATAGCTGTGAGGCCCCCTCATGACCAGGATCAGGACCTCATCCACCACTTCCTCCCCGTCACAAATATGGCCGTACAAAACCCTGCGATCCCAGTCTTCCATTCTAAGATCAATCTCCCTGTTTCCGCCCATTCGGAATATCTTACTGACGACCAAAAACGCGTCCTGACCGCTGACCCTGATGATCCCGATCCCCGAACTGCTCACAGCCGTCGCGATGGCCGCTATCGTATCCGTATCATTTATCATATCATCCATCTCCCGTCCATGCATCCTAAACACAACATCAGTTTCGTCGGCTGTCACAGAAAAAGCGGGGATTCATCTCCCCGCCTTCCCCACAACTTATTCACTTACCTGTTCTTTCTCCTGGTTCTGGCCGCGGCCGTGACCTCTCCTTGTGTCCCTGCGGTCTCTCTCCCTTCCCTCTCTCTTAAGAAAGATAACCACATGGCGGAACGGATCCTCGCCCTCGCTCCTGGTGACCACATACCGGTCATTCTGGAGGGCCGCATGGATGATGCGCCTCTCATAGGGATTCATAGGCTCCAGGGACACGCTCCTTCTGGTGCGCTTTACCTTATAAGCAATATTCTTTGCCAGAGATTCCAGAGTAGCTTTTCTTCTCTCCCTGTAATTCTCCGTATCCAGCTTCACCCGAACGTAGCCCTCACACTCCTTGTTCACCACAAGGCTGGTAAGGTACTGGAGAGAATCAAGGGTTTGTCCCCTTTTACCGATCAGGATCCCCATATCCGGTCCTGCCAGGTCAAGGATCAACTCCTTGTCCCTCTCCTCAAAAGACACGGTCACCGTGACTTCCATGCCCATGGCGCCGAATACCTGTCCCAAAAATTCCTTGGCCGCCTTCTCACAAGCTTCCACATCAACCTTTTTAGCAGGCTTTCTCTCTTCCTGTTCCTCTGCAGCCAAACCATCCATACCGGGTTCCCCAGATTTTCTTTCCTCCACAGGATTTTCCGGTATCTTAAGGGTTTTGGTCGGCTTTTGAGCCTTTATCTCCTCCCGGCTCTCTGCCGGTGCCTGGCCTTTTGCCTCTTTCTGCTGATTCTTCTTCTGATTTTTCTGAGGATTCTTTTTCGGGTTTTCCTTCTTAGTTTCCCTGGGAGGCTCTTTTGCGATCTCCTTCTTCTCCTCTTTTTTCTCCTTCACAGTCTCAAGTGAACTGCTGTCGATCCTGCCGGTAGCCAAAAACGCCTCCAGGTCATCATCTTCCTTTTTCTTATTGGCGCGGATTACCACATTTTTCCCAAACAACCCCAGGAATCCGGAACTTCCCTTCTCAATAACCGTGTACTCCAGATTATCGCTGGTGGTCCCCAACTCGATCAAAGCCTTTGTAATGGCCTCATCCAAAGTCTTTGCGGTTACGGTGATCATATTCATAGGTACCCCTCCTATTTTTTGTGCCTCTCATTATACTTCTGCACCATGTTCGCTTTTGCCGCCAGACTGCCGGGCTTGGCATCCTTATTATAGTAATCCGTAGATTCCTTTACGATAGCTTTTGTCTTTTCCAGCTTGGCATTCCTGGCTGCCTCCTCTTTCTCCTCCGCAGCCTGCATATTTTTAAGCGTCTCGGCTGCGTTCATGTTCACTTTCTGCGGCGGAAGCCCCTTTCTCTCCCTCTTTTTGTTTGCCTTCTCCACATTAGCCCTGATCAGCTCATCAATATCTACCTTGTTCAGATACGCGTTGACGCCGATCTGCTGCACCACCTGCAGCAAACTGCTGGCCACCCAGTAAAGTCCGATCCCCAGGGGGAAGGAAAAACAGAACACAACCGACATCATCGGCATGTAAATGTTCATGGACTTCATCATGGCAGCGCTGGGATTCTCCTCATCGCCTGCCTGAGGCTGGGCAGAACTCATAAGCTTGGTGCTGTACCACTGGGTAAGACCGGACATCACCGGGATCATCAGCGCGATGAATGCCATCACAATGGTCACTTCAGAGCTGCCGCTTATAAATTCCTTCAGCACATTAAAGGGCGTGTAAGCAATATTGATAGTCAAAAACTGCTGCATCCCGTTGATAGCGGAGATCACATTTTCCCCGGCTGAATTGGCCACGGTGGCAATATCGGGAAATACAGCCGCCAGTTCCTCCCACTGCTTGTCCGTCAGCTTGTAGAGCAGATCCACCACCTTATCCATATTGGTATAATCCATACCACCAAGTTTATGTGTTTCAGCCAGACCGGTAAACACTTCGGAAGAAGCAAATCCGGCCGGCAGCTTTTCTATGATCAGGTCAAAATACTTTCTGACTGTGCCAGCGTATGCGGGGATATTGTACATAACCCGGTACAGCGCCAGCATAATGGGAAGCTGGATCACAAGCGGCAGGCATCCGCCTGTCATGGATGTGCCGTACTTCTCATAGACAGCCTTTGTCTCCACGTTCATCCGCATCATGGAGTCATTATCATTCTTCCCTTTATACTTTTTCTGTATCGCCTGCAGCTCCGGCTGCATAACCGCCATAAGCTTGCTGGACTTCTGCTGCTTTAAGGTAAGCGGCAGCATCAGAAGCTTCATGACTATGGTAAACAGAATGATGCACAGGCCGATATTCATCACCCCGAACGTGCCGGTGAACCGGAACAGCGCCTCCATAATCCATCCCAAGATCTGGGCGATAGGCCCTAAAATACCGCCTGCTTTTGTCAGTACTAAAAAATCCAATGAATTACCTCCTCGTCATTACGGAACTGGGTCATAACCGCCTTCTGCCCATGGATGACACCGCAGTATCCTCCTGATGGACAACCACAGACCTTTCACCACGCCGTACTTATTAAGCGCCTCAATGGCGTATTGAGAACACGTAGGCGTGTAAATACAGTGATATCTTACCTTTAAGGGCGATAGAAAAATCTGATATCCCCGAATACACCATATCAAAAGTTTTCTTATCATTCTTATCACTTCGATTCTTTGATAATGTTATGCAGTCCGCACAAGTGCCTGTATGCACTCTCCATTTTTTTGTAATCCGAATCCTTAGCCGCCGCCCGGGCAACCACAATGATGTCTAGTCCAGAATCCATATGCTCTCTGTTCAATCGAAAACTCTCTCTCAACAGCCGGGTCACGCGATGCCTCACCACGCTGTTTCCCACCTTTTTGCTGACCGAGATCCCGATGCGTGTCTCATCCCCTCCGTTGGGGTATACATACATAACAAGCAGTTTGTTGGCATAGGACGTTCCGTTCTTGTACACAACCTGAAAATCACTGTTCTTTTTAATAGAAGGAAATCTTTTCATAAACGTCCCTCCTGCCTGCAGACTTTTCACCAAAGGATCTGCCTGAATTTAACATACAATTTACAGAAAAGAAAAGGCCACAATCTCTTGCGGCCTGACTGCTTAAGCAGATAATCTTGCTCTTCCTTTTGCTCTTCTGGCAGCTAACACTTTTCTTCCGCCTGGAGTACTCATTCTGGCTCTGAAGCCATGGACCTTAGCCCGCTGTCTCTTCTTCGGCTGAAACGTCATCTTCATATAGCAGCACCTCCTCTTTATCCAATCTTACTGGGCCTGTCCCAAAAAGGACACTCCCAACTTATTTACATAAGCATATTAGGACTATTCTAAAAAACATCATTTCAATTATAATGAAGGAATCCCCCAAAGTCAAGCACTTTTCACCAAATATGGAACCGTGTGAATCAATATTTTCCCCACTACAGCCACTATGATTCCGGCTGCCACAGCTTCAGGGATCCCGGCCCCTGTAATGGTAGCCATGATCAGTCCCCAAACCCCGTCCATAGCCACGCTCCTGGCCTTTGCATACTCACCTGCCAGCAGCACATAGATGCTGCCCATAACAAACACCGTATTCACCATAGACCCGAAAAATCCCGTGACAGGCAGAGCCGCCGAAGCCGGCACCTTCCACTTTTTCAAAAGGATCCACATCCACCCCGAAAGGACCCCGATCATGATCCTGCATCCCACAGAGATCCAAAGCGCTTTCACCGCCCCTGTGATCCCCGTCATACTCAAAAAAGGGGAAAAGGCAAAGGACAACAGGGTAGGCGTCATGGTATTGCTGATCATGGAACACACGCCGAAAACCGCCCCCAGGATCGCTCCCGCCCCCGGCCCCAAAAGAATGGCTCCCAGGATCACCGGAATGTGTACAGTTGTTGCCTTGATGATGGGAAGATGGATCATCCCCAACGGCGTATTGGCCAAAAGGATGACCACGGCCGCCATAAGTGCAACACTGGTCAGATAACGAGTGTCTTTTTTTCTTGTCTTCATCTTTCTTTTACCTCCTGCTACTGTTCTTTTTCAAGATACAATGCGTTGATAGTTTCTGTCTTCCGACATAAAAATTATATAGAACTTTAAGTTGTACGTCAACTTTATTTATAAAGATCCCATTTCCCTGTTAATATCCCACATTTCCACTTTAATCTTTCCCACTTATCCACAAAATGTTGATAACTTGTGGATAACTCCCTGGATTCTTCTGGATTTCTTCACACCATCCCCCATTTTTTCCTGATTTTGCATATAGTTCCCCCCTGTTCATAACCAATCTTATGCTTTTCCCCATATTGTGGATAAACCTGCTTGTCCACCGCTTTTTCACATGACTTACACACATAGTTTCCAACTTATCCACATTATTTTCCTATTTTCATTGAAAAAAATCCCTTCCTATTGTAAAATAGGGCTAGATTGGGCAAATATGCGGTTTTGCCTTTATTACACGATAGGAGACAAATTATGCTGGAACAACTACAACAACAATGGGATGAAATCCTGCTTCATTTAAAAGAGGAACACGAACTTTTGGATGTTTCCTATAAAACATGGCTTCTGCCCCTAAAAGTATATTCTGTGGATGGGACCACGGTAGGCATTATGGCCCCGGATGCCAGCTTTGTCACCTATATCCGCAAAAAATACGGGCTGCTCCTTCAGGTGACCATCGAGGAAGTGACCGGATTTGCCTGCACTGTGGAGTTTTTTACCGAGGATTCCATAAAGGACAAGTCCCAAAACGAGAAACAGCTGATCCACACCAACTCAGCGGATTTAAGCCAGACTGCCATCCAAAGCGCCAACTTAAACCCCAGGTATACCTTTGATACCTTTGTCGTAGGCGCCAACAACAATCTGGCCCACGCCGCTGCCCTGGCTGTGGCCGAATCACCGGGAGAGGTGTACAATCCCCTGTTTATCTACGGGGGCGTGGGGCTGGGAAAGACCCACCTGATGCACTCCATCGCCCATTTTATCCTGAAAAACAATAAAGACGCCAAGGTTTTGTATGTTTCTTCGGAAAAATTCACCAATGAACTGATTGACGCCATCCGTAATAAAAACAACATCACCACCACGGAATTTCGGGAAAAATACCGGAACAACGACGCGCTGCTCATCGACGATATCCAGTTCATCATCGGAAAAGAAAGTACTCAGGAGGAATTTTTCCACACATTTAACACATTATATGAATCGAAAAAGCAGATCATCATATCTTCCGATAAACCGCCCAAAGATATCGAGACTTTGGAGGAACGGCTCAGGTCCCGCTTCGAGTGGGGCCTGACCGTGGACATCCAGTCTCCGGATTATGAGACGAGAATGGCTATTCTGCGAAAAAAAGAGGATCTTGAAGGGTATAATATTGACAATGAAGTCATCAAATACATTGCCACCAACATCAAGTCCAATATCCGGGAACTGGAAGGAGCCCTGACAAAGATCGTAGCCCTGTCCAAACTGGATCACAACAAGGAGATCACCATCGCCCTGGCGGAGGAAGCGCTAAAGGACATTATCTCTCCAAATGCGGGACGTAAAATTACGGCAGATACCATCATCCAGGTAGTGGCGGACCATTTCGGCCTGACCCCCCTTGATATCGCCTCCCAGAAGCGGAGTAAAAACATCGCCTATCCCAGACAGATCTGCATGTATCTCTGCCAGGAGATTACGGGTACACCCCTTCAGGAGATCGGACGGCTCCTGGGCGGCAGGGACCACACCACCATCATTCACGGCAGGGATAAGATCGCTTCTGACCTTAAGACCAACGAGACCACTGCCAATACCATTGAGATATTAAAGAAGAAACTTAACCCACAATAGGCTGTGGAGAACCTGTTGAATTTTTGTGGATAACCCCTTGAGATTTTTTGTGAGAATCCCCATTGTGGATAAGCATTCTGAACTTGGGACTTATCATGAACCTTTTCCACATGGTTCTTAACACCACTTTTTCCCATATTTCAGAATGATTTCCAGGTTTTACACAAATTCACAGCCCCTACTACGATTGCTACGAAAAAGATCTGTTTCTTTCTTTCCATATAAGACCATGAACCAGCAAAGGAGTTATCAACATTTATGAAGCTGACATTTAAAAAAGATGATCTACTGAGCGGTATTAACATTGTTCTAAAAGCGGTTTCTTCCAAGACCACCATGCCTATCTTAGAGTGCATCCTTATGGACGCCACCACAGACCAGATCAAACTGACCGGCAATGACATGGAACTGGGCATCGAGACAGTCGTGGAAGGGACCATTGAGGAAAAAGGGAAAATAGCCCTGGAAGCCAAGCTTTTCTCCGAAATTATCAGGAAGCTGTCAGGAGGAGACGCGCCTGTGACCATAGCTGTTGATGATCATTACACTACCACCATTACCTGTGAATCCTCCGTTTTCCACATCCAGGGGAAGGATGGGGAGGAATTTTCCTATCTGCCCTATATTGAGAAAGACCATCATATCGGCCTTTCCCAGTTTACCTTAAAAGAAGTGATCCGCCAGACCCTGTTTTCCATCTCTGTCAATGACAGCAACAAGATGATGACCGGAGAGCTGTTCCAGGTAACCGGCAGTGAACTTAAGGTGGTCTCCCTTGACGGTCACCGGATGTCTATACGAAAAATTACCTTGAAAGATAATTATGATGATATAAAAGTCATTGTTCCTGGCAAGACTCTCAATGAGATCAGCAAGATCTTAAATGGGGACAATGAAAGCGAGGTGCTGATCTATTTCAGCAAAAACCATATTTTGTTTGAATTTGATTCCACCGTGGTAGTTTCCCGTCTCATTGAGGGGGAATACTTCCGCATAGAGCAGATGCTGTCCAGCGATTATGAGACCAAGATCTCTATCAATAAAAAGAATTTTCTGGACAACATTGACCGAGCGACAATTTTTGTACGGGAAAATGATAAAAAGCCGATTATTCTGAATATTACTGACGGGACCATGGAATTAAAGATGAATTCCAGTTTTGGGTCCATGAATTCACAGATTCCCATTCAGAAGGCGGGGAAGGATATTATGATCGGGTTTAATCCCAAGTTTTTAATGGACGCTCTGCGCATCATTGATGACGAAGAGGTGGATCTGTATATGATGAATCCAAAATCTCCCTGTTTTATTAAGGATTCTGATGAAAACTATATCTATTTGATCCTGCCGGTGAATTTTAACGCAGCAACTATTTAAAGTACTAAACCATGTTCTTTTGAGGTTGACGAGGCCAAATCTTACTAAGAAAGGATTTCCATGGAAGTCGTTAGATTGAGAGATGAATATATAAAATTAAGCCAGGCTTTAAAGGCCGCAGGGCTTGTGGATTCGGGAGTGGATGCTAAGTACGCGATCCTGGACGGAGAAGTGAAAGTAAACGGTCAGGTGGAATATCAAAGAGGCAAGAAGCTGCGGGCCGGGGATGAAGTAAGTTTTCACGGGGAGACCATAAGGATTGAAGCAGGGACATGATCATTGAATCCATAGAACTGAAAAATTACAGGAATTACGAAGAATTACATATGGATTTTAGCCCTGGGACGAATATTCTATACGGGGATAATGCGCAGGGGAAGACCAATGTGCTGGAAGCTGTGTATGTGTGCAGCACCACCAAGTCCCACAGGGGGAGCAAAGATAAAGAGATGATCCGGTTTGAAAAAGAGGAGTCTCACATTAAGATGTGCGTGAGAAAACTGGATGTTCCCTACCGGATTGATATGCATTTGAAGAAGAATAAGGCCAAAGGGATCGCTATTAACGGAATTCCCATCCGAAGAGCCAGCGAGCTGTTTGGGATCGTCAATGTGGTATTTTTTTCTCCTGAAGATCTGAATATCATAAAAAACGGCCCTGATCAGAGACGGCGTTTTATGGATTTAGAGTTATGTCAACTTAATAAAATGTATGTCCATGCCCTTGTCCAGTATAACCGGGTGCTGCTCCAGAGAAATAAGCTTTTAAAAGAACTGAATTTTCATCCGGAATACCAGGAAACTCTGGATGTGTGGGACATGCAGCTGATCCAGTACGGGAAAGAACTGATCCAGTACAGGGAAGAATTTGTGGGGAAACTAAACGACATGGTGCAAAAGACCCACAGCCAGATCTCAGGAGGCAGGGAGAATCTTGTCCTGTCCTATGAGCCAAATGTAACCATAGAACGGTTTGAGGAAAAGCTGTGTTTCTGCAGAGAGACGGATGTGAAGATGCGGACCACCACTACAGGTCCCCACAGAGATGATATCAGTTTCCTGGTAGACAACATTGACATCCGCAGATTCGGTTCCCAGGGACAGCAGAGGACGGCCGCCCTGTCTTTGAAGCTTTCGGAGATTGAGCTGGTGAAGGAGCTGGTGCGGGACTATCCCGTGCTGCTTTTAGACGACGTGCTGTCGGAGCTGGACGGCGGGCGGCAGGAACAGCTGTTAGCCGGCATAAAAAAGATCCAGACCATGATCACCTGCACAGGAGTGGAAGACTTTGTAAACCATCGGTTTCCCATAGACAGGATTTATAAAGTGGTCCGGGGGACGGTGGCAGCGGAAAACTAAATTCCGGAAGATTTAAGGAAATGACCATGCCAAATGCGTTTTATTAAAATTTGGCAGATTAGGAGAATATAGATATGGGAATGATTGGATGTTACATCCGCATGGATGACGAAAACGTAAAAGAGCTCCAAAACGGAGCCCAACTGGATATTTCCGGCAGTGATGACAATACATTGGACATCGATAAATCATGGCATGCCATCCACTTCGTCCTGTCAGGCGAAGTATGGGAGATCGATGAGGACAATCTTTTAAGCCAGGTTGTCCTTGGCGGCAGTCCTGTCAACGACGATGACATGGGATACGGCCCGGCCAGACTCCTTGAAAAAGATCTGGTAAAGAAACTGGCAGACACCTTGATGTCCTGGGACGAAAAGGCATTTCGGCATAAATTTTCCATGGCAGACATGGTTGAAAATCATGTGTATCCCGTAAGGGATGATGAGAATGAAGAGCAGTTTTTTCAGTATGTGTGGTCCAATTTCCAAGAGGTGAAAACATTTTTCCGTCAGGCCGCTGACCACGGACAGAATATCATCAGCTTTATCTATTAAAAGGAGGTACGTAAGTGGGTACAGAGTACGGAGCAGAACAGATCCAAATCTTAGAAGGACTGGAAGCAGTAAGGAAACGGCCTGGAATGTATATAGGCAGCACTTCTGCCAGAGGACTTCACCATCTTGTATATGAAATCGTGGACAATTCCGTGGACGAGGCGTTGGCCGGATTCTGCACAGACATCGATGTGCAGATCAACGAGGACAATTCCATCACAGTCATTGACAACGGCCGCGGGATCCCTGTGGACATACAGAAAAAAGCAGGACTCCCCGCCGTGGAGGTAGTATTTACCGTACTCCACGCCGGCGGCAAATTCGGAGGCGGGGGATATAAGGTATCCGGCGGCCTTCACGGCGTAGGCGCCTCTGTGGTAAACGCCCTGTCGGAATGGCTGGAGGTCAATATCTACAAAGACGGACAGATATACCATCAGCGATACGAGAGAGGGAAAGTGGCAGGCCCCCTGGCTGTCGTCGGTTCCTGCAGCCCGGCCAGGCATGGCACGGAAGTGCGTTTTCTTCCGGACAAAGAGATTTTCGAGGAGACCGTCTACGACTATGACACCCTGCGGATACGTCTCCAGGAGACCGCTTTTTTGACAAAAGCCTTAAGGATAACCCTGCGGGACGACAGGGAAGAAAAGAAAGAAAAAGTCTTCCACTACGAAGGCGGCATCAAAGAATTTGTCACCTACTTAAACAAAGGAAAAGCTCCCCTGTACGATCAGGTCATCTACTGCGAGGGCACCCGGGATAAAGTGTATGTGGAAGTATCCATGCAGCACAACGATTCCTACACCGAAAATATCTATACCTTTGTCAACAACATCAACACCCCGGAAGGCGGCACCCATCTGACCGGATTCAAAAACGCCCTGACAAAGACCTTCAACGACTATGCCAGGAAAAATAAACTGTTAAAAGACAGCGAGCCGTCCTTAAGCGGCGAGGATATCAGAGAGGGGCTTACCTCCATTATCAGCGTCAAGATCGAGGAGCCGCAGTTCGAGGGACAGACCAAGCAGAAACTGGGCAACAGCGAGGCCAGACTGGCAGTAGACTCCATTGTCAGCGAACAGCTGACTTACTTTTTAGAGCAAAATCCGGCGGTAGCCAAAGCCATGTGCGAAAAATCCATTTTAGCTCAGAGAGCCAGGGCAGCCGCCAGGAAAGCCAGGGATCTGACCAGAAGAAAGACAGCCCTTGAAGGCATGGCCCTTCCAGGAAAGCTGGCCGACTGTTCCAACAAAGACCCGGAAAAATGCGAGATCTACATCGTAGAGGGCGACTCCGCCGGAGGCTCCGCCAAAACCGCCCGCTCCAGGGACACCCAGGCCATCCTTCCCCTCAGAGGAAAGATCCTCAACGTGGAAAAGGCAAGGCTTGACAAGATTTACGGCAACGCGGAGATAAAAGCCATGATAACCGCATTCGGTACCGGCATTCACGACGACTTTGACATCTCCAAACTGCGGTACAACAAGATCATCATCATGACCGATGCCGACGTGGACGGAGCCCACATCAGCACCCTGCTTCTGACATTTTTGTACCGGTTTATGCCGGAGCTTATCCGTCAGGGCCATGTGTATTTGGCGCAGCCGCCTCTGTACAAAATAGAAAAAAACAAAAAAGTATGGTACGCCTACAGCGACCCGGAATTAAACTCCATCTTAAAAGAGATCGGACGAGACAACAACAATAAGATTCAGAGATACAAAGGACTGGGAGAGATGGACGCGGAGCAGCTGTGGGAGACCACCATGGATCCGGAGCGGCGCATCCTCCTTCGGGTCAATATGGATGACGACGTAGCTTCCGAGCTGGACCTTACCTTTACCACCCTTATGGGCGACCAAGTAGAGCCCAGGCGTGAATTTATCGAAGCCAACGCCAAGCGCGTCCAGAATCTGGATATTTAAGACGGGAGGAAACTATGGAACCAAATGTATTTGACAAAATTCATGACATAGACTTAAAAAAGACCATGGAGGAGTCCTACATTGACTACGCCATGAGCGTAATCGCCTCCCGTGCCCTGCCGGATGTAAGAGACGGTTTAAAGCCGGTACAGAGAAGAGTTCTCTACTCCATGGTGGAGCTGAACAACGGCCCGGACAAGCCCCACAGAAAATGCGCCCGTATTGTCGGCGATACCATGGGTAAATACCACCCCCACGGCGACAGCTCCATCTACGGAGCCCTAGTAAACATGGCCCAGGAGTGGTCCACCCGCTATCCCCTTGTGGACGGCCACGGCAATTTCGGTTCCGTGGACGGCGACGGCGCCGCAGCCATGCGGTACACCGAAGCCAGGCTCAGCAAGATCTCCATGGAGCTGTTATCCGACATCGGAAAAGACACCGTGGACTTTGTGCCAAACTTTGACGAGACGGAAAAAGAGCCTACGGTTCTTCCGTCCCGGTACCCCAATCTTCTGGTAAACGGCACCTCCGGCATCGCCGTAGGCATGGCCACCAACATCCCGCCCCACAACCTGCGGGAGATCATTGCCGCCGTGGTGAAGATCATCGACAATCAGGTAAACGAGGAGAGGGAGACCTCCATTGAGGAGATCATGGAGATCATCAAAGGCCCCGATTTCCCCACAGGAGCCACCATCCTTGGAAAGCGGGGGATCGAGGAAGCCTACCGCACCGGAAGAGGAAAGATACGGGTTCGCGCCGTGTCCGACATCGAGACCATGCCCAACGGCAAAAGCCGGATCGTGGTTACGGAGATCCCCTTCCTGGTCAATAAAGCCCGCCTGATCGAAAAGATCGCGGAGCTGGTAAAAGATAAAAAGGTGGACGGCATCACCGATCTGCGGGATGAGTCCGACCGGGAGGGCATGCGCATCGTCATGGAGATCCGCCGTGACGCCAATGCCAATATCATCCTGAATCAGCTGTACAAACACACCCAGATGCAGGACACCTTCGGCGTGATCATGCTGTCCCTGGTGAAGAATCAGCCGAAAGTCCTTAACCTGCTCCAGATGCTTGGCTACTATCTGGAACACCAGAAAGAGGTAGTCACCAGAAGGACCAAATACGACTTAAACAAGGCCGAAGAGCGCGCTCACATCTTGGAGGGCCTGCTTATAGCCCTTGACAATATCGACGAAGTTATCCGCATCATCCGCGGTTCCCAGAATGTCCAGACTGCCAAGCAGCAGTTGATGGAGCGGTTCGGCCTAAGCGACGCCCAGTCCCAGGCCATTGTGGACATGCGGCTTCGGGCTCTCACAGGTCTGGAGAGAAACAGGCTGGAGGCGGAATACAAGGAGCTGCAGGCAAAGATTGAGGAGTTAAAATCCATCTTGGCAGACGAGAAAAAACTGTTAGGCGTTATAAGGGAGGAGATCCAGATCATCTCCGACAAATACGGGGACGACCGAAAGACCTCCATCGGATTTGACGAGTTTGACATGTCCATGGAAGATTTGATCCCCAACGACGACACCGTAGTAGCCATGACCCGCTTAGGCTACATCAAACGGATGTCCCCGGACAATTTCAAGAGCCAGAACCGGGGCGGCAAAGGCATCAAGGGAATGCAGACCATAGACGAAGATTACATTGAAGACCTGATCATGACAAAGAACCACAACAATATCATGTTCTTTACCAACACAGGCCGGGTCTACAGGCTGAAAGCCTACGCCATTCCGGAGGCAGGGCGGACTGCCAGAGGCACAGCCATTGTAAATCTTCTCCAGATGATGCCCGGAGAAAAGATTACCTCCATTGTGTCCATGAAAGAATTTAACGACGACCACTTCCTCTTCATGGCCACCAAGTACGGCATGGCCAAGAAGACCCCCATGGGCGAATACTCCAATGTCCGGAAAAACGGCCTCCAGGCCATCGTGCTCAAGGAAGGCGACGAGCTTATAGAGGTAAAAGCCACGGACAACACCAGGGATATCCTTATGGTGACCAAAAAAGGCCAGTGCATCCGCTTCCACGAATCCGACGTAAGAATCACGGGCCGCGTGTCCATGGGAGTCATCGGTATGAAACTGGATGAGGACGACGAGGTCATCGGCATGCAGATGGATTCCCAGGGCGAGACCCTTTTAGTGGTATCTGCCAACGGCATCGGCAAGCGGACGGATATCAGCGAGTTCCCGGTTCAGAAGCGAAGCGGAAAAGGGATTCGCTGCTATAAGATCGTGGAGAAGACCGGGGATTTGGTAGGCGCCAAACTGGTTCAGGAGGATCACGACATCATGATGATCACCAATGAGGGGATCATCATCCGGATAAGCGTGAAAGATATCTCCGTCCTTGGCCGCAATACATCCGGAGTAAAGCTGATGAATATTGACACAGATTCCAACACGTATATCGCAAGCATCGCCAAAGTCAGAGACGACGGCAATAAGGACGGCGATGAGACGGAAGAAGGGGAAGCAGAGGCTTTGGAAGAAGAAAATGGTGAGAACAACGGCAGTGAAGCATAAAGAAACTGCCAGGTGATAAACGAAAAGACAGCAGCCGGTTGAAAAGGCCGGCTGCCGTCTTTTACTCCAAATTTAACTTCCGGGAAAGGATATAATTGGTGATCAAGAAACACACCACTGTGCTGAGTATGGAAAACATGGTCGCGTAAATCATATATCCGGTGTAAAAAAACTGTGAGGAGTTAAAATAAATATTTCCGGTTCCCGAAACTACCAGGACCACCGTGCTTAAAATCTGGGTAAATACATGAACCCCGATATACGTTAAGATAGCCCCCAGAACCCGATGATTTTTCCAAAGCTGCCCCACTGCGATACAGGCAAAAAACAGGAGCGGCTCGTTAAACAGATTAATAAACGCATTAAGCCCGGTATAAAACGTATAATTTTTAAACATTAAATCCATAGAATCCAGAAAATTCTCCAAAATATACATAACAGGGATCTGTCTTAAATGGCCTGTAAACAAAAGCAGCACAGACAATCCAACAATCAGATTCATTACAATATGCCAAAAAGCCGAAATTAAAGTCTTTGACCATATAAGACTGCTGGTCTTCACCGGAAGGGTGTGGGTCAGGTACCCGTGGTCGCTGACCATGGTTTTATAAAAATCATAGATCACAAACACAGAGGTCATCAGATAACAGGCCACCAGATAGATAATAAAAAGCCCCATATAAAGGAACGTAAAAATCGTAATCCCGTTAAAAAACCCGCTGTTATCCGCAAACTGTTCCTGAGACAGAACAATCTCAAACAAAATCTTTCCAAGCACCGAAGCCACCCCGTAGCCGCACAGAAGAGGAATAAACAGGCGGTAGGTGGATTTAAGATCCTTCTTTAACAATTTCCCTAACATTGAAACACCTCCCTGAACAATTCATCAACAGATTTTCCATACTGTTCCCGGATGCCGTCAACAGAAGACTGCAGCGTAACAACCCCGTTTTTCAAGAAAATAATCTGATCCAGAACCTGTTCCACATCGGAAATCAGATGGGTGGAGATCAGGATCGAGCCGTTTTCATTATAATTGGTCAAAATAGTCTGCAAAATATAATCCCTTGCCGCCGGATCCACTCCGCCGATCGGTTCATCCAGCAGATAAAGGTCCGCGTTTCTGCTCATGACCAGGATCAGCTGCACCTTCTCCCTGGTTCCCTTAGAAAGGGTCTTAAACTTCTGTCCGGGATTGATGTTCAGCCGTTTTAACATCTCATACGCCTTGTTACGGTCAAAATTATCATAAAAATCATGAAACAGGTCAATCATCTGAGAAACTTTCATCCATTCGCTGAGATAATTCTTATCCGGCAGATAAGAGATCCTTGCCTTGGATTCAGGCCCCACAGGCCCGCCGCAGACAGATAAAACACCTGAAGACGGAACCAAAAGCCCGCAGGCCAGCTTAATAAGCGTCGTCTTGCCGCTTCCGTTAGGCCCCAGCAGCCCGATAATATGTCCCGGCTCAATGGTCAGCGACACATCACTTAAGGCGTACATGGAACCAAACTGCTTCGTTACATGGGAATACTCCAAAATGGTACTCATACTCCACCTCCTGATTTTTCTATTTTCAGTGCGGATTTGGGACACGCCTTTGCACATTGTCCGCATCTCATACATTTGCCATGGTCAATTACCAATGTTTTCTCTTTCCTGTTAACGGAAATAGAACCTGTACCGCATATCTTCGCACATTTTCCGCAAAATACACATACGTCAGATGTGTGGGTTACGATGCCCTTTTTTTCTACTATATTGCGTACAAATCTGCTGTTAAGTATTTTTTCCTTCATTCAAATAGTAACCCTTTCCGATAAAGTTTGCATTCAATGTTAATCATGGGAGATAATCTTGTGGATAAGATCAATAATCTCATCCGCTCCATACCCCAGCTGTTCCATCTCATGAAAAAACGTAAGGATCTTCTCCTGTCCGATGGACTCCTTCATCTTCTTGACCAACTCCTCATCCTCCGTTACAAATCTTCCCGAAGTTCTCTGGCTGTAGATCAGCCCGCTTCGCTCCAGCTCTGCCAGCGCCCTCTGCATGGTATTGGGATTCACAGACGATTCCGCTGCCAAATCCCGCACAGAGGGAAGCTTGCTTCCTGCCGGATACCGGCCCGATATGATCAGAATTCGGATCTGTTCCAACAGCTGTGTGTAAATGGGCCTTCCACTGTCAAACTGCCACGCCATAAAAGACCTCCTTTATATTATTGTATTAATTACTTAATACAAGTATACAATCAAAACCAGAAAATGTCAATAGAAACAGACAACAAATTTTTACTTGATTTCAACTTTTAAATCACGTATGATAACATACAGAAAGTTCTGTGAAAAACATGACAGGAGGGTACAGGTTTGAGAACCATAACCACACAGGAGATCACAAAGGCCATCAAGGAAATGTGTATAGAAGCCAACCATACATTGTCCCCGGATATGAAAGCCGTATTCCAGGCAGCATCCCAAAAAGAAGAATCCCCCCTTGGAAAAAAGATTTTAGACCAGCTGGAGGAGAATCTCATCATAGCCGGCCAGGATATGATACCCATTTGCCAGGACACGGGAATGGCTGTGGTATTTATACAGCTGGGGCAGGAAGTCCATATACAGGGCGGTTCCCTGACAGACGCGGTAAACCAGGGCGTAAGAGAGGGATACGCCGAAGGATATCTGCGCAAATCCGTTGTGTCCGACCCCATTGAGCGCGTCAACACAAAAGACAACACTCCGGCAGTCATCCATTATGAGGTGATCGAAGGAGAAGCGCTCCACATTACCGTAGCTCCCAAAGGGTTTGGAAGCGAAAATATGAGCCGTGTTTTCATGCTGAAGCCGGCAGACGGGATCGAAGGAGTAAAAGAATCTATCCTGACCGCGGTAAAAGATGCCGGCCCCAATGCCTGTCCGCCTATGGTAGTGGGCGTAGGAATCGGAGGTACCTTCGAAAAATGCGCGCTCATGGCCAAACACGCCCTCACCAGGAATTTAGAAGAGCCGTCCCCTGTTCCTTATGTAAGACAGCTGGAAGAGGAAATGCTGGAGAAAATCAACGGCCTGGGGATCGGTCCCGGGGGGCTGGGCGGAACGGTAACAG
>Ga0137308_101874_pt1 | contig 17240 bp, 16 predicted proteins | sample Inofrocosms_June_FD_97181 | JGI IMG/M metagenome (GOLD analysis project Ga0137308, IMG submission 97181) | Mouse cecal microbial communities from Vienna, Austria - N-Acetylneuraminic and N-Acetylglucosamine D2O microcosms_June | ecosystem: Host-associated > Mammals > Digestive system > Large... | reverse complement strand
CGGCGCACGGTCACACAGATGGTCAACAGCGGAATCCGGACGGTATACTATGCGCCGCAAAACAGCAGCCGCATGTACACTAACCGCATAGAGGTGGCTGTTCGCCGGGCAGTTATGACCGGGACGTCAAAGCTGGCTGGGGAGATTGCCCAGTACAACGCAAAACAGTTAAATACAGAGTACTTCGAGGTTTCTTGGCATGAGGGTGCCCGCCCTACGCACCGGGAGTGGCACGGCCAAGTGTGGAGCCGGGAGGAGCTAGAGTCTGTATGCGGCCTTGGAGAGGTAACAGGACTGTGCGGAGCGAACTGCCGACACAGCTATTACCCATTTGTGCCAGGTGCGTCTGAAAGGCAGTATACGGATGAGTGGCTGGCGGCGAAGGCGAGGGAGGAAGATACGCCAAAATATTTCCGGGGGAAAGGTTACACAATGTACGAAGCCACCCAGAAACAGCGGAGCATGGAAACTGCCATGCGTGCACAGCGGGAAAAGGTCCATCTGTTGAAAGCTGGCGGTGCAGATGATGAGACAGTTATGCTGGCCAGATGCAAGTACCAGGGCCAGCTGAATGAATACGCTGTATTTTCCAAGAAGATGGGGCTGGTACAGCAGCGGGAAAGAATTTACCTGGACATGCGCGGGAAGGTGGCGCCGCCGCGTCCTACAGTTGCAGAATTTCCCAAACATGGTACGATTAGGAAAGAAGCTGTCAAGGGAGCGCTTAATGACCAGAATGACCCAGGATATGTCAAGAGGGACAGACACGCTGAAAAGTATTACCAGGCCGTCCGTAATTCAAAAAAGGAGAATATCGTTAGGACTATCGCAAAAAATACTAAGATGTCCGAAGCAAGTATTTCTAAAGTTTATGACCACGTTTTTATAAACGAGTATGAACTATACGGGGGACATCGCAGATTTGACCCTGACTATGATATGTCCGAGTCTTTCAGGAGGCTGCGCGAGGGACGTGATATCCAGGAGCATGATTTAATCCTGCTTCATCATGAACGCCTTGAGTATGAGCTTATGAAAAAATTAGGACTTTCTTACAGAGAAGCACACAAGTTTGCAGAAAATAAATACAACTATGGAGAGGCGCTCAAAGCGTTTAACGAAAGGAGAAATTGAGGTTGGTGCGGATTGTTTTAGCAGAGCTGACAGAGGAGTTAGCCAGGTATCGATATTACCCAGAAGATTCTGGGGATTACGGGGTTGTAGCCCTGAATAGACAGAACGGGAATAGGATTTATGAAACACAGGCTGAAGGCTATGGGCAGACATACGCGGCGCACGCATTGAAAAGGATAGAGGAATATCAGAAAATAGGGGATTTCCCCAAAGAGGATATTGTGGCCTGGTATTGACGTGCTTTTTGTGGAATATTCAGCCGGGACAATTTTAGAGCGCGAAAACTACATTTCGAAAAATGGTGTTTTTTCGTGCAGGAAAGGAGAAAAATGAAAGAGACAAAGATACCAATGAGGTTACAGCTGTTTGCAGAAGGCGGGGAGGGCGGCGGCCAAGGAGGCGCTGGGGGTGACCCAGCACCTGGCGGGGGCAGTACGCAGAGAGGGAATCCGGCCCCAGCCTATACCTATGAGCAGGCCGAGGAAATCGCACAGGCTAGAGCACAGAAAGCTGAGGCAGATGCCCTGAAAGGGTATTTCCAAAAACAGGGCATGTCCGAAGCAGAAGTTACCCAGGCCATTGCAGATTTCCGTGAGAAGCAGAAAAGCCGCCAGCCCAATGTGGCCGCACTCGAAGCAGAGAGGGATGAGGCCCAGGAGAAATTACAGCAGTATGAAAACGAAAAGGTTCTGGCAGGAATGCGCGTTAAACAGGAAGACCTGGATTATGTTGCGTTTAAAGTCGGCCGGCTGGTAACCGATAAAAAGGATTTTAAAACCGCGGCGGCAGAATGGCTGAAGGAAAACCCCCGTTATGCGGTGAAAAGCAATTATCGGGTATCCACTGGGGCGGACAATACCCAGGGGAGTGGCGGCACGCAAACAGGTAACGAGATGATTAATGAGGCAATCCGGAGCGCGATCCGGGGAAGGTAGGGGTTTAAATGCATAAATTCAAATTACCGATGAATCTGCAGTTTCATGCAGAGGGAGGGACGATTACTGACCGGACAGATACAGATGCGTTGATCCCGGAGCAGGTCAGCCGGGATATTATCCAGGGGGTGACAGAGGAATCCGCAGTATTGTCTATGGGGCGGAAACTGCCGAACATGACATCTAACCGCATGGTCATGCCTGTGTTGGATATGCTGCCAGTGGCGTACTTTGTCAACGGGGACACCGGCACAAAGCAGACCACGAAGATGGCCTGGGATAAAAAGAAAATCTACGCCGAGGAAATTGCGGTCATTGTGCCGATTCCGGAGGCAGTAGTTGACGATGCGGATTATGATATCTGGGGCGAGGTTAAGCCCAGACTGATAGAGGCTTTTGGCGGCAAGATTGATGGGGCCATTCTGTTCGGTGTGGATAAACCCGCCCAGTGGCGCGATGATGTGGTAACGACGGCCGCAAAAGCCCAGAAGACAGTTACAGCCACGGCGGACCTGTATACAGACATAATGGGCGAAGCGGGAGTGATTGCCATGATTGAGCAGTCAGGGTTTTTCCCTACCGGGCATATGGCGGATATTTCCATGCGGGCGAAACTGCGGGGGCTGAAAGATACCACAGGGAGTCCGATTTTTAAAAGCGACATGCAGACCGGGACGAACTACAGCCTGGACGGAAACCGGATGGTATTCCCCCGCAATGGGGCGTTTGACCCGTCAAAAGCGCTGATGATCTCCGGAGATTTCAGCCAGCTGGTGTACTCCATCCGCCAGGATATTACTTTTAAAATATTCACAGAAGGAGTCATTCAGGACCCGGCAACTGGAGAAATCCAGTACAACCTGATGCAGAATGATATGGTTGCACTGCGGACTGTGATGCGGCTGGGCTGGGAAATCCCGAATCCTATCCATGCAATGGCAAAGGACAAAACCAAGCGGTGTCCATTTGCCGTATATAAAGCGGCAGAAAAATAGAGGACCCTGGACAGAAAGCCGCCGCAGGCCGAGGCGTAGCAGGGATGGCAGTTTTGGAGGAATAGCGCATGGTAGACTACAGTTATTACCGGGATTCTTTTGGCGGGACGAAAGTCCTGCAGGAAGATTTCCTGAAATACGCCAAACAGGCGGAGGTATACATCAGATATCTTACCACGGGAAAGTCTGATGGTTCTGGAATGGATGCTGTAAAGGATGCCATTTGTGCTGTGTGTGATGTATATGCACTGGATGCGGCTCAGACACAGGCGGATGGGGGCAGGGAAAAATCATCCGAGAATAACGATGGGTATTCTGTGTCATATGTGACAGAGGGCGTGGCCGGACAGACGCGCGAGGATGTGCTGCGTAAAAAAGCGTACCAGGCGGCATACCCGTACCTGGCCTTTACCGGCCTGCTGTACCGGGGGTGTATGCGCAGATGATCACCAATGCAGACATTACTATTTACAATAAAAAATACGATCCGGCGGCCAGAAAAGATACGTGGCACTGGACAGTCCTAAAAGGCGTGCATTTTTATTGCGGACATAGAGTACAGTTACTGGCTGCAGGCCTGGTGAATGCGGATCTTTATAAAATACGGGTTCCCGTAGATGCACAAACAGATAAGCAGTACGTTCCGCAGTCAGAATTCCAGGCGGCAGAAGATGTGTCCCATCTGTGGACGATCCAAAAGGGCGATTGTATTGCAGTGGGAATTGGGCCCGACATTTCCAGTCTGCAGGAGCTCCAAAAATTAATTCGTGATACTTGTAAGATTACAGCATGGTCAGATAACCGCCGGGGTGGTCTGCCGCACTGGAGGATAGAGGGTGTGTAGATATGGCACAGGGATTTCACATTGAGACGCCAAGGGGCAGAGTGATTACAGTAAAAACAAAGAGCGGCAATGTGACTGCAAAACTGGAGTGGAAAAGCGGTTTTGGGACGGAAAAGAGCGGGGATTTTTCAAAGGCCCAGAAATTTGTCGACTCAGAGTGCCTGCGATATATGGACCCGCTTACTCCGCGCCGCACTGGCATGATGATTAAGTCGGGCACACTGGGCACAGTCATAGGCAAAGGTGAAATTGAATATCTGGCGCCCTATGCACGGCGGCAGTATTACGAAAACCGGGGCGGTAGCGGCCAGCGGGGAAAGAAATGGTTTGAGCGCATGAAAACGGCCCATAAGGCAGTGATTATAAAAGGCACACAGAGAATAGCGGGAGGCGGGGGCTGATGACATCCATTATAGAGGGATTATCAGAATATTTTCTGCAGTGTCCGCTTTTGAAAGACGGATATTTCCACGTGGATTTTCTGGGAGCAGACCCTGTGGAGTATACGCTGGAAGTTATGACCTGCGACCCGGTGGTGAAAACGTATGTGAATGGAGACGTTTTGAAACGGTATCTTTTTGCTTTTGGTTCGCGGGAATACTACAGTGCAGACCGGATTCAGAATATCGGGAATATCGCGTTTTACGAAGAATTGTTAGACTGGATAGAGAGGCAGAATCGTCTGGAGAATTTCCCGGAAATACCAGAAGGAAGATATCCGGAAGAACTGAGGGTGGTATCGCCGGGCTATCTGTTTGACGAATCCATGGAGAGCGCAAGGTATCAGATACAGATTGAACTTATATATCGAGAGGTAGCATCATGGGAAAAGTAAATGTAGTACAGCGGCATAAATTTGCCGATTATCTTGACATTTCGAAAACGGGGACGCCAGAGTGGGCGTTGTGCGGAACAGGTTTCACCACATTGGACGAGGAACCCGGTGCCCAGTCTGAAAGTGTAAAATACGTCAATGACGCAGCGGCATCTTCTTCTGTGGAGTCCTATGAAACCACGTTTTCGTTTGAGTCAGAGCTGATTCCAGACGAGAAGGCAATTATGGCCATTTATAATATCGGCAGGAATCATCTGCTTGGCGGAGACGCACAGATGGATTACGTCCGGGTAGAATTGTGGGATCCGATGGAGAATCAGGAGAACGTCTTTAAGGCCCGCAAATTTCTGGTGTCCGTGAATATTGACAGCATTTCAGGCGAAAAGAAAATTGCCATTTCTGGAAATTTTAACGCCGTGGGTGATCCTGTGGACGGTACATTTAATACAGTAGATAAAACGTTTACGGCGGTGGGCTCTGGATCTTCAGATATTGGACCGGCAGAGTAATCAGGAACAAAACAATGACTAAAAGGAGGATTTTAGATGAGTACATTTAGTATAAATGGTGTGAATTTAACACTGGATATGACTGATATAAACACAATCGCGAAATATGAGGATTGCATGAAAAAAGTAAAAAAAGCGATGGAAGATAAATCTGCAAGTGATTTTGAAACATCTGCTGAGTACTTGAAGTATCAGTGCGCAGCAGTCCGTGAAACCTTCAGCAGTTTATTTGGTGCAGATACTGCGGATAAAATTTTTAAAAAAAAGGAAAACAACATACTTGCACATATGGAGGCGTTTGTAAGTTTAGCACAAGAAGGAGAAAAATCTGCGCAGAGTATGAGGGAAGTAGCAATGCCGTTTATGCCGTCCCCCAACCGTAAACAGCGCCGGGCAAAAACGAAAAAAAACAAGAAGAAAAAGAAATCTGCGAGGTAAGAAGTGATGGGCCTGCTGACAGGAGAACTGCCAGACACCGTATCTGTAGCCGGGGCAGAGCATCCCATAAGAACAGATTTTCGCATTTCCATAGAATTTGAACTGCTTGTGCAAAACCACAACATCCAGGAAAAAGACAAGATACTCCGAGCACTCAGTCTCTATTATCCACGGATCCCTGGAGACATTAAAGGGGCCTGTGAAAAGCTGATCTGGTTTTACAGGTGTGGAAAAGAAGAAAGTGGACAGGATGAAACAGACCTTTCGGACAGCAGACGGATCTACGATTTTGATTATGACGCAGATTATATCTATGCCGCGTTCCTAGAACAGTACGGGATAGACCTGACGGGTATAGAGCATCTGCACTGGTGGAAATTCCGTGCTATGTTTTGGGGACTGGATGATAACTGCGAGTTTGTAAAAATCATGGGTTACCGGGGGATGAAGATACCGTCCAAAATGCCTAAAGAACAAAAAGCGTTTTACCGGAAAATGAAGCAGATTTATGCCCTGCCTCTGCCAAAAGATGAACAGCAGAAGAATGATGCCATCACGGCAGCGCTGATGAATGGCGGCGATGTGAGCGGCCTTCTTTTAGGGGGTGGCCAGGATTGAGAAAATAAAAGAGAATAAAATGTGCCGTGTGAAATGCCCGGAATGTAATTACCAGATGCCGATTTATTATGACGAAAAGGCAGAAAGCCGCGGTGTAGTTGTCCCGTGCAAAGGGCGGAACTGCGGCGCATTTTTTGAAGTAAAAATCAGAAACGGGAAACAGATCAGGTAGAGCCATTATGAGCCGATGATCTTTCACTCATTCAAGGGGGTGGAGATATTGGCTTATGATGGCACTTTAAAATTTGATACGAAAATTGATTCTGGCGGGTTTGAGGCAGGGCTCAGCGGGATCAAAAATGCCGCAGAACAAGGTCTGGGGAGTGTAGGCAATATTCTGAACAGCGCCGCTGATACGATGGCGGCTGTTGGGGGGACTCTGACTAAAAAAGTCACCGCGCCAATCGTTGCCGTTGGCACTGCATCCGTAAAAGCGAGCATGGATTTTGACTCTGGAATGTCGGAAGTTCAGGCGATTTCTGGAGCATCCGGATCACAATTAGAAAAGCTGCGAGATAAAGCAAAAGAAATGGGTGCCAAGACAAAATTCTCCGCTTCTGAATCGGCTGAGGCCTTTAAGTATATGGCTATGGCCGGCTGGGACACTGACGCTATGCTGGCGGGTATTGAGGGCACCATGAATCTTGCGGCAGCTTCAGGCGAAAGCCTTGGCACAGTGTCGGATATCGTGACCGACAGCATGACCGCATTTGGGTACAGCGCAGATAAAGCAGGGCATTTTGCTGATGTACTGGCCATGGCTAGTAATAAGTCAAATACTAATGTCAGTATGCTGGGAGAGTCTTTCAAGTATGTAGCTCCTGTAGCGGGGGCCATGGGGTACAGCGTGGAGGACACAGCTGTTGCACTTGGCCTGATGGCAAATTCCGGTATTAAGGCTTCTCAATCCGGAACTGCGTTGAGGACTCTTATTACAAATATGGCCAAACCTACGGCTAATATGTCTATAGCCATGGACACATTGGGGGTAAGCCTGACAAACGCAGACGGAAGCAGCAAGTCTCTCATGGAAGTCATGGAAGATTTGCGGAAGGGATTTGGCCAGGGCAATATAAGCGCAGAGGAATTTTCCACTAAGATGGCAGAACTGCAGGAAGGCCTGGACAGTGGTGCTATGTCCCAGGCAGACTACGATGAGGCCGTTCAAAATCTTACCGTTGCCATGTATGGCGCAGAAGGAGCGGAAAAAGCCCGTCTGGCGGCTATGCTTGCGGGCAAAGAGGGCATGGCAGGTCTGCTGGCCATTGTTAACACCAGTGAAAAGGATTTTTATAGCTTATCAGATGCTATTAATGACTGTGATGGAACAGCACAGGAAATGGCTGATATTATGAGCGATAATCTTGCAGGTGACCTGACGAAGCTAAAAAGCGCCACAGAGGCCTTGGCGATATCTATCGGTGAAATATTAAGGCCGGTTGTGCGGGCAGTGACACAGGGTATTACAGACCTTGTGAATTGGTTAAACGGGCTGGACGATGGCACGAAGAAAACCATCGTCACCATAGCGGGAATTGTAGCCGCCATTGGCCCGTTACTGCTTGCCGTGGCGAAAGTCATTAAAATCTGCACAAGCGTCGGCGGAGCAATAAAAACTATAGTGGGCGCCATCAAAGGCGTGCCGGCTGTTGTTGGGGTGCTGTCTTCTGCTTTCAGCGGCATTGGAACCATTGCCAGCACAGTAGGGGGCGCCATAGCTTCCATTGGAAGTACCATTGTGTCTGGCATCGGCACGGTCATTGCAACGCTTGGAGGCCCTTTGACGCTGGCAATCGTGGCCGCAATCGCTGGAATTATCGCTATAATCTGCAACTGGGATGCGGTTAAGGAATTTTTTACAAAAACACTTCCAGATTGGTGGACAAACACAGTCGTTCCTGCGTTTGGCAGTTTTGTGGACGGCGTAAAGGCAGTTTTTACTGAAAAACTGCCCGCGCTCATATCGGATATCATCGCCTGGTTCGCGGAACTGCCCGCTAAAATAGGTGGGTTTTTCGCGGACATCATCGGCGGGGCGGCGGAATGGGTTGCTGAAATGGCCGGAAAAGCCCTGGAGCTGGGGGCGTCTTTTATTGGCAAGGTAGTAGAGTTTTTTACCGGTCTCCCCGGTAAAATCTGGGAATTCCTGTCCGGGGCGATCATAAAAGCCGGAGAGTGGATTGCCGGGATGGCGGAAAAAGCCGCTGAGTTCGGTGCGGCTTTCATAGACAAAGTTCTGGCGTTTTTTACAGACCTGCCGTATAAAGTTGGTTATTTCCTGGGAACCGTAATTGGAACTGTGGCCACATGGATTTTTGACATGGGTGCAAAGGCCCTGGAGCTGGGAACGGCCTTCATTGATAAAATCGTGGAATTCTTCACCGGTCTTCCGGGTAAGATTTGGGACTTCCTTGTTGACGTAGTTACCAAAGTTGGCGAGTGGACGCATCAAATGGCCGAAAAGGCCGCAGAAACTGGGCGCTCCTTCATTGAGAAAGTTGTAGAATTTTTCACACAGCTTCCAGGCAAGGTTTGGGAGTTCCTGGTCAACACAGTTACTAAGGTTGGCGAGTGGACCTATCAGATGATGCTCAAAGCCCAGGAAGCCGCTGGAGGATTTTACAATAAATGTGTGGAATTCTTTTCCCAGCTCCCTGGCAAAATCTGGGAGTTCCTAAGCGGAGCTGTTTTAAAGGCTGCCGAGTGGATCGGCCAGATGGCGCAGAAGGCCGTAGAGGCTGGGAGTGAATTCCTTGTGAAGGTTGTGGAGTTTTTCACACAGCTTCCTGGTAAGGTCTGGGAATTTTTATCTGGCGCGGTTGTGAAAGCGGCTGAATGGGCCGGTCAAATGGCCGCAAAAGCGGCAGAGGCTGGGAAAAGTTTCCTGGAGAACGTAATAAAATTTATCACCGAGCTCCCCGGCAAAGTGTGGGCGTTTCTGACAGACGTCGTTTCGGGTGTGGCAAAGTGGGCGAAACAGCTATGGGATAAGGGTACAGACGCTGCGAAAACCCTGGTAAAAGCTGTCGTAAACGGTGTGAAAAGCCTTCCCGGCAAAATGCTGGAAATTGGAAAAAGCATCATTGAAGGTGTATGGGATGGAATCTGCAAGGCAAAAGACGCCTTTGTAAAAAACGTCAAGGATTTCTTTTCCGGCATCGTAGACGGCGTGAAAGACAAACTAGGAATCCATTCCCCTTCCAAGGTGATGCAGAATGAAGTGGGCCAGCCAATAGCGGAAGGGGTTGCCAAAGGAATCAACGACAAAGCAGGCGACGCAGAAAAAAGTATGGGGAACCTGAAAGACGGACTGCTGTCTGTTGCCGTTAACCTGACAAAAGCGATGGGGGCCGAATCAACAGCAGCAACGAGCGTGATGGCCGCAAACCTGACTAAGCTGGTGTCCACTACCCCGGGAATAATGAATAACTTAGTAACATCAACAGTGACGGCACTGGCAGGGCTGTCTTCCCAGATGGGGGCAACGGCCGAGAAATCATCAAACGTTTTTGCGAAATCCATGGTTACCGGGATCAAAGCGTCCCAGGCGGCAACGGTGGCCTCCGGGAGAGACTTAGTAACTGGATTATGGCAGGGCATATCCGGGCAGTCCGGCTGGCTGTATCAGTCGGTCTCCAAATTTGCGTCGGGGATTGTTGACAACATAAAGCGCACGCTAAAAATCGGCTCCCCTTCCAGGGTGATGGCGGATGAAGTAGGGCGGTGGCTCCCGTCCGGAGTCGGTGAAGGTTTTGAGGATGCTATGCCCGCCCTGGAAAGGCAGATAGACGCTGAAATGGAGTCTCTTGCAGGCAGAATGCAGGCCGCTGTTGAAGTAGAGTCCAGAGGATTCGCGATAAAAACCCAGGAGCTTGCCCAACACAAAGCTAATACCGAAACCCCGAAAGGCGGGGACACTTATGTAGAAGAAAAGATTGAACAGACCAACAACTATCATGTGCCAGTAGCCACGCCGAGCGAAGTCAACAAGGCCAACCGGGCGGCGGCCAGAAAATTGTTAGGGGGTGTTACATAATGGGCTATCTCGAATTAACACTGTCCTGTAACGGGTATACGCTCAGGCTGGGCAAGGACAAAGACGGAAATCACCACGCCCTGGGGGTCACAAAAATTGAGGGCCTGGAGTCCTCAGAGCTGGAAGTTTCCACCACAGATAACGCACTTGCAGACGGCACGCATGTGGATGGGAAACGGATACTGAAGCGACCTATCCACATAGAAGCATCGTTTAGGAGTGACAGGGACAATCAGCAGAACAGGCAGAAAATCATACGGTTTTTTAATCCCAAATATACGGGTCTGCTGACTGTATCTTTTAACGGAATTACGCGGAAAATCGACTACGAATTGGAAGGATGGACGTTTGTGAAAACCTCTGTCCATGGGCGCCTGGCGTTCACAGTTGATCTGATGTGCCCCAATCCATATTTTGAGAGTATGGACGATTTTGGAAAAAATTTGGCCGAGACAAACCGACAGCTTGCTTTCCCTTGGCGGGGGCTGGCTCAAAAAGCAACGGTTCCGGCCCCGAATAAAGGGCTGGCCTTGAAGGGACAAATTACAGGGTACCGGCGGATGAAAAAACAAGTCCAGCTGGCTAACGACGGGGATGTTCCCGCGTCTATACGGGTGCAGTTTATGGCTGCGCGGGGGATTGTTAAAAACCCCAAAATCACACTGGCAGATTCCGGAAAATACATACGTATCGTAACCGATATGGCAGAAAAAGACACACTGCTGGTGGACACCAGCGACAGGCACCAGGTCATAGAACTGAACGGAGAAAACATTTATCACCGGATTGACCGGATGTCTGAGCCCTTTAAGCTGGAGACCGGAGTCAATTCACTGGAGTATGACGCAGACGAGGGATATATGAATTTAGATGTGCGGTTGTTTTACACACCGCAATACCTGGGGGTGTGATATGAGGCTTCTAGTTTTAGACGAAAATTTTGAGATTTTAGGGGACGCATCCATGTTTCAAACGTTGATCTGGACACGGCGGTACAAAAGTCTGGGCATGTATGAGCTGCATGTCACAAAAGATAAATTCCCCCTGATTAACAGCGGGAAATACCTATACCGAAATGATGCGGACGAGCTGGGGATTATAGAGGAACCGCACTACTCCATAGACGATAAAGGGACCAGGGAAATATACTGTAAGGGATATTTTGCGGAAAAGATTCTGGAAGACAGGGTGTTGAACCGTACGTTCCGGATGTCAGGAAATTTAGAGGACTCCTTCAGAAGCATGGTCACGGAATATGCGATATTCCCGGCAGAGTCAGGGCGGAAAATTGTGAACCTGAGGCTGGGGGATTTGTCTGGGCTTTCGCAGACCGTAGATTGTCAGCGGACAGGCTCATCTGTCAGTGAGGCCTTGTACGATGTGGGGAACAGCTATGATGTTAGCCACCGGATCCGCTATGTCTTTCAATCCGATGAACTGCTGTTCGAGGTATGGAAGGGAAAAGACCGCAGGGACAGCCAGACAGAAAATTCATGGGCCGTATTTTCGGACTCTTTTTGCAATATTCGGAACACTGCCTATAACCGTAATAGCACAGAGTATAAAAATTTTGCTTATATAGCTGGGGCGGGTGAGGGCACAGACCGTGTTATCGTAACTGTAGATTTGAGGGGCGAGGGCGAAGAACTCCGGGAATTGTATGTAGACGCCAGGGACCTGGCGCAAGATGACGGAGAAGGAAATGTAACCCCTATGGAAAAGTACCAGGAACAGCTGAAGCAGAGAGGCCGGGAAAAGCTGGCAGAACACCGCCTGGTGGAAACGGTAAGCGGAGGCGTAGACCCAAACGCAAATCTGATGTACCGCAGGGATTTTGACTTGGGAGACCTCTGTACTTACGTGAATACAGAAATTGGTGTAGTAACGGAAAAACGTATCACAGAAATTACAGAGACTTACGAGGGAGGCAGGCAGACGTTGGACATCGTATTTGGAGATGATGAGGTATCAACCATCAAACAGCTGATCCGGAAGGGGGCTTAAGAAAATGGCGTTAAGATATGGATTCTTTGACAGCGAAATAACCGGATATAATGATGAGGGGATGCCGTAATTTGACCGGGCGGAATCTTCAGATTTCCTGGCAGATTTTATATCCAGCATTGTGCGCAGTGGCGTACTGGCAGTACCGGGGGACGGTTTCCAGGTGATGGCCGGGGAAGGGATGACTGTCCAAATACGGCCCGGATTTGGGGTTATTGCAGGACGGTTCGCCCGGGATGATGAAACATCCACGGTAGTTATTTCGGCGGCCGATTCGCAGAATATGCGCATTGACAGAGTAATTTTAAGGGCAAATTACCCAGAACGGCTGTGTGAAATTATTGTACGGGCCGGCGCGCCAGCGGCTAATCCACAGCCCCCAGAACTGCAGTCGGGCGGGGACTATGACGAACTGTGCCTGGCCGAAGTCAGCGTGCGGGTTGGCCAGACCAGTATCAGCCAGTCTGATATTGTGGACACCAGAGCAGACACCAGCATATGCGGATGGGTGACGCAGGCAATCCAGCAGGTGGACACCAGCACCCTGTTTATGCAGTGGCAGGACGCATACCAGCGGTTTTATGACGCCAGCGGCGTGGAATTTACTGCCTGGCTGGATGGATTAAAGGAGGAACTGGGAGACAGCGTTGTGGGCACATTAACCGGCGCAATCGCAGAACTGCAGTCTAGCAAGACAGATAAAACAGTGTCGGCCACGATGGCTGATGCCATCGCAGAACTGCAATCAGGTAAGGCGGACAAAACAACAGTAGCCGCCCTGTCTCAGACCGTGTTGGGTATCAACACAACGAAAGGCGATAAGGCCAGCGTTAAGCAGGCCACGGTACCTGCATCCGGCTGGCTGGGGGATATTGTACCGTATCAATGCACTGTGCAGATACCAGGGGTCACAGCCGCCAGCATTATAGAGCTGGGAATATCCAGCGCAGCCACAAAAGACCAGGCCAGGGCCTGGCTGGATGCGCAGATTGTTGACGGCGGGCAGGGGGAAAACAGCATAACCCTGAAAGCGTTTGGCTGGAAACCAGCGGCAGATATACCGATTAATGTGGCAATCTGGAATTAGGAGGTGATACCATGGCAGAAACCTATACGCCGATACCTGGCTATGAGACAGCGGGCTACACGGATGACCAGGCAGTCTGCATCACGTCTGATAAAAAAATAGGCAGTATGGCGGGCCAGATCAGTATCCAGGGAGAGGCAAACAGCCAGTATATCCTCTATGAGATGAACCGGTATCATGATGGCGTTGACCTGAGCGATAAGCTTCTGCAGATACATTATGAGAGGCGGGACGGGGCAGGCGGAAACTCCACGCCGGTCAATGTCTGCATGTCTGACAGCCGCATCCGGTTTGGATGGGTTGTGCCTGGGAGTGCGACGGTTTTAGACGGCGTTTTAAAGGTCATGCCGTTTGCCACGGGCCTGTCCCCCATGGGAGATACCTATATTATCAAAACCCTATATGTGGAATACCGTATCAACGCAGGACTGGCAGTCAGCGGCGGTATTGAGGAGCCGGAGGAGGACTGGTATCAGGGCTTTGTCAGCCGTATGGCGCAGTATATGGATACTGCAAAGACTTATGCAAGCCTGGCCGCCCAGTATGAAAGAAATGCAGAAGCGTACCGTAATCAGTCTGAGCAGATGGCTGGGGCCGCTGTGTTAAGCGCCTCTGAGGCGGCAAAGTCTGCTGTTGATGCGGCAGAAAGTGCCCAGGCCATAGGGGATAAAGAATCTGAAGCAGCTGGTTTTGCAGGGATGTCGCAGAGCTATGCAGTAGGAACCGGCGGCACGGTCAGAGAAAACGACGATGTGGATTGCGCAAAAAGTTATTATGAGCGGGCAAAACAGGCAGCAGAAAATCTGGAAGACGGACAGCTGACATTCGATATTAATGAACAGGCCCCGACTTTTACAGAAGCATCCACACGGGAGAATATTAACAGCAACGAAAAACTATCCATAATATTTGGAAAAATCAAAAAGTTTTTCGCAGACTTAAAGAAAGTGGCGTTTTCCGGCAGCTATAATGATCTGTCCGATACGCCGGATATCCCTGTAATTCCGGATTCCCTTCCCGCCAACGGGGGAGATGCAGACACCGTGGGCGGAAAAAACGCCGATGAACTGCTAGACTATGATAATTTTACGAACAAACCGGAGCTGTTTTCGGGCAATTACAGCGATCTGAATGGGGCGCCTGAGATACCGTCAATACCATCTTCCCTCCCAGCAAATGGAGGGGACGCCGATACGATTGAGGGCAAAGATTTAAACTACCTTATGAATTACAACAACATGGAAAACAAACCAGAGACACCCACGGCAGAAACCCTGGGCATTATAAGCACGCAGGTAACAGTACAGTTATCCACAAACTGGGCAGGGACAGAGGCGCCATACTCACAGGCAGTCGCGGTATCTGGCGTAACGGCCAGCAGCATTGTGGATATAGATGTTGCCAGCACGGTTACGGCAGAACAGCTGGACGCATACATCAATGCGAAAATTGTTGACGGCGGGCAGGCGGCAAACAGTATTACGCTAAAGGCTTTCGGCGATAAACCTGAAATAGCAATACCGATAAAAGTCGTGGTAAGGAAGGTGTGAGAATATGGCACCAGTATTTGTAAAAAGGCATGATAGCGATGGAGGGGTTGGAAAATACACAGAATTATATGGTTTTGTGATTGACCAGACAAAAGATGATCCATATGAGATGGTTTCTTACATAGAAGACAATGAGAATTATACTCCTTTTAGTGCGGACGCAACAGCAGGGTACTCAGGCGGCGGCACTTATAGATTCCCTCCCGTTAATTATGGGAGCTGGGAAAATGCGTTTTTTATGAAAGTACGTCCCTGTATGCTCAATTATGACGGTACTGTGGATTATTATCTTAACCCAAATGATTATACTAAAAAATCAAATGGCATATCCTGCTTCACCGATTTAACCAATGCTAATTATCCGGGAAATGTTATGGTGGAGTTTCCTAAAATATATTGGAAGATAAACTACGATGAAGCAAGTGATAAAATAACAGTCTATGTATGTGATGGAAAAAAGGATAAAGATTTTGTATGCTGGTCACATATAGACGAACACGGAAAAGAAATAGATTACTGTTATATGTCGGCATACCTTGGAACGAAAGTAAAAAATCCAAATACGGGATTAGAGGAATTAAAAAGTTATTCAAGAGTTATGCCAACGGATATAGGTACATTTGAAAATGCAATGCAATGTGCGCTGAATAATAATCGCAACGGGGAACATATTTGGAATATCTGCTTATACTGCGATTTAGTGCTTTTACAAATATTGATGGTATTAATAAGCAAAAATCTCAATTCGCAGTCAGTATTTGGATATGGACGGATAACGGCCAGCAACTCTAGTAATAAAAATAGTCTGCTTGATTCAAATGGAAGAATATGTGACACGCAGGGAATGTTTGCTCCAGGATATTATTATGCGACATGGGCGAAAGCTGGATTAATGAAAGCGTTTGGCATAGAAAACGTTTATGGAATGGGCTGGAAGTTTATTGCCGGTATTATGTATGATGGGACAATTGCGGCAGATAAAAATGGGTTTAGGCCTGTAAGAATAAAATGGACATATGGAACGTCGGATGGTTCCTATGAAAAAGGGTATTCATCTTTTGATGCCGGTATACCGTATTACATTGTAAATGCTGATGAGTTTGGAGGTTCATCATCTGTAATAGGAAAAATGACAGCAGACACAAAATATGGGTTTTTCCCGAAAGAAAGATATAAGGGGTATGAATATCTTAAAGAAGCCCTCATAAAAGGATATTGCGATACCTATCTAGTTCCGAATTCGAGCAACATAAATGAAAAAATGTATTTTGTAAACAATAACATCGGATATTCAGAGGGATATAATTATGCCTTGGAAAGTTATAAAGCAGTTGGGCCTTGTGTGGGGGTATTTTCAGGCGGATTTATGAAGAACCGTATGGCATTTAATGTTTATGTAAGCGGGCTTTCCTGCAAACCAAATAGGAAATAATTAAGGAGAAAATCATATATGGCACCAATTTTTGTAAAACAGAGTGCTGCAAGGAGACAGCTTGAAGATTGTACATGGACTGAAATAGCAGCAATGTCCGAATCTGGAGGTGCAAACGGCTACTGGCATGTAGGTGACAAAAAAACTATTACACTATCTGGCGAAGTTAATGGCGCTTTTGAGGTGCAGATTGCAGATTTTGATTTTTATGATAAAGCGGATGGATCAGGTAAAGCTGGAATTGTGTTTGCTTTTACCAAAAACATAATAAACGATGCGGATGCATCCTATGGACAGCGATTCAATTACGAAAGAACTGGTAAGATAAATATGCTCGGCGATGAGCTGTCAATAATCAGGGCATCGTTACCATCTGAATTAAAACCGTTAATCAAAACTGTCAAAATAAGGAATGCAAATGGCACCACGGGTCTGCTTCCAGGAAGCGGTCCGCATTATGGCCCACGCCCAAACTGTGTAGAAACCACGGATGCGGATTTATTCCCGCCGTCTTATGCAGAAATCACAAATGGGGGAACGTTTTACAGAAACTGCATTGCCACCACATCATCAAGCACACAGAGAGAGCTTGTAAAGGAAGGCCCTGCTCTCGAACTGTATAAATACAGCATGTCTGATAATTTAGCGGGAACGCCGCTGGATAAAGGCGGGAGCACTTTTTTGAGAACGGTATACTCAACTTTCAGCGGATATTATCCAGGGTATATCTACATCAAAGGGTACAGCATAAACGCTGAAGGAAAAATTGTAACTCTGGATTGCTCACTAAGTCAAGACTTTTATGGAGATGAAAATGTAACAG
>Ga0137308_101870_pt1 | contig 17254 bp, 22 predicted proteins | sample Inofrocosms_June_FD_97181 | JGI IMG/M metagenome (GOLD analysis project Ga0137308, IMG submission 97181) | Mouse cecal microbial communities from Vienna, Austria - N-Acetylneuraminic and N-Acetylglucosamine D2O microcosms_June | ecosystem: Host-associated > Mammals > Digestive system > Large... | reverse complement strand
GGATATGAGATAGTTTTTTACATCGTTGAACTTATGCTTTTCGCTGTGCAGCGAAAGAGCGCCGTCAATCTTGCCGTTGCCGGTGATGCCGTATACCTTTTCAAAGTACCAGTACAAGCCCTGATTGTCGTGGTCTGCCCACGCTCTGCGCTTATCGAATGCGCTCCAAGGGAGGTCTCCCAGCACCTCGCCGCGCCCTGCAAACTCGTTCAAAGCGAACTTGCCTTTGAGGTTCGGGTCGTTCTCTAAGATGAGCCAGATGTTGTCTATTGTGGCTTTTATTGTACCTGTCTGCTTGTTCAGTTCCAGCTCCGCAGACCACGCAAGCCCCTCGGCTTCTTCTTCACCTGTGGTTTCAGTCATCTTGGCAAAGTCGCTTACCGCTGACTCAGCCCGTTCCTTTGCCATCTGCCGCGAAACCTTGGTGTCCGCTACCGCAAACTCGCACATCGCCCGATAAGAGGGGAGACGGTTCGGCGGCGTCTTGGAGTCCGCAGCATCGTCCAAATCGCCAAACTTGTGCAGTCGCACGAGGTCAAAGGCGTTGACGAGCTTTCCACAGCAGGGGTCGGTAGAGTGGTGGGAATACAGGAACATTCCGTTGTCGTAGATTACCGCGCCTCCCGTAGTGCTGCCGCCAAGATAGGTGTAGCGTCCGCGTGAGTCATCTACGGCGGCATAAATGCCGTCGAGAAATGTGTCCATCGCCCCATAGATGTCATAGGTACGGCAGAACGCCCCGATGATACCGTTCTTTCCAAGCGGGTCGCTCTGCTTTGTTGCCATCTTTCTGTATGCGTTCTCAGAGCCGGGGACTTGGGGCCAGCGTGTAACATCGCGCCAGTCTCCGTATTTCAGTGTTATAGTGTCCAGCAGCCTGTCTACAGAGAGCATAGGCTTGTCACCGAAGTAGAACACATATTCGCTGTCTGCGCAGCAGCTCGGCCAGTACATCAGCCTTGTCGCTTCAAATGTTGTCGGGTCCGCGAACTCAATCCCAATACACGCCGCCATATACCTTGCCGTTGGCTCATACTCATCGGCGGTAGCCGTTCTGTCGAATGGCAGAAGAATACGAAGCCTTGGGTTTGCGGGCGCGTGCTTTCGTGTGGAATAGATACAATAACCGCAGCCGAGAGCGTCCACCCTTTTGAGGATTTCCTGCGTTCCTCCCGGTGGGATATTGTCGAAGTCGAGAGTGATAACATCACGCCCTGTAACCGCGCCAGCCTTACGGCGGGGCCCCGAAAGACTGCCCGCCACAAAGCCGCCGATGTCCTTTCGCTCGTCCTGCTCTGACTTCTTGAGGTTCAGGTATTCCAGCATCGTCTCAGTCGAGCGGTTTGGGATTCGGAGTTTTTCGTAGAACTCGGACAACATGATGGACTGAGGCTGCCAATTTATGCTTTTTCGATTGTTACCAACCGTTATTGTAATTTTACGGTCGTTTTGCATAGCAAAGCCTCCATCATTTATACTTTTTGCCTGTTTCCTTATCCATAAGGACAATACGTCCAACAACTTCAAATCCAACAAGCTCCGCTGTCTGTTTCATAATTGGGATAAGTGCGCTTATCGCCGCAAGGCGTTTCTGTTCTTCCTGCGTAATGTTACTAAGCGCCTCGCCAGCTGTTGGGTCTTTATATCCTTCTGAATTTCTGTGTGTATACAAATAGCCTCAATCCTTTCTAAAGAAGTCCCCGACCCAGCCATCAGCGTTCAGAGGCAAATCCTGCGCCCAAGGGATTGGTAAGGTCATAAGCCGGACAACTTCATCAAGGTTCGCTTTGTCAGCCGGACAGTCGATAACAACCTCGTCGTGAACGTGGAATACTACAGGAAATCCCGCTTCTTCCAGATGCTCAATCGCTGCCGCAAGGCAGTCGCGGGCGATGGCTTGCACAATATTCTCCACCAGTTTGCCGCCGTAGGTTTCAAGGACAGTCCACTGTTTTGTTGATTGGTGTACGCCTCGGTAGGTAATCGAGGGTTTGTTCCATTGGTTCACGCCAAGCTCCGGTCTCGCATAGAACAGCTTGCGTCCGCTCGGCAGTGTTATCGTCAGAAAGTCCAGACCGTGTTCAAGGTCAAACTCTCTCGTAAAGAGCAGATTGTTCACGCCTACCTGCTGCCCCGTCTGAATAACGGAAACGGCAGCATTCTCAACGCGATACCACAGGTCTACAATCCGCTTGTTGGCTTCGCGCCAACGGGTCACGATGTCGGGCAAATCCTCCTCCGGAATGCCCATATTCAGAGCGCCCATCGTGATAAGCGCGCCCGTACTGCCCTGATAACCGAGGGCGAGTTCAGCAACCTTGCCGCGCTGTCTCAGTGCGTATTCGGGGTTGCCCTTTTTTATCTTCTCAATCGGAACGCCGAACATCTGGCTGGCAGATGCCTCGTAGATTTTGCCGTGTGTCTTGAACACATCGAGCCGCCAATGTTCTCCCGCAAGCCACGAGATAACTCTTGCCTCGATGCTTGAGAAGTCGGCGTCTACCAGCTTGTTTCCTTTGGTCGCTATGAATGAAGTCCGTATGAGCTGCGAGAGCGTGTCAGGCACAGAGCCGAAACAAAACCGCAGCTTTTCAGCCTCTCGCCGTTTCACAGCACCTCTTGCGAGGTCAAGCTGTTCAATGTAGGTGCGAGGTAGGTTCTGGACTTGCACCAGCCGTCCTGCCCACCGTCCTGTTCTGTTTGCACCGTAGAACTGCAACAATCCGCGCACACGACCATCAGCGCAGACAGCAGCTTCGATGGCGTTATATTTCTTGGTGCTGGTCTTGCCGAGTTCCTGACGGATTTCAAGCATTCGCTCCGCATCACCGGTCACGACTTGGTTTTTCAGCAGCATCGCAACCGTGTCTTTACGGAGGTCGGCTATATTCTCATCGGTCTCCTTTTCAAGCCATTTGGAAAGCTGTGCGATGCTGTTGGGGTTTTCAAGCCCTGTAAGGGAAACAGCCTCGCGCATAAGAGCATCGTGCGCGTTTGCGGCGATTTCCAGTGCGCCCTGCACCATATCCATATCAACTGCTACACCGCGAGCATTTATCAGCAAATCCGTCTGCCACTGCTTCTCGATGTCATTAGGAACAGGAAAGCGCGACAGCCGCCGCTCAATCTCGGATTCGGTCACAACATCACCGACGCAGTATTCCTTAAACAGACCCCACTTCTCAGGGTCGTGCTTCGGAAGGTTCCGTGTTCTGCCGCCATTGCTCTTTGTGGGAGCGCAGGGAACACAGAAATATCGGATAAGGGCTTTGCCAACAGACAGCTTCTGTTTCTCGGCAGGAAGACCAAGAGCCTTGCCTGTGGCGTCCAGTCCTGCTGTAAAACCGCAGTACAGACCGTGCAACATCGTGTCTCGCCATTGGTCTACCGGCAGCAGTCGTCCATAAAACTTCGACAAGCAATACCATTCAAACGCCGCATTGTAAGCGTGTTTGATGTATTCAGGGCTGGCTATCGCCTGATACAGCCAGTCCGGTAATACCTCGCCCTGCGCCAAATCAACAATCTCAACAGGATCTCCATCTACGCTATAAGCAAAAAGCAGTATCTCAAAGTCGGGGCTTTGAACATATTTGTAGGCACTTGCTTTAGCGATGGGGACGCTGCTGTATGTCTCTAAATCAATCGAAAGATGCCTCAACATCTCCACCTCCTATACAAATGATAAATGCGCGGCTGCGGCTATCCACTAACCGCAGCCGCGCATCTTGGGTATTCGGTGAAATATCTGTGCGCCTATAGCGTATTACCCATAGTAAGGCTGACCTGTGAGCGGGTTGACCGCCCCCGGCTGAACGCCCATCGGGTTAGAGGGTGCGGCTGCGGCAGGCTGTCCGTATGCGGGACTGGCAGGAGCACCCCAAGGCGGCGTACCAGCAGCGCCGGGGGTAGCGGGCATAGCAGCTCCATAGTCAGGGGTAACTGCACCAATCGTCTGACCGACACCGGCGAAATCAGCCGCTGCGGACGCACCCCCGGCAAGAGCCTCGCCATCGCGGGTCTTCATCACGTTGCCGAGACCGCAGCCCACGCCACGCTTACCGGCTCTGTTGTAGCCGAAGAAATTGATTGTCACACGAGCATACATACCGCTGTAGATGTCCTGTGGCAACAGTTCGGTGTTGATGTCACTCTGATGAACCACCTGCGGCTTCTGTGTGGAGCTGGCTGTGATTACCCAGCAACCCTTGCACTCAGGTCCGTAGGGAGTTCCGTTTTCACGAACGCCATCGCCATCGTGAATGGGAATGGGCAGAACAGGGGGTCTGACGCCATTCCAAATCTTGCTCTGCGCGTCAGCCGCAGCAGCCTCGATGCTGGCGTCGATATTCTGCTTTACCGCTACATCGGTTTTCGGAATGAGCAGCGTAACAGAATACTTGGGCGTTGCGTTCGGGTCGCTGTTGTTCGCTCTCGGCGCAACGAGGTTTACATAGGACAGGCGAACCTCGCCGGTCAAAACTTTCGTAGGTACATTGTTATACATTTGATTGTCCTCCTTGTCATTTTCGCATTTAGTTTTTTGGGCAACGCTCTTTGCCCACTTAACACCGGGGTCTTGTTCAGTAAGAACTCTACCGCTGGCGCATTTCACGCATTTTATGCGCCAGTGACCTTTGTGACGCTCGAAATGTCCGTAGCCCGGCTCTATCCAAGCTCCACAGCAGTAGCATCTGCCTGGGTATATATTACGAGCCATTTGTCACCCCCGCGAAGTCAGCAGCGGCGCTGTTGAACTCCTTACGCGGGTCATCTGCCAGTGCGAGGGTCGGTTTACCCTGCGGCTTGAAGACAAACTCGCTAACCAGTTCATCGAACTTGGCTTTGCCAAGCAGTTTCTCAAGCTGTGCAAGGGTTTTGGGAACGCTGTCATAAATAACAGCGCGCTCAATGCCGGACGATTGCAGCTTCTCAAGAGCCTTGTCTTGGTCTGTCCAAGCTCTCTGACTGCGGCCCTCCACGACCTTGTAGCCGGGGATTTTGTCACCGTTTAGCATCATTTCCAATGCCTTTTCCTGTACGGTCTTAAACCACTCTGCGAGGTTTTTGCCGCGCTCCAAGACTGCGCTGATTTCTTCGGGCGTCAGGATTGCTTGTGGGTTTCCGACAGCACCTGCGAAATCATCAAATGCGCTGGTCTGCTGTTCAGCCTGTGCTTTGCAGATACCGTTGGCGCGGCAGAAGCGGCACCAATCACCTGCGTGATACTCACCAAAACCCATAAACGCAGCTTGCGCTTTCGGCTTTATGCTTTCGCCCCAAGCAAGCAGCTCCTCTGTGGCGCAAGTCCACATTTCATAGGAATTGAGGCGGGGCTGGGCGATGACGATTGCGACCTTTTTAATCGCACCGCCGAACAGAGGCTTGTAGAGCTTCAATGCGCCAAGCGCATACAGCATAAGCTGAGGGTTTTCCTCCGGTGAAACGGGAACGCCTTTACCGTGCTTATAGTCCGTGATAATGAGCGTGTCCCCGCCGAACATAATACAGTCGCATTTGCCGAAAGCATCGGGTACATAATCCGCAATATCAACCCTGACCTCGAAAGCCACATACGGCTCGTGTTCAAAGTGCATAGCGTTTTCGCTTAGATGCTCGACATAGGTTTCTGCTGTTCGGAGCATTTCGTCGTCCCACAGAGTGTCAGTTTTCAGCTTCTTGATGACCTTGTTGTACTCGGTCTTCTTGATGCTCTTGAAATGCAGCTTTGCACTGACCTCGCAGACGCTGTGGGCGATTGTTCCTTCTTTGGCGTACTCGCTCGGTTTCTCAGGGAGAGTGGCTTCAAGCCTCGGAGCAAGAGGGCAGTTCAGCCACCGATGCGCACTTGAGGGAGAAAGGAGTGCGTGACTGCTCATATCTTCGCTCCCAAGTCACGCATTGCGGTTGCAAAGGCTCCAAGCTGCTCCGGCTTGAGGTCCATAACCGCCTGTACTCCGAAAGAGTGCAGCAAGTTCATCAGCTCGTTCACCTTGCCAGCGTCCATCAGGGTCGCGCCAGCCGCCATAATCTGGTCTACAGTGTACTGCGGGGGCGCAGCAAGCGGTACGCTCGGTGCGGGGTAGTTCATCTGCGCTGCGGGTGCAGCGGGTGCGGGCGGAGCTACGGGAGCCGTAGGTGCGGGCATGGGGTTCGGCATTGCAGGTGCAGGGGCCTGAGTAGCTGCCGCTCCTGTTGGGATAGGCTTCGCGCCGTTCATCGCGGCTGCGAGGTTGTTGACTGCCGCCGCCAGTTCAGCGGCCTCGATGGTTACTTTTACTTCTAACATTTGTTTGTCCTCCTTATTTTTCACCACTCTATGTCTTCATAGAATGTGTTTTCACGGTTTCCACCGGCGCTAAAGTACAGGTACGGAGAAAGTGCTTTGCATCCGTTCTCGTACCAATCTTCGAGGGTTTGTTCCGCAACAGCCAAATCATTCTCAGATACAGGACGCGATGGGCGCCAATAGCCTTGGAACTGATTTGGTGCGGTAATGACCTCGCAGATTGAGTCGCCAAATCGTCCGTCGCTCACTCGGTTCAAGATGACTTCGCAGACCCGTCTTTTGTCAAGTTCCTTATCCTCGTAGCATTCGCCTGAAAGCGTCCTTGCCATCAAGCTGAGTTCTTCGTCTGTCCAAGGCTTCTGCATTGAGACTGGCATTGAAGTCAGCATCTCAGTAGACTCGACGTAAGCCGTTAATGGCTCCGCGGCCAGCGCGTCAGTCGGCTTGATAGCGGTTTCGTCAGCACCACAGCCGGTGAGAAAGAGGAGTGCAGCGGCGCTGAATATCAACACGCCTCTTTTTGGGTTAAAAACCATTTCAATCGTTAGCTGAATTAGAGCAAAACACTTGAAGTGGAGAAAGCCGAAACGCCCAAAAGGGCGTCCACCGGAGACCGACCGCCCGGTGCTGATGAGGCAGGTCAAAATTCCATTAAGGAGGACAAATAAAATGACAGAGCTGAGACAAAGCAGATGGGTGAAAATCCACGAACCGGGACAGGCGAATTACGCCGAGACAGACAACGTAATGGACATCAAGATTGGCGGCAACCGCTGCCAAGCCGATGTTCTCTACACCGTCCGCAGCTACAAGAAAGCCGGTTACTGGCTGCTCAAGTACCTTGAGGCTGCCGAAGCTGCTGCACTTCTTGCAGAAGCCGCAGAGCAGATTATGAGTGCCGTTGACAGTGCTGACCGCGAAGACCCCGATGTCACGGTTGAGACCGACGACTGGACCTGCGCCATCGAGCGTATGAGTTCGGGAGCGTTCAAGGTCAGCCTAATGTGGCAGACCGATGAGCCGGTTGTGAGAAAGCAGACCCGCAAGGACAAAACCGTTCAGAAGCCCGCCGCCAAGAAACGCGGTCGCAAGAGAACGACAGCAAAATAAAAAAAAGAGCCTCACGGCTCTAAAACAAGGAGGACAAACCAATGCACCTGAAACTGGAAGTCAAACGTTACCACGAGTTCTTCTGGCTGAGAAGCATTCGTGCGGTGAACATCTACAAATGCTGTGCGGAGTGTTTCATCGGTCAGAAAGACAACCGCGTCTACTACGGGACGCTGCGCGAGCCCAGCGCGATTATCGACATCGAGGTCAAGCGCGACCCGAAAGCTGTGGCGTATTACCTCTGTGGACTGAGTGCTGGATTCAACTGGCACGAGAATACACACATCGCGTTCATACCCGCTCTGGGCGAAACGGTTGAGGTGGATAACAAAAATATCCACCTGACGATTACAGACGCCCGCCGCATCGACTTTGCGGACTACAAGCCTAACCCGCACGGCTTCTTCACACAGAAGCAGCGCACTTGCCGCAACTGGATTTTTGCGAACTACATCAACGATGGAATGCTCAAAGGAGGACACCACAATGGAAATGAGTGAGATTATTAAGCAAGCGGAAGAAAATATCCGTCAGGCGATTGAAGACTATCGCCGCCACACCCACCAGACGGAGGTGCTGGACAACATCTCCAATGCGTTCATCAAAAGACTGGCAGAGGACAGTTCCCGCGCCAAGCAGGAACTGCGTGAGCTGTTCAGTCAGTCCCCTGTTTGGGACTCTAAGCTGGACGCGTTGGTTATCAACGGGACGAGAACGCATAGTCCTGATTATACCCGCATCGCGGACTTGGCGCGAAAGATTTTTCAGCCCGCATACTGCCGCGATGAGAACACCAGCTATGAGATGCTGGAAAAGGTTGTTCGGTTCTTCTCAATGCCCGACAGTCAAGACGCGCAACAGGAGGGCATCGCGGCAATCGCGCAGATTGCGCCCAAGGCGTACGCACAGGGCAGAAAGTTGAGCCGAGTTTTCAAGGCAATTTGCGTTCATCTTGGCATCGCTGATGAAACTGCGGGCAGCGAATTTCAGAAGCTCTACGCACAGTTCGCAGACGAGCTGACAGCCAAGAAGATTGGTTTCAAGCTGTATGTTTCCATCAACCCCGCTCACTTCCTGACAATGAGCAATCCGAAATGTGACGAGCGTGGGAACACGCTGACGAGTTGCCATTCGTTCAACTCGACTGAGTACGAGTACAACAACGGCTGCACGGGCTATGCCCGCGACAAGTACAGCTTCATCGTCTTTACGGTCAACGACCCGATGGACGCCGAGACGCTGAACAACCGCAAGACCACCCGCCAGATTTTCGCCTACAAGCCGGGGAACGGGCTTTTGATGCAGAGCCGTTTCTACAACACCTCCGGCGGTGTTTACGGGGCGGCAGAGGACTCCAAGCTGTACCGCGATTTGGTCCAGCGCGAGATTTCCGCTCTTGAGCGAGTGCCGAACCTGTGGAAGACCTACCCGTACTGCGGCAAGGAAAAGGAGCATTGCGTCCAAATTGGCAGCGGTTTTGGCGGCTATGCTGATTGGACTTACGACAATTTCGACGGCAAGGTCAGCATTCGCGCAGACCACGAGGAGGATTATGAGCCTCTGACCGTCGGCACTTGGGGCATCTGCGTGGTCTGCGCCGAGGAAACAAGCCACGGCGTTTATTGCAAGGACTGTGATGACGACCACGACGACAGAGAATACTGCGATGATTGCGAGGAGTATTACGACTCGGACGATATGTATACGGTTTACGACCGCAGAGGAAACGAAATTCGCGTGTGCCAAAACTGCCTTGATGACCACTACACCCGCTGCGACCGCTGTGACGAGTATCACCACAGTGACAATGTGACTTGGGTTGAAGATGTCGGTCAGGATTATTGTGACGACTGCTTGGCGGAGTATTGCGAGCAGTGTGACGAGTGCGGCGAATGGCATCTCCGCGAGAATATGTTTCACGCCATAGACCATCGCGGCAACGAAGTTTGGATTTGTGAAGACTGCATCGACGAGTATATTTGCTGCGAGGAGTGCGGCTGTTATGTCCACCCCGATTACGCTGTCGAGGCTTTTAACGAAGACGGCGCGGCTACGATGGTCTGCCCTGATTGCCGCGATAGGTATTATTCCGAGTGCGAGGACTGCGGACGCTATTTCAAGAACGATGTTATGCAGGACGGGCGCTGCCCCGACTGTTATCAGGAAACCGAAGATGGTGAGGAGGAAGCAGTATGAACCAGTTAGAAGATTTTTTGATGCCAACCCAAAATGAGTTGTTCAAGACCCTGTGCAAGATGTTCGGCAGAAAGGTAATCGCCTTAAAAGGCAGTTACATTCTTATCCCCGGTGAGGCACCAGTTATGCTGGTTGCACATCTCGATACCGTTCACAAAGAGAGTGTCAAATACATTTGCAAAACGCAGAACGGCAATGTCCTGATGTCCCCGCAGGGCATCGGCGGCGATGACCGCTGTGGCGTGTACGCTCTCGTGACGGCGCATAAGCTATGCCGAGTAAAGCCTTGGCTCTTGTTCACCTGTGACGAGGAAACCGGCGGCGTTGGAGCAAGCGTATTCTGCAAACAGTTCCAGAAAGGTGGGCTGCCGAAAGGCTTGAAAACGCTGAAAGCCATCGTGGAGATTGACCGTAAGGGCAAAAACGATGCGGTTTATTATGACTGCGCCAATGACGAGTTCGAGGCGTACATCACCGGCAAGGGCTTCAAGACGGAGTACGGCTCTTTCAGCGACATTTCCTACATTGCGCCGGAACTCGGCGTGGCGGCGGTGAACCTCTCGTCCGGCTACTACAATGCCCACACCCAGCACGAGTACATTGACCGAAAGCAGCTCAACAACACGGTTAAAAAGGTTGTTGAAATTGTTGGGGACTCCACGAAAGCCGACTTCCCGAAGTACGAGTACATCGAGGCGGTCTACGCCGGTTTCGATTTGAGCTACGGCAGATACGGCAAGTTTTACGGCTGGGGTTCGACAAAAAAAAGTCTTGTCGGTCTTGACGGTAAGGAATTGACCGAGGACGATTTCGAGGAGCCTGACTTGATGAGCATTCCCGCTGATATTCGCGGGGCGTATGCGGAGCTGCTGGACTACTACAGCCCCTACGAGCTTGAGGAATACCGCGCCGAGTTTGGCGACGGCTGTATTCCGATGCTGTACGAGTCGGAGTTCGGCGTTTCCTATGGGAGCCTCGATGACGACGAAGACGAAAGGTGGGCAGAGCAGAACAAATGAGAGAACTGTGGATACGCCTCGGTGTTTCGCTGGAAATCACCGAGGCTGAGGAAAGCGCCATCTTCTGCGGTGACAATGCCGACATCGAAGCGGCGTTGGCGAAAATCATCGCAGACGGCAGGGCGAGGCTGGACGGGGACAGCTATATCCCCAGCGTGTGTATTGAGGATTTCAACGAGGCTTACGGCACGGATTACTGCACCGAAGACCTCGGTGTTGATATTGGGAGGGCAATGGCATGGACAAAACGAAAATTATTCAAATGCTTCATAGCGACGGTTATTTCGACGCTGAGAACTACATTCAGTCGCTGCAAAAAAAAGTAGAACAGTATGAGCAGTTTATGGTCGTTGAGGTTTGTCCGCATTGTGAGAATGAAATCGAAATGCGCTGGGACACGGCGGCTAATGGCTACAAAGCGTTCTGCCCTGTCTGTGGCAACCGCCTTATGCTCTGTGATGAGTGTCTGCACAGCGAGCGCGGAGGCGGCTGCGATTACTGTTCGGAGACCGACAGCTGCAAGCATAACCCGCTCGGCACAGGCCCAATTGACGCGATGGTATATCTAAAAGCCTTTGTCGAGGAGAGCTGCTTCGATGAGGAGATTTGCCGCGACCAGCTTCGTGCGCTGTGGACAGCCCTGTGTTTGCAGCTTAATTACGATGTGGACACCTACGCTTATGACCTGACCCTACACGAGCTGTGGGAGGTCTTGCAGGAGACCGGCGATGGTACGTCCGATTGGTCGGACTACGACAGCTTTAACAAGTTTATGTGCGCCTATCTGGTGTGAGAAAGGAGTTTTTGAAATGACTGTCAGCAGAGAAGAAAAGAAAATCGAAGCTCTTGCCCGTATGAAGAAGTGGGGCATTTACCCGCCCATCGTGAAACAGTTTAAGAACGATGAACTTATCAGCGAGAGTGCGCCGCCGCTCGGAGCTTGCTTCTGGATTGAGGGCGAGCAGCTTGCGCGGGTGCGTGAGTTTGAGGAGAAGCATAACGCGCTGGTTTACCACGTCATTCACAGCTTCACCAACATTGGCGAGATGGAGAGTTATTTGTACGTCAGCGACTATCCCGAAGAATGGGAGCAGGACCGCGAAGACATCTCGCACGGTCAGCAGCTCTGCTATGTATTCAACCACGATATGCCGGACTGCTCCGAGTTTGGCTCTATCGGCGTAGCCCTAACACCCGCAGCCGGTCTGCGGAGAACTTGGTGAGGAGGAGAAGTTGTATGGCTTATAAGCGAAAAACACGGGACGTATTTGAAATACAAGGCAATTATGGCTGCGGATGGGAGACCCTGCTTGAGGAAGAAACCCTGTCCGATGCAAAGAAGCAGCTGCGCTGCTACAACGAGAATGAGGCCAATTATCCGCATCGCATTAAGCGGCACAGAGAGAAAATTAGCGAGGAGGCGTGAGCGTGGTACAAGAACCCATTTTTACGGTCAGCTACAGCGGTAAAGTCAATCTGACTGTGGAGGACATCGACGATATTATGTCGGGTGCGCTGGACTACATCAGCTACTGGTGCCGCAGGGCGAAGGTGGTTGGCGAATATCTCGGAGAATATGCCAGCGAACAAATTGCGCGCGGCGGTACGCTTATTCTGTACGATGCCGAAAGCAGCGACAAGTGGGAGCTGACGAGGGACAAGTTCTTAAAGGGTTTTCAGCTTTGGCTTGAAAACGGCATGGACATCTATCACGGTGTAAGTGAACAGGAACTTGATACGAGCGTAATTGACGGTCCTGCTGCTGACTGCATCGTGCAATATGCCCTGTTCGGAGAGGTGGTGTTTGGATAATGCAAATTCGGTGTAGTAACTGCGCCCACATCGGGCAGGAAACGATGTCTGATGTCGGGGCTTGCAACTGCTGTGAGAACTTCGAGTTTTTCAGCCCGTACCCGCCGAAACAAGGGCAGCCCTATCTCGTGCGCGTGAGCGAACTCCGCTACGGCGAGGTTACTGTATGGGCTGCGTCTGAGGACGAGGCAAAGACCATCGCCTCTGGCGTGGAGATTAACTTCTACGACGCTGAAATTACGGATATGACGGCTGAACCCGTCGAGAAAGGAGAGGCATATGAAACGTAATGGCATACCTTTTGCCGCAAGGCTTGGCGCAGCTATGTTTACTGGCGACCAGAAGCGGTTTAACAGAGAGATTTGCTCCTGCTTGCAGGAGGTTTCGGAGGAGCTGCTGCCGGTGATGAACGGGAGACCCAAATCAGACCTTCCGTTCGTAGCCGCAGCTATGATGCTTGCGGCGAACAGTCTGCGAATGGTGATGAGCGAGGACGAGCAAAGCGTTATGGACTCTCTCGTCAAGGACTCGCAAGCTCTCGTAATCAACCTGAGCGAACTGTCAAAACAAATGGGGGGGGTGACGAACCATGAAACCGCATAACAAAGCAGGAGCGGTTGTGAAATACACAATTCTTTCGCTACTCGGTCTCCTGCTTTACAGTTATGCCGCTGAGTATGCCTCGCGCTGGCGGGGCTATTTTGCGGTCGGCGGCGAGTTCTTTATCCTTTTCCTGCCGCTGTTCTACTACATCATCTCAAAATCTGTGAGAGACACTATCGAGGAGGGAAAAAATGATTGGGATAATTGGCATGATGATGACGAAGATTAAAATGCTGCGCAGTCAGTTTATCCGCAAAGAAGTGAAGTCTATCACCAGCTCAGACGCTGAGAGCGAGAGATTTTTTGGCATGACCCTCTGGTGTGAGGAAGACATCGAAAACGCTCTTGAGGTCTGCGATGTCAGACCAACCGCTGAGGCGGTCAGCGCAGTCCGCAGGTTCTGTGAAAGCCATTGGTTTACTGACCGTATGGTTGAGATGGGCTGGGACGTGATGTACGACTACATCAACGACCACCGCAGCGAGTGGGAGGAAGGTGACAACGATGAGGATTAAAGCGGCAGACCTGATTCTGCTGAAACACATTCTCGGCAAACTGGTTCGTCATGGTGAAACCGAACTCGCCCAGCGGCTGAAAGAGCTGCTGGGCGAGCTTGAGGCGAAGCAGAAGACCGAGCGGGAGGCTAACCGACGGAGAGCGGAAAAGAACCGCAAAGCGGGGTATGCTTGGAACTCATCAAATCACCCGAAGAAAAGCAAATACTCTCGCTAAAATCACACTTACGGTAATTTTTTCTGAAAAATTTTTCGGAAAACCCTTGACAAATTCAACTTAAAGTGATATAATAAGAGTATAAAGAAATAACAAAGAAGCCCGATGAGGGTCAAGGAGGAAACGAAAATGAAAGCAATCGAAGAAATGAGCTATGAGGAACTCAAAGAGGAAATCAAATACACCGTAAGTCTGATGGACGATGACGAACAGGCACAGCACAGTGCAGCATATCTCGCAGACCTGACCGCAGCCTTTGCGAAGAAGGTTTGGGAGAAATAAGCCGAAACGGGCGAAAGCCCGTCCACCGGAACCGCCCCACCGGTGCTGATGATGGCAGGGCAGAAAGGAGAGAATTGAAAATGGGTATCAAACGCGGAGACATCTACTACATAGAGAGCGGCTACGCCACGGTCGGCAGTGAACAGCGCCCCGGACGCCCCGCCATCGTGGTGTCCAACGACCGGAACAACGAACACAGTTCCACGCTGGAAGTAGTCTATCTCACCACCCAGCCGAAGCACGATTTGCCGACACACGTTACCATTCGCAGCACGAGCCGCGAGAGTACCGCCCTCTGTGAGCAAATCACATCGGTGGCGTTCGAGCGGTTCGGAGATTATCACGGTCGCGTTACGGAGCAGGAGCTGCGGCGCATTGAAACGGCGATGATGATTTCGCTCGGTCTTTGTGCAGCACCCGCTGTCGCAACCGAGGCTCCCCCCCCCCCGCTCCGACTTCGGATTCAGCAAAGGTCGCAGCGGCAGAGGCAAAATGTGCTGTGCTTCAAGAAATGTATGACGCTCTGTTGAGCAAGCTCATCAAAGCGAGTTAAGGAGGTGTGGATATGACCTGTGGCAAATGCAAGCACTGCGTTCCCAACGAGGTTTGCAACGGCGATTGCCTGTGCAAAGCAAAAGACTTGGAAGTTTCGCAGGACGACAGCATCGAGTTCTACGGCACAAAAGAAAACAGCCCTTGCGAGCTGTTTGAAATGGCGGTTTGATTTTTATAGGCAAATGCAGCATACCACCTTGATAATCATAGAGTTCCATTTTTCTCCTTTGTTGTAACCACTGTAACCTTGTGTAACCAATAGGTGGTTACTCTGCAAATCCTTTAATAATTATCGTTCGCGGGCATTGTAACCACCGTAACCACCAAAAAACGTTTTTTCTATATAGAAAAAATATTTTTTATATACAAGCAATTTATATTAACTTCTATATGAGGTATATCCGTTTGGTGGTTACAGTGGTTACAGCGGTTACAAATCAATATCGGAATAATCCTCGTTTTCCGCATTGCTTAACGTCATATGCACGCACCTTATCGAAGCGTTGCCTATACGCTTTACAACATCATAATGCTTTTTATCCGTCCTTCTGATCCACCCGCGATCCGACAGCCAGCTAAGCAGACTTTGCGCGTTATACCCACCCTCGTCGCAAATCTGATTAAACTTATTTTTCATGATATACACGCCATGTTTGCTGTCGTCCATAACGCCCCAAACTTCGCTAAATTCGGCGTTTCCCGAAAAACGGTTCTGATTTGCTGCAACAAATTCGCACACATACTCATATGCCCTCGGATTTGCGGAAACAGAAGCCTTTGTCTTAAGAAAATCGCTTATTTCTTTTGGTGTAAGGCTCGGTGTATCGGAAAAAAGCAGTTCCTCCGCCAGCTTGTCCGCCGTAAGTATCAGCGCCGCGGATTGCGCTTGCTTTTGCATAATGTCGTAATCGTTTATAAGCTGATTATAATAACCGCAAAATAATTCTTCCGAATGAGCAAAACCGCTCTCTATCAGCTTTGACACAAATCCTTTTCCGAAAAAACCGTAGTTTGCTTTAACCAGATTTGCCGCCGCTCTGGGCGCCTTAAAAAACTTTTCCTTACACTCCACCTCAATAACGCGGTTAGACGCGCCGCCGCCGCTTCGCGCGGTAAGTATCGGTTTTTCTCCAGTTGTTATAATACAGTTGCGCCATGTAGGCGTAGCGTCAACGCCGCCTGTTTTATTGCCCCTTGTCCTGCCCGTACCTTCGGTAAGCATGTATATTTCCTTTTCAAAATCTTTTCGTTCGCTTACTATTTGCAGTTCGTCAAGAAAAAGCGGCAGATTGTTGAAAAACGCGGCTGTTTTTTCCATGCCGACCAAGGTAGCGTTAAAGGTCTGAATAAACTCGCCTATTTCGGGATTTGCCCAAATAGAAGCCGCGCACATAGCAAGAACCGATTTTCCGCTCTCGGTTTCTCCCCAAAGGTGTATCAAAAACGGAAGGCAGCCCAAGGGCTTTATCAGTACCGACGACAGAGAAGAAGCAAAAACGATTCTTGAAATAATGCTTCCGCGCCTTATATTTTCGTCAATAAAATCCGTCCATTTTTTAAGATCGCCTTTACAGCGCACATTTTCAAAATAGTGCTTGTAATTTGTCTCCCCGTCAAATACCACCGAATCAAGATACGGTGAAAACATCGGCTTTTCTTCGCCCTTTATCCACCCCATGCGGGTAGTGCATTCCGTTTCCTCGATAGTATCCATATTAAGCTCCTCCAGCTTGGCAAAATACTTGACCAAGCTTTTAGCGCTCTCACTGGTAACGGAAACCCCGATATCGGACAATTCGGTAATTTTATTGGCGCTGGAAATTGTTTTTCTGTCAAAAATGGCCGTTCTCCACCCTTTTTTACGGTAATAGGCAATTTTTATTTTTTCGATCCCCGTATCTATATTTACAAGCCTTTGCACCGGCATTATTGGGTGAGGACAGACGGTTTCCATATCAAGCCTTACCCCCGAACTATCGCACATATAATTGCCGCACCGTAAGGTTAAGGGCTGCATTGGAAAATCCGTTACATTTAAATCGCTTAAATTGGTGCCTTTTTTCTTACAAAAATCTTTAAACAGCTTGGTAAAATTTCTTATACCGCATTTTCGCGCCACAGCGTCTATTTTAAGCCTTTTTTGTTCCATTACAAAGGGCTGATCTATGTATAAATACAGATATTCATACGGTTCTGTGCCGTCGGTAAAATCTTCTTTTGTGTAGTCGTTTATATCTTTTGAAAAAAGCTCCGCCAGCTTCTCCACCGTATCGTCTGTAATAGGTTTGCCCCGTTCCCGCTCCATTTCGGCAAGCTCTTTCGCTTCTGTTTTGTCCAAGGATTCATCTCCTTTCCCCTTAATTTTTGCCGCCTCGCCACGGCTATGATCAAAGGCGTTTTATTTGATTTTATTGATTTTCGTTAAAACGGGTAATCATCGTCCGAAGCCTCAAAATCGGGCGGCGCGTTATCGGGAAGCGGCGGCATATCAAAGTCACCGGGATCCGGGTCAACAACCGGATTATACGGCATTTTATCTGCAGGTAAAAGCTTATCATTTGGAATATCCACGCCCTTTTTGATCGCGTCCACGCTTCTCAGCCAAAAGCATTTTGTGGCAAACGCCAGATTGCCGTTTTTGTTTATGTATTGCTCC
>Ga0137308_101868_pt1 | contig 17350 bp, 17 predicted proteins | sample Inofrocosms_June_FD_97181 | JGI IMG/M metagenome (GOLD analysis project Ga0137308, IMG submission 97181) | Mouse cecal microbial communities from Vienna, Austria - N-Acetylneuraminic and N-Acetylglucosamine D2O microcosms_June | ecosystem: Host-associated > Mammals > Digestive system > Large... | reverse complement strand
ATAGCTGTGTATCAGACGTCGCTGTGCGCTGATGCTGGTGCTTTCATCTTTCAGGACATTTTGCTTCAGGTCAAAGTCTTCGTCTGATATTCTCAGATAGCAGGCAAGGATGTTGTCTCCCATGAAATTTTCGTAAAGATGATTGCTTTTCATTGTAGCACCCCGCTTTCCCGAAACTTCAGTATAGGCGCTATTTCGTCTTGACATTTAAAAACCACTTCAATCGTTCTGGAGTCGTAGACGTAAATCTTGTCAACTAATCTATGCAGAAGCTCTTTTGACAAGCAATCGCCCTCATGGAACTCCAATAAAAGCCTGATGTATGGATTATGTGGTGAAAAGCGCACTTTCAAGCGTTCAAGGGTGGATTTCAGTTCTGCAAGGTGGCTTTCTGCTGAAAGCCGTTCTATTCTGTATGTTTCCTTTTGCGCTTGATAATTTTCGCGGGTAAGCAGCCCCTCTGAATAATTCAGGTATAAATCTGACTGCACAGAAGAAAGTTCTTTGAGCCTTTCGTTAAGTTCTTTGATTTGCTTCTCCAAAGCCTCCTTTCTGCTGAGAAATGTCTGGTGTTTTTGTACTGTTACGAGATAATCGTTCAGTTCCAGTGCCAATTCCATCTGCTTTTTTATAAGGCATACAAGAGTTTCCTGTATCTGTTCCTCTTTAATGCTGATGATTGAACATTTTGTGTAGTTAGCATCCCTTTGCGAAGTAGTGGTATAGCGGTATTTCATGCCATGCTTTTCATAGTAATTCCTTGTTCGGTACATCTTAAGTCCTGTGCTCCCACTGTAAATCAATCCGGCAAAAATATCATCCGGTGAATCAATATCCGAATGACAGTAACGGCTTGCCCTGTTTTTTTCCAGTTCCTGCTTACAGATATGCTGAACTTCAAAGAATGTTTCACGGCTTATAATAGCCTCATGGGTATTTTCTGTTATGGTCCAGTCCTCACAGGGAATATTCCTGATTTTGGTCAGGTTTTTAGAAAGATTTTTTCTTCGCTTCCCCATTGCCAGATCTCCGGTATAGGTACGGTTGCTTAGGATGACTTTAACGGTAATGCCCTGCCAGATGCTGTTTTCATAATGCGGTGCCTTTACAGCGCCTGCCAGAAACTGATAACGCATCGGTGCGGCAATATTGCTTTCATTCAAGAGTCGTGCTATTTGAAAGTTTCCCAGACCTTCAAGTTTCCATTGAAAAATCTGCCGTACTATGGGAGCAGTCTCTGGATTGATAATCAGGTGGTGTGGGTCTGCCGGATCTTTGCAATAGCCATAGGGCGGCACATTCCCGTAATATAATCCGTTTTTCCGCTGGACTTCTTTTGCCGTAAATATTTTGCGGGAGATGTCTTTTGCATAGGCTTCATTCACGATACCTTTGATCATGGTGTCTAACGGTTGAAGGGCGCTGCTTTCCAGCTTGTTTGAATCATAGTTGTCATTGACCGCTATAAAGCGGATTTTTAAGGCTGGAAACACCATTTCAAGGTAATTTCCGGTTTCGATGTAGTTTCTTCCGAACCGTGACAAATCTTTTACCACAATACATGAGATGCGTTTCTTTTTCACATCTTCCATCAAACGGTTCCATTCCGGACGGTCAAAATTTGTTCCGGTTTCTCCGTTATCAGAGTAAATATCGACAATTTTTAATTCTGTTTTTGTTTTCACATAGCTTAACAGCAATTCCTTTTGGTTGTTCAGCTTTTCTCCTTTGGCGGCTTCCTCTCCGGATATGCGTAGATATAATCCGGTAAGGTAGACTTCTGGATCATTAGCACTTGCAACGGTCAAATTAGCTAATTTGCCTGTTCTTTTATGCGGCATCTGGCTACACCTCCCTTGCTGTGAGCTTATCGGTAAAAGCGTCTGGTAGAAAATGCAGCAGCTTTTCAAACTCGTCAGGGAACCGAAAGACAATGTGTATTCGGTTTTTGGGATAAATGTATATCCTTTTTACCATAGATACCAGCATTTTGCGGTTAAGGACGGGAGATTCCATATATTTTCGGAACTCATCTATATGGGATGTATCTGCCATGAATGCGGCAGTCAGCCCGTTTTGCCGTGAAGTCATGTTATCCAGTGCCTCAGTCAGCTCACTTACCTGTTCCTGATAGGATTCCTTTAAGCCAAGGTATTCCTCTTTGTTTAACAGACCATCGTGGTAATCCTCATAAAGAGCGGAAAGGAGCTGCCTGTATTTTTGCAAAGCATCCTCTGCATATTGGATTTCCTGTGTCAATGCCTTTACTTCGGTTTGCTGATTAGGAATGTTTTCCAGATGGGAAAGCATTTGCTCCATATCAGTCAGGTCATTTATGTATTGACGTAATGTGTTTAACACAGTCTGTTCCAGATAGGACTCATTGATACAGAACCCTTTACAGCAGGTAGTATGGTTGGAAAGATAGCAGCCATAATAGAAATAGCTTTTGTCTTTCTTTACCGTCTGCTTGCGGTTGCAGCTCTGATGGCAGTTGCCGCAATATACAATGCCTGAGAAGGGATAAATCGTCTCCTGCCCGGCAGACTGGTGCGTATCAGTATCCAGTATGCTCTGAACCAGATCAAAATCCATTCGGCTGATAATAGCTTCGTGGGCACCTTCCTTGCGGAGCCAGTCTTTCTGCGGTCTTGCTATAGGTTTCCGAATTTTGTAGTTGGGCCTGCAAGTCTTTCCCTGAACCAGCGTACCCGTATAAATTTCATTTTCAAGGATACGCCGAACCGTAGTGCCATACCATTTCGGTGTATTGTGTATCTGGAAAGCAGTTTTTGCATGGCTGCCGCTTTCCTGCTTGTACCGGATAGGCGTGGGCACCTTCATCTGATTTAATAAAGCAGCAATCTGCAGGTTGCTCTGCCCTTCAATTCTTTTGGCAAAAATGAGCCTGACAATATTGGCTGCAGGCTCATCTATGGCAAGCTTATTTTTGTCCGTTTCCAAACGCTTATACCCATAGGGAACAGCGGGGCTTACAAAGTCACCCTGCCTGCGCTTCACATCCAGATTGGAGCGCACTTTTATGGATATATCCCGGCTATAAGCATCGTTGATTAAGTTCTTAAACGGCAGGAGGAGCTGGTCGGAAGATGAGTTGTTGTAAAGACTGTCATAATTGTCATTGATTGCAATGAAACGAATGCCAAGAGTCGGGAAAATACGTTCTACATAACGTCCGACCTCAATGTAATTGCGTCCAAACCGTGACAGGTCTTTTACGATAATACAGTTAATTTGTCCGTCTTTGATACCTTCAAGCATTTTTTGAAAACCAGGCCGGTTGAAATTTACTCCGGTATAACCGTCATCGGAATAGTGTTTCACCAGACGTAGTTCAGGGTGGCTTTCAGTATAATGCTGAATCAACGCTTTTTGGTTATTGATGCTGTCGCTTTCTTCTTTATCACCATCCTCCTTTGAAAGACGGGTGTAATCTGCCGTCATCCATTCTTTTGTTTCGTCATTTACATTCATGATCATTCATCCTTTCTAAAAACAAATTCAGAATAACCTAAAATATAAATGCACCTTGCTTCTTACATTTATATCATATATAAAAAAAAGCGCAAAAGCAAGGATTTCAGATTATTCATATTGGGACATGGAACTAAAATAATCCTGAAGCAGCTCCTGAAAAGATCCGCCATCGCTGCAAAATGAAACCTTGACAACAGTATTTTTGCAACGAAAACAATAAGGATTTTTAATATCCCTGATAAAATTTTGTATTCTGTCAGTCTTATTCATAGTAGTGTCTATTTTGACATTGCTGATGTCAACCAGATTTTGGATGTCAACTGTTTGAACATCAGTTTGACATAATAGGTTGGTCTGTTGATTATCCATATTTCCTCCATCTGTATATTCTATACAATTTATGCTTGTTAATAGTTGTCCTATTCTAAATTTGCACATACCTTCCCCCACCGCTTCCTGTGCCCTTCCCGGCCACGTTGATTGGCTGCGCTGTGCGCAATTTAATCCGGACGGATGGCAGACCAGACTATCAGTAAGGAGCCATTCACCAGAACCCATATACATGAGGGTGTATGTTCTTCAGTTGTCAAAGAACGGATGCCTGATACAAATGAACTGCTGTAACAGGTCAATCTAAAAAAGAAGTACCGGGCAGGGGAGCAGATACTTGAAAAAATTTGAAAAAAATAAAATATTTTTTGAAACTTGAAAATTCCACAGATCAAAAATAGAAGATATAGTATTATTAAGTTGACAGGATACAAGATGTTGTGTTAAGATGATTCCGTAATTGATTTTTATGCGTACCTGCAGGTGGGGAACGGGGACAGAACACCCGATGCGCCAGCAGCAGGTTCCGGCTCCCTGCGGGAGAACCGGGGCATACGTTGTTTAGGATTGTAACGAGTGTCAGAGGATACCATGTATAAGCATGGCAGTCTTTTGGCACTTTTTTTGTTTCCGCAGGATGTGTAAACCTCCGGGAGCAGGAACAGATTTGTGGATCACCACACGCAGTAAGGAATGGAAAACCCTTATGGGACCATTCCTTTTTTGTGCGCAGCTTTGCTGTGAATGTGCCAGAAATGCCCATGAGGGCTTTACCGCATAAGCGGCTGGATAAAAAAAGCCTCCGGAACCGGAGAGAAAAAGAAGAAAGGTGGAACAAAGAATGAGTGAAACAAGAGTATTTGCTGACGGATACCGTGGCGTATTCCAGAATCAGGAGGATTTCCTTGCCTGCTTAAAGAGCATTGCAAACAATTCCTTCTGGGCAAGGAAATCCTCCAGGAACCTGCGGCTTGTGGCGATCACCAGCGGCAGCAAGGTTGAGGAGGAGCTGAGGGAACAGTATGCGGATGAGGGGCTGGATGAGGAGATTATCGCGGATACCATCATCAATACGGGACTGCTTCTGAAAGTAAAAAACCAGTATTACCCTGTCAGGGATTGTGCGATCAAGAGCATCCTCGACCGCGCGGGCATTTCAGGCGCGGGACTGCGCAGGGTGGAAAAGAGCGTGTATGCGCGAATCCTGAATGACTGCCTGAAGGCGGCGAAAGGGGAAGCGCTCCTGCGCATCTCGGAGGGCAAGGTCTCCGCAGTATTGGGAGGCGACTGCCATGATTACGCCGTGCTTGACATGGAGCAGGTATTCCTGCACTCCGTGGATTACCTGACCAAGAACTTTAGGGGCTGCAGCTACCTTGCCGGCTTTTATGAGCATGACATGGCATCCGCACTCTGGGAGCTTTCCGGGGAGGATGGCCTGCTGGACGCTTACAAAAAGGAACTGGCGCTGCATGGAAAGACAGTAGATGAGATGAAGCCCGTGGTAAGGATCACGACTTCGGACACCGGTTCCGGCGGAGCAAATATTTACCCCATGCTGGTATCGGGGAGTGAGAACCTCACCATCAATTTAGGCAGCCCACTGAAGCTGGGACACAGGAACGGCACGCGGATTACGGAGTTTGATGCGAACTTAAAAATGCTGTACGGGAAGTACCAGCTTGCTGTCGGGAACCTTACAAAGCTGCTGGGGACTGAGATCCTGAATCCTGTGAACTGCATGAAGGGCGTCATGGACAAGCTTGGTATCCCCCGGAAGTATGAAGCCGAGGCGGTGGATCTGTTCGTGGCACAGTATGGGGAAGACCCCTGTACCGCCCATGAGATCTATTTCGGTATTTCCGAGATCCTCTATATGCTCGCCTGCGAAGGTGAGGAGGGGAGCCGGATCACACGGATGGAGGAAACCATTGCAAGGGCGCTGTCTATTAACTGGACGGAGTATGATGTGCCGGGTGTTTACAAGTGGTAAGAAGGAGGAGAAAAAAATGGAAACTAAAATGGAAAACTTAAGGAATAAGGTCATACAGGCACTGGAGATGAAACTGGGGAAAGAATACCGGATATTTCCAAAAGAACAGAGAAAAAACAACGAGGTTGTCAGGCATGGCATCTGCATCCGGAGAGGAGACGATTCCGTATTCCCTATGGTTTATGTGGATGATTTTGTTGATCCTTATGCTGTGGGCGAACTGACTCCGGGAAATATTGCGGACATCCTGCTTGAGTGCTGCAATCAGGATAAAATCCCACTGAATATTGCAGAGGATCTGAAAGATTTTGAAAAAAAGAAGGAACTGGTCAGGATAAGGCTGGTAAACTACGCAGCAAACGCCAGAGAGCTGGAAAACAGCCCGCACAGGAGATTCCTTGACCTTGCCATTGTTTATTACCTTGACATGGAAATGATCCTGCCGGGACAGAATGGCGCCTGTGCAGTTACCAATGCACTGATGGAAATATGGGGTGTTTCAGAGGAGGAGCTGTATTGTCTGGGCATGGAAAAACTCCTTGCGGAAGATTCCTGCCAGATCACTGAGCTGCTTAGTTATCTGAAACAGGATGCACAGGAAGAAGAAAATGAGCTGGAGGAAAGGGTAATTACTGAACTCCAGAAGGATCAGAGCAGACCCAAAATGTATATAGGGACCAACCGGAAACGCCTCTATGGTGCAGGCTGCCTGCTGAATACCGCTCTCCTGAAGGAAATGGCAGAGAATACGGGGTGCAGCCTGATGATCTATCCCGGCAGTGTCCATGAGATACTCATCCTTCCCCGTGAAAATGGCAGTGAAGACAGTCTGGATACCGGGGATATAAAGGCAATCAATAACTGCAGCGTTCCCCCAAACGAGTGGCTGTCCAACAGCATCTACCTGTATGACAGGGTGAAACATGAAGTATCCGTATACAGTGAAGGAGCGCCGCTTATACAGGGTGCGGCCTGAAACAGCGGGCAACGAAGAATAATAATTTGTAAAACGGACAGGGAGAGAAGGAAGCACGCCTTCTCTTTTTCTGTCCCAAACACACAGCCGCAGGGACGGCAGAAAGTGAGGAAACGTATGGATATGAATTATAAGGCAGAGGTATTTGTCGATACAGAAAATTTAAGCCGGGAGGACTGGCTTTCCTTCCGCCGCAAAGGGATTGGCGGGAGCGACGCCGCAGCTATCATGGGAATGTCGCCCTTCTGCACAAAAAGGGACCTGTACTATGACAAGCTGGGGATACAGCCGGTCATGGATGAGGAGGAAGACAACTGGGTGGCAAAGGAAGTAGGGCACAGGCTGGAAGACCTTGTTGCGGAGATATTTGCCAGAAAGACAGGGTATAAGGTGTATCCCATCCGGAAGATGTTCCGCCACCCGCTTTACCCGTTCATGCTTGCCGATGTGGATTTCTTTATAGATTTTCCTGACGGCACGAAGGGCATCCTTGAGTGCAAGACCACCAATTACAACTGTCAGGACAAATGGGCGAATGATTCCACCCCGGTCAATTATGAGTATCAGGGGAGGCACTACATGGCAGTGATGAACATCAATAAGGTGTATTTTGCCTGCCTCTACGGGAATAACGAGAACGAGTTCTTTATCCGCTGTATGGAGCGTGACCTTGATATAGAGGAAGACCTAATTGCGGAGGAGGAATATTTCTGGAAGGAAAACGTGGAAATGTGCGTTGAACCTCCCTATACCGAGAAACCCGACCTTGTGCTGGAGAGCATACGCAGACATTACGGTCCGGCGGACAAGGATGCGGACGAGGTAACACTCGACCGGAAATATCTTGGCAAAATCAAGCAGTACATGGAGCTGAAGGAGAAGAAAGCGCTGCATGACGGCGAGGCAAAAAAGCTGGAGACAAAGATGAAGGAAATCTATGCGGAGATTGTGGAGAAGATGGGGACGAGCTGTACGGCAGTCCTCACGGAAGGCGGCCAGAGGTATGTCCTTTCTTATAATCCCACTTACCGTACGGGCATTGACAAGAACGGGCTGGAACGCTTAAAGGCGCAGCATCCGGATGTCTATGACGACTATGTGAATACGACGGAGAGCAGGAGGTTTTCCGTCAAAGTGAAAGGAGCGGCTTAATGGGAAGAAATGACCTTGTATATATCTGTTCCCCACTGTCGGCACCGACAAAAGAGGGGATACGGCAGAACATGGAGAAAGCGGCGCATTACGCACGCCTTGTATCCGGGACTTTCGGGTGCAGGGCCATTGCGCCCCACAGCTTCCTTCCGGAATACCTGGATGACAACATCCCGGAGGAGAGGGAAGCGGGGCTTGCCTTCGGGCTGTCCGTGCTGAAACTGAGCCGGGCCATCATTGTGTGCGGCAGCCGGATCAGCAGCGGGATGCGGGGCGAGATCAGGATGGCAGGGGAACTGGATATCCCTGCCTATGCCCTGCTTGAAGGCACGGGAGGCGCCGCGATTGTAAGAATAATGCAGGAGGTAAGAACGGATGAAATGCAGGTTTGTAAAAGAAATATTCCATAACAGGGACAACGGTTTCTGCATCTTCGTGTACCACACGGAGGAGGAAGGCGTGCCGGAGGCGGCAAAAGATCCCTATTATAAGGGAGGCGGCTGCCAGTTCACGGCAACAGGAACGGGACTGCCGGAATCGGAGGCTGTGGAAACGGAGCTTTCCGGGAAATGGGTAAATAGTAAATACGGGCTGCAGCTTCAGGTAGAAAGCTATGAGGAGATACTGCCCCAGACAAAGGAGGGCATCAAAGGCTACCTGTCCTCCGGCATGATAAAGGGCATCGGGCCGAAGCTGGCGGAGCTGATCGTGGAAAGATTTGGCACAAGGACATTTGACGTGCTGGACCATTACCCTGACAGCCTGCTGGAGATCAAAGGCATCACCCGCAAAAAGCTGGACAGCATCCTCTTATCCTATCAGGGCAGCCATGCCATGCGCGACCTTGCGGCTTATCTGACGCCCTTTAAGGTGACGCCAAAAAAGATCCGGAAAATCTATGAGGAATTTGGGACTGACGCGCTGGATACCGTAAAAAACCAGCCGTTTTCCCTCTGTAAGATCAGCGGTTTCGGTTTCCTGACCGTGGACGAGATCGCAAAAGCCAACAAGGGAAAGCCGGATGATCCCATGCGGATCGAGGGGTGCATCCTGTACTGCATGGAACAGGAAATGCAGGAAGGGCATCTGTATCAGGACAAGCAGCAGTTCCAGAAGAAAGTATACGGGCAGCTCAATGCCGGGTATGACAGGGAGGCTGTCACGGAGATGGCAGTCTATAAGGTGCTTTACCAGATGGTCAAGGAAAAGCGGATGTATTATGAAACCGGCGCCCTTTACCCTGCGCATATGTACGGGTATGAATGCGGCGCAGCTAAAAAACTTGCTTCCCTGCTTCTGGCAGGACAGGAGGAACAGGATATTACCTTCCTTCTGGCGGAAGCACAGGAGGAGCTGGGCATCAGCCTTTCCCCAAAACAGGAGGAGGGCGTCAGGAAAGCGTTCCGCCACCCGGTCAGCATTATCACGGGAGGCCCCGGAACGGGGAAGACCACGGTACAGAGGGTCCTGCTCTATGTCAATGAGAAGCTGGGCGGCGGCAGCGTGCTGCTGACAGCGCCCACGGGAAGGGCGAGCCGCAGGATGGCGGAAAGCACGGGATGGCCGGATGCAATGACCATGCACAGCGCCCTTGGGCTTACCAGCGACGAGGACAGCGAGGAAATAGAAGGCACACTGGAGGCAGGCTTTATCATAGCGGACGAGTTTACCATGTCCGACATGAGGCTGTCCTACATCTTTTTTGCACATATCCGGGCGGGGAGCCGTCTGGTGCTTGTGGGTGATGTGGACCAGCTCCCCAGCGTAGGCCCCGGAAACGTGTTCCGTGAGCTGGTGCAGTGCGGCGTCATCCCGGTAACGGTGCTTGACAGGATATTCCGTCAGGCAGAGGGCAGCCGCATCATCGCAAATGCGAAGCGGATGCTGGAGAACAATGCCGCCCTGGATTATGGTGCAGGATTTGCATTTATCCCGGCGGACAGCGCAGCGGAAGCTGCCAAAAAGGTGCAGGAACTCTACCGCGTGAGTGTGGACGCATTCGGCATGGACAAGGTGCAGGTGCTTACACCCTACCGCAAAAAGGGGGAGGCGAGCGTGGATGCGCTGAATGAAAAGCTCTGGGAGATGATGAACCCGAAGGAGGAGTGGAAACCGGAGATCCGTTCCGGCAGGCGCACCTTCCGCATGGGCGACAGGATCATCCATAACAAGAACAAGAACGAGATCAGCAACGGCGACATCGGATACATCAAAAATATTTATGTGGATGAAAACGGCACGGAGCTTGCGGAGCTGGAGTTCTCAGACGGGCGCCGGGTGGAATATGGAAGCGACGAGCTGGAGATGGTGGAACACGCCTATGCCACGACCGTCCATAAGAGTCAGGGAAGCGAGTACCCCATGGTGATCCTGCCGTGGCTGCCCATGTTCTATAAGATGCTGCGTCGGAACATCCTTTACACCGCAGTAACGAGGGCAGGCGTACAGGTTGCCATTATCGGAAGTAAGCGTGCCGTCTGCACCGCCATCCGCAATACGGAGTGCGACAGGCGCAATACCCGGCTTGGGGAGCGCGTCATCAGGGAATATAACCGGCTGCTGGAGGAGAAAGAAAAGCAGCCGGAAAACGGCGGATACCGGCAGGAAGTAATTAACTTATAAGCGGCAGGCTGAATCTGCAGATATGAAAGGATATGGTGATAAAAATGGATAATATGGAGAAAAAAGCAGAAGAAATGGAAACAAAAGAGACAGAAACAAAGGAGGCAGAGGCAAAGGAAACAGAACCAAAGGAAGTGGGAATGAATGAGCGTATGACAGAGAGGGTGAACCAGATAGACACACAGACCTACTGGTATGCGATGCAGCTTTTGGGACTGGGTACGGCTGAAGCAGAGAAAAAGTTCCCGTGGGATATTGCGATTCTCAGGGAGATATTTGAGAGTGCCGTGGCTGTACTCAATAACCATGGGCACAATGTATGCGATCCGTACATATCCACGCCGGAAACAGGCAGGCAGTACCGCTGTACGCTTTCCGAGTGTGAATGCAAACACTGTGACTGTCAGGATGAATTTATGGAAAAGGAAAGGCTTCTATCCAATATCGAGGATTCCGCTGCAATGAACGGGCTGAAGATTATGGGCGGAGGCAAGGACAGCATTATCGTGAGAAACGAAAAAGTGGATCAGGATTTTGAAATCTCTGTGACGGAGCTTGCCGGATAGGGGGCTGCGGTATGGGAAAATGTGAAAAAAGCGATTACAAAAAGGAGTTCTGCGCTCTGATGGATAAGTTTGCTTACCGGTACTCCAGGTGGCAGGTGTGGAACGATTTCCTTACCATGTCTGCTATATCCCTTGCGAACGTAGTGCCGGGGCCGGAGAAAGAAAAACGTGAGGAAACATATCTTAGCGTCATAAACAGCTACCCGAAGGAGGAGCAGGAGGTCTTCCCGGAGATGCTTGGGATTGTGGTGCAGGCATTAAGTGATAATCCGGAACAGGATTTCCTGGGCAGCCTGTATCATCACCTGAATCTGCAGCAGGAACAGAAAGGACAGTTTTTTACGCCCTACCATATCAGTGAATTTATGTCGGAGATACAGTTTCCGGGTACAGGGGCAGATGAAATGCCGGAGGGAAAAGGCTATATCAGTGTGAATGATCCCGCCTGCGGTGCAGGCGCCATGCTCATCGCATTTGCGAACGTGGCAAAAAAGCATGGGATCAACTACCAGAAGCAGGTACTGTTCGTGGCGCAGGATATTGACCGCACGGCGGCAATGATGTGCTACATACAGTTGTCCCTGCTGGGGTGTCCGGCCATCGTGGTCATTGGCGACAGCCTTGCAAAGCCGTTTCCCCATCCGGATAACGAGATGTGGTGTACCATGTTCTATTACTTAAACCAGTGGCGTTTTGCGCCCGGAGGGGAAGGGGAGAAACAGGAAGGCAGCGTGGATATGGCGGAAGGCGGGACTGCGACAGTTTCGCTGGAGCATCCGTCCGGAAATATCCGACTGCTGGAAGGAACAGACGGACAGCTTATGCTGTGTATGGAACCGGCATCATAGTGGGCGGATGGAGAAAAAGTCTGGATGCGCACCAAAGCGCATAGAAAGGTGAAGGAACAATGAATAAAGCAGACATTGATTTTCAGGTGGACATACTGCGGCGGGACGGCTACCATGCTGCCGCGCAGATGATGGAATCCATGCAGGGCACAGTCAGCCGGGAGGCTGAAATGAAATATCTGAAGGAGTTTGTCCGGCAGGGCTGCTTCGACGAAGAACTCAGCAGGGACCAGCTCCGCTGCCTGTGGACGGCGTACTGTTTCCACCACGGGCTTACCGTGGATACATCCGGGTATGACAATGACCTTGCGGATCTGTGGGGTGTCATGGCAGAGGATGAACCGGAAACAGCGGACTGGAGTGACAAGGACAGCTTTGGCAGTTTCCTGTGCAGATACCTTGTTTGAGAATAACAAAAAAATATTAAAAAAATTCAAGAAAAACAGGGAGAGGCGGGTACTTATTCTATGTACCCCTTCCCTGATGAGAAAGGAGAATACAAATGGGAGAAACAGCAGCAAATGCAGCATATATGTATGACGAGGTGGAGGGAATCCGCAACCTGAACAAAGTGGAGGGATTTGATCCCAGAAGGTACATGAGGATCATCGGGCAGGAAGGACAGGCGGGAAAGTATTATCTCGATGTGGCGTTCCGCAAGCTCTGGTTCCGCTTAAAGTACCCGGAGGGCAAGATCGTGAAGAAGATCCTGAAACTGACGGATCAGGTAGCCATCGTGGAAGCGAGGGTGTACCTGCACCGCAATGACGAGGAGGAAAACTTCATCGCCAATGCGCTTGCGCAGAAATACAGGACGGAAGACGGGCAGTTCGGCAATAAATTTGTGGAGCTGGCAGAAACAGCCGCAGTCGGGCGTGCGCTTTCGGATGCAGGCTTCGGGCTGCAGTTTGCGGATAAGGAAGAAGATATTGATCCGGAAGTGACCGAGGCGCCCTTTGAGGCGCAGATGCTTGCAGGAGCAGGCGGTGTGCTGACGGAAGGCGCATACATGGATTCCGGCTTCGCAGAAAGCGCTGCCGGTGACTGCGGCGGGGAGGAAATCCTGCCGGATGAGGGCATTCCCGGACAGTACGGGATTGAGGCATATATCCCTATGCCGGAAGAAGTAGGGCAGGCTATGGGAATGACGCCGGCCATGTCACAGGGAAACAGCATGGTACAGCCGCCGCAGCTGCCGCAGGGCAGCCAGCCGAAACCGGCACAGGCACCCGCAGTAAAAGCAGCACAGGCAGCACAGCAGCCCGTCGGACAGGCATCAGGCAATACCCCTGCCGGGAAGAAACCAGATGCCACACCCGAAATCAAAAAGGATATGCCGGTGGAACAGATATATTCCCTGCTAAACCGTGACAGCGCCGCCGCAGTGGTCATCCCCATGGGATACAACAAGGGCAAGACGCTGGGACAGTTAGCCATGGAAAAGCCTGCAAACCTGCAGTGGTATGTGGATTCCTACGGCGGTCCTGACAACCTCCTGCGCGCGGCAGCCAAGTTCCTGATGGATGCGGCGTTAGGGCAGGCAGGCTGAAACAGGATATAGGGGCGCAGTTTTTACTGTGCCCTGTTAAGGAAAGCATGGGGCGGTTTTCAGGGACCGCCCTTTTTGGAAAGAAAGCAGCCTTATCAAGCTGCGGAAAGGAGGAGAGCCATGTATCAGGATTTTCCTTTTACCATCGTGGATGTGGCGTACCTCTTGAATTTACATATCAGACATAAAAATGCGGTAAGCCTTGATGTGGACTGTCCGCTCTGCGGGGAGAAAAAAGGAAAGCTCAACCTCAATACCAAAAAGAATGTGTTCAAATGCAACCGCTGCGGGGAAAGCGGCGGTATGCTTTCCCTGTACGGGAAGATATACGGGTTGGACAACCAGACCGCCTGTAAAGAGATCAAGGATGCACTGGGAAGGAATGAACAGGCACCTGCCTATCAGGTAAGGAAGCTGGAGATTGCCCCGAAGGAGCCGGAGATTCCAAATGCCATGCCCGCCCCGGATGATGTCAGGCATAAAACATACAGTATGTTCTTTTCCATGCTGGTGCTTGCAGACACCCACAGGCAGAACCTTCTAAAGCGCGGGTTCACGGACAGGCAGATTGAGGAAAACGGCTATAAGAGCACGCCGGTGTTCGGCTTTAAGAAGCTGACGCGGAAGCTGCTGGAGGCAGGCTGCACCGTGGAAGGCGTACCGGGATTCTATCAGGATAAGGACGGGGAGTGGACCATCCATTTCTCGAACAAGTCTTCCGGCTTTCTGGTGCCGGTCCGGAACATGGACGGCATGATCGTGGGGGCGCAGATACGTCTTGACCATCCCTATGACGGCAGGAAGTACATCTGGCTCTCCAGTACGAACTTCCCTATGGGTACATCCTCCGGAAGCCCCGTACATCTGGCGGGCAGTCCGGGGGAAAAGACGGTATTTGTCACGGAAGGTCCCTTAAAGGGCGACCTTGCCCACGCCCTGTCCGGCAGGACTTTCGGCTGCGTGCCGGGGGCGAACCAGTATGCGAACCTGCCCCCGTTTCTGAATGCAATGAAACGGATGGGAACGCAGTCGGTTTATGAAGCATACGACATGGACAAGCTGTTAAGGACTGCCTGCAGGGGTGATTACAATGAAAAGTGCATCCACTGTGAAAACTACAAAAAGGACTGGAAACAGCAGGCCATCCCATGCGAGAAGAAATGCGTGAAGCGTCGGAATATCCAGCGGGGATGCCAGAAACTCACGCAGATCTGCAGGGAGCTGGGACTTTCCGTAAAGACACTCACATGGGACACGGATGATACCGGTGACTGGGCGGAACGCGTAAAAGGCGTGGACGACTATCTGTATGACCTTGAGCAGAAAAAACAGGGACAGGTTTCAAATAAGTAATATACAGGGCGGACTTCCAATGCGGAGGTTCCGTCCTTTTTTGCGTACAGCGTAAGTAAATGAAAGTATTTTGCAAAAGAAAGTTGGCTTTTACTTAAACCATGCGTATAAAACAGTAAACAGGGAGCGGAAAGTTCCCGGATAAAGGAGATGACAGTTATGTACCAAAAAATTATCGTACCCATAGACCATGGAAACAGGAACATGAAGACCGAGCATAAGATATTTACTTCCGGCTTTGTGGAGGGGGACTGCAGGCCCGCACTGGGGGAATACCTGCAGTATAAGGGCCGTTATTATGCCCTGACCGAACAGAGGATACCTTATATGCGGGACAAGACCGTGGATGACCGTTTCTTCATCCTGACGCTGTTTGCGGTGGCGATGGAGGCGGAAAAGCAGATGCTGAATGTGAGGGACACCATCCTTCAGGCAGCGCTGCCGGTGGGACTGCCGCCGAAACATTACGGCGCACTGTACCAGAAGTTTGAGGATTATTTCAGGGACAGGGGCATCCAGCAGTTTACCTACAAAGGCATCCCCTATCAGGTGGAGATCGTGGAAGCTGCCGCCTTCCCACAGGATTATGCAGCCGCCATGACCGTTTACCAGAAGATAGCGGGATACAGCAAGGTCATTACGGCGGACATCGGGGGATTCACGCTGGATTACCTGCTGATCCGGGAGGGGAAGCCGGACCTGTCCGTGTGCGACTCTCTGGAGAAGGGTGTCATCCGGCTGTATAATGACATTGCCTCCCGCATCAATTCCGAACAGGACATCCTGCTTGACGATACGGACATTGACCGGATCATCCGGGGAGAAAAGACAGACTTTTACGGGGAAACTGTCCGTATCGTGGAGGACATGACCAAGACCTATGTGGATGACATCCTCGGCACGCTCAGGGAGCGGGGGCTTGACTTAAAGACAGGTTGCGTCGTATTTATCGGGGGAGGCTCCCTCCTGCTAAAGAAGTATCTGGAGCAGTCCGGCAAGGTGGGACGCTGTATCTTTGTGGAAGACATCTGCGCCAATGCAAAAGGGTATGGTATGCTTTACCAAATCCAGAAGAAGGGCAGATAAGGGTTATGGGGAAAAAGAACCCGTTTGTGACAACGATTGGATTTAACCGGCATGATCCCGCCCATGTGGAGGTGGCGCAGTTCCTAAACGGCATGGAGCGGGGGAAGGCGCAGTATATCGTGGATGCGGTGCTGGCGTACCAGAGCGGGGCGCAGGCCGTGGGTATGCCTTACGCGAGGCAGACGGTTGATTATGAAAAGATACGGCAGTTTGTGCTGCAGGTGATTGAGGAGCATGAAGGACATGGGGGACATACAGAAATGGCGGCAGGGGAACCTGCAGGGCCGGATGTTATGGAGGGGCAGGAAATGGGTTTTGGCTTTGACGAGGCTGCCCTGAGCGGGATTATGTCGTCGCTGGAGGCATTTAAGAGGTAGCAAAAGGGGAGCATACGGAATATTTTATGGTTCCGACTCCCCTTTCCCAAGCAGCTCGTCCGTGGATATGTTAAAATATTCAGAGAGGATCGCCACCTCATAGTCTGGGACGAAGCGGCTGCCCTGCTCGATCCGCAGGATGGTCAGGTCACTGCACTCCATACCAAGGAGCTGCAGCCTGCCTGCGAGGGCGGCCTGTGAAAGCCCCTGTTCGGTACGGAGCTTTCTCACTTTGGGGCCTATGATGTTTTTGGAAGTGCCGTTCCAGTAGATTTTCATAAAGCATTTCCCTTCTAAAGATGAAGTATATGAATTGATTTTACCGAAACGGGGTGATAATATACTTCTAAAGATGAAGTACAGGGGCGAATAGAAAATAAATTTGGAAAACAGGGAATACTGAGATAAAACGGAAGAAGTAAAGGAGAGGTATGGTATGAATGATGTATGGCTGAAGATTGCCCAGTTCTTAGGCGCACTGAACGGGGAGAACGTGAAACGGGAGAGCTATGTGCGAACCCCGGAATATGAGGCGGCTCTGGAGGCATGGAAGGAAACGGAGCAGGAATGGGAGGCGTTCCTGAAAACACTGCCAGCAGAGGGGCAGGAAAGGGCAGAGGAGATGAAGGAGCGGCTGGAGGATTTTGCATCCGCACAGGAGAAGCGTGCCTATATCCAGGGATACGCAGACTGTGTGCAGGCGCTGTACCACATGGGGATTCTGAAAGAAAATGAGGGGCTGAAATGGGCGGAGAAGATGGAACTGCGATAAGCAGGCTTATACACTAAATATTCCGGCATACCCCCTTACTGGCTTGCGTACCACAATTTGATACAATGCACCCAGGCGTGAGTTTGGGTGCAAATTTTAACGATAGGAATTTGTGCCATTTAGACGTTGAAAAATCATTAACAGCCGCCCAGGCGGCTATCTTGAATTGATGCCATAGGAATTTGGGTACTCGCAGGCGAAAGTATGGAAGAATGGCTTAAAATCAAG
>Ga0137308_101866_pt1 | contig 17371 bp, 16 predicted proteins | sample Inofrocosms_June_FD_97181 | JGI IMG/M metagenome (GOLD analysis project Ga0137308, IMG submission 97181) | Mouse cecal microbial communities from Vienna, Austria - N-Acetylneuraminic and N-Acetylglucosamine D2O microcosms_June | ecosystem: Host-associated > Mammals > Digestive system > Large... | reverse complement strand
TTTCGTTTGTGTTCAATTTTCCCTCATATCCAAGAACGCCACCCGCGATAATGCCGATATGGTCGGCTATCTGCTGCACTTCTGAAAGAATATGACTGGACAGGATAACCGTAATACCTTTAGCCGTAAAAGAACGAATAAGCTCTCTAAGTTCTTCAATCCCAATCGGGTCAAGCCCATTAGTCGGTTCATCAAGTATGAGCAGTTCTGGGTTATTTAGTAATGCAACCTCAATTCCAAGACGCTGTTTCATACCAAGAAAAAACTGTCCAGCTCTTTTCTTGCCTGTTTCCGTCAGTCGGACGATTTGCAGCACTTCGCCAATCCGCTTATCTATCAATCCTAAAATAGTAGTCCTTACTTCCAGATTTTCATAGGCGGTCAAATTTTCATAAAGCGGTGGCATTTCAATCAATGCCCCAATATGGTTTAAGTCGCTGCGCTTCCATGTGTGATTGTTAAATTCAATGCTTCCAGAAGCCGGCTTCAAAATGCCTGTAATCATTTTAAGCGTTGTAGATTTTCCGGCTCCATTCGGTCCCAATAGTCCATAGACGGAATTTCTTTCAATGTTCAGCGATATGTTGTTTACAGCCGTTTGTCCGTTAAAAGATTTGCAGAGGTTAGCTGTTTTCAAAATCATTTCCATATTTTGTACTGTCTTTTCTTTTGATTATAAGAAAAGGATAACTGCTATTTTTGAAGATTTCATAAAGATATTAAAAAATAGGTGTTTTATGTGGTAGTATTGTTAACATTATGTATCGCAGAAAAGCCCTGCCATTGGCAGAGCTTTCCACGTTTAATTTGACCACTTGTTACTGCTTATACTAGATAGTGTAACTTTACTTGGGGAATATTTAGAAAAAAATGGAAAAGAGACACCTCTTTGTAGTATAATATAATCAACGAAAAAAACAAAAGAAAGAAGGCGTCCCTATGAATAACAGTATACAGTATTTTTTGGAAAATGGAATACCTGGATTAGAAAAAATTAAAAAAGATTTCCACCTGTGCGGTTGGATTTTTCAAAATAAAAGAAATTTTAGGCGCACAGATCTAAAGGTTTACTCCCAGATATTGTAAAAGATATTTGCTCTTGACGAAACCATATATCCTCATATCCATTTTGAAAAACCATCTTTATAGCAGTCAGGGAATCACTTCCGTTTTTTGACCATGACATTCCATTATGTTTCTGTCTCTGGGCTACCAGTATATCATTCTCTTTCTCAACAGGATTACTTGAATTGCGTAATCCTAATTTTGCCCTTACTGCATAACATTTGATCATTTCCTTTTTTCGTTCCAGATATCCTGTCTGTTCTTCCAGCCATTTTTCATTTTTTATCTTAGCAGAAGGAAAATTTCGCAGATATTTTACTGCACCGTCTACATCTCCTGCCCACAAAATGCGCAACAATTTCTCTAATACTTCATTTCGGCTTTCTTTCCCTTTTATGGACATGCTTAACAATTCCTGACACTTTTTCTTTAAATGAAACCAGTCAAGAATAACAGTATATGGATGGAATGAAAATATGCTTTCTATATGGCTCTTTATATTTTTTGCTCCATCTGTAAAGAATATAAGTTCTTTATTTAAAAGGTTATTAAACAGAAGAAATGACAACAAAAGCTTTATGGTTTCTCTCATTCCTACTGATGTAAGGGCATACGAAGCACTGCCATACTGGATGTGTACTACTGTGTTTTCTATATATTTTGAATCCTTTGTTTCTTCCTGGCTGCGGGAAGCTTTTTGATGCTTTACACCAATATCATCTATAGATATATAGACACAATCCGCAGGGTTTGCTTCAATTTCCAATTCATTTGCATTAAACGGTATTTCTTCTTCCCGTCCGTCATTTATGTTATCTATGACATTCTGAATATGTTTTTCGTCAGTGCTGTCTTTAGCCGGGGCATTGGGTGTTGTGATATTTTCTGAAAGAATTATATTTTTTTCTGGCAATCCGGTTTCTTTATTAAAGCCATTCATCTTTAAAATTCTTCCGGATGTTTCCTCTAGTTTACAGGATATTTTATTGCCAATGCGATTCATAGAATCAGAAAGAGTACGTAATTTAATGGTATCTTCATCCTCACGGTGCAAAAAAAGATTAATCATTTCAACGGACTTTCTATAGCTAAGGTTTGTACACATTTTTGATGCAAGAAGCTTATATGCCACGCTGTCAATTCTTTCTTTTGGTTGTTGGGATTGGGCTAATTTATCGAAAACCTGAATATCAATACGTCCTAGTTCGGATTCAACTTCTGATTTTCGTTCACATAAGAAATTTTGTTTTTTTTTGAGGTATTATCAAGGGTTTCTTCTACAATATCCTTGCCAATTTGATTCCTTGCTTTAAGTACTGCTTTTTCTAGTTTATCAAAATCCCTAAGAAAACCTTCCTTTGTAGAAAGGTCAAAATCATCAGGGCAAGGAATACCTCCAGCCTCACTGACACGGTTTCCTATTACATTTCCATAATCATCTATAATTTCAGCAGTAAAACGCACTTTCATACTAACTTCTCCTTAACTATTAGTTATCATTTTGGATAAATAATAACTCAAATATTCTAAATTGTATATAGAATTTTTATTTTTAATTGATTACATTGTTCTATTTTCCAACCGCACAGGTGGAAATTTTTTTAATCACTTCATCTTCCAATTTCCTAAACGAATTAATTAGAACAAGCGTATCAATGTTTTCAAAATTAAACTTTTCTAAAGTATGTAGCTGTATTTCTGCATTCTTGATATTCCATCCTGCTAATGTTATATAATATGAGATTTGATGGCATTCTCTTTCTAGCTGAATATACTGATTGTTTGGAAGAGATAAAAAATCTTCATCAATTGGAAATACGGCTATTCTTTTATCTTTCATAAATCTATTTCCCCCTTTATTTCTTTCCGAACTTTGCTCCATATTCCTTTAACACAATATAATCCATTAATGATTGTTCCGCATTATATCTGGAAAAGTTGCATTTACTTAACCGTTTGCTCTTTGACAAATGATCACCCTCAACCGCCGAACGCAGACACTGTGAACAAAACTGAAACGCCCAACATTGTTTGCATTCATCTTCCGTTAATTTCCCAATATTTAACAGACTTTTGATCTTTTCAATATCTAATCCTTTTTCTAAATTTCCTATTCTGGTACATTCTATACTTTCGTCCACTCTCTCACATGGATAAAATTCACCATCTGTATTAACAAAAAACTTATTTGCTCCAATTAAGCAAGGACCGGCTGGATGCGCATATTTCTTATTCCTATCCAATCCTACCGTTCTGTCCGCAACTAATTTTTCTATCTGTTCAATATAGGCTACTGTCAGCTTACTTCCTAAATCATGTATCTTTCCACAACTCCATAAAAAATTTTTAAACATTTCATAGTTATATGCAATATTGAACGAATCATCATATTCCAAATCCTTTTTTAATCCTTCTGTACTGACTAAAACACCTCTTGCACTATTTTTTTAATCATCTCATAATTCATAAAAAAGTTATTGGAACAATTAAAATCATTTGATGGATCTAAAACTACATTAAATCCAATTTTCTCAAAATATTCAGGATACCTTTGCAGAAAGCGTTCAACATTTTTCATTACAATAATATAAGAACCCTTTCCACCGTCTGCCATAACCCTATTTTTATCCTGTACTTTTTGAGGCCCATCAAAGCTGACAGTAACATAAAAATCATTTTCTACAAGAAAATCCATTACTTCATCCGTCAGCAATGTGGCAGTTGTTGTTACAGTAAAATTCAAATCCTTACCATAAAACACTTTTTTTGCATAATCCACACATTTTTTAAGCAGTTCTATTTCAAGAAGCGGCTCACCGCCATAAAAGCCCACACCGACAGACTCTGAAAGGCTACTATGTTCATACAAAAAATCTATTGCCTTTTTAGCTGTTTCAAAATTCATCCTTTTATTACTATGTGTGCGGTTTTCATAACTTCCGGAATAAACACAATACTTGCAACGCAAATTACAGTTTTGCGTGACTTGAAGCGTAATGGTTCGCATACAATTTTTGAGTATGTCTTCTATAAGTTCCGATTGCGGATATTTTATTTCATAATCAAAATTGGGTTCACTGAAAATCTCATATTTCAAAAGCCTGCTTACTTCGTTTTTCAGAGCATCCGGGATTTCTATGTAATCTTCTTGCACATTCTGCAAGAGAGCAAATAAGTCTCTGCTTATCCCAACAATCATTTTGGTATTCACATCATACAAATAATACTTCGCATATAGCTTAAATACAAATATCAACGGTTTTTTGATTTTCATTTTTACCTCCACTACAAAGAGAGTTGAACTGCAAGCATATCAACAATTCAACTCCCTAGTGCATCACAATAATACTACGGCAGCATTACAGGGTATAAGGCAGATTTGGACCTTTTTGCTGTATTGTTGCACTGCCAGAAAAGTATGTTCCTGTTGGATCATAGCTGGTGCTCTTACATGTACAAGTAACAAAATCACAGGTACATGTAGCACAAAATGCAGTCAGGGTGTTTTCATGATTTACTATTTTCTTGCCCAATTTTTTCATCCTACTCACCTCCTCCTCATCATTATTTCTATAAGATAATCTCCTTATCAACACACATTCAGTTGATAAGAAAAACTTATAGCTCATCATTCACTTAAATTATTACATGACATTACTTTATATTTATGTGGCTGAATTGCAACTATCTTTAGCTTATATCTGCATATCAAAATTGTTCCCTGTCATAACTGGATTTTTAACCTTATCCGTCTGTCCTTGCGCTCCTTCTTTTGTTGCGTCAAGAATCATCCGTATATCATCGTCATTAAGGTTAATTTCTCCATTTTCAGAATTTTCCAATTTCTCTAAAAGCATCTGTTCCACTTCTTCCATCAGCGTATTTTCCTTTACAGTGATAATGCCTGATTTTTCCTGCTCTCCGTCTGTTTTCTTATCCTCTGTTTCCGTTTTATTTTCTTCTGACGCTTCCTGTAATTCTTCCCACTTTTTTGCCGCCTTTTCTTTTGTGTTTTCAATCAAATTTTCAGAATTTTTCTTCCTTTCTTCTCGAAGCTTATCGCTTAACTTTAACATACCATCGTTTCTGGTTTGCATTCTACAATGATATTTTCCGTTCTCGTCAATATAACTGTGCTGGTACACTATAGTCCAGCCACTGGCTTTCGTTAAGCTTTCTGCCAATTTAGACATAGACTCAACGCCTTTTATCATGTCTTCTATATCCTTCTTTGTTTTGGGATCACTCTGCATTTTTTCCAAAAGTTTGGGATTAACGGTCAGGGACTTGCCGCTTTGGGCAGATACACAGGCAGTCCCTACACGGAACTCCACACTTGGAACAAACTTTTCCAATTCCTTTGCATATCCTGCCGTACTTCTCGCCTTGTCATTTCCTGCTCTGGAATTTTTCTGTGTATACACCGTTTCGGACGTTTCCTTTCCTGATGCAGCCTGTTTCTTTTCTGTCTGCTGTTTCTGTGTTGCATAGACATTCTCATATGCGTTATAGTTGTTTGTAATTTCCATTGCCATAACTAACCCTCCTGATTTCATTTTTTCTTTATCCAGACATAACATTCAATTTAGGGTTTCAGCCTGAATATCAAATATATCCTCACCATATTTAATATCCAGTTTTTTCTCTTGGTTCAGGATATACTCTTTTCCTCCAACTGTTACAGTCTGCCCCGGCTTGAATTTATCAGACGCAAAAAACTGTCCGTTAGTCAGTATATTATATCTTTTATCATATTGCTCTTTACTGTGTACAGCCGCCGTATTCTTTCCCTGCGACAAATAATGTGTCGCTGTGCGACCGCCTACCGTTACGGTGAAAAATCCGCCCTGTATGCCCGCATCCGCAAGCCTCTCCCTAATTTCTTCATTGCCAAACCTTCCAGAGATGCCAGACGGATTCTTCTTGCTCAGACAATTCCAGAAATCGGCATAGTCCGCTGCTTCCTTGTCATAGGAATTATTTCTGAAAAGACCTGTACACAGTACTCCACCGAGTGAAAGCATGGTATGCTCTTTTCCATCTTTCCCCTTAAATTTATAGTACGAATTATTATCAAAAAGCACCGCATTCTCTTTCAAGGACATCCTTTTAGGACTGCTTTTTCCCAATGCTGCATATAGGCTGTCCAAATCAAAGTATTTTTTATCTCCAACAGCCTTCCCATTTTTTGTCCCCTGCAGCCAATGCCTGTTCCCACTGTGCCATATTACATATGCTTCATTTTCATCCGCATATCTGTTAATTTCCGACAGTATCTCCTCTGCGGAATACTTTGAGTTTTTTCCTGATTTTCCGCCTATCATCGTTCCATTGGCAGTGTACGTTTTTGAAAAAACATTGTTCTCCCTGATAAAAATAACGCCATCGGCTGCATGATCCACGCCGCCAGCTTTTGAGGGCTGACTGTCAGAAGCAGATTCAGAAAACTGATTCTGGCTGTCTTTTGCCACTAAATTGCTTATAAAAGCGACTTTATTTGTTGATACATTTCCAACATTCAATGCCATACATACACCTCCTATCTCTTAAAAAGTAATAGGATACACATAATAGAATGTTATCCGAGGTGAAATTGTCGTACTCTTTTTGTACTTAAATGTAACTTCCCATGTTGCACACATTGGCATATTTGAATATACCAACCCTGTTTTAGCCAGGTTGCTTGCCGACATTGAAATTTTGCTGCTACTTCGACTGTTGGTTATTGTAACACCATTTGTTGAGGAAGAAGATACGCCGTTAATAGATATAGTATATGCTATGGCATCATCGGGAAATGAAAAGTTTTCAAATGGCAGTTCTGCATATAAATCTTCGTAATCAAATGTAGCCTTCCCTAATGAAACCGTGTAATCATCTAATGTATATGTAGGACCACCCACTGCAATCTTATAACTTACGGACGATGAAGACAATCCAATGACTTCAACATAATAATATCCAGCCGAAGATACTGTAAATTCATATGCCGATGCACCAAACCCTGGTTTGTTGTATGTTGCATTATCAAACAGCCTGCCATCAGCATTATAAATATAGAACTCAAATGCTGAACCATTGCAAGTTACATACTGTGTCCCTGCACTCAGATAAACTCTGTACCAGTCAGAATCGTTAATGCTTGTAGTTCCCTCCACAACATACTGCCCTGTATGAGAACCACTTACACATCCTGCCGCCGTTTCTCTGTTTGCAGATATAGTCTGTGCCGTTTCCTTTGAATCATTTGGTTCTGATTCGTTTATTGTCTGTGCATTTGCAGTAACTCCGCCAAAGCCACACAGGAGCAGAGCCACAAAACATGTTACTAATAATTTCGTAAATCTTTTCATAGCCATTGCCACCTCCAAATAAATTTACTCAAAGCCAACATTAGTGCAACACTTTTTAATCTTTTCGTTTATAGTATCTTCTTTCAATAAATTCTACAGTTAATCACTATGTTTTACAGTTCTTAAAACATTGCTGCTGTCCTTCTAAAGAACAACAGCAATGTTTGATATTATAGGGATTTAAGAATTATATAAACATAACTTTCTATCACCTATTTATCTCCCCTAGCGGCATATTTCTCCAAAAGTGATTTAGAAAAATCAGAAATACCATCGGTTTTATATGTAGCATTTTTCAGATAGGAACCGAGTTTTTTAATATCCGCATACGACATAAAATTTCCCCAAATGTTATTTTTCTTATCCTGCTGGTTCAAAGCCGTATTTTTCAGTTGGAGTAATATGTTTTTAACATCATCAAGTATCGTATCTGACGAACCTGAATCAATTACAGACTTACGTTTCCCATCCTTTTCCAGATTTGCTTGATAAGCCTTCTCTGCTTCTGCCTCTGTAGAATAGGAAATACCTGTCTGTGGTTTTATGACAATATCTCCCGTTAATATTTTTAACTGTTTCACATAGCCTCTGGAAACACTCTGAGCCGCCTCCTCATATGCTTTATCAAGGATTGCAAGCTGCCTGTCATATTCTTTACCGGAATAATTTTCCTTAATTCTCTGTAATTCATTCTGATAATTTTCCGCTAAAACATCGGTAAAACCACCATTTATCATTTTTTCGCTCCCTATATGACCAGTACCTTTCAGTAAAGTGCGAGTAGTCTCATAAGTATCCAAAAATGGTTCCATTTCTCCAGCCAGTGCACGCCCTCTTTCAGAAATTTCCATGCTGATACCATCATCTACTAAAGAATCTGCTGCCATTTTATCAGTATGGCTATTACGTCTGCCAGAGGAATCCGATATCGTATTAACATATTGATTATTAAAGTTATTTTCCACTCTCATAATTATATATCTCCTTTCTCGCATTCGCTAATGCTACCTTAGAAATCAATCTTAAAACATTCTGTTTCATTTTACCCATAATGACACCTCCCATTATAAAATTATTACAATTATAATATCGCATAATAAATTATTTAAGTTAAGAGTAAATGCACGAGGTACAGATTTTTTGCACGAGGTACAGATTTTACTAAAAAAAGAGCATTTCTGCTCTTTTAAGAATTTAGGAATATGTCTACAATAAATTTTTTATCTTCCTCTTTCAGCTTTATACTTCCATCATATTTTTCTATGCTGCGTTTGACATTCAACAGTCCCATCCCATGATTTTGCCCCTTTTCTGAAACTGGAACCCCATTTTTCCATTTAACAGCCGTGCAATTATTCTCAATCCGTATGGAAATCATCTCATGGTATGCACCAATTTTCAAAAAAATTTTTTTATCGTTGTCAATATTATCACAGGCTTCCATTGCATTATCAAGCAGATTTCCAAATATTGTAGTTATATCCATAGCATCCATAAAATCCATTTTTACATTATCAACTTGAATATCAAAATCTATCTGTCTCTCACCCATAACGGACAGATAATCTGCCAGCAATATATCCAAAATAGGATTTCTGGTATATTTAACCGTTATGAGTGGCTGGAGCATTCCGCTAATTTGCTTTGTATACTCCACTGCAGCTTTTGTATCGCCATTCAAATATAACTGTTCAATGGATTTAATATGTCTATTGATATCATGTAACAGCCCCAGTGTTTTATTATATTTCTGTTCCTGCCTCACATAATATTTATATTGCAAATCTGCCTGCTTCTCCATTGATTTTACCTCATATTCCAAAAAACTTTTTTCATTCATTACCTTAATAAAATAAAGCATAAACAAATCAGCCAGCACAATACATCCAAGGTTAAGCACCAAAAAGTAATTATTAGGTCTATTATTCATATTATCTACAATAACAATAATGTCAATAAATGTATACCCTAAAATAATACAATTAAAAACATATTGCAATTTAGTAAAAGGAGCTGGTCTTTTCTTCATCAATTTATCAACCGCCATAAAGTACAAAAATATCATAATAATCTTTGAAAAAGCGGTTTCTAAGCATACCAGCATAGTATCTGCTTTAATTTCAATATCCAATAATTCCAAAAGCCAATCTGTCAAACCTACCCCAAGTGATTCACAAATTGAAATAACCCCCATAGAAATCTCGCATTCCAATACCCTTTTTACAGGTTTTACAAAATCCTCATAATATAGTACATATGCAGCAAAACCCACTCCTACAATCCACGTAGTGATATTTAGTATTTCATTATGGAACAAATTAACAACTGCAATTCCAAACGTCATTCCTAATTCTATTCCAATATAAATATATTTATTTGCAAATGTCCTATTGTATCTTTCATCCATAAATCCATAAAGAATTGTTACAATAATAAAACAGGATAAACAGGAACAAAGATATAGTATTATATTCTCCATCTAAATTATCTCCTCAAACATGGCTATGTATAAATTCATTCATTTTTTCTTTAAACTCAGCAACCCTTTTTTGCGACAGTGCAAGAATTTGGCCGTTGTCCATATGAATGTCATATCCCTTTATTTTTGAGATATGCCGCAAATTAACCAAATTCCCCCTACAGTTGACTGCAAATCCATAGTCCGCTAACTCATCTGCAAGCTGTTCTATCACATAAGTGCATTCATATACCGCATTTTCAAGCACAATCGCTATCCTTCGTTTTGTCTTAATATACTCAAAAAAGACGATGCTGTACAATTTTAACTTTATAAACGGATACTCCTTTCCACTGCTGTCAGAAACCTTATAAAATACTTTTTCCGGATTGCCGTCCGATTGTTTTATTTCCTTTGCTAATTCTTCTAACTGAATTTTAACTTCTTCCTTTTCCAACGGCTTACATAAGAACGAAAACGCATGAACCTTGTTAATCGCCTGCATACAATACTGCTCATAGCTTGTCATATATATTACCCTTAACTCTGGAAATCGTATTTTCAATTCCCTGCCCAAATCAATTCCATTCATTCCTTCCATCGAAATATCTAATATAGCAATATCTATCTTATTTACTTTTTCTAACATATCAGATGCAGACTGAAAGGACTGCAGGCTGTATTTATCATTATTTTCAACAAAAATATCCCTGAGTATATCCGTAACACTCTTTAAATCTTTGCCATCATCATCACAAACAGCAATATCTACTGTCATTTCTCCACACTCCTTTACGAATTAGCGCTTTCCTTTACTACTGAATATATTGCTGAAATTAAATTTCAGTATGACCGGAAATGTATTCTCACGCTCTCTGCAATTTCCAGATTAAATCAATTCTATCACAATATTTCTATTTTCACCACAGCGAAATTATAAAAAAAGAAGTATGCTGTCTACATACCTCTCATATAAACACTGGTATACCAGATAATATTAATTTGGCTGAACCAATCAAAAAACAGGCTTCCCCTGCCCGTAAACAGAACGGGCAAGAAAAACCTGTTTTTCTTTGTTTTATTCTGCTTCTGTCAGTTCAAGCTGTGCAAATTCTTCATCGGTCATACCCCGCAGCTTTCCGATTACCCTGCCGGACAGCTCCGCCATATCCGTATCTTCAAGGTACGGCAAAGCCCTCTCAATATCCTTTATGACCTCATTCCTGCCTTCCCCTGCAAATATGCAGATTAAATTGCTTTCTTCCACGGTAAACATTGTATCCATATTCTTACATCTCCCTCTGCTTATTTTTTATATTTTCTTCCTGCTCCCTGCCCTGTCCTGCCACCTGTGCCTTTTTCTCCGCAAGGCGGGCTTTTAAGGACGGTTTTTCTGCCGGCTTGTCCTGTGCTTTCCTGTTTTCCTCTTTCTGCGCTTTCTCCCCTGCACCGTTATTCAGCACATTATCGACCATGTTGTAATTCTGTTCTTCCATTTCTTCAATTTTTGCAAGGGGCTTGTATTCCGTCAGCTTTTCAAGCAGCTCCTTAGCCCGCCTGCTTTCTTCCGGCTCCGTTCCATCCGCAGCTATATCAGCAAGCCACAGTGCAATATCCTGTGTATCCCCCTGCTTTAAGGCATCTGCAAGCTCTGATACATTCTCCGTCATGCTCTGGCTGTTGTCATGGTAAACGGCGGTATCATAATCATAAGTAAAACGGTCAAGCTCCACCGCAAGCTGTTGGGCAGGCGTCAGGTCAGGCATACGCTTCTCCCATACCTTTGCTTCAAATTCCTCACCCATATTGCCGTCTATCTCCATTTCCGGCATTAAAGGCATAGCCTTGGCCACAAGCTCCGCAATGACTTCCATTGCCTGCGGGCTGTTTTTTATGTCAGGTATAAACTCTAAAATATCAAGGTCAATCCTTTTCCCGGATAAAATATCTATCCCCACATCTTCAAACACTTCCGTTCCCGGTGTATGGATATTGATGCCGATTGCAGGGATACCGTTCATGCGCTCCGGCGGTATCTGCTTCCAGATTGCGGCAGCCTCCTCCACGGTAGGGATATTCTCATAAAATTCGCCCATGCTGTGGAACTCTCCGCACTCCGCAACGGTCAGCGTCACTTCCAGTTCTGCCTGTTCCGGGAATAAAGTTTCCCGCAGTCCTTTGTATGTAAAGTTTTCCCCGTCAAATATGGTAATCTGGTCTGTTTCCTCATTGAACTCTATGGAGAAGTCCAGCCTGTCCCCCTGCTCGATAGAAGCATGGTCTGCCGCTTTTATCCATTCCCCGTATTTTCCCATTTCCACAAATGGCTTGTCACATTCCGCATAGGCTTTACACAGCCCCTCCGCATCAAGCCCGCTGGTATTCTTAAACCACCGTTCCTCGTCATTCATGCGGATATTAAAGATGCTGACAGGCTCTTTTTCCCTTGCTTCACGCACTCCCTCCAGATAGTCCTCCACCTGTGGGAGATAATTTTCCAAAGTGCCTGTCCGCTGTGCAGTGATTGGATTGATGTCAACCTTTATGCCGCCGATGGAAATCCCGTCACAATTATTAAAAGCATTAAACAAATCGTCCTCACGCTCATTGGTGGAAAGCTCCACTGCCACATCAAGGTCAGAGCCTTCACGCTCCAAGCCCCGGCACCGGCTCCCGACTACCGCCACATCAATAATTTCCGCCTGAATGGCATATTCATCAATCTTTGCCTGCACATGGCGTTTTACGGCTTCCTCAATCTCTGCCGGGTTCATTTCGCTGATCTCATGGAACAGCTCATTCGTCTTTGCCTTGAAATTTTCAACTACATTTCCCTGTGCCTGCGGTTCAATGCGGTTTGCGGCTTCCACCTTTTCCATCAATCCATCATAATCAATCGGTATCAGCTCATCATCGTCACCAATATCCCCCCCTGCACCGTTGTCAAATGGATTTTCTCTCAAATCCTCCACTATATTGTTAAGGGCTTCCCTTATGCTGACATCAGGGTTATCATAAACTCCGCCGTCTATCTCTTTATAGCCAGTACCCATAATGGAATAGTCATAACCGCCGTCCGTTTCCTGTATGCTGATGAAGCGGTCTGCTATCTGAAAGGCAAGTTCCGTTTCCGCCATTTCCTCCGGCTCTGTTTCTAACTTCAAATCTTTCTGCCTTGCAGAAAGATTGACATCGTGTCCAGAAGTGTCCTGCCTGCCCTCTAAGGATTGCTTCATCTCCGCAAGCACCTGATCCGTTTCATCTCCGAGGTCAATAATCTCATCACCTTCCTCCATATCCTCAAATTTCGGTGCTTCTGCCGGCTTCTCCGGCTCTGACTGCTCCGTTTCTAACTTTTGGACATTATGTCCAGAAGTGGCACTTTCCGCAATTTCTTCCTCCTGCCAATCAGCGGCTCTTACCTGCTCAATCTTTTTGTACTCACTTTCCATCAGACCGAGAAAAGCCGTTCCCATTTCTTCATAGGAAATCTGCTTTTCGGCATTCCCAAAAGCAACCGTCACGGCATCCCTGCCAAATAATACAGCAACACCATCATTTTCGTCTGCTTCTATTACCCTCTCATGACCGCCGATGAGAGCCTTTGCAAGTTCCTCACGGATATCCTCACCGCCCTGCATACGGCGGGCTATGTCATGTATGGTATCATCTGATACTAAGCCGTCACCAAACAATGCTTTTTCAACCGGCTTAAATTTATCAATATACCCGTCCTCAAAAAAACGGTATCCCAAATCTTCAATCTCATCCCATGCAAGAAAATTCTTTGCAATCAGAGGCGCATTGTCTGTTTCAAGGAATTGTTTTTCTTCATTGGTAAGCCCTTTTTCCGCTTTATCTGCCTCCTGCTCTTTTATGCCCTCCATTTTACGCAGAAAATCAGGGAGCATGGTAAACCCAACCGAATCCACAAAATGTGCGCTGTTCTCCCCATTCTCATGCAGCACCACAATGTCACTGACAGAAAGGGAATGCCCCTTATAATCTGCCGGGTGGTCTATGTTGAATTTCTCATAAAGCGCCTCCAGCTTATCCCTCTGTGTCTGCAACCTTATGAAGTCCTTCGATAATTCCGACAGTTCTCCCACATAGACCAGATTATAGTTTTCCGGTTTTATTGCATCCAGATTGTCCTTTATGATGCCCCTGCTCTTTAGGGCTTCTATGCCTGCAAAGTGGAAATCACGAAGCTCCGGATTGTCTTTTAACTGGTAAATGCCGTACTTATCAGAACTGCCATACAAAAGCTGTGCTTGCTTGTTTGCGCCGCTTTCCGCAAGCTCTGCCTGCATGGAGCGCAGTTCCCTCTCATTCTCCCAATCGCTCTTTTCAATGCCGAAAATGCCCTCATGCCCCGTAATCTGCTCTTTATCCTCTATTAAGGTTTCCGAACCGTCCTTATGGAGCTGGTAAACGGCAAGGTCACGGTCAAACAGTTCCAATGCCGTTTCTTTTGTAAGCGGAAGCATTTCTTCCCATGTGTAGCCGTATCCGTGCATTTCCGACAGACCAATCATGCCATCGGGAAGCGCATCAATTTCCGCCTGTGCGTCAATGACTGTCAGCGCTGCATTGGCAGGCTCATTTTCAATCCTGTATGCCAGCATATCCGCCAGCTCCTTTGTTTTCTCATAATCATCCAGCTTGTAGCCATAATTTACAATCAGGTTTCTTTCATCAGGGGAAAACACGCCTTTCCCATGTTCCAGACGGTGTATGATGGATGCTGCATATTCCATTCCGGATAATTCTTCTTCAAGGGTAACTTCCTCTGCCTTCAAATCCACCGCAATATCAAAAAATTCCGGCATACCGCTGTTCCTGCCGTCTTTTACGATGATTGGCACATATTCAGCGTCGTTTTCCTTCATAAAATCCTGAATATTCCCATCCCACTCGTTCCCGTCCAAAGCCGCCAGCTTATAGGCAAGGTCAACCGCCTGCTCCCGTGTCATGTTGGTAATCTTGTCAATCTCATATCCGTCATTTTCCCCGTACATGATTTTCAGAACCACGTCACTGTCTTTGACTGGCTCACTGGCTTTCCTGTCCATCTCCATCGCATACTTGACATCTGTTATCGCATGGGTGTCAGTATCATAGATGTAATCTACATGAAATTCCTCTACTTCCTCCGACCTGTCATCTCCCAAATGTGTAACCCATGCGCCCCTGCTCTCTAAGTAGGCTTCCACATTCTCCCGGTCTGCGTCCTTCATGGCAAGCAGGCTGTCCATCAGCTCCGCTCCCTCCATGCCCTTAACACTTGCAATGTCAAAATGGGAACGCTCCGTATTGGATACCGCAAGAATAAACTCCTGTGACTGTTCCTGCATGATTTCCCGGTCACGCTGCAACTCTTTAAGCTGTTCCTCAATGCCTGTGATAAGCTCCGATGATGTCCTGCGGATTGTGTCAAGGGAAGATTTCAGCTCTTTCATATCCTTCCCACTGCTCCACCCTGCAATATACCCAAAGGAATAATCAGAGGTATCTATGCCGAAGTGGTTACAGACTGTAAACGCTATACTCTCGGCTTCCACCTCTTTGGTATTCCTGTCCTTTGCAGGCGCAAGAATATCTTCCCTGTTGACTTCCTTATTGTGCAGCATGGAATGGGCTGTTTCATGCACCATTGTCTTTAATGTCTGGCTTTCGCTCATTCCCTCCTGCACTGCAATCCGGTTTTCCCCTATGTTGAAATAGCCCTTTGAAGTGCCGGGAATGTCCTCAAAACCGATTGGGACAGGGGCTACATGGGTAACTGCCCTGATAAAGTCCTCATATCCCTCCACCGTGGATAAAAGTTCTTTTGCTTCCAGTTCCGGAAGTGGCTCACCGTCCGTCTGCGATACGTCAAACACGGACACGGCACGGAAAGCGGGAATCTTAACCTCGACTTCCTCCGTCTGCGGCATACCGTCCTTATCCAGCATGACCTCCTCGGTCACAGGGTCTAATTTATCCCGTTCCTCCTTAATTTTATAAGGGGCGGGGGCAAGGATACGGATTCCCTTTTCCCCTCTTTTTACATGGCGGTTGAAATTCTTCTGCCATGCCTGGTATCCTGCGACTAAACTGGCATCAGGGCGCTGTAAGGCTATCAGGAGCGTGTTGTTGAAGCTGTAATTATGGAATTTTGACATGGTGGAGAGGTAATTTTTATACTTTTCGCTTTCAAAAAGTTCCTTTAACCCCTCCTCCAGCTTGTCAGTGATCTCTTTTACTTTCTGTTTTTCAGTTTTTGCATCTGCCATATGGTTATTTCTCCTTTTCCTCCATAAAAGCAGGAAACAGACAGGTTTCCCTGTCTGTTCCCACTCTGGATATTTTTATTGATATTTATAAACATTCTGCCTTGCTTTTTGTTTTTGCCTTGTCCAACTCCGGCGCTTTTTTCTGCTGGCCTGTTTTTGCTTTCATCTGTGAAAGTTTGTCCTTTAGGGACTCCCTGCCGCCTTTCTCCGCCTCTTTTCCTACATCAAAACGGTCAGACAGCCTGTCCAGCTTTTCAAATGCCTTATCAACGGAAGCAATCCCTTTTTGCAGATTTTCCACCGCCTTTTTCACAGGCTTATTAACTGCCCTTGTCAGACCGACACCCGTTTTTTCGTCAGTTACTTCTTCCGTTCCTTTTCCGGCTAACAGCCTGCCCACGTTGGAAACACTGTTCCCGATCTGCTTTAATTCATCCCCGATGCTGTCTATCTGGTTGGCTGTCTTTTGGAAGTCCAGCATTGTTTCTGTCAAACGCTCCCGGAAATCTTCAAGCGCCGACTTCATGCCGGAAATTCCTTTCTGGACAATTTTGCACATCTCCGATTTCCCTTTTTCCTTAAAGGCATTGACCGCCTGCGCCGCTGTTTCCACTAAATGGTCTTTTACTGCCGAAAGGCGTTCTGATAAATCTGTGATTTTCTCCTGAAGGCGCTCCACCTTATCCATAAGGTTTTCTTTAAAGGACTTCGGCTGGTTTTCCTGCAACTGTTCAAGCTGCTGTCTGACGCCCTGCAACTCGTCCGCCATCACAGCAAGCTGTAGCTGCATACCCGCCGCAAACCTGAAAAGCTCCATGAAGTCCTGTGACTGCTCCCCCATGTTTTGCTGGTTAAGCAGCTCCATGAACTGTTTTATTACATCATTTTCCTCTGTGGACTGTTTTGTATCTGTCATATTTATTTTCCTTTCTTTTTATGCGCAAAAATACCGTCCTGAATCGTTACAGGACGGTATCCCCAAAAATGAAAAGGTGCATGGATATTGATTTTTCTATACCATGCACCTAAAGTTACTGTTGCTATTCAATTTTAATCAGAGCAGCCTTAAAAGCTGTACCAGCTCATGCGGTTCTGCTTCTTTTGATGCTGTCAGTCTGGTGTCAAACTGTCGGAATTTATTGTCCCGATAAAATGACAGCAGTTTTTCCTCATTGTTTGCCTCCAAAAATACCACAATTCCGCCGCCCATATACTGC
>Ga0137308_101865_pt1 | contig 17373 bp, 15 predicted proteins | sample Inofrocosms_June_FD_97181 | JGI IMG/M metagenome (GOLD analysis project Ga0137308, IMG submission 97181) | Mouse cecal microbial communities from Vienna, Austria - N-Acetylneuraminic and N-Acetylglucosamine D2O microcosms_June | ecosystem: Host-associated > Mammals > Digestive system > Large... | reverse complement strand
GCCACTCCCTCATACTCCAATACTTCTTTTCTGAAATTTTCTGTTGTCAAATGTAATGCTGCCATTCTCTTTCCTCCTATTTTAAGTTCCGCATCTGTGCTTCCGGCACTTCTGCTGTTTTTAAGTTCCGCATCTGCGCTTCCGGCACTTCTGCCGTTTTTAAGTTCCGCATCTGCGCTTCCGGCACCTCTGCCGTTTTTAAGTTCGCATCTGCGCTTCCGGTACACATGCGCCGTTTTCCTGTTACGCAAATACCCTCAGAGTCCTTTTTGTTTTAACTCCGCCGCCAGATTTACATAAAACTCCCGGACATCAAACCCCGGAATATTCTCCCTGTTTAAGTCTATCATATCTCCATGGGATACGCCGCGCCTTCCTTTTACTGCAACAAGCTGACAGCGCTCTCCCCAGGGAAAAGATTCCGTTGAAACCAGCCCGTCATTCTCCCCTCCAAAATATTTTACCAGATAATAGGTGAAATTTAAAGGGAAACGTCCGTTTACCGCATGGTTACATTTAGAACCTATACTCTGATAGTATACCCCTTCGGCATCCTTGATATACTTGTTTCTCTCCTCGCAGGCTCCGGCTGTCAGGTCCCGCACCGCCTCCATAAAATCCGGATTTTCATCCCCCAGTACCTTCAGAGTCCTGTTATAAGTATCCGCCGTTTTCTCCTGTATATTTTTCGGGATCTTCTCCAACAGATAATCCGCAAACAAGCAGCCCCTGTGGGGCGTATTGACAGTCGTAAGGGATGCTGTCCTGTCCGCAATGCCGAGCTCCGAAAGCGCATACCTGCAGTCCAGTCCGCCTTTGGAATGGGCGATGATATTAAGTTTTTCACAGCCCGTTTCCTCCGTGATCTGCCGGATTCTCCGCGCAAGTTCCCTCGCGCTTCCCTCCACCGAGTCCGCGGACTGATGATTTCCGTAATAGATCACCGCGCCGTTTTTCTCCAGTTCTCCGGGAATCCTCCCCCAGTAGTTCAGATACTTAAAATCCCGGAAAAAAACGCCATGTACCAGAAGGATCGGATATTTCGTGGCGCAGATCCTCTGTTCTTTCCTGCTCTCATCGAGAAGAAGTTTTTCTCCCTCCAGTTTTGCCTCATACCCCGTGATCCTGATAATATGGTACAGCACCACCAGATTCGCGACAGGTATAAAACCGCAGATCACCCCCAGCAGACGCCATTTCACGGCAAGCTGCTTCGAGGTCAGGTAAACCCGGATGATGCCGTTCCAGAAAACGGCCGCCTCCACTAAAAACACATTCAGCAGATGCAGCAGCCATATGCCTGCCTCCCCGGAAAACAGCCGTCCTATCTCCAACAGCAGATAGAACATAGAAGCGGCTGCACTGACGCAGAACAAAATCAGCAGATAACTTCCCTGCATACAGACCCTGAGCCGTCTTGACGGAATCTTTTTATCCCGCAGAGAAGGCCGGATATTTCCGACCAGAAAAAGAATGCCGGATGCCACGCAGACCGGAATACGATATTCTCCGAACAGGCCTGCAAGCCTGTATAAATTTGCCGTAATAAAAAAGACAATCGCGTTAATGATCAACATAATATTTCCAAAAGTTCTGCCGGCCTGCTGATCAGATAAGCAGGATTCAGTTTTTCCAGTTCCTCCCTGTCTCGAAAGCCCCAGTCCACGGAAATACAGGGCAGTCCCGAGTTTTCCGCTGTCTTCCGGTCCACCTCCGAATCTCCCACATAGACTGCCTGCTCCTTTTTGCTGCCGAGCTCCCGCAGTGCCTGATAGACCGTATCCGGCGCCGGTTTCTTCCGGATCCCCGCGCTTTCATTTTCCCCTATCGCCACCCTGATATATTCCTGAAAATATTCTCTGTTCAACGTTTTCACCGCTTCATCTCTTTTATTGGAGACAATGGCAAGCTTAAATCCTCTCTCGTAAAGTTCCCGCAGAGTCTCCATGATCCCGTCATAGGGCTTTGTCCTGATCTGGCAGTGCTCCTGATAATAGGACGCAAATTCCGGCAGAAGTTTATCGATCACCTCCTCGCCGGTTCCCTGCGGCAGGCACAAAGTCAGCGTCTGCCGCAGGCCGTTACCCACAATACGGCGCACCTCCTGTATCGTCCTGACAGGATATCCGTTCCTTTGCAGGATCTCGTTTACGGCGTCCGCCAGATCCTCCAGCGTATCCATCAACGTCCCGTCCAGATCAAAAATGACTGTATCATATTGTTTCATTATAATCCTCCTGTTTCAAACCTGCGCATTCTCCGCACTGCCTTTATCCCATACCTCCCTTTCCGGCACTGCGCCGTCCCTGCACATACTCTCCTGCTTTCCGGCATCACGCCGTCCCTGCACATATTCCTGCTTTCCGGCATCACGCCGTCCCCTTCACATACCCTCCTGCTTTCCGGCATCACGCCGTCCCTGCACATATTCCTGCTTTCCGGCATCATGCTGTCTCTTCACGCATCCGCCACCAGTCTCCCGAATATCCGCCGCAGCATAAAGACCGCGCACAGCGCCAGCATAAACTCCGCCGCAAACGCCGCATAAGCGATACCATAAACACCAAACAGTATGTTCAATACGATAAGCGCCGGAATCTCGAATACGATCTTCCGGAGTATCGCGAACAATAAAGACTTCTTTCCCATCCCGATTGCCTGAAACACGCCCACCGCCAGAAAATCCACGGCGAGGAACGTCATGGCAAGGGCATCCGCCCGCAGGAACATCTGCCCGTAGTAAACGATCTCAGTCTTTTTCATAAACAATCCGACAAGCCATTCCGCCCTGAAAAAGCAGAAAATGCTGGAAACCACCATCAACGGCACCATGACCTTCGCGATAAACAGCACCGTTTCCTTCATCCGCTTATAGTTCTTTGCGGAATAGGAGTATCCCACAAGCGGCATCACGCCCTGACTGGCTCCCATGGAAATCTGCATCGGCACCAGATATATCTTCTGTACAATGCCGATCGCCGCCACCGCATCCGGTCCGTATACGGCAGTAAAATTGTTCAGGATCGTCATCCCCGTTACATTCAGCAGGTTCTGGATCGAAGCGGGGATTCCCACGCCGCACACTCCTCTGACGATCTCTTTCTTCCATTTAAAATCCTTCGGCATGATACTGACATAGGTACTTTTTCGCTTCACATAGAGCATCACAAAGAAATACAGACATGCCATACAGTTGGAAACAAAGGTTGCGCACCCCGCTCCCGCCGCACCCATACCAAGCCCCCAGGGCATGATAAAGACCGGATCTAAAATCATATTTAAAATACAGCCGCTCATTGTACCGATACTGGCATGCAAAGCGGAGCCTTCCGCCCGCACCAGATAAGCGATCACCACATTTAAAATGGAAGGCGCAGCCCCGAACAGTACCGTCCACTTCATATATGCCGCCGTTGCCGTCACGGTCTCCGCATCCGCCCCCAGCAGATGCAGAAGCGGCTGAAAAAACGCCGTACACAACAGCGACATGATGATACCGCAAAACAGCGCGCAGTAAAAGCCGAAAGCCGAACTTTTTTTCACCTTGTCAAAATCCTGCTCCCCCAACGCCCTGCTCATCATGCTCGAGCTTCCCACGCCGAACAGATTATTGACCGCATTAAAAGCAAGCAGCACCGGCGCCGCCAGCGTTACAGCGGAATTCTCGATCGGATTATTCAGCCGTCCCACAAAATAAGTATCCGCCATGGAATAAATAACCATTACCAGCGAACTTAAGATCGTAGGCACCATCAGCCGCCTTGCCGCCTGCGGCACTGGCATTTGCTCAAATAATACGCTTTTTTCCATGCTCTTCATCTATACAGTACACCCTCAACGAAACATTTTCCAAGCCGCATCATGGCCCTTTTGCCTTAGAAACTCACGCCCACAGCCTGCAGTAATAAAAGCAGTAAAATAACCGGAGCGACCACCTTGATCATCACGATATACAGCGTGCGCCTCTGAAACTTATTTCCGCCCAGCGTGATCTCGTCTATTACAGTCCCTGGCTTTACGATCCACCCGATCAAAATACAGGTAAGCAGCGCCACAAGAGGCATAAACAGGTTATTGCTCAGATAATCCATCACATCCAGGATCTGCGCCACCGCCCCGTTCGGCAGTTTCAGTTCAAAGTAAAGCAGGTTATAGCCGAGACATACGATAATGCCTGCTACCACAGCATACGCCGTCACCAGAACCGTACTTTTCTTTCTGCTCAAATGGAACTTGTCCATGGTACTCGAAACGATCGCCTCCATGACGGACACGGAAGATGTCACCGCCGCAAAAGTCACCATCAGGAAAAATAAAAATCCGATCACATTGCCGATCCCGCCCATCGCTTCAAATACTTTGGGCAGTGATACAAACATAAGCCCGGGACCTGCCGACATCCCTTCCATTCCCATAAAAGTGTACACCGCGGGAATGATCATAAGGCCGGCAAGGAGCGCCACCAGCGTATCAAAAAATTCGATCTGGTTGATAGACTTCATCAGATTGGTCTCTTTCTTCGCATAGGAACCATATGCCACCATGATCCCCATAGCCACGCTGATCGAATAAAAAAGCTGTCCCATGGCATCCATTACAACAATAAAAAATTCATGCAATGTCATGCCTGTAAAATCCGGTATCAGGTACACCGAAAGCCCCTGCATACCCGTTCTTGTAACACCGCTGCCGTCCGTATAGGTAAGCGTCAGGGAAAAAATGGATATTCCCGCGATCAGTACCAGCAGGATCGGCATCAGGATCTTACTGTATTTCTCTATCCCCTTATCCACACCCGAATATACGACAAAAGCCGTTAAGAACAGATAAACGATCAGCCAGATGATCGGCTGCCACAGCCCTGTGATATAGCCGGTAAAATAGCCGTCCTGCGCTGCTTCCACTCCATGCCCTGTCATAAAGACAGTCAGATATTTCAAAACCCAGCCGCCGATTGAACAGTAATAAGGCAGAATAATCACCGGCACCAGACAGGCAAGAATGCCGATGCCGCCCCATTTCGGATGAATCTTTTTATACGCCGTCAATGGACTCTGCCCCGTTTTTCTGCCGATGGCGATCTCTGTTGTCAGCAGGGTAAAACCAAAAGTCAGTGCCAGAATAATATAGCAGAGAATAAACACGCCTCCGCCGCCCTTTGCCGCCAGATAAGGGAATCTCCAGATATTCCCGAGTCCTACGGCGCTTCCCGCTGCCGCAAGGACAAAACCGATGGAACCGGTAAAATTACTTCTTTTTGTATGATTTTCCATTCCTTCTATCCCCCGTATCAAAATTCATTATTTTATAGCTTATCACGACCTCTCCCGTCAGCGCAAGTCCCAGTATAAAAATATATCAGCAGAAAAAGGCTCCCCAGCCAAAAGAGCTTCCGCACTGTATGTGCGGAAGCCCTTTTCCCGTCTCTATTTATTTTTTTCATAAGGAAAGATCGTCTGTATCGATCCGTCTTCATTATAGTGAAGTTCGGTATACTTAACCGTCCTGCGGTGGTTTATCCCGCCGGAATATTCACAGTCATGATAAAACAGATACCACTTTCCCGCAAACTCTACAATAGAATGATGTGTCGTCCATCCGATGACCGGCTCCATGATACGTCCCTGATAGGTAAAAGGCCCCATCGGGTTATCTCCCGTAGCATAGACAATGTAATGCGTTGTCCCGGTGGAATAGGACAGATAATATTTTCCGTTATATTTATGCATCCAGGGATCTTCAAAATACCTTCTGTCTTCATCGGATGCCAGAATCGGCTCCCCGTTTTCATCCAGAATCTCCACGCTTGCCGGTTTCGTCTCAAAAAACAGCATATCCTCGCTCATCACAGCGCACCGGGGCATGACCGCCGGCTCATCCGCCTCAGGTTCCCTCCCGTTCGGGTCAAAGATCCCGGTCCGGTATTTTTCCAGCTGGCCGCCCCAGAGTCCGCCAAAATAAACATAAACCTTTCCGTCGTCATCCATAAAAGCTGCCGGATCAATACTGAAACTTCCTTTGATGTAATTCTCCTCCGCCTGAAACGGTCCTGTCGGATCCTCCCCGCTCGCAATGCCAAGCCTGAAATTTCCTTCTTTATCCCTTGCCGGAAAAACAAGATAATATTTTCCGTTTTTATATACCGCATCAGGTGCCCACATCTGATCTCCCGCCCAGGGTACATCCTTTATATGCAGAGCTTCCCCGTGATCGATGCATTCCGCACCAATATCATCCATTGTCAGTACATGATAATCCTGCATCTTATACTCATCGCCATTGTCATTGTCTTCTCCGTTATGCGGAATATCGTGGGATGGGTATATATATATCCTGCCGTTATACACATGGGCAGAGGGATCTGCCGTATATATATGTGTAACAAGAGGCTCTCTTTCTTTACTCATCTCATTTTCCTTTCCTGTTCAAATGATCATCCTTTCACCGCTCCGGCCGTCAGCCCGTCTACGATCTGATTGCTGAAAATACAATACACGATAACCGTAGGTATGATCGCGATAATGATTGCCGCAAACATCTGTGAATAATTGGTATTATACGGCCCCACGAACTTCGACAAGGATACCGGCAAAGTCTTTTTTGCATCGTCCGAGATAAATACCATCGCAAGCAGCAGTTCATTCCAGTTAGCCACAAAAGTCATCAGCCCTGTCACAAAAAGCCCCGTTCTCGCCAAAGGCAGCGCGATCTTAAAGAATATCCCGTAGATGGAAGCGCCGTCAATGCAGGCGGACTCTATCAGTTCATTCGGCATACTCTGAAAAAATCCCGTCATGATAAAGATCGTTACCGGCAGCGAAAATGTCAGATAGGGGATGATGATACCCGTCAGGGAATTGGACAAGCCCATTTTTGCAAATCTGGTAAACAGCGGTATCATAACACAGTGCACCGGTATCATCATGCCGAGCAGAAAAAATGTCATGCAGGGCTTTGCCAGTTTAAAACGCAGCCTGCCGATGGCGAAGGCAGCCATGGAACCGATCAGCATACTCAAGACCAGCGTAACGCCGCACACAATAAACGAATTTAATGTGGCAATCCCGAGTTTTCCAGCCGTCCATGCAAAAGTATAATTTTCCAGATAAAAACTCTCCGGCAGGGAAAACGGGGACGAAAATATTTCGGCGTTTGTTTTGAACGATACCATAAGCACCCATAAAAGCGGCGCAATATAGATAACTGCAACAAGGATCAGAAATACATATATCATCGTTTTCACTATCGTAGATTTTGTTTTATCACCCATTATGTATCCCCTCCCGTCACATTTCATAATTTTCAGTTTTCATAAATTTATTGATCAGTCCAGTCACCAGAAGACACAGTACGATCAGTACCACGCCGATGGCACTGGCGTATCCGTACTTATTGTATTTAAACCCCTGCGTATACAGATGGGTTGCCAGAACTTCCGTCCTGTGGTTTGGTCCTCCCTCTGTCATATTGAAGATCAGGTCAAAAAATTTCAGCGATCCGATCGCATTGAGTGACATTGCTGTTGCAACCATTGGTTTGATCAGAGGCAATGTAATATGAATAAAACTCTTCGCCCGGTTGCATCCGTCAATATAGGACGCCTCATACAGTGATGTACTGATCCCCGATATCTGCGCCATATAGAGCATCATCGACTGCCCCACATACTGCCATAGTGCCACGAAGGCAATGACCCACATCGGCAAAATGATAAAACCGCTTGTATCCATCAGCCATAACGGCCCTTCCATTCCGAATTTCTCCAGCGCCTGATTGATTCCCAGCTTCGGACTGAAGATAAACATCCATAAAAGCCCAAGCGCGGTCGAAGATAAAACGCAGGGCAGATATATGATGTTTTTAAAGAGGTTGCGCCCCTTTTTGATATTGGTAAGGAGCGCAGCCAGAAACAATCCCATGACCAGCTGTGAAACACAGGAGAAAATAAGGAAAAACAGGGAATTTTTCAAGGCAAACACCATACTTTTATCCTTAAACAGGTTTTTATAGTTTTCCAGCCCGATAAATTCAGGCGCGGTCAGCCCCTTGTATTCACAAAATGAATAGTATATCGACTGACAGATCGGAACAAACAGTACAACAGTAAACAGCAAGAGGGCCGGTGTCAAAAATATGATGATCGCTTTTTTATTCCGTAACAATTTATCCATTTCATGCTCCTCCATCCGCTTTGCATGCTGCCGATGATTATCGGCAGTTTCCCGCATAAAACTCTTCCATATCCGTTGCCGCTTCCGCCGGTGTCATATCTCCCAGGAATACGGATACCATCGTGTCATCAAAGTATGCTCCTGCTTCCGTGGAAGGCATCGACTCATTATAGAATCCGAAAGTGCCCTTTGCCCCGCCGAATACATCCATTACATAAGCAAGCTGTGCAGGCGCCACCGAAGCATCGTATTCTACGGATGTAACCGGGATCTTTCCGCCGATCTCCGCCGTATATTTCTGTGCCGCATCATCCGTAAAATATTTCATAAGTGCCGTACAGGCTTCCGGATATTTTGTAGAAGAACTCATTACAAGAGAATCTGATTTTGCGATGACCCTCTCGACGCCCGGGAACTGGAATACACCGCATTTGGATTCAAAGTCAGGGTTGGAACCGTTGATCTGTGCGATCGCCCAGGAACCCTGAATCAGGATCGCCGCCTCCTCGTTATAGAAGTTTGCCGTTGCCACATCGTTGGTATCTCCTGCTGCCGTCTTCTGGAAGTATTTGGAAAGTTCAACCAGTTTTGCCGCTGCCGATTCCAGTTTGCCGTCCTCCCAGCTTGCAGAGCCGTCCTCGAGTGCCGCAAGATCAACGCCTTCCATCTCGCATAAATACCCTGCCACCATGGACAGACACCATGCCGTACCCGCGGAGATCGTGATCGGTGTATAGCCCGCCGCCTCAAGCTTTTCACATGCGTCCAGCATTTCATCCCATGTCTCCGGCACTTTAACCCCTGCCGCCTCAAACATCTCCGTGTTGTAGAAAGCGCATGCCGCCGCGATATTAAGCGGTACCGCGTATATCTTTCCGTCGTAGGTCATCTGGGAGAATACCGCGTCCGATGTAAAGCTGTCTTTCCAGCCGTCTGCTGCCAGATAGTCATCTAACGGCGCTGCCACCCCGGGCTCTACATAGACCGTCAGATTCGGTCCCGGGCTAACGATAAACACGTCCGGCGTTTCGTTGGAAGCAACCAGGGCATTCAATTTCGGATAATATTCTTCCAGATTTGTTGTGATCGTCGTCACATGGTACTGCCCTTCATAATCGGCATTAAATCTCTCTATCGTCTCCGCATACCCTTTCGAGATCAAATCCTCCGTGGCAGTAAGATCATCCCAGAACATCCAGGTAATCTCCTGAACCCCGCTATTATCCGCAGTTGCCGTTTCCCCGCTGTCGGAAGCTGCCGTTTCGTCCGAAGCATCCGGCGTACTGCCGCATCCTGCCAGAAGTGTTGCCGCCATTGCGGCTGATAAAATGACTGCCAGTAATTTCTTCCTCATTTTTAATCCTCCTTTGAAAAATTGAAAAGTTTTCGTAACGTCAGTTGCTGTATTTATACTACCATAGCGGTTTTCCACCCGCTTCCAAATTGTTGTTTAGTGATTATTAATTCTTGCTATGATTTCACATATTTCTTCTCTCTATTTATCATTTTTTTAATAATTTTTTTACCAATATTTTTCCATTCCAGATATTCATCCGTCATAATTACCAATTTTCTTTCTGATTTTTAGTATATTTTTACTAATACAAAATTATCATTGGCAATTTTTTATACTTTGTGAGCAATTTTTATATGTCCGCAAATTCATTTTCGGTATATTATTAGGTAAGAACTGTATTTGAGGCAAAAGGAGAACACTCTGATGATCGAAACTTTGAACGGTATTTTTGAAACCGTTAATTATAAACAAAGCACCTCTCTCAAGCTGTACGATAATAAGGAATATGAAGATTATCCTCCCCACTGGCACACAACCATGGAGATCATCATGCCGACAGAAAGCATTTATACCATAGAGTGCAACGATCAGACTTATATCCTGCGGGAAGGGGACATTATCCTGATCTGTCCCTGCTGCATCCATACGCTGTATGCCCCCCCGATCGGACGGCGCATCATCTTCCAGCCGGATACAAATTCGCTGCGGTTTATGAAAGATATCGAGCCTCTGCTGAATATCCTTTCACCGTTGATCATTATCACACCGGAAGAATTCCCCACGATCCACGGCAGAATCCGTGAACTTCTGATCGAGATCAAGGAAGAATACCTGAATACAGGTTCCTCTTTTTCGGAAGTCATCATATACAGCAAGCTTCTGGAGATCATCACGCTGATCGGACGCAACCATGTCCATCACACAAAACAACAATCCCGTATGGCTGGAAAGCAGAAGGAATATATGGAAGAATTTCTTAAACTATGCGATTATATCGAAGCCCACTGCTCCGAAGATCTCAATCTGGACGATGCGGCGAACATGTGCGGTTTCAGCAAATTCTATTTTTCAAGAATGTTCAAACAGTTTGCCAATATTTCCTTTTATAAATATGTGAACCAGAAACGGATCGCAAAAGCCGCCGAACTGCTGATCACACCGGAAAATTCCATTACAGACGTTGCTCTCAACTGCGGATTTTCGTCCCTTTCCTCGTTTATCAGGATGTTCAAAATCATAAAAGGCTGTACTCCCACCGAATTCAGAAATATGTACACTTCCTGATTCGTCCCGGCCGAAAAAACGCCCGGAAACAGGTGCACCAGCCAAATACTATCTATCAACCTATATCTATATAGAAAGGAGGTTTTCATCACCTATGAACACTTACCATGAATGCAGGCTCGCGGAAATCTTTCAAAGCGGCATGATATTCCAGCGGGAAAAAAACACAGTTCTCTTCGGAGACGCCGTCCCCGGCATAACGATTACTGCCGCTTTTTACAAAGACAGTTCCGCCATCGGACATTCCCCGCCGTTTCTATGCGGCAGCGCCAAGGCGGACGAAGACGGCCATTTTCGTATAACGATCCCGCCCCGGAGGGCCGGAGAAGGATACCTGCTATCGGTAACTTTCCACTTACCAGAAATCAAATCTGTCCTGCTGGAAAACATATGCTTTGGCGACCTCTGGATCGCAGGCGGACAGTCCAATATGGAATTTTTTCTGAAATATGACCGGGACTGGGAACAGACCAAAAAGCTGCCCCGCAATCCGAATATCCGTATGTACAATGTACCCCAAAGGGCCTTTGAAGGACATACCACACATAACAGGAGCGGTTACGGTTACTGGTTTGATGACAGCGATCCCGCCCTTGCCCTTTTTTCCGCGCCGGCCTACAGCTTTGCCAGAAATTTACAGGCCGCAGTACAGGTTCCTGTCGGTATCATCGGCTGCAACTGGGGCGGCTCCACCGCATCCGCATGGGTCCCGGAAGAAGCGCTCTGTGCGCCGCCTCTTGATCGTTATCTGAAGGAATACGAGGAAGCCTTCAGTAAGATTCCCCCGGAAAAACTGGCTTCGGAGAGTCTTTTGGCGTGGGCCTTTGAGGACTCCGCACAGCATGGCATGGATTTTGAACCTCTGCTTTACGGAAGGGACAGGGACTGGCAGCTTCAATACATGAAAGACCATGCGGGCGATCCAGCCGTGCCGATGGGACCCTATCATCATAACCGCCCCTGCGGGCTTTACCATACCATGTTGTCCGGGCTGATTCCTTTCTCTGTAAAAGGCGTACTCTGGTATCAGGGAGAAAGCGACGCCGGCAGCCATGCCTTTATGTACGACAGGCTTCTCACCTCCCTGATCCAAAGCTGGCGGAAAAAGTGGAACGATACGTTTCCTTTCCTGATCGTGCAGCTTGCGCCCTTCGGTGTGTGGCTGGACTGTGATAATGAGGGCTATGCCATCGTCAGGGAAAAACAGGCTTCCGTTTCCAGGAGCCTTCCGGATGTCTATATGGCAGGCATCATGGATCTGGGTTCCTACTATGATATCCATCCAAAGGAAAAGATGGAAGTGGGCCGAAGGCTTGCGCTGCTGGCAAGGGGACATATCTACGGCGAAAAAGATCTGTTATGCGATGCACCGGAAGCTGTCAGCGCCGCTTTGTTTGATAAACGGCACATCAGTATCTTTTTCCGGCACGGCAATGGACTTACCATAGGCGATGGACGATCTGACTGGAATATCAAAATGCAGGACCGCGATATTCAGCCTTCTGAAATTGCCGTGAAGGATGATCATCTGGTCCTGACTTTGCCGTTTTCCGTTCCTGACCGCCATCCCCCGCTCTATGTCTCGCTGGGATGGGACGATTATGCGGAAATCCATATTTTTAACTCTGCAGGACTCTCTGTTCTGCCATTTCAAATAAAAGTAGAAGAAGGAGATTTTCTATGAAAAAACAAGCTTTAAACCCGTTTCTCCCCTCATGGGAATACATTCCGGACGGAGAACCCCACGTATTCGGAGACAGGGTATATCTTTACGGTTCTCATGACCATTTTCGGGGATATGTATATTGTCTTGGGGATTATGTCTGCTGGTCCGCCCCTGTAGATGATCTTGGCAATTGGCGGTATGAAGGCGTCACCTACCGCAAAGAACAGGACCCGCGCAATAAAGACGGCAGGATGACGCTCTTTGCCCCGGATGTGGTTCAGGGACCGGACGGGCGCTATTACATGTATTATATCCCCAATCTCTCCCACATTGTATCTGTTGCCGTCTGCGACACTCCCGCCGGCGCATATGAATTCTACGGTTTTGTAAAACATGCGGACGGTACAATACTGGGAGAACGCGAGGGAGATACTCCACAGTTTGATCCGGCTGTGTATCGGGAAGATAACAGTATCTATTTATATACCGGTTTCTGTCCTGTGGATGATGCCTCTGTCAAAGGCTCTTCCGTCACGATCCTTGCGCCTGATATGCTGACGATCACCTGCGAGCCGCAGACAGTCATTCCGAACGCCTGCCATGCAGCCGGCACTTCTTTTAAAGAGCATCCTTTTTTTGAAGCTTCCTCCCTGCGCAGGCGGAACGACACCTATTATTTTATATATTCCTCAATCCATAACCGCGAAATGTGTTATGCCACAGCTTCCAGTCCGACCGGGCCCTTTACCTACAGAGGAGTCATCATCGATAACCGCGATATGGGTATCGGCACCTATAAGCCTGCCGGACAGGCGGTAGCGCTGCACTGCAACAATCATGGAAGCTTTACGGAAATTAACGGCAGATGGTACATGTTCTACCATCGCCCCACCAACGGTACCCAGTTCAGCCGGCAGGCCTGCGCCGAGGAAATTTTCTTTACGCCGGAGGGCCTGATCGATCAGGTGGAAATGACTTCCTGCGGTCTGAATAACGGACCGTTAAAATGCGGCATTTTTTACGATGCCTACATCGCCTGCAATCTCTGGAACAGATATCCCGAATTACAGAACGATGAAAAATACCGCCCCCTAATCTCGCAGGACGGCAATGACGGCGATGAACTCCCCGGCTATGTCTGCAATATGACAGACGGCGGTACTGCCGGATTTAAATATTTTGACTGTAAAGGAATTTCCGGAATCGATATCAAAGCCCGGGGCTATATGGACGGCTGCTTTCAGGTACGTACTTCTCCGGACGGTGAGATATATGCCAGCATTCCTGTAAGCGAATGCAATTACTGGGAAACCTTCACCGCACCCTGCCATATCCCCGACGGAATTCACGCTGTTTATATCACTCATGCCGGCGGACGTGTTCCCGATCTGGGCGGATTTAAACTTTATTAACAATATAGAGCTGCAAAGAATGTACTCTGCTGCTCTCCTATGTTCAGTATAAATACTTAACAAAAATATTCAACAAAAAATCCATCTTACTCATTGATTGAGAAGATGGATTTTTTCATAATGCTGGTGGCCGGACTTGAACCGGCACGATGTTGCCACCGAGGGATTTTAAGTCCCTTGCGTCTGCCTATTCCGCCACACCAGCATGACATAAGGCTTTTTATCTTTATCCTGAAATGGATAATGGGACCTACAGGGCTCGAACCTGTGACCCTCTGCTTGTAAGGCAGATGCTCTCCCAGCTGAGCTAAGATCCCAAAACCGAAACGACCCAGATCGGACTCGAACCGACGACCTTCGCCGTGACAGGGCGACGCTCTAACCAACTGAGCCACTGGGCCAATTTGAAACTTCATTCCATATATGAAAATGTTTTCCGCTTATTCCTGATATGCTGAAGCATCTCTGCAAAACTGCTTCACATAAGTAAATATTTATGCGTAATGTAATGCGGTTTCAAAATTTAAAATATACAATGGACCTTCGGGGACTCGAACCCAGGACCGACCGGTTATGAGCCGGTTGCTCTAACCAACTGAGCTAAAGGTCCGCAACCCTTTCGGGCCTTAAAAGCCGATGAACGGACTCGAACCGTTAACCTGCTGATTACAAATCAGCTGCTCTGCCAATTGAGCCACATCGGCGTATTCTGTCTCCTTCAGCTGAACTGCGATCAGCCGACAGACCTTTACTACTGACTCCGACGGGAATCGAACCCGTGTTACCGCCGTGAAAGGGCGATGTCTTAACCGCTTGACCACGGAGCCTTTTTCCGTCACCATACAAATCACCTTTTGGTGTCCAACAAAAATAATATTACCATAACCTAAGCGATTTGACAAGAGGGAAATTTATAATTTCTATAATTAAACGTAGCTGCCGTCACTTTTCACGGGTCAGAAATACGTATTTACCGCTCGTTCCACAAGAACATAATTCAAATTAAGGGCGATTTATGTTCAGCAAACCTTCCGATATCTCCCCCGAACCGTTACCATGAACGGCTCTCAGTTTCCGCCTTATAAGCTTCTGCGGTTTCTCATCTGCACCGGCACCGCACGCATCCCCCCTGACCGGCATTTATTGTAATATGTAGAAAAATGTCATTTCCCGGCACCTTTTAATAAATACTGAATAAATTATAGAAACAGATATTTGATCCAGATGAAGATAAAAACGTCTCAGAGCGAAAAGCCCTGCAATACAGAGACTGGGTTTGTCAGGAGGAAAACATATGGGAAATCGTTTGATATGGGGTGAACAGTATAATATAGGAGTGGAGATCATCGACAGGGAACACAAAAAACTCTTCAGTATTCTCAATAAATTATTTGATTTCGGCCACAAAGAGGGAAAAGGCCATTTTGCCTGTCAGGAGGCAATAAAATATTTTAAGGATCATGCAATCCAGCATTTTGCGGATGAAGAAGCCTATATGGATTCCGTAAATTATCCGGGGCTTGATACCCACAGGCGCATCCATAAAGATTTCCGTGACCGGATGCTCCCTGCACTCGAAAACGAACTGGAACAGACCGGATTTTCCGGGACCTCCATTCAGCATTTCCTTGGCGTCTGTGCCGGATGGCTGATCGGACATACCCTGATCGAAGATCACATGATCGTAAGCGGTGAAACAATAAAACATTGGGAGAACCTTTTACCTGAAGAAGAGCAGACAGTGATGGGGCAGACGATCGCCAGTTTGCTGCACAGCATGTTCCGGCTTGACTCGCAGTTGATCAGCAATTGCTATACCGGAGAAAAATTTGGAAACGGCATTTACTGCCGCCTGGTCTACAGCAGCGATGATAAAAAGAAGCTGGAATTTTTACTGCTTTTTGAAGAGGAGTTGATCGGCAGCACGATCGGTAATGTCATCGAAACAAAATCGGAAGTCACGGATATGATGCTGTCCAATGTCGCCAGATATGCGGCAAAGCAGTTCGCAGAGCATGTCAAGCAGCGGTTTTCCTCGTTGGAACAATTTAAAATAACAAAAGAACAACTGCTCAGCTATGAACAGTTTTATAAGATATTTGAAAAACAAAGTCCCCAGTTCAGTCTTCTGTTTGACACTGGCAAAGGATATTTTGCATATTGTATGACTACTCCTGAAAATCCCTGGTGCATGGAAGGGGTTTCGGCTGTTACCAAGAACGCTGTAGATGAAATCGAGAACCATCTGCGCCTCAGCAGCCTTCCTGCCGAAAGCAAAGATCATGCGCCGCCTGAGAGTGCTCCGCAAAACGCAGACAATCAGAAAAGGAAAATACTGGTAGTAGATGATTCAAACTTCATGCGAAAAATAATGACGGATTTACTGGGCAGCGACTATGAAGTACTGACGGCTGATTCCGGCATGTCTGCCATCAGAAGTATTACGCTTACCACACCGGATCTGGTACTGTTGGACTATGAAATGCCCGTCTGCAACGGAAATCAGGTATTGGAAATGATCCGTACCGAAAAGGATTTTACTAATATTCCCGTTATCTTTCTGACTTACAAAGTGGACAGGGCGAGCGTAAAAAAAGCACTTTCACTCAATCCGGATGGCTATCTTTCCAAATCCCTTCCTCTGGAGTCCGTCAAGAGAGAAATCGATCATTTTTTTGAAAAAAGGAGCCATGATCCTCAAGGGCAATAATCTCTTTACACGGATAATCTTATACCGGATTTAAAAAAACTGTAAGCATTTATGTTGATAAAGAAATATTTTCAAGTAGATTTTTGAGTTAATGAAAGAACGTTTTACTAAAGAATTACTGATTTCTCCCTCTTAATTACCCGAGAACAAAGACCGAAAAAGCTGTCAAGGGCGCCAAGCGCAAAGTTTACCCCTGACAGTTTTTTCTGTTTTTGCTACCTCCTATCGTTCGAAACAAAAATTCCACCATTTTATTCTAAGCAGACAATCAATCGTTTCTTGTGTAAAACGCTTTCTTATAGGCTTCGCTGGAACACCTGCTAAAATGACCGCTTCATAACCAATCCAAACATCATTTCCGATAACTATATCACCTTTGTTATCCCACGCATTTTTAATATCTTTAACATCTAAATTCCATTCCTCAAAAAATATGGGAAACGGATAGGTGGATAGGGAAGATAAACTGTGATTTGCACTGTTAAATATAAACTTTGCCCCGCAGGCAATCGAACAAAACTTACCAATTATCAGCTTATCTTGATTGATTGGGTATTGATACAAAACATTATTCTTTTCAAATTCTCTTGGTTCTTCGGCAAAATCATTATATATTGTATAATCGCCAACTATGATATTGGGGTTGCTAGGCAGCGGCTATCTGCCCGAAAAAAGGAAACCGTCAAACCGCCCAATGACAGACAGGGATAAGCGCGCCATAATAGGGTTAGCACTACTGTTTGTCGGGCGTTCATTACAGGAGGAATGAACACATGACAGCAAATACATATAAGCCCGGACAGATAACAGCATTATACGCCCGTCTTTCGCAG
>Ga0137308_101862_pt1 | contig 17397 bp, 19 predicted proteins | sample Inofrocosms_June_FD_97181 | JGI IMG/M metagenome (GOLD analysis project Ga0137308, IMG submission 97181) | Mouse cecal microbial communities from Vienna, Austria - N-Acetylneuraminic and N-Acetylglucosamine D2O microcosms_June | ecosystem: Host-associated > Mammals > Digestive system > Large... | reverse complement strand
GCATCCTGAAAGGTTTCCGTATTGGAAATATATGGAAAATCCCTAAAGAGGCTGTAATCGAATACATCATGTCCCAGAGCGGGTTAAAATAAGATGGTATCAATGATCCCGAAGTATCTTTGATAAATCCCGTCCTATAAAATCGGGCAGGGAAATGACTTTCTCCACTACTCACTGCACAGGGCACATGTTGCGTCACCGTCTAATTTTCTTATATGCCGTGTGCAAAAAAATAAGGCGTTTTCTTATTTGGAATGCCTTATTTTCTTTTCTAATTATAAGATTCCCAGATATTCTTCCACAGTATACATTCCGCAATAGACTGCGTATATTCTTGGGATTGTTCCGCTGCTGTATGCCGCCTCAAACCTTTCCTGCGGCAGATGCTCATAATACCTGATTTCCTTATTGAGCCTTTCTGCCTCTTTGTTTCCACAAGTTTTGATGATCTTCTCATATCCTGTGATTTCAGTTAAATAGTTTAATCTTTTCATACCCGTTCCTTTCATCTGTATTTGTTTTTCATCTGCATTTCCATTTCTAATAAGCATTTTTTTCGGAACTTCCTCTAAAGCACTAATTGAACACAAAAAAGAGGCATACCCTGTATACACAAAGATATTCCTCTTTTTTCATTCTCTTTACTATAACTGCACCAGACCTATAGATTCCTCAAATTCTTCTATGCTTTCTGATTTTGCCGCTATCTTATGCCATTTACTCAGTAATTCTAAATCCGTCTGCTCCATTATATATTTTCTCAGTATCTCAGAAGGTTCTCCTAGTTCTTCAAGAAGTTCTAGGATATCCTCAATTTTTCCTTCTGCTCTTCCTTTTTTTCTCCTCTTGCATTTTCTTTCATCAGCAGTCTTTCAAATGAACTACACATACATTTTACATCTCCTTTCCTGATCTGCTCTATCAATAGAGTACGCTCTTCCTCATTCAGTAAAAAGATATTTTCTAAGACATACTTACTATAACTGCACCAGACCTATAGATTCCTCAAATTCTTCTATGCTTTCTGATTTTGCCGCTATCTTATGCCATTTACTCAGTAATTCTAAATCCGTCTGCTCCATTATATATTTTCTCAGTGTCTCAGAGGGTTCTCCTAGTTCTTCAAGAAGTTCTAGGACAGCTTCAATTTTTCCTTCAATTTTTCCTTCAATTCTTCCTTCTGCTTTTCCTTCAATTCTTCCTTCTGCTTTTCCTTTTTTTTCTCCTCTTGCATTTTCTTTCATCAGCAGTCTTTCAAATGAACTACACATATGTTTTACATCTCCTTTCCTGATCTGCTCTATCAATAGAGTACGTTCTTCCTCATTCAGTTTCCTTATGACATTCGAAAACCATGTGATCCACTCATTTAGATCTTCTGTTTCCATTTCCCTGATCCGCTGTAGCAGCTCCGACATGTTCTCTGTCCATTCTTTTCGTGTCCGCTTTTTGTCTGCAAGAAAGATGTTGTCCACAAGCGTATTGCTCTGTCTGATCTGTGCTGTGTCCAGATTCTTGATTGAAACCAGCACATATTCAAAATCCACGGCATAGTTTCCAAACAGCTCTGCTTTGTCTATCATCTCCTTAAAATGCCTCGATGCCGTCCAGCTCCTCTCGCCATTGTGCAGCACGATCGGGACGACTGCGGGCAGACGGAAAGACTTTTTCCTGCGCATATCTTTGTCACAGTTTTTGAAATAGTCTAACCAGATTGCTGTAATATACACCAGAAGCCGGAATGGCATTGTAAAATCATTGTAGCTTTGGAGTTCCAGCAGGAAGAACAAATATACGCTTGCTTCCTTTTTTGGTATTTACCTTGTATACAAGATCGGACTCATAGGTATCAAACTGGTCTGTGATAAATTCCTTGTCAATTAACACGAGGTCCTTTTCTGTCAGCTCCATCATCCAGTCAAAGCCTATATATTTTTTGATAAAATCAAGAAAATTCTTTTTGATGGAAAAGATTCTCTTGTATCCTTTGTCGTGCGGATTGTCTGTTTCCTCTTTTGGAGAAGTTTTATTTTCCTCTAAATCTTTGATTGTTTCCTTGTTTTCCATTCTTTTGTTTGTCAGACTCCTTTTTGTTTTATCTGTTTTCAGAGATTTATCCAATGCATTGTATTTCAGATTTTTACAGGTCATGAAATTCAACTGATTGAAGCTGCTGCCTTATCCTGAGACCATCTTACCATAGTCCTTATTTTTTTTCAATCCTGTCATGTATCCGTGAACCCCTGCTAACATAAGATCTCTATTCTGCCGTTCTTTTTATCATAACCATACAGTGAATAAGACAGCCGCTCCTCTGGTCTTACCTGATTGTCATTCACCTCGCAGATCACTGCCTTAATCTCCTCCCTGTTTGTAAAATCTGCACTCGGAATGAGCAGAAGTTCGTGAATTGAGGAAGGAATGATGTAATAACTGCTGTCCATCACATCTGAGAGTTTCCTGAACAGGTCCGGGTAGAGCATACATGCCGCTCCTTCCAGCCGTTCTCTGTTGCTGAGTACATACACAGTGAGAGCGGCTGAACACTTTTCTGTACATTCAGCATAATCATTCCTGTCTGATTGTTTCTCCATAAATCTGTCATGATCATACAAACCAGAACCTTCTTCTTTCATAACATGATTCAAAACTTCCTCGATCTCCATAATTTCGGGCTTTTCAAGACGCTGTGTATTTTCCGCGGCAGTCTGGTACAGCTCTTCGATCGTCACATCCCACAGTTTCATATGTACGTTGTGTATCCATATAAATGCTTGGCTCCTCCCTTCTTCCGTCACCAGACAGCGGAATACAACCGACAAATCCAGAAACTCAAGATGCGGCAGGTCCTCCAGAAACTCCCTGTTCATTTCAGTATTGATAAGCCTGTATACAATGCTGTCTTTGATTTTCTCATACTCAAGAAAGTTTGTCATATCCACTGCCGAACTCTTTCCTCTGCTGGCTCTGGCAACATATTCCACTGTCTCTGAAAGCGTTATGTTTCCCTTCTGGTACTGCTCAAAATAATCGTCAAGATAGACCAGCGGTTCCGCTTTCATTCCTTTCTTACTGATATGCAGTCCAGTATATATTACTTTGTTGTTTTTATTCTTTCTTTCCACTGTTACCTGATATTCTGTTCCCAGCTTTTTTACTATTTCTGTCCTTACTGCTTCTGCAAAACTTGTTATATCCATTTTCATTCTCCTGTTCCCCATTTCTATGTTTCTTTTAACTTATTTTTTTAGACAAAGCTTTTTAACATTAAACTCTTATTCAGCTTAGCTTACAATTCACTGCCGCCCGCCGTTTGTCTTTTGACAGCAGACGTCAGCTTTTGAGTGCTGTCTCACCATCTGGGATGGCAGTGCTGCTTTTCATGACTATTTCTCCAGATTACTGACCTCCATGCATTGAACCTGTTCATCTGTATAGAATCCTGCTTTTTCAATCCGCCGTGCCTCTCCTGTTACCGGATCACACACAAGATCGTCTGCATCCAGTATTATCCGCCCATCAGCATATGCCTGCTCCACATTCAAGACTGCCTGTTCAAGACTGTCACTTTTTAGGACAATCTCCTTTCTCAAAATCTCGGTTATTGTAATACAGAATTTCTTTGCCGTATTTTCTGGACTCTCTGATGCCTGTAAGAACACCTTTTCTTTCCTTGTCGCATTATCCCGTACAACAGCCTTTGAAAACTTTTCCAGCAGTTTGTCTTTTTTGTTCAAGGCGTCCTCCATTGTACTGCATGTATATCCCAGACTGCATTGTTTTCCATCTTTGTCAAACACATGAATATCCACGCCTTCCCAAGTAAAGTCGTCGAGATTCGCATTCACATAAGCAGATTCCTCAATGATAAAATCAGCCAACAGTCCAGCCATTGTGCGCATCGCATCGCTGCTCTCATGCAGCGTTTTAAATACTCCCAGTTTTTGTTTTGTTTTTTCCCTGCCAGATGAATACGCTATCCAGATATCCAGATAAATTCCCTCATTTCCACCATAAGCTAATTTACTGCATAGCTCATACTCATAGGTCGTGATGGGTACGGGATTTTTAGTCGCTAAGTTGTATTCAAGAATGTCTGGAAGTCTGCCTTTTTCTTTTAGGATAGCGCAGATCTTGTGAAACAGGTCTTTGGTTGTCATTGGTTTGTTCATTGTGTTGTTCCTCCTTTGTCCATCAAAAAAGGAGCCTCCGGTTATTCGGAATGCTCCATGATGTGTTAATGTATTAAGTTTTTATTGTGCCAATTCTTCCACTTTTCATTGGAAATTCAATCAGTTTGAACATTTATAAATTGACCTATGAATTGACCTATCCATCAGAATCATCTAAGAATTTTCAGGAAAAAACAGAAAACGCCTCGGTTACAGTAATTTTTTATTCAACAGGCTTCTATGAAGTTACAGTGTCTCCAAAACCTTACACCCCGTGTAAATACTAGCTTATCAAAACATACAAAAACCTCAGCACTGTTTCTGCTGAGGTTTCAAAGCAGCGCTACAAGGATTCGAACCTTGAAATGACGGAGTCAGAGTCCGTTGCCTTACCGTTTGGCGATAGCGCTATATTTTATTTGTCTGTGCTCACTCTCTGTAGCACGTTATTTAGTATATACCAAGTTTCGGAAAAATGCAAGTACTTTTTCCAAATTTTTTTCATAATTTTTTAGAAATTTTTTGTACTTGATATGACAAATGAATTGTCAGAAGTATTTGTTGACACAGCCTAAAAATTGTGATAACTTGGAAAAAATTTATTGATTTACTAAAACAAGGGGGACTTTCAAAAAATGAATATACTATTGATAAATTGCAGCCCTGTTCGAAACGGGGCAACTGCGGAAATCATCAAAACAGTACACTCTTTTCTGGAGCGTTCACACCAGATACACAATATCTGCATCGATGATTATGAGATTCACTACTGTAAGGGCTGCCGAAGCTGCCACCAGACGGCAAAATGTATACAGAAAGATGATGTGCAAACGATCATTGCAGAATTTGAGTGGGCGGACAGCATTGTCTGTGTCTCCCCGTCCTACTGGGCAGATGTTCCCGGTCAATTCAAAGCATTTATCGACCGCTGCACACCGTGGTGCAACACCCATGAGCCGCACGAAAAGCTCAGTGCTGGCAAAAAGGGCTACGCCATCGCGCTGCGGACTGGTCCAAACATGCGGGAATGCCACAGAATTATTGAAAGTATTGAACACTTTTATGGGCATATGGAGATCTCGCCCAGCGGAAATCTGGGGCTTTGTTCCATAGCGTACAAAGATGATGTAGATGGCAGGAAACAAGAAATTGAAGCATTTTGCGACCTAATACAATCTCTTACATAGTTTACAAGAACGTACTATGGCATACCACAACTACTGCAACAACGAATGAAACAACTTGTTATGAAAAACCCGTTATGGAGAAACCCGATGATAGTAAAAACCTTTGGTTCCCAAGATCAGGACACCCTCCTGCTGCTCCACGGCGGCGGTTTGTCGTGGTGGAGTTATCAAAAAGCGGCAGCTTTGTTTGCAGCGCAGCATTATCATGTTGTGCTTCCTATTTTAGATGGACATGCGGGGAGTGATACCCCTTTTTCGTCTATTGAACAAAATGCCGCCAGAATCATTGCATATATTGACACGCATTTTCATGGACATATCAAAATGATTGCAGGCTTATCCTTAGGTGCCCAGATATTGCTTGAAATCTTGTCGCAGAGAAATAATATTTGTGATTACGCTGTCGTGGAGAGCGCTCTCGTCATTCCCATGAAGCTCACAAACCGCCTGCTTGCGCCCTGCGTCGCGCTGAGTTATCCCATGATGAAAAACCGTCTTTTTGCCAGACTGCAATTTCACAGTTTACATCTGCCGCCAGAACTGTTTGAGGACTATTATCGTGATACTTGTCTGATTCAAAAAGACTCTTTGATTTCATTTTTAAAAGCAAACTCATTTTATGCACTAAAAGACGCTTTGACATGCACAACCTCCAAAGTGCTTATCATGGTCGGCGGACGCGAAATCCCCAAAATGCGTCGTTCTGCCCACAAGCTGCACATGTTTCTGACAAATGCAAACATTACCAGCGCTCTCGTCATCTTTGATACATGGAATCATGGCGAGGCAAGTATCCTTCACCCAGCACAGTATGTCAACACAATCATACAATTTATGAATCAAATATATTGATGCATGAAAATTGCTTACAAAAAACTGTTTTTCTCCACTCCCGGCAGTAAGCTGTAAATAGAACAGCCCGTTTCACGCTCAAAGTCTGCCTTGATTTCGAGCGTTTTTTTCCATCTGTCCACTGTCGCTTTATGCATACCATAGCGGATTGTCACGTCCACAAACCGTTTTTCCAAAATACAAAAGCCTGTGGGCAGCGCCAATGCATCGCAGAGCTGCACGAGACGGTCATAGTCATCATACACTGCATTGGCGACAAAGTCTTTCATAAACAAATAATCTGCCTCACTCACATCAAGCACAGCAATGGAGGTATTGATATCCTGTATCATAAAAGCATGGGAAATGCAGATTTGTGCTGCTTTCTCCCACCCCCGTTCCACACAAAAGCGGTAGCCGTCTATCAGATGCTTTTCTGAACTCACGCCGGCATAGCGTCCGATATCATGTAACAGTCCCAGCACATAAGCCCTCTCCGCGGACAAGTGCGCACAGTGCTGTGCGATATTTCTGCACGCCTGCGCGACATAGCGGGAATGGTCTGCCCACGGTCCCGGATTGGATTTTTCGGCTTCCAGCAATGCTTGTTCTGCGGTCTCCTTGTTTGGTTCCATATGTATTCCCCTTTCTTATGTGGTTTTATATTGTTTCAGATATATATTACTATACTGCTTATAATCATAAAATACTATTTCATTTCTGCCTATATATATCACAATCCTGCCATTTTAAGAAAGTATACATATTCCCAGACTCTTTCATTTTCACTGACTGGCTGTCATATACTGAGCAGGCGTAAACATTCATTTCTGCTCATCGCATTTTCTTGCGGTACTCTGTCGGCGTGCAGTGCGCATACGCGCGAAATAATTTTCCAAAATAACTGCTGCTGCCCAATCCGCAGGCACTGGCAATCACCGTGACAGACTCCTTTCCCTTTGCAAGCATTTGGCAGGCAGCTTGCAGCCGGTAGTTTTGGATATATTCCACAGGCGTCATATGCAGGCAGTCCTGAAACACGCGATAACACTCCCGCTCGCTCAGAAATGCCGCTGCCGCAAGCTCTGCAATTGTAATTTTTTCAGCATAGTGCTCATGTATGTAAATCAACAGTTGTTTGATCTTATCGCTGCTTTTGTGATATTTCTTATCATGCACTATAAATTCATGGTATTGCTCAAATAACAGCAGCCATATTTGCGTCAACGCCTCCCGCAGTTTCATCTCATAGCCAAATTCCTTTTCCCGCAGACGAAACGCGTCCAAAATGAATCCTAAAATTCTTTTCTGCTGCGGAGTTTCTGGAAACAGTGAAAGCAGCTCAAGCTGCGGTGCCGCCACAATCGGGGCAATATATTTTTGCTCGATTCTGCTGCCCTGCGCTCCTGCAATCAGGGACACATCAAAAATGTGAAGAAGCTGAACGGTCTCTTCTGTCTGTGAGACTGCCCGCGTCTTGTGCAGCACGTTTGCATTGACCATGCCGCCAGAGCCTGCGGGAAACACAATCTTGCCGGCGGAAGTCTCATATTCCAGCGCGCCGCTCTCCATATAAAAGATCTCGACCGCCCTATGCCAGTGCCACGGTGCAGTACGTTCAATGTATTTATCCAGCTCTGCACGCGAGGCAATATAGGGAAAATCGGCTGCAAAATCAGGGAGAGCTTCTTCCCTGCTGCCAGTGTGAAATGCGACGCTTTGAACATTTTTCATCAAAAACGATTCTCTAAAATTCTCTGATCTCATCAAACCACTGTTCCCACTTTTCTGGAGAAATTTTTACGCTCAAACATTCTTTATCCAAGCCCTCCTTTAACTGCAAAACAGCCGTAAAGACATCTTCCCGCTCTGTTGTCTCTATGCCGTCCAGCCGATTGATTTTTTGGATAAACTCTGTCACAGCAGCTTGAACTTCCCCCTCTGTCTGTGATTTTTTTATCTGCTTAAAACAGCTCTTATATGCCCTCGTTGCCTTCTTTGCAATCTTTTCTTCCCATTCTGAAAATGGTATCCCGTACTCTGTCTCAAACCATACCCGCTTGCGCAATTGGGAGACACCAGAGTACTCCGTCATCTGTCGTTCCTTTTTCATCTGACGAAGTTCCGCCCTCAATGCCTTCCCGGCAGTTTCCTCTATGTTATAGCCAATCAAACTTGTTAACCTCTCCCAGCTATGCAAGGCAGGCATCCCCTCCAAGCTGGGAACATACCGCAGCGCAATCCCTTCAAGCTGCTCTAATTTTGCAAGCGCATTTAGATTTGTCATATTTCCATATAAAGATATATCTCTTAGATGTTGAAACTGCAACAGACTTTCGCAGTCAAAAGCGGCTTTTGCGGGATTGTTATAAATACACAGTGCAGCCGCCTGCGCCAACACCGGAAACACGGGTAACTGACAAACGATGTTTTCTTTTGGATAATCCGGCGTAAATTCCATATATGGCATTTTATCACATTTTATGATCTCAAAATTTTCGAGTGCTCCTGCTAAGGTGAGCTTTCGTATAGTTCCCCCCACAATAATCTCAAACTTGTAATCTGTGGCGGTTGAAGCGGGCAGCTTCTTCCCCTGCGCGTGGGGCTGTACATAAATACACAAGTGCGTAATATTTGCATCTGCAAGCTCAACACGCATACCAGTATGAGGAAACCATTGAAATTGTTCGATTTCCCTTTTCTTAGACCATTCAATAAAACCTGTATCGTTGCCAGAATAGTAAAACCACCGAGGCCAATTGCCATAGGGACAGTCCTCTTTATTGCTATATCCTGTAAGAAATTCGTTAAAGGCGTCCCAGTTGATCACACTGTCCGGCTCCACCCAGACATCATATTCTCCCTCGGAAAGCCCTTTTGTTCCAATCGAAAAAGAACCCTGTCCTGCCGGAATCATCACCCTGTGGCTGTCTTTGCCTGTCAGTGAAATGATGTATTCTTTCATATAAGTATAAATGCCCCCCTTTCTTAACGTGCTCATATCAAACTAATTATATCATACCAGTAACATTTGCACCAGAATTGTGCTATAATATTCCCAGTCAACGTGCATACCGCATGTATTTTAACACAGTATTATGAAAAATCGTATATGAATAAAAATCTCCATTCTTACCAAAATCTGCGAATTTGGGCGTAAGCACAAACTTGCCGTGTGAAAAACTTATTTTTCACACCATATACCTGATATAAATACTACGGATAGGAACAAGATTTTTTATCATGAAAAAAGGAGAGAACGCAATGACAAAAAAAGCAGTAATTTTTGATATGGATGGCGTGATTTTTGACTCTGAGCGGGCTGTTTACCAGTGCTGGCAGGAGATTGCCAAAGCGCACCATCTCACAGACCTTGATACCGCGTACCGCAAATGTATCGGGGTTAACTCCGCAATGTGCCGCCAGATTTTTATGGCGCATTTCGGTGCAGATTTTCCCTATGATGACTATACGGCTGAGGTTTCCAGAAAGTATCATGCCAGATATGACCATGGACGCCTGCCGCTGAAACCGGGCGTAAGAGAGCTGCTGTCCAGCGCTGCTGCATGTACTGCCCAGGGAGGCTTACGTCATCGAGGATTCTTTCAACGGAATCCGCGCAGCATTTTCGGCAGGCATGCTCCCGATTATGGTGCCGGACATGATGGCGCCGGACGATGAAATGCGGCAGAAAGCACGTTATATTTTTGAGGATTTATTTGGTGTCAAAGAGTTACTTGGATAAACATTTGTTGGATAAATACCGAAATGTCCCGTCCGCAGACGGCTGAACCACAATCTCGTTCGTAAAGGCACAGTCCATATTCCTGTCAATCCAGACGCCGTCCACAATGAGTGTCAAGGTTCCGTCTTTGTTTTGCGTGTAATCCACCACTTCGCCAAACGGGGCGTAGGGGACTGCAAAAATCATCTCATATGGATAAGTGCCGCTGGCGGCATCATAGCCGCATTTTCTGCGGAGCTGTTCTTTGGTGGCTGGAAAATAAATCATCATAATGCGCTCGTATTCCTCCGCCGGAATCCGGTCATTTTCCGTCCTGATTCCTTCTCCCGTATACATACGGTAAAATTCTTCAAACAGACATGGCTCTAAAATTTCCTCCACCGTGCTGCTGTCCCAGCTTGTCACAAACGCATCATAGTTGACAAAACTGATGCCGGACACATACTTTCTGGTCAGCTCCCGGCATTCGTCTGAGAGCGGCTTTACGCGCAGATATTCATTTGCATTGGAATGAACAATCTCGTCACGATACGTATAGATTAAATAACCTTTGGGGGTGTACTCCATCTTCGCCACATCACTCACCAGCGTATTTTTTATGTATGGCATACCCCCCTCTTTCCAGTCAACCCCCACATAATACGCCTGCAAAGCTCCCCTTCGGTAAAGAAATGTAATCACACCAAGCAGCCCGTCGCTGTGCACCTGAAATATGGTAACAGAAGCCTCCTGCGCCTGTATATACGCCTGATAAAACGCCTCCACCTCCTCATAATTTTCCATGTTGCAGTCGTCTGCTGTGCTGATATACCCCGCCTTCCCGAGAAGCCGCACCACCTCACAGCAGTCCTCTTTGCGAAAGCCGCTGATATTGGAGGCATATGATGTACCTTGAACATATTCCATATTTTGATACTGCGGACTGACCGTTCTGGCTGCTGCCAAAATAGTGTTTTCCAGCTCCGTTTGCTCTGCTTCAGTGAGCAGAAAATTGTCCGAATGCGGAAGATACCACAGCGCTTCCTCTGTTTCGGATTCGTTTCTCGCCATATCGTTCTTTAGATACTGTTCTCCATAAATCTCCTGCCACTCCTCGTCCGTCAGACGTTCCGTGCGCCACCATGCCTCATACGTTCCCCCGTCAATTTTATTCGACACATACTGAAACGTGCCATCTTCCAGCAAACGGATTGTGACTTCGTGCGAGAATGCCTTAGCGGTATTTTCATATGGAAATACTGCATTGACCGTCAGCGTAAGCGTTCCGTCCGCATTTTCTGTGTATCCTGTCACCTCAGGAGAAGGCTGGGTTGTACACTCCGTTTCATACAAGCCTCTTGGCCTGTACAAATAAACTTTTTCCTCTGGCACATATTCTGTTTTTGATTGCAGAACAGCGCGATTGATGTTCAGATGAGATTGTACTACGCGCTCAAACTCCTTTTCGGAAATCCGATAGACGATGCCATCGTTTGGATTTTCGTCAAGTACATAAGGTGACGGCTCATCAGAAACCATGGGATAAAAGCGGTCAAATAAATCATTCAGATCCAGCTTCGCAAAGTCTGTCTCGTCCCAGTTGACAAGAAACAAGTTGTTGCATGCATAGCCCACGGGCTGTATATATCTGAGGTTTAGCTCACGGCACTGCTCGTCTAGCGGCGCGACTCTGACCGCAGCATATTCCGACGCATCTGTCAGTGAAATAATATAGTAATCCTCTGAAAAATAGCTGCCCCCAAACAGCAGATATCCGTCCTGTGTATACTGCCACAAATCTGCACGGTAGGATACAGTATCTTTGACTGTAAAGTTTTGGTCCGGATTATCTTGGCTGTATTGATAAAAATTCCTGTCAAGCTCAACTGTCCCGTCTTGGGTGTGAAAATCATATTTTTGATACCCTTGAAGCATGTGTGCCTGCGCGGCGCCGGATTGCGCATGACCGAATGCGCCGTACAGTCCATCGCTGCCAATCACCTGTATGATGGTGAGTTCTGCACGCTGCTTTGCGCTCACTGCGTCACAAAAATCAATTACCTGCGCCGCATTTGTCAGATTGATCTGGTTTTCACCGTCAATTGCCGCATATCCGTTTTCTCCTAGTGCAGTGACAACCTTTCGGATTATTTCCAATGGCGCTGCCGTGCTTTGCGCTGCTGCGTCCTTCATCGCTTCGCTGATGATTGCGTTGATTTGTTTTATTTCCGTTTTTTCATCTCCTTTTGTCATGGAACCAGATGGTGTCTCAAGGGACAGTGCACGATAGTCTAACACTACAATGTCATTCTGACCATACTGTTTCACCGCGCAGGCATTCATTGCAAAGCAGGCACAAACGGTTAGGGCAAACATTAGAAATTTACTTGACCTTTGGGGTGCGTTCATGGATTTGTTTTCCTTTCTTTTTGATTTACTGTAATTAAAATCATACTATTTTCTATATATTACATTTGTAAGATTTAAAAGTCAAGTTTTTTCTACTATATTCTTTTTACACATTCCTTCTACATGTTAGCGCAATACTGGCACGCCCTAAAAATGCAGCCCGCTAAGCTCTCCATATACGCGGCTGCACAGCCGCCTCGCAAGCTGGTGATTGTGTGTGATGACAACGATTCCCATATTGCGCTTTTCTGCCTCGCTACAGACCACCCGCCAAATCTGTGCCTGCGTGATCACATCCAGCATTGTGCTGATCTCGTCGCAAATCAAAAAAGCTGCGTTGCTCATCAGTGCCCGCGCAACACAGAACCGCTGTAATTCCCCGCCAGAAAGCTCTCTGGGGTAACGCTCCAGCCACGCTCTTTCTATGCCAAGCGATGTAAGCAGCGTCTCCTGAAGCCGCCCGCCCTCCTCCAGCACCTTACGCAGCCGCCAGCGCGGATTGACCGCCTGTTCAGGGTGCTGGTAAATAAGCTGTACCGGGCAAATCCCCTTCTTTGGAAGGGGCATTCCGTTCAGTAAAATCTCCCCCTCCTCGGGCGCCAAATAGCCCGCAAGCAGCATGGCAAGTGTCGATTTTCCCGTTCCGCTCGGCGCGGACAACCCAACACACGTTCCCTGCCTCACGCAAAAATCCACATTTTGTATAATCCACGGCTCTCTCTTTCCATAGCGGAAACTGATCTTCCTTGCTTCAAGACACTGCGCAGCCGGTTTTGTCCCCTCCGATACGATCTGACTCATGATTCATCTCCTATTTCAATTTATCAACCACCCAGTACAGCATTGCACAGAGATCAGGCGCTGTTTTTCACCATTATTTCGGCAGCACTGTACTAGAAATATTGCTTACCGCATCGCCGCTACTCTGCATGAAAGCACCGCACTTCCCCATTCCGCAGCGTCCGCAATGACGGTGTCTCCTGTTCGCACTTTGGCGTCCTGCGGCTGCATCTTGGCGCAAAGAGACACCCTTTTGGCAGATTCCCTGCGTAGGGCTGGAAGCCCTCTGCCGGCTCAAAATCATTTTGCGGAAGTGCCCGCCAGAGTGCCTTACTGTAAGGATGCCGAAGCGCGCACGGCCCTGCCTGAAAATCCTGCGCACTGGCAGTCTCCACAACCGTTCCAGCATAAAAAACCGCGATTCTGTCCGCAAAAGCAAAGGCAAGGTCAATATCATGCGTAATCAGCACGATGCTCTTTCCCTCCTCCGCCATCTCCCGAAATATCTTTAGTGCCTCCACTGCCTGCTCTACACTCATGCCCGGCGTCGGCTCATCTGCAATGACCAGCCGCGCATCTGCTATCATTGCAGTGGAAACCAGCACGCGCCGCACCATGCCGCCAGAAAGCTGAAATGGATAGCGTTTTCCGGTATCCTCTGGCAGCTCCAGCCTCTTAAAAAGCTCACGCCGCTTCCGTGCCGGGTAAGGCTTTCTGTGTCCATCTGCCTGCACGCCCACGCTCATCAGCGGGTCAAGAAATTCAATGGACTGCGGCACCAGCGCAATCTCACTGCCTCTGAGCTGCTTTTGTAAATCGTGCGTCAGCACCTGACCGTTATAACGCAGTTCTCCAGAAACCACCGCGTTCTCTGGCAGGATTCCCAAGACTGCCGATGCAAGCACACTTTTCCCTGAACCGGACGAGCCTGCAATTGCCAGAATCTCCCCGGCGTGTACTTTCATATTCAGTTCGGAAATAACTTGCAGCATCTTTTGTCCGTACAAGCCGTCATTCATTTGAAAAGAAACGGACAGATTGCGAACCTCCAAAACCGGAGAATTTTGTATGTACGCCATAAGCACCTCTGTTTTTTATCATAAAATTTATATTTATCCAGTTCCTCTTGGATGATTTTTACTGACTCCTCTGCAATGAAAGAAAGGATAACTATATGGACAGTTCTTTTGAATATATCCCTACCCTTGAATACAGGTTAAAAGCGGCAGGTGCGCAGATACATGCTTTCAAATCCGGCGAACCTGAAAAAACTGCGCTCTTTGGAGCTTTCGTAGTATCAGTTCCACACCCTCAAAATTATCTGCAAGGCAGGCAGACATAAAAGCTCCGTTGTATTCAAAAATATCACCTTCTTCCGCTGCTTTTATTATACATCAAACAAAATCTTTTGAAAACTGAATTACCTGTAAAATATTAGTTTCTCCATTCAACAATATCATCAATCTTCTTGCGTGGTCTTTCTTTCGGAAATTCATTTGGATAGCCAAATGCAACAGCCGCAATAAGTTGTCCGTCACTATTCAACCACTTGCACAATTCTGAATATGCAAAATAAATGTCGCATATCCAAAGGCTGCCTATCCCTTTTTCAGTAGCGGCAAGAAGCATATTTTGTATAGAAGCGCTTATAGATTGAATATTACAGATTTCATAAACACGTTCTTCTGGTGTTAATTCTGACAAAATGCTTTTACTCTCCCCCAATGAATTAACAACAAAAACAATGGTTGGTGCTTCTGCCATGATATCAACAGTGTATTTTGCCGCAGCTATGTGTTGTCTACTTTCTGGCAGCAATGCGTTATCGTTTTCTTCCCGTTCAATTCCTTGACGGAAAACTCTTAACATTTCTTCTTTGGCACTTCCTTGTATCACAATGTACTTCCAAGGTTGTCTATTTTTAGAAGAAGGAGCTTTCATTCCACTTTGGATAATATCCGTAATATCCTTTTGAGATATTGGTTTATCCACGAATTTCCTTATGCTCCGCCTGTCATAAATTGCAGGAATCATTTTAATTACCTCCCCCAAAGGCAGTGTCAAGTCTAATACCCCAAATTGATACATCACCCATATAGTGTTTGATTCTTGTACCGGGAATACGCTGGTTATGGTTTGTGCCGGCTTCCTTCTTACAGTTATAAGTAATGCGCTGACCCAGAAATGCAGCGATGTTATCCGGCTTTACCGTAAAGACTGCCGTCCGGATGATCTCATCACAAAGGAGTTCCAGGTCACAGGCCTGTTTGAACATGATATCGGTCGCACACTCAATCTGTTGGACTGTCCATGTATAGCCCAGACCAAGTGTTTCCGCAGCCGGACAATAGCGGTTTGCAAAAGCGGTTTTCTGAATGATCTCCTGGATATGGTCGTCTTTGCGGAAGGCAATGTTGTTGGCTTTTAAATAACCGGTCATGCCATCTGCATAGCTCCACCCAGATATATACCCCTGGATAATCATACGGTCATTGCAAGTGATGATGCCATTAATTTTGTCAGCATATTTATCCGTAAGTAACATGAATACGTCCTCCAATATTTTTCTTTATTGTACTTGAAATTTGGAGGAAATGCAAAAAAACTTTTCCGGTTTATCCGGGTTAGGATATTGCATTATAACCTACGAAACGTTAAGATAAAAGGAGGACAAAATGGCACAGCAAATTTCTGAATCCAAATTGGTACTAAGGAACTGTAGAAAAATGGAGGGGCAGCTTTATACGCCCTCATCATGGAGGAATTGGAAAAAGACAAAAACGAATGGAAGAACAACACCGTACTCACGCTGCTTTCCCGTCTGGGCGAAAAAAAGTTCTTGAAAGTCAAAAAAATCGGCCGGTAACAAAAGCAGAATACCAGACCATGCAGACCCACAGCTTTCTTGATAAAGTCTACGGCGGGAAACAGATGAACTTATTTGGACAAATACATGGAATGGGAATATTGAAAATGATACTTTTACAATTTCGTTGAACAATATTTTGAAAGAAAATAAGTATGTTATAAGATTTGTTGGAACTGAAATAAATTATACAAAAATTAAAGTTTTTTTGAGAGTGGTTTAGTGTGTGTGAGAAAGGGAACGTCCGCATAAATCAAATTAAAAAAAATAATAACTACTGTATTTATATTCTGCCAGTTGTAGTCAAGGGGCGACAGTCTAAAATACTATCGCCCCTCTGAATTAGAAAAATTAAAGTCGTCATACGCTATGCCGTGATCAACGCATGGCGCGACAGGAACAGGCGGCGGCAAAGAGAAATATCCTTTGAACACCTCACAGAAGAAGTGATACGCAGCCAGAGATTGCTGCTAAGATTTTGTCAATCGCTTTTTCTTCATGTTCATCAAATGTCAGCAACGGTATTTTCATAATATTATCGCCCACTTTCAAAGTGTAATGTATTTTCACATTATCATACTATTTGTGCGTCTGCTAATTCCATAAACAAGGATAATTCCTGTTATAACATTAACAGCAATTCCTAACACAATCATTTTGCCTGTTAATTCCATTCCGTTATACCCGGAAAAAGCATACAGATAATACATAAAGTCTATATACGATATGTAACTGCCAAAAAACTGGCTGAATAAATTGTTGACTAATAAAATTATCAAAGATGCGCACATCATACTGGATATATTCGACATATACAAGGATAAAAGCACGAAAAATAGAACCATAGTAGCCTGCGGAAAAGCTAATAACAACATTTGTAACAAATATTCCTGTGCATGATCGAAGATATGGCTACCCCACAAAAAGAAACCTGTCACAATGCTGACGATAACCACAAACAAAAAACATATCAGCGCAACTGTGAAAATACTGACAGTTTTTGCGATGAAAAGCTGTTTTTTGGAAACGCCATTCAACAAAGGCTGTCGAAGCATACCGCTTGCCCTTTCCCCACAAATCAACACTGAACTGACAAAGCTAAGGAACAGTGTACCAACAATATCAATATAGGACTGCATACACATTGTTGGAAATTTACCGCCTGCATAATATCCCGCGGCGAAATTCGCCGTGCCACTATCTTCTAAACTGCCTGCGCACCCCAGCGCATTGGAAATGATAATCACTGCCATTACGACAAAAAATAAGTATACTATCTTTTGCCTTTTCAGTCGTGCAAATTGTATATTTAGTAATCTTATAATCATTTTTTACCTCTCTCAAAAATCTATTTTTTTTGTTCTGTACAGGGCTATTTGAAAAAAAGCAATTCCGTACAGTATCATAATGGATATTCCTATCAGCAGT
>Ga0137308_101860_pt1 | contig 17419 bp, 23 predicted proteins | sample Inofrocosms_June_FD_97181 | JGI IMG/M metagenome (GOLD analysis project Ga0137308, IMG submission 97181) | Mouse cecal microbial communities from Vienna, Austria - N-Acetylneuraminic and N-Acetylglucosamine D2O microcosms_June | ecosystem: Host-associated > Mammals > Digestive system > Large... | reverse complement strand
GTGCCGCAGGCGCTCCACGGCGGGGCTCTCGGACTGGTCGCTCCCCTGGACCGCGAGGCCCATCTGGTGGAGGACCTCCGCGAGGGGGTTCATGGACACGCCGCCGATGCCGGCGAGGTGGACCCTCCGCCCGGGGGCGATGAAGGGCTGGATCTTCGTATGGATATGGGTCATAGGAGCTTTTTCCTTCCCAAACGGCGATGGCCGGTAGTGTTTGATTTTTTCACGGAAATGGATTATACTATAAAATGGCCGGTTGTGCAACAAAAATATCGGCGGGGATATGGACGCTGCCGCACCATTCCACATCCGCCCGCACGAAACCGGCTGGGACGCGGCGCCTGTCAAATGGCGCGGGCCATATCCTCTTCCATCCATACTATGTCAATTTTTCCCCCAAAGTAACCCGTTTGCGGGCAGATTTTTTCAGAGGAGAGAGAATGCTTGAAAGGGATACCGGAACATGTGAAGACCATCCTCAGCCGTCTGGAGGCGGCGGGGCATGAGGCGTACTGCGTGGGCGGCGCGGTGCGCGACCGCCTCCTGGGCCGCGCCCCCGGCGACTGGGACGTGACCACCAGCGCACTGCCGGAGGAGGTCTCCGCCCTCTTCGCCCCCCACGCCCTGCCCACGGGCCTCCGCCACGGCACCGTCACCGTGAAGCCGGAGGGCGTCCCCGGCGTGGAGGTCACCACCTACCGCCGGGACGGGGCCTACTCCGACTGCCGCCGCCCGGACAGCGTGGAGTTCACCGCCTCCCTGGAGGAGGACCTGGCCCGGCGGGACTTCACCGTCAACGCCATGGCCCTGGACCTGCGGGGGGCGCTCGCCGACCCCTTCGGCGGCGGGGAGGACCTGAAGCGGGGCCTCCTCCGGGCGGTGGGGGAGCCGGAAAAGCGCTTCGGCGAGGACGCGCTGCGCATCCTCCGGGGCCTGCGCTTCGCCGCCCGGCTGGGCTTCTCCATCGAGGCGGGGACGGACAGGGCCCTTCGCGCCTGCGCGCCCCTCCTGGAGCGCATCGCCCCGGAGCGGGTCCGGGAGGAGCTGACGGGCATCCTCTGCGGCCCGTACGCGGAAACGGTCCTGAGGTCCTATCCGGACGTGCTGGGCGTGGTATTGCCGGAGATAGCGCCCTCGGTGGGCTTTGACCAGCGGAGCGTCTACCACTGCTATGACGTCTGGGAGCACACGGCCCGGGCGGTGGGGGCCGCGCCGTCCGCGCCGGTCCTCCGCTGGACCATGCTCCTCCACGACCTGGGCAAGCCGGACACCTTTTTCCTGGACGGGGAGGGCCGGGGCCACTTCTACGGCCATTGGAGAAAGAGCGCGGAGTACGCCGGGGCCATATTGGACCGCCTCCGCTTCGACCGCCGCAGCCGGGACCTCATTCTCACCCTGGTGGAGCGCCACGACTGCGAGCTGCCGCTCAGCGAGAAGAGCGTGCGCAAAAACCTCGCCCGGTACGGGGAGGAGGCGGTGCGCGCCCTCCTCGCGGTGAAGCGTGCGGACAACCTCGCCCAGGCCCCGGAATACCGGGACCGGCAGGTCCTCATCGGACAGTGGGAGGACCTTTTGAACCTGGTGCTCCAGGAGGGGGCGTGCTTCTCCCTGCGGCAGCTGGCGGTGCGGGGCGGGGACCTGACGGCCCTGGGGCTGCGGGGACCGGCGGTGGGCCGGGTCTTGCAGGCGCTTTTGGACCAGGTCCTGGACGGGAAGCTCCCCAATGACCGGGAGATTCTGCTGCACTGCGTCCGGGAGGAGCTGCTCTGACCGGGGCGCTCACCCGAACCCATACCGGAACCGAACCCCCAGCTTACGGTACCGGGGGAGCTGGGCGCAGACCGCCTTCGCCGCCCGGGCGAGGGTGGTCTTGCAAAGCGGCTCCCTCCCCTGCTTACAGAGGAAGCCCCGCCCGCAGGGCAGGGCTTCTGGGGGTATGGGGTCATTTTTCGGGGATGCCCCGGCGGGGCATCTCTCCGGTATCAGAACATCTCGATATACGCGTCCCGCTCCGCGCCGACGGAGACGTATTTGATGGGGCAGCCCACGGCCTTCTCCAGATAGGCGATATAGTCCAGGGCCGCCCGGGGCAGGTCCTCCTTCTTCCGGCACCCGGACACGTCGCCGAAGCCGGGGACGGTCTCATAGATGGGCTTGGCCCGGTCCAGGCGGGAGCCGGTGGGGAAGTCCTCCGTGCGCTCCCCGTCCACCTCGTAGGCCACGCACACCGGCACCCGGTCCAGGCAGCCCAGCACGTCCAGCTTTGTGAGGGCGATCTCCGTACACCCCTGGACCCTCACGCCGTAGCGGCTTGCGGGGATGTCGAACCCGCCCACCCGGCGGGGGCGTCCCGTGGCCGCGCCGTACTCGCCCCCGGCCTGCCGGAGGCGCTCCGCCTCCTCGCCAAAGAACTCGCAGGTGAAAGGGCCCTCGCCCACGCAGCTGGAGTAGGCCTTCATGATGCCGATGGAGGCGTCCAGATGCCGTCCGGGGATGCCCGCGCCCACGGGGGCGTAGCCCGCGATGGAGGAGGAGCTGGAGGTGTAGGGGAAGATGCCGAAGTCGATGTCCCGCAGGGCCCCCAGCTGGGCCTCGAAGAGGATGTTCTTCCCGCTTTCGGCGGCGGCGTCCAGGTACGCCGAGGTGTCGCAGATATACTCCCTCCAGGGCAGGCCGTATTCCCGCAGCCACGCCATCATCTCCCCGGCACCGACGGGTGCGTGGCCGTAGCCGCGCTCCACCGTGAGGTTCTTCCACTCCACGATGTCGGCGAGATGCTCCCCGTGGGCCTCCAGGTCCAGGAGGTCGCCCATGCGCAATGTCTTTTTCATATACTTGTCCGCGTACACGGGGGCGATGCCCCGGCGGGTGGAGCCGAATTTCTTGCCCGCCAGGCGGTCCTCCTCCAGCTCGTCCAGGAGCTTGTGGTAGGGCATACAGATGGTGGCCTTGTCGCTGATCCTGAGATTCTCCGGCGTGACGGCGATGCCGCCGTCCCGGAGGCGCTGCACCTCGCCGCAGAGATGCTCCAGGTCGATGACCATCCCGGGGCCCAGCACGTTCACCGTGCCGTCCCGGAGGATGCCGGAGGGCATCAGGTTGAGGATGAATCTCCCCTTGTCGTTGACCACGGTGTGTCCGGCGTTGTTGCCGCCCTGGTAGCGCACGACGATGTCATATCTCTCACTGAGGAGGTCCACCATCCGGCCCTTGCCCTCGTCCCCCCAGTTGACGCCTACGATCGCAGTTAGCATGTTCGTATCCCCCATGTCTTTCAGTTCTTGTCTGTGGGCCCGGGTCTCCCCGGGCCAATGAGTAGAATACCACAAAAGGGGGGGAAACACAATAAAAATCTTGTGAACCTGCGTAAAATATGCCCCGGGGCCCGCCCGCGGGCCCCGGGGCGGAGGCGGTCCCGGAAGAACCCCGGCAAAAAAGGCATGGGGGATCGCGCCCCCATGCCTCTCTCCTCACTGCCGCAGCAGCAGCGGCTGGAGCTGCCGCCCCTCCAGGGCGGAGCGGACCGTGTCTCCGATGCGGGAGAAGTCCGCCACCAGGGAGCAGGGCTTCCCCGCCGGATCGTCTTGTCCGAAGGGGACAAAATAGATGTTCTTTCGCACCAGCAGCTCCCCCAGGTTCCTGGCCGCGCCGCTGAGCCCGTCGTTGCTGGCCACCGCAAGCACCACCGGCCGCTCGTTTCGCAGATGGGCCTTCACCGCCATGGTCACGGCGGTGTCCGTGATGCCGCAGGAGAGCTTGCCCAGGGTGTTGCCCGTGCAGGGGGCCACCACCAGGACGTCCAGCAGCTTCTTCGGTCCGATGGGCTCGGCCTCCCGGATGGTGGAGACGGCCTTGCGCCCCGTCAGGCGCTCCACGGTGTCCAGCAGCTCCCGGGCGGCACCGAAGCGGGTGTCCGTGGCGCATACGGTCTCGGAGACGATGGGCACCACGCTCTCGTACTCCCCGCACAGCCTCTCCAGCTCCCGGAGCACCCGCTCATGGGTGCAGAAGGAGCCGCAGATGGCGAATCCCACGCGCTCTGTCCTCACATGTACTCACCTCGTTCCTCCAATATGTGATAGATGCTCTCCCGGACGGCGGCGGCGGCGGAGCGGGGGGCGGTCTTCCCCGGGAGGCCCGGGGCTGCCTGGGCCCTCCGGCCCAGCCGGGCGGCGGCGTCGAAGTCCACGCCCCCCGGCGCGGAGGCCAGGTCTAAGATCACACAGTCCTCCCGGGTCTCCGCCAGGAGCCGCTGGTCCAGGACGAGGGCGGGCACGGTGTTGAAGATGAGGTCATAGTCCCCCAGAGCGCCGGACAGGGCGTCCGTGCGGCAGGGGGCGCACCCCATGGCCCGGACCCAGGCGAGGTCGGCGTATTTCCGGGCGGAGACGGCCACCTCCGCCCCCAGGGCGCGCAGCCGGTCCGAGAGGACCTTCCCGATCCTGCCGAAGCCCATTACCAGGCACCGGCTCCCGCAGAGGGTCCGGTCCGTCAGCTCCAGGGCGAGCGCTATGGCCCCCTCCGCCGTGGGCACGGCATTGGCGGCCTGCAGCTCCTCCCGGTCGTAGTAGTCCAGCAGGGTCAGGCCGAAGTCCTCCCGGAGCCGGGGCGGGAGCTCCCCGGTCATTCCGCCCAGCAGAAGCTGGTCTGTGCGGAGCCGGGGCCAAAGGTCCTCCGTCTCCAGACGGGTGTCCGTAAGCGGCAGGTTCAGCGCCCCGTCCCGCCACACCGGCAGGGGCAATACCAGCACCCGGGCCTCCAGAGCCTGGTGCAGGGGCACGGCGCAGGGTGCGCCGCCCTTCTCCAGGCCCCAGGTCATGACATGCCTGCCGTCGGCCTCCAGCAGGCGCGACAGGTATACCTGCCGCAGATCGCCGCCAAGGACGGCTATGGCCGGTTTCATACACATCCCTCCTCCGGACCAGTGTATGCGCCGGGGGAGGGGGCGGTGCGCAGGGGAGGAAGCGCAGACCACCCGCACGGGCCATCGGACCCATGGGGGTGGTCCCTCTTTTACAGGGAGGACAGCGCCTGCTCCAGGTCGGCGATAAGGGCCTCGGCGCCCTCCAGGCCGCAGTGGATGCGGATGATGCCCTGGTCCCCCCGGAGCTGTGCGCACTCTTCCGGACTGAGCCTCGCGTGGGGGACGAAGACCAGGCTCTCGAACCCGCCCCAGGAGACGCCGATCTTGAAGAGCTTCAGCCGCTCCACCACCTTGACGGCGTCCCCGGTGGTCCCGTAAATCTCGAAGCTCAAAAGCCCGGTGTTCCCCTGCTGCTGGCGCTTCATGAGCTCGTACTGGGGGTGGGAGGGGAGGCCGGGGTAGTTGACCTTGCGCACCTTGGGGTGGCCCTCCAGGTATTGGGCCGCCGCCATGGCTGTCTCCTGGTGCTGGGCGAGGCGGACCTCCATGGTGCGCAGGCCCCGGACCATCAGCCACGCCTCCATGGGCCCGGCGATGCCGCCGAAGAGCTCCCGGTTGGCGAGGAGCTGCGCAAAGAGGGCCTCGTCCTTGGCGATGAGGAAGCCGCCGATGACGTCGCTGTGGCCTCCGATGTACTTGGAGGCGGTGTGCATCACGATATCCGCCCCCAGGTCCAGGGGCTGCTGGTAGATGGGGGTGCAGAAGGTGTTGTCGATATAGACCTTGGCCCCGGCCTTCTTCGCCGCCTCGGACACGCCCCGGATGTCCTGGAGGGTGAGGACCACGGAGGAGGGGCTCTCCAGGACGATGAGCTGGGTGTTCTCCGTAAGGGCCTCCTCGAACTCCTCCACCCGGTCGCCGTCCACGTAGGTGGTGGTGATGCCCAGGTGGTCCTTGGCGTAGCCGTCCAGGAGGACCCGCAGGGGGCCGTAGGCGTTGCGCACGCAGATGACATGGCCCCCGGCCCTGCAGACGGTGAGCACCGCCGTGGAGGCCGCCGCCATGCCGGAGGCGAAGGCCATCGCCCCTGCGCCGTGCTCCAATGCGGCCATCTTGTCCTCCAGGATGCGGACCGTGGGGTTCTGGACCCGGCCATAGCAGTAGGTGTGCTTGTCCCGGCGGTCGAAATCGTAGTAGCCGTCCACGGTCTCGAACACGTTCAGGGAGTTCATGAAGATGGGGGGCACGATGGCGTTGTAGTAGTGCTCGTACTCCTCTCCGTAGTGGGTGGCGATGAGCTTGCTGGACTTTAAGTATTGGCTCTGATCTGACATATCCCGTCCTCTTTTCCTAAAATAGCGGGTGGCCGCTGTGGTTTCCATTATAGGCGGAGCCGCGGGTTTGTCAAGGGTGCTGCCAATGTATCTGATAAAAGAAAGAGGCTCATTATGAAAAAACAACACAATCATTTTTTCGGTAAGGAAGCAAGAAATGAAAATGAGCAAAAGTGAAAATTGGATATTGTGTCCTGTATGTGGAAATAAAACAAGATTACAGATACGGGCAGATACAGAGTTGAAAAATTTTCCGCTTTACTGTCCGAAGTGCAGACAGGAAAGCTTGATTCATGCAAAGGGCTTACAGGTAACAGTGATTAAAAGGTTTGAAGCAAAAATGCAGAATTGATTAACGAAGTGACAAATCAAATTTTATAAAAATAATGGAGGAAATATAAAGTGGTTTTGATGATTGATACAACAACAAATCATATAGGAAAAGTAATTTCAGGGGAATTGCTTCGCATAGGGAAAAACGCGACCGGGTTTGAGTTGATCGACACCACCGGGATGCACATTTCCCACTGCGTTGGATGTAATTACTGCTGGCTGAAAACGCCGGGAGTTTGTGCCATTCAGGACGATTACGAACCGATTTTGAGAAAGATAAACAAAGCTGACCAGGTTTGGCTGATTTCAGATACCCGCTTTGGATTTGTCTCCTGGCAAACCAAAAACATTGTGGACAGAATTCTGCCCCTGGCCACCATGTATCTGAAGTTCAAGGACGGGCAAATGCGTCACGTCATGCGCTATAACCACCAGCCCGATTTTGGGATCATCTATACCGGAGACGGCGATCAGGCTTACCTGGAGCGGTGGTGTCAGCGTACGGCGCTGAATTTCGAGAGGCGTTCCCTGGGCGTCTTTTCTGAAAGCAGGGGAAAGGAGGCGGTCTCATGCATGTTGTAATTATCAACGGAAGTCCACGGGTGCAGAAATACAGCAACACGGATAAGATCATTGCCGTCTTTGCAAAAGGGCTATCAGAAAAGGGGAATACCTTTGAAACATATGCAATTTCCAATCGAAAAACATGGGACATCATTCGTGACGCTTATATCAAAAATGATGAGATTCTCATTGCGTTGCCATTATACGTAGAGTGTGTGCCCGGGCTTCTTCTGGAATTTTTGGAAACCCTCCCCGAAAAGGATGCGCGTACAAGGCTCTCTTTCCTTTTACAGAGTGGTTTTGCGGAGGGGTGCCAGCTTCGTTGCGGCGAGGCGTTCCTGGCAAAATTGCCGGAATATCTGGGCGTTCGATATGGCGGTTGCTTGGTGAAGGGAGATAATTTCGCAATCCGATTTTTGGATGAAGAAAAACAGGTCCAAATTACGAAACCGTACCAGGCCATGGGCAAACTGTTTGCGGAGGGAGACGGCTTTCTCCGTGAGGAGGCGAAAAAATTTACCGGCCCGGAATATTTTTCGCTCCCTATGCGCTTGATAATTGGATTAATGCACAAAACCCTTGCGAAAAAGATGCTTCAGAAGGTGGCGGCATCGTTGGGGTGCAGAGCGCCGCTTGATAAAAAAGTATGGGAGACAAATTCCGGTTACACAGAATGAAAAATCACCAGTTTGATGTGTAGTAAAAAAGGAGCATATATGAATGACAGACCCGTTTTAGATAGGAATTTAGACAGTAAAATATTTCGTGATTACTATTATTTGAAAGAGGAATTAGTAAATTTTTGCAGAGAAAACGGTATTCCTGTTTCAGGCGGAAAAATAGAAATAGCAGACAGGATTGCATACTTTCTTGAAACGGGAAAAATATTGTCTGTTTCATCAGAAAGAAAAAAAGGAATGGCAATATCTGTCCTTAGCGAAGATGCAAAAATTGAAGCAAACTTTGTTTGTTCAGAAAAGCATAGAATATTTTTTAGAGAACATATTGGAAATAGTTTTTCATTCAATGTAGCTTTTCAAAAATGGTTAAAAAATAATACAGGCAAAACTTATAAAGAAGCGATTGCTGCTTATTACCAAATTCTTGAGGATAAGAAAAAGAGGAAAACAAAAATTGATAAACGGACTTGGCAGTAAGCCAAACCGCAGATTTATCAGCTTTGGAAACCGTTCTTATGTCATTACACAATCCCTAAAGAAGATGCGCGGGGAAGACCGGCAGGCTGCCTTGAATCCAAAACAGTTTCGCAGACTTGGTTCCGATAAATTCATTGATATATCCACTCTTGATGAATCCGATCCGGATATTTATGAAACAATCTTTTACAAGGAAGTGCCTGTTGTAAATGGAAACATGGATGAAACCGTCATTGTAACCTATTCTCCAAAATACAGGGCATACCAGAAAAGGATCCGCCAACAGCAGATATCACGTGCCATAAAAATGATTGAGCAGCCAGGGAGAAAACGCAGAGGCAAAAATCAAAATGATCCTGCCCGTTTTATTAAAACCACAAATGTGACAAATGATGGAGAGATCGCAGGAAAGAAAGTCTGTGAGCTTGATCTGGACAAGATCAGGGATGAGGAAAAGTATGACGGCTTTTATGCTGTCATTACAAACCTCGAAGACGACATAAGCGGGATTCTAAAAATCAACCGGCAGCGTTGGGAAATAGAAGAAAACTTCCGCATTATGAAAACAGATTTTGAGGCACGCCCCGTCTATGTCAGGCGGGAAGACCGCATCAAAGCACATTTCCTCACCTGTTACATCAGCCTGCTTGTATACCGCCTGCTTGAGAAAAAGATGAGAAATAACTATGCCTGTAACGAGATTCTAAGTACACTTCGTTCCATGCAGGTAACACTTTTGTCAAAGGAAAGCGGCTATATCCCTTCTTACAAGCGAACCGGTCTGACGGATGATTTACACAAGGCATTTGGCTTTCATACGGATTATGAATTTATTTCAAAATCAGCCATGCGGAGCATCATAAAAAACACCAAAACAGGAAAAGCAAAAAAATAGCACAAATCGTTTCCAAGGAGAAAATGGCTGCAGACCGCATAATTACTGGGTCTGTAGCCGCTTTTTGCTTTCACAAGTGTCAAACTCGGGAGTATATCACAACCAGAGTATAAAGTCTATTGAAATTGTCAAGGTTCTTTGTGCTTTGGTGATTGGTGTTTTGATTTGTTTGTTAAGATAATTATATAATATGGGTACCTATAAAGCAAGACATAATATTTACTAAAATATCAATAGCGAGTACATGTAAATTTTGTATAATTTTATGGGTACCATTTTAGATAAAAGAATTGTTATAAAAGTACATCTATGATATAGTACTTTTATGGGAATCCATAGAGCAAAAGGCGGCTTTACCCTCATGGTTTTTTCGGAGGGCACAAAACCCTCCAGACGAAAGAAAGGAGGGTGAAAAAGATGAATGTTACATATTCTGATCTATTTCAGTTCTGTATATTTATCGTTGCCCTTATAAGTTTGTGCTATGCACTCTTTAAGGGAAGAAAATAGCCGCTGCTACTGGCAATAGCAACGGCTGACGCTGTAATGCGTTAAACTGGGTTATTGAGGGTAGAGCCGCTTCTGTGGCTTCCCCTTTTCTATAATATAGCATATTAGCAAAAACGTAGCAAGAATTAATTGCTTTAGATATTCTTTTTTTGTTTATCTCTTTCCATCTTTTCATCTATTGCTTTATTTACAAATGTATTTACACTTTCACCAGTAGATTCAACGTGACTTTTAATTATTTCTTTTTTCCCTTTGGGAACTCTTATTCTTAAATCTTCATATTTTGTTTTACGATATTCTTCTAAAGTAACTCTTTTACCATTTACAATATATGGTTTCTTTTCATCAGACATACTGTTCCCCTCCTTATATTTATTTAAGTATAGCATAAGAATATAAAATAATGGTACCCATAAATATGCACAAAAATTATGTTGATTTGGTACCCATATTTTAGTAGATATTACGTCTTGGAATTTCAAACAAACCACTACAAAAAATCAATCAAAACCAATATCAAACAACCAAAACGAAAGGCAGGTAAACAATATGAGAAATGAATTTAAAACAACGTTACAGGTCAAAAGAATTGATATTTGCGATTTAATGCTTGCATGTTTAGCAGCAAAAGAATTAGCGAATGACAATGGTACAAAATGGGATAGATTGCATGACGAACTGAAAAGACAACTCAATGAATTAGATACACAACTTGACGAATTGCAACAAAATTTATAAATCCCCTGACGAGTCTTTGAAAATTAAGACGAAACTACCCTTACACGGGTAGTCGGGATAAACATAGTCCCATATACGGGCAACTGGGCAAGCCGAAAGCACCCACAAACCTAAAGCAATATACTTGTGAACGGTATCGATTCGTGAGAGGTAACAGTCAGGATGATTCTTTAGGGGTGTCCGCTACATTTAATAATAAGAAAGGGAGACAAAATCATGTGTATGACAATCAAGGAAATGAATGAAACCATGGAGCAGATTCAGGAGTGGAAGCGGGTGAAGGAAGAAGCTGAGGACAATATCACCGCACTGAATGCAAAGGTGATCGAATTCTTACAGGAAACAGTTGAATGTGAAGCTGTTGACAAGAAAGGCAATCCAATCCGCAAATTTATCGGCAGCATATTCAAGGCTACCCTTTCTAAGGGAGAGAGGGAAACAGTAGACAAAGCAGAGGTCAGGAAACTGCTGAATGATGAAGATTACCAGAAAGTAAGCAAGGTCAGCACATATCCAGTGTTAAGGATCAGTTAATCAACACAGGGCAATCAGCATTCCCACGGCTGTAGCATCAAAGCAAATTGCCCTTTAGTCCTACAAAATATCAATCCATTAAGGAGGTGAACGCGATGCACAAGCAGACAGTTGATTTTGCCATGGTACGCAAGAACGGCATCATCACAGGGATCGGCAGAACTGCCATAAATCAGCCTAAGACCAATTTCAAGGGCGGTTCCGTCAGGTTCTATGAGGACAAGCGGAAACAGACAGTTAGGTGATCCCGTGGGGCGGATGGTTTTGTATATGTAGGATTCGATTTCCTACACGTCCCTTTTCAATGGCCAATTGAATAAGCAAGTAGCAGATATTTTAGCACCTATATATTAAGGAAGGAGTTGGAACAAATAATGGCGAACAAGGTTTTAGCAGCGTTGCAGCCGTACATGGATTCCTATTATGCAGACAATGCAAGAAAGCTTCACAGGACGGTTGATAAGATACTTTCCAGGTTTGGGGGCTTGTCGCACAAGGATACGGATGATTTCTATTCATTAGCAAACGAAGTATTTGCAGATATCCTGAAAAGATATAACCCTGAGCAGTCATTTGATGGATTTTTATACTCGTGTCTGTCCAATAAAATCATGACAGAGATCACAAAGCGGAACCGTGAGAAGCGGAAAGCGGACAGGATGTGTACTTCACTTGATACATCTGTAGGGGATGATGACGGTATGACCATAGGAAACATAATTGCAGATGATTTTGACACATTCGAGGAGGCGACCAAGGGACAGGAAAGCGGAAAATATCAGGATAAAGTACAACAATATATTTCAAAATTATCTACACGGCAAATAAATATCCTGAATTTCTTGATTGATGGATATGCGCCTTGTGAGATTCGGGCAATGTTGGAAATATCCGCAAATGATTATGCGGTTGATATGCAGTTCATGAGAAGCTACGAAAATGTAAAAATATTATTTTAATTTTAAGATATGGAGGGAAAATTTTATGAAGATTCGTAAACAGACATATTCACTGGATCAGTATTTAAAGCTTATGAAGGATGAGACAATCAGAAGCGATCAGGACTGCCAGAGGTTGAGCGGACAGTGGAACTGTAACATGGTGAATGAACTTATTTTCACGGTTCTGACGGACAATTATATACCGCCTGTCATCCTGGGGGAGGAAACCGTGAACGGGATTACAAGGGAATATATCATTGACGGATTACAGCGTAGCAGTTCACTTTTCCTGTTCCGCTATGGAAATACCAGGATCACCAAGAGTCTGGATGAATATTCAGTATCTTACCAGCGGAAAATTTTGGACGAGAGTGGAAACCCTATACGGGATGAACATAACGAGATCCTGTGGGAAACGGCTTCATGCGATATCCGCAATAAGACTTATGGGCAGCTGCCAGAAGAACTGAAGATCCGATTCAATGGATATCAAATGGAAGTTGCTGTGCACCAGAATTGTGACCAGACAGAAATTTCTAAGTTAGTCAGGAAATACAACAACCATGTATCCATGAACAGTGCACAGAAGTCATTTACCTATCTTGATGCATTTGCGCGGGAAATAAGGGAGATCATACAGAACAGGTTTTTCATGGATATCTATACCTGCAGCCGTAATGACAGGAAGAACGGGACACTTGAACGTCTTGTCGGTGATATGGTGCTTATCTGTAATTATCCTGAACAGTACAGGAAAGAGGCAACACAGGGCTTTAAATGGCTGAATGAGAACGGCTATATCAACGACTTTACAGGGATCAACGGACTGCTTACAAGGCTTATGGATTCCATAAATCCAACAAAGGAGATCAGGACACTGTTCAACAGCAAACACCCGCATATCCTTGTGGCGGCATTCAGGAAGTTTACGGAATCAGGGCATGAAGATAAGGAATATGGAAAATTCCTTGAATGGTTCATAAACGGCGGGAAGGAGACAGAAATTGACGGAACGGCATGGGATGCAATAGGTATAAACCGCTCATCAAGGGATGCAAATATCGTGCGCAGTAAGGTTGATTATATGGTGGCACTGATGGAAAGATATTTCGGTGAGATCAGAAAGGCAGCATAACAACGGGAAATCAGGGGAGGGGAGTTCCCTTACCCTACATATGGAGAAAGTGAAGGTGGATATATGTTTACAATATCGGATATTTTGACGGATATAGACCGTGGGATCACAGCCAACAACATGATTGAGGACTGTTTTTCATATCGGATCGTCTTTTTCGTAAGGGATGGAAACAAAAGTTCCAAGCACCATATTGATACCGTATATGGTAGTTTACGGGAAACACTGGAAAATATCGTGAAGGAAAATCTTTCCCTGACGAACAGCATAGTGGTGGCGCAAACAACCGTTCGGAAGGGTGGACAGCAGATCTGTCTGCAAAGCCGTTCATGCGGATTCAGCCTTGATGAATATTTCCGAAGGATCAATGGTGAATGTGGGGATAATGGCAGATGTGGAAGTATTATGTATGGCAGATATGCGGTGAGATAGTCGGCACTGGTGGGAAATTTTCTGCCAGTGCTGATTGTCCAGATTTTGATGGTGGAATGATGGGGAATAACCCTATATGAAAACATTTGATTTCATGTATGGGTATTATAATTCTTTTTGGGCTATGAATCAGCGTGGAAAAATCTTATATGAAAATAGTTATGGATTTTGTGGAGTGATTGAGATGGAAAATAAAATATTTGCTTATATGAGGATATCGACTAATCATAAAACACAGAAAACAGATAGACAGAAACAAGCTATCATTGAGTATTCTATATGCAATGGATTCAATATAGATGAATTTGTTTCTGATATTATCACTGGTGGAACGAAAGCGGATAACAGACTAAACTATCATAATATGAAGAAACAGCTTAGGAATGGTGACACGCTGGTTATATCTGATATAGACTGATTGGGAAGAAATGCGGATGATGTGATTGTGGAAATAAAAGATTTACAGTCAAAAGGAATCAGGGTTGTCGCTTTGGATGTTCCGTTTTTAAATGACTGGGAAAAGATGAATGATGACAGCCTGTCAAAAATGATAATAGATATTTTCGTAACTTTGAAGGCTCACATAGCACAACAGGAAAAAGAAAAGATACATGATAGAGTCATGCAAGAATTAGATGTGGCAAGAAAAAAAGGAAAGAAGTTAGGGAGGCCGTCAACGGGAGTACCAAAGGAATTTATTAAGGAATATAACAAGTTCCAGTCTGGAGAATATGGAAGTGTTACAGTCGTACAGTTTGCGAAGCTACAAGGCATAGCTGTGAGTACGTTCTATAAATATGTAGGTATTTTGAAGGAGAGATAAAAATGGAATATGGATATGCCAGATGCTCTACAAATTCCAATAAGCAGGATATTGATAGGCAAAAGCGTGAATTAATACATATGGGAATAAAAAAGGAAAATATATTTTGGGAATATGGAACAGGAGAAAGAAACGACAGGGAAAAGTTACAACAGCTTCTTGAAACAGTGAAACAGGGGGACACCATTGCCTGTACGGAAGTAAGCCGCTTATCACGTTCCACAAAGCAGCTGTGCGAAATTCTGGAGTTTGTGGAAAACAATAAGATCAAACTGATAGTCGGGACTTTTATCGTGGACTGTAGGAATGATGATATTGACCCTATGACCATGGGCATGTTGCGGATGATGGCAGTATTTGCACAGATGGAAAGGGATATCACCATACAGCGCATTAGATCAGGGATGGAAAATGCGAGAGCAAAGGGTAAAGTTATCGGACGAAGGGAAACTACAATGGATGATATTCCGGCTTCATTTTTCAGATATTATCCACAATATAACAGTGGCGGGATAAATTTATCTGAATTTGCACGTTTAGCAAGTCTCAGCAGAAATTCAGTATATAAGTATTTAAAAATCGTGGAGGATAAGAAGAAAAAATGAACAAGACAACGGTGACGCTTTCAAATGAACAGTATGTTGAAATTATTCAGACTATCCAGAATGGTTTTATGTGTGAAGATGGTCATAAAGTAAAGCCAAATAAACGAATAGCAACAGCTTTGATTTTAGAAGCAAATTTAGGATTAAGGATTTCCGACATATTAAGCTTGAGGCTATCGTCTACTACACAACGGTACATAGGGCTGCAGCGCAAGGAGGTAGAGGAAGCATTACAGAAACATATAATATTGTTCTGATGATTTCATTAACATAAGGTAAAAACCCAAACGGAAAGGAGAAATGTACAGTATAGAAAAATATGATTGGAGGACACAGAATGTCAAAAGAAACAGAGCAGGAAGCATTTATCAATGGGATAGTTGTCGGCATAAATTTGCATCAACAGCGGGTTATTGCCGCCCATATGCGGAAGGAACCGCTCGTCATAGGAGACAATCTCTATTACTTGCAGAGCGGCTGCGAACGTTTGCAAGAATTTTTAGAGAAAATATGCGAGTAAGTACAGCAAAATTAAAAGAAAGTGGGTGATTGCATGATCATACAGCCTGAAAGAGGGACACGTAATGTAAATGATCTGTTCTATGAAGCGGAGAAAAACAGAATCGCCATGCTCAACCATGAATTCTTCCAGAATGTGGAGCTTACTAAAGCGGAGAATGCCGTATTAGTTTGGCTGTGCGGATGGGACGAAAGGACAATTAATGTGATTGTATCAGCGTTCAGAAAGGTGAAGGTATCAGGATATGGACAAGCAAATAAAGGGAAATATGTCCAAGGAACGGATATATAACTTCATTCTGGACTATATCAGTAAGAATGGTTTTGCTCCCAGCGTGAAAGAGATAGCAGATGGGACTGGTTTTAGTTCCACAAGTAGTGTATACCCTCATTTGTTGGATCTGGAAGACGAAGGAAAGATTCAAATGAAACGGAAATCAACAAGGGCGATAAAGGTAATTGGTTTTCAGTTCGTGAAGATGGAGGAATCGGCGTGAAGATTGAATTAAAACTATGCCCTTATTGTGGAGGAATTGCAAAAGGGCATATTAAAACAGTAGAATCATTCAAGAAAATACATAATTATTATGTGGAATGTACAGAGTGCGGAGCATCTACAGATAGATATGATACAGAATTTGCAACGATACAAAATGGGAAATCTCATGTTCTTACCCACAAAGAAGCCATCAAGAAAACTGTATATGATTGGAACAATGGAATATTTGATACACGGACAAAATTACTGCATATGACGGAACAGGAAAAGATATTGTGGTATGCAGCGGATTTGTTAGGCGTTGCGTGGTATGGGGCAAATGTTCTGATGGGATCGTTGCGGTGGGAAACAGCATGGAAATTAAGAAAGATAGCAGAAGAAAAGAAATTGTTAAGACTGGACAGCGGAAGAGATTATGATATGGAAGTCGTTGCAGGCGAATTATTGCATGATGATACAGTGAGATGTATTGTAAGCAGTTATCTTGAAGAAATGGTCGGGTTAAATTACAGTAGTAAAGGAGAATCAACATAATGTCCAAATAAAAGAATGATTGATATTGAAATGAAAATAAGCCAGTCCTGATAATTAGTGGGCTGGCTTGGTGACTCGAATTGTATAATTTTCTCCATTTTTAATGTTCATATGTTTCCACATATCTTTTCATTTCCGCAACTTTACTTATAATGATACTATTTTTTTCTTCTGTGGATAAACTGCTATCATTTACAGTTTGCATTATACATAAATCAGTCTCACGCCATGCATGTTGAGACATATTAGCCATGCTTCCGGGATTTATAAAAATTTCTGAAATTGTAAAGCACATTGAAAGCAAAGATAAAAATACAATTTTTCTGTCTTTCTTATCGTCACTATACTCATTTTCTTTATTCTTTGAAGCATTCGATGCATAAAATATTGTCATTAAACTTGCAAAAATACTTAACAGAGTAAGAATATAGTGTAAGGCAAAAAAGAATCCTCGCATCCGATTCCAAATAAGACATCGTTCAGCTATAAAATATGGAATGGAATAATCATCTACTTTATACTTAGTATAATTCAACTTTATTAAGGTTATGTTTCATGCTTGCTGTATGGCTGACTGCTCGCGTTTCTTTCGAGTGCGTGGCTTAGGTGCACGTTTATCCTTGTCAGTTGGTTTTGCTGCCTTGTGGTTTACAACTTCATAAATAATCTGGCTTAAGTCTTCCTTTTCTATATCAATATCGTCAAGCTTGTATGACCAGTGGTATGGAATGGGAACCTCATTAATCTCATCAAAGTACTTGTAGATTCTTTTTTCAAGTTCTTCTTTGCTTGAGACCCGGATCCCATTGAGCATCTGTTTTGTCATCTTACTGAAAAAACCTTCTACCATGTTTAACCAGGAGCCATGTGTTGGGGTGAATACAAATTCAAACCTTCCGGGCACTGTATTCAGATATTCCTGCGTCTCCTGCGGTGTATGGGCTGAATGGTTGTCAAGGATAAGACGGATTTTATCGCCCTCCGGATATTTTGTGTCCAGCA
>Ga0137308_101859_pt1 | contig 17422 bp, 20 predicted proteins | sample Inofrocosms_June_FD_97181 | JGI IMG/M metagenome (GOLD analysis project Ga0137308, IMG submission 97181) | Mouse cecal microbial communities from Vienna, Austria - N-Acetylneuraminic and N-Acetylglucosamine D2O microcosms_June | ecosystem: Host-associated > Mammals > Digestive system > Large... | reverse complement strand
GATGCTGTTTTATTTTAATATGTATACATTTAATAAATGAAAACCCTAATCCCCCAGCTATGCTGGGGAGAATAGAGTAAGCGGAAGCGGAGAGGACGTCATAAAAAAGCCTCCTATGATACAATGAGTAAGGTGTTGCAAGCCAAACTCAAAGAATAGGAGGCGTCCACATGGACAAGAAAAGTTTATCACATACTGCATGGAAATGCCAGTACCATATAGTTTTCATTCCCAAATACAGAAAGAAGCAATTGTATGGTCAGGTACGCGCCGATGTGCGAGAAATCATCCGAACACTGTGCGGGTATAAAGGAGTGGAAATAATCGACGGAGCGGTATGCCCAGATCATGTACACCTTTGTGTAAGTATACCACCAAAGATGAGTATCTCGACTTTCATGGGGTATTTAAAGGGGAAAAGTACATTAATGATATATGACAGGCATCCGAATTTGCAGAGTAAGTGGAACAAAGCATTCTGGGCAAGAGGGTATTATGTCGCAACAATAGGCAATGTGACAGAAGAAGCAATCAAGAAGTATGTAAGAGAACAGTCGGAAGAATCAAGGAAAGAAGATAGTGAAGGAGCCGCTTTGTAGCGGTAGCCAGTAACAGAGCTTGCAGCACCCGCCTTTGAGGCGAGCAAGCAACAAAGGCCCCTTGGGGGGCCAGAGCAAACCACCACTTGAAGTGGTGGTTGGTGACTTTGAAAAAAGCAATGTGGTTTATTACACATTTTTCATACCTCGTACTCTTTGCATTCTGCGGAGCGTAGCGTTTACAGATGCGTTTTAGAGCAGCCGTTTTGCTTTGCAAAATCGGCCGTTGGATGCCGCAATATGCACTCTTTGTTAAATGAAAAGAAACTATTATGTATGCCTTTTTGGCTTAAACTGACATTAACAATTAAAGAAGCAGCGGTTTATTCAAATATAGGGATTAATAAAATCGAAGAGTTATTAAAGCATCCCAAATGTGATTTTGTATTATATGTTGGCAATAAAAAATTGGTATAGAGGAAAGAGTTTGAGCAGTACATATCAAAGAGTCTGGAAATTTAATGAATTTAAACTGAAAATTCAATTAGATTATTCCAAAGTGATAAATGATATGGTATAATTTTAGCTTGTATCAAACTCTTTTTGTTAGGAGATAACAGAAAGGAGTTAGTTTTATGGGTAAAGATTTAAAAGGTAAAGAGCTTGGCGTGGGGATTTCCCAAAGAAAGGATGGTTTATACACAGCAAGGTTTACTGGTAAGAACGGCAAACGCAAACAGAAGTATTTCAAAAAGTTGCAGGAGTGCCGTAAGTGGATTGCAGATGCGCAGTTTGAGGATGAGCATGGGGATATAAATGTTTCCGGGGATATGACGGTTGATGCATGGTTTGATTACTGGATTGAAAACATAAAAGGGAAAACAGTAAGATGGAATACCCTTAGCAGTTACAAAGGCCGTTATGAAAAGAACATCAAAGATGTGATTGGAAATATGCTTATAAAAGATGTGAAGCCAATGCACTGCCAGAATATTTTGAATATTATGGATAATAATGGATATGCAGGTGGAAGCATGGAAAGGACAAAAATTACAATGTCGTGTATGTTTTCTGATGCGTGCGAAAATGGTTTTATTCCTATAAATCCCGTTTCAAAATCTGTCAAATGTCCTAAAAAGGAGAATGTGAATACCAGGGTACTGACACTAAAGGAGCAGAAAAAATTTCTGGCTACAGCAAGAAGCAGTGTTAATTACTATCATTTTTTGTTCATATTGCAAACAGGTGTCCGCTCAAGTGAATTGCGTGGGCTGAAATGGAGCGACATAGATTTTGAGAACCGTATTATACATATCCAACGAAATGTGACATATGATTCAAATAATAACAAATTTATTGTTGGAGAATTAAAAACTAATTCAGGGTATAGGGATATTCCGATGACAGGAATTGCTAGTGAAATACTTGCCAACATAAAAAGAAATATTGCGGATAAAACAAATATGCTATCATTTGAATTTGCAGATCACATATTTTTGAACAGCAATAATAAGCTGATACCAAATTCAAATTATGATAGTTATTTGGAAAAGATATGTAATAAAGCCGGGATTGAGAAAATATCCATGCACACTCTTAGACACACATTTGCCGCAAGGTGTATTGAATCTGGAATGAAACCTAAAACAGTACAAAAGCTTCTTGAAGCTTCTTGGACACGCCAACATTTCTATGACAATGGATTTGTATGTTCATGTGACCGAAGATGAAAAAGAAAAAGAAATGCAGAAATTTGAGCAAATGTACAGAAGTGTTTGAAAAGAAAGTGGTGTAGTGATTGGTGTAAATAATCAAAGGAAGTTGCTTTAAAGCTTTGAAATAAAGGGGTTTATGAAAAAGAGTAACTTTATGTTTGGGAAGGTCATGCAGAACCCAGAACTGTGCAAAGAGTTATTGTAGAGGATTCTCCCGGATTTGAACATTAACCGTATTGAATATCCGGAATTACAGAAAAGTATCAATATGGATATGGATGCCCGCAGTGTGAGGCTGGATGTGTATGTAAAAGATGAGAAAGAAGTTGTATACGACATAGAAATGCAGGTAAAGCCATACCAAGGAACTTCCTAAGAGAAGCCGGTATTATCAGAGTATGTTAGACCTGCAGCTTATTGATAAAGGGCAGCTTTATGATGAGTTACAGCGAAGCTATGTTATAGTTATCTGTCCATTTGATTTATATGGGAAAGGATGGCATATTTATACCTTTGAAAATATCTGTAAAGAAGACGGCAGCATTTCTATGGGTGATGAGGCGGAAATTTTCTGAATTTATTTGCTGTAATTTCATTGTTCCATGTGAATCATATGTTTAGAGTATCAAGACTTCAGTTGAATGTCAAATAAACAAAAGAATCATAAAGGAAACTATAGGAGAAAGGAATATCATGTATATCAGGAAGGCAAAACGTACAGACGCAAATGATCTTAAGACTTTATATTTTGAATATCTGACACACTTTCCACCCAAAGAAGAGCAGGATATGGATTTATGGGAACGTCTTTTGGATAAGCTTGAGAAAGATGAAAATATGCACTTACTGGTGATAGAAGAAAGCGGAAAAGTTGTTTCTTCTGTACAAATGGCGATTATAGAAAGCTTAACACATAATGTCAGACCCTTCGCGGTTATTGAAAATGTTGTGACACATGCAGATTACAGAAATAAGGGATACGCATCGGCATTGTTGGAGAAAGCATCAGAAATAGCCAGAGAACACAGATGCTATAAAGTCTTTCTTGAAACAGGATCGAATAAAGAAAGTACATTGAATTTTTACAGAAAGAACGGGTTTGAAATAGATAAAAAACATTCCTGCCTGAAAAGACTATAACATTGCGCTGAGACGGCGGAACTTGTGGGAACTTGCGTAAAACAGGTAATAATGTGTGGAGAAAGTGGGAGAGATAAGTTTAAGAGAATATCGGAATGGAAAGGGTATAGGACAAAGCCATGTTTAAAGCAGTTGTATTTGATGTAGGGCAGACAATGGTTGATTACAAAAAACCGATGAACTGGTCGAAGATTTACAGACCGGCATTTGAACAAATCGCGGAAAAATATCATTATCATTTTTCGGAAGTGCATTATCAAAATGCCGGAGATGTGCTCACAAAATACAACACGCGAATAAACCCGAGGGATCACGAAGTATCCTCTGCGCAGATTTTTACTGAAATATTGCGGGGAATGGATATCAACCTGAAAGATATGGAGCAGGTGAAGGAAAGCTTTTACACGTATTTCAGGCAGGATTGCTCTTTGTTTCCCGATGTCGAACCTACCTTAAAAAGACTTTCCGAAAAGGGAATAAAACTGGCGACCTTATCCGATGTGGCATACGGTATGGATAATGCTTATGCTTTGGCGGATATAGAGTCTGTGATCAGGTACATAGATTACCCCTTTACGTCAAACGACACCGGATATAGGAAATCCTGCACTAAAAGTTTGGAAATATTGTCTGAAAAAATGCAGATAAACACATCGGAAATTGTGTTTGCAGGCGATGAAGAAAAAGATATGGTCTGCGCAAAAAATGCCGGTGCGTATGGGGTTCTTATTAATAGGGATGAAGCACTCAAAAATTACGGACAGGCTTGGACAATACATACTTTAACAGAACTGCTTTCGTTATTTAACGCGGGTTAGTGCGGAGAGCCCCAAAAGAAGCAGCCCAAAGAGAATTGTAAGATTTGAAAGATATTAGGATTTAGGTACAAAATTAAATACGATTAATCCAAAATCATAGAAGATATATTTTAGTTTGTATCAGGAAAAGGAGAAAAAGGAGGACAGATTAATAATGCTTAAACCGGAAGAGGCAGATAAAGAATTAGATTTGGCGGCAAAATTAACGCATGGCCCTTGGGAACAGCATAGTATATCAGTTGCCCGAAATGCCAGGCTTATCGCTGAAAAAACAGAAATTATGGACGGTGATAAGGCATATGTTATGGGGCTGATGCATGATATTGGCCGTAGGGCAGGCATTAAAGGGATATTGCATATATTTGACGGCTATGATTACATGATAAGTATAGGTCAAGAGGAGATAGCACGGATCTGTCTGACCCATTCTTTTCCGATAAAGGATGTGAATACTTTTTTCGGCAAGTATGATTGTTCTCTTGAACAGAAAACATTTTTACAACATTTTCTGGAAGAGATAGAATATGATAATTATGATATTTTAATTCAGCTGTGCGATGCTGTTTCCTTGCCGAACGGAGCATGTATTATGGAAAAGCGGCTGGTAGACGTAGCATTAAGGCATGGTTTACCAGACTTTACCTTAGACAAATGGAAGGCCTTTATGAATGCCAAAAAGCATTTTGATGAATTATGCGGATGTAATATATATAGCTTTTTACCCAATATCTTAGAAAATTCTTCCGTAAATTTGGTATAGCCCCAAATCTTCTGTAAGCGAGGAGAGAATCAGGATGTAGCGGCAGGCATCGGCACACTGTATATATGCAGGGTTGGAGAAGGAAGCTTTTTAAGCAGTCGCTTTTGCCGTGGCGAATGAAAAATAGAGGAGAAGGGTCAACTTTACATGGGATCGAAAATCATGAGGGATGATATTTTAGAGGCATTGCAAAAGGAAGTATATGACAGATGTTTAAAAGAAACAAATCAATTCGGAATGGGGTGCTATTACCATATTGAAGCAGTAGTGAAAAATGCGGAAATTCTTGCAGAAAAAAACGGAGCCGACAAGGAGGTTGTAATGATCGCGGCATGGCTGCATGACATTGCCTCCATTACGGATTATAGTCTGTATGAGCAGCATCACATTTACGGCGCAGAAATGGCAGAGGCTGTTTTAAAAGGATACGGCTATGATAATGCGAATATAAAATCAGTGCAAGAGTGCATTAGAAATCATAGGGGAAGCATTTGCTGTGAGAAAAGAAGCATTGAAGAATTGTGTGTGGCAGATGCGGATGCCATTTCGCATTTTGATAATGTTCCTGCTCTGTTGTATTTGGCGTTTGTCGAGAAAGGATTGGATTTAGGGGAAGGAAAGGAGTTTGTAAAAAACAAACTGATGAGAAGTTATCGGAAATTATCTGAAGACAGTGAAAGATATTATAGAAGTAAATTTAATAAAGTTATGGAATTTTTGAATTAAAGGGAAAGATAGCATTTCAATGATACGGGTATTTTTATTGAACTTTGCGTGCGCTTGATATAGCATATTGATAAAAATAGATTCTTAGTCGTAATTTTAAAATAGGAAGATGTACTGTCTAATTGCGGAAAAATATGTATGAAATATACTTCAAGATTACTCTTTATATTCTTGGGGAATGAGGAAAATTTATTGAAAGAAAGCATAAAAGAAGATATAATCCGTTTAGCATTAAAAAAGAGTATTTCTGTCTATAAAAAAAGAATTGCAGAGGTGGGTTTACACACCGGAGAGAGTACTTTTTGGGGAGTTCTGCCAAAAGCAATGGTAATGAAATATGGGGTTGGAAGCAAGAGAAAAGCAGGTTTTGTTATCACGGAGATATGGAAAGCATGGTATTATTCAAACGGAATATTAAAAGAAACGGATAAACTTAGGGAGCCGGTAAAGGAACCTGTATCCGGCATGTTTTTTCCGGAAGCTTGGACAGAATTTATGATTCATGAAGAAGAGCAGTGTTTATATTTGGACTGTTTCTTTGGACCCAGAAATGCAGTGGGGTATTGTTTTGATATAGAAGTGAAGGAGAACACAGCCGGACTTCGTAAGGAACAGGTATTGTGGGTATCATAATGAAGTTAGCTTTCATTAATCCATAAAGCATAACCGGCTTTCAATAGTCTGTCTTTTGTATCTAAAAGGCAATCGTTGTCAATCAACCTTTGATTTACACCCCAAATATCATTTGTTACAGTCGCTATATTTTCTCCGCTGATATGTGACATCACTATGGACAAATTTTCGTCACACATATGATCATATAACAAATACAGCAATGAAAAATATTGTCCCTGATTTATTCCATCGGGGAACGCTGTTTTTATCATATTCACCGTATTATTCAGATAATCGGGGATCTTTCCATGCTGCATCTTATCACTTCTCCATTTATTGCCAAGTAATGTGTTTAATAAATTCCTGTTCATAAGTAAAAAGATCATCTTCAGTGTCAAACAGTATACCGCTCTTGCAAAATACATCATTTTCTTTAAGGTTATAATTCCCGCTTTCAAAATCGACCCAATTGTACCCGTTACTTTCGTAGAGTACTATATTCCCAAGGCCGTTTTCTGAATATACCTTAATCCAATATTGATGTGCAGCTTCACTTAGGCCGGCGTTCTCCACAAAAATCCCCTTTTTCCCATATGCTTTTTCTTCTGGCATACCACGATTCAAATGCTTTAAATTTATCATCCATATTTATGCCCCTCTTTAAGTGTATCAATCAATATTTGGATGTTTACTTCCAAACTTCCTTTCCGCTGTTTACTCAAAGCAATTGTACCCCAAGAGTGCATTTATTTCAAGCTGACTCTCATATGCCCGCTTTAGCAGGCATGAACCGCCAAAGGGAGTTACAATAATATTTGAAACATTGAAGTATTCTCAAAAGGGGCAAGGAGTTGTATAATAAATCCAAAATAATGTGCGGCAGCACACAGAGGAGGTTGGGGAAAATGGAATTGGATGACAGATTAAAATATGCAAAACGCGCATTGGATGGCATTGCATTAGGAGATTGTTTCGGGCAGACTTTTTTCGTGCCTGACGAGACGGCATGTCAAAGGATAAAAAACAGGGAGATATTGAATGAGCCGTGGCATTTCACGGATGATACCGTGATGGCGATAGGAATTTACTGTGTCTTGAAAAAGTACGGGAAAATAGACCAAGACGAATTAGCTAAGGTTTTTGCCGAAAATTATGCGTTAGACTGGCACCGGGGATATGGAGGAACGGCACATTCTATTTTGCGCAGTATCGGGGAAGGGAAACATTGGCGGGAAGCTGCATCAGGGGTGTTTGACGGAATGGGCTCTATGGGTAACGGCGGGGCGATGCGCGTCGCACCTATAGGCGCTTATTTTGCAGACGACTTAGACAAGGTTTTATACTATGCAAGGGCATCCGCGGAGGTCACACATGCACATATTGAAGGAATTGTAGGGGCAATGGCGGCTGCCGTAGCGTCGGCTTTGTTCCTGAATAAAAAACTAGGGCGCTATTTTGGAGAAGGAGAAGATTTTTTGCGTGATATCGCAGATAAGTTACCGGAAAGTGACACGAAATATAAAATATTGTCTGCCGCATCTATTCCAAAGGATAGCAGCATAGATTTTGTAGTCTCGGTGCTTGGGAACGGACTGAAGCTGACGGCACAGGATACGGTTCCGTTTTGCCTTTGGTGTGGGGCGTATTTCTATTCTTCTATGGAGGAAGCATTGTGGACGGCTGTTTCGGCTTTGGGAGACAGGGATACAATATGCGCCATTGTGGGTGGGATGGTATCCCTTTTTGCAGAAGAGTTCCCGCAGCAATGGTTAAGCTACATGGAGCGTCCGGAAGACTCTAAGTTTTTTAACTAAAAAGAAAGTTCCGCAAGGCGGATAGAATTATTTATTTCCGCGGGCAATGGGCTAAGCGGCTGTGTTTGTACAGACCAAGCCATGTGCCATAGCTTGGCGATTGCGCGGGGGGTTACTATGCTATATTATATACAAAAGACTTTTGTATCACAATAAAAACAAAAGGAAGTGATAAACTTCCAAATATTGATTGGTATGTGCGCAAGAGGGTGTAAACACCACTCTTTAAGCGCACTAGGGGTATATACATGAAACAGATTCTGATTGTTGAGGATGATACCACTTTGAATAAGATGCTTTCTCATATTCTGCTGGCTGAGGGGTATGGAGTCACTTCTGCCGACACCGTGACAAAAGCACGGCATTCCTTACAGGAAGCAGATTATGATCTGGTAATTTTGGATGTCAATCTGCCGGACGGTTCCGGCTATGAAGTCTGCAAAAACATGAAAGAAAAAAAGCATACGCCGGTAATTTTCCTGACGGCAAATGATTTAGAACAGGATATGATAAAAGGCTATGAGCTGGGAGCGGCAGATTATATTACAAAGCCGTTTCCCAACAGTGTATTGCGCCATAAGGTAAAGGCAATCTTTTCCTTGCTGGAAAGCACTGAACAAGGGCCGGCCCACAAAGTATATGATGACGGACGGCTTAAAATAGACTTTTCTTCCATGGCGGCATCTTTGGAAGGAAACGAAATTACTTTTGCGCCGCTGGAATATCGGATGTTGGAGGTCTTTACAAAGAATAAGGGTATCTTGCTGACCCGGCAGAAACTGCTGGAAAAACTGTGGGACAGTCACGAAAACTATGTGGACGAGCATACTTTGACGGCCGCCATCAGCCGGATCCGGGGTAAAATAGAAAAAGACGGAAAGAAATATATCCAAACGGTGTATGGCATGGGTTATCTGTTTACAGACGGAGGTGCGAAATGAAAAAAGCGATATCCCTTTCCACGATATTCCGGCTGATTGCCGCCGGTGTTATCATGACTTCCCTGATTCTGTGCGGAGGTATCTTTTTTCTTACAAAAGATTTAACGGCTGTTACAATCTGTCTGATTACCGCGGGAACAATATCCGTATGGCTGTTTATTCTGGTGGGGGTTTTGCAAAATCAGCTGGCTCGTTTTACGGGGGATATTTGCCGGACGATTGACTGTATGATGCAAGGGGAAAGTGTGCCAAGAACGCTTTTGGATGAAGATACCATGTCAGACCGAATCAGTCATCAATTAAACCGGCTGTATCAAATGATGCGGTCAAATAATAGAATTATTGCGGAACAGAGAGCCGACCTGCAAGGTATGATTTCCGACATATCCCATCAAGTCAAAACACCTGTCACAAATTTGAAAATGGCGGCTGCCACGCTTTTGGAACAGCGGCTTCCCCGGTTTCGGCAGAGGGAATATCTGCAATCCATGAATATTCAGCTTGATAAGCTGGATTTTCTTATGAGTGCCATGGTGAAGTCTTCCCGTTTGGAGACAGGGGTTATTACATTGAAAAAACAACAGACTTCCGTTTACGAGACATTGGCAGTCGCTTTGGGAGGCGTTTTTCTGAAAGCGGAGGAAAGGCATATGCAAGTAACAGTGGACTGTCCGGCTGACCTGCTGGTTCCCCATGACCCGAAATGGACGGCGGAAGCTTTGTATAATCTTTTAGAGAACGCCGTAAAATATACTCCTGCAGGGGGCACAATCACTGTGAAGGCCGTCCGGTGGGAAGCCTGTATTAAAATTGATATTTCCGACACGGGGCGGGGCATTCCGGAAAGCAGTCATGCCGCAATTTTTAAGCGGTTCTACCGGGAGCCGGAGGTACATGATATAGAAGGAATCGGCATTGGCCTGTATCTCACAAGGGAGATTATTACAAAGCAGAACGGGCGCATCAAAGTAACTTCTGCAATAGGAGCCGGTACGACATTTACCGTCTTTCTGCCAAATGATTAAAAGCCGATACGACGGCCTCGCTGTGCCTTTCAAATTGAGGTTTGTATCCTGCAAATCATGCATCCCACAAGTCTAATTTCTGAGAGGATGGAGTACTGGAATAACCGTTACGGATTTAGGGGCGAGAATGGAAATGAGTGAAGCATTGTTCATTGATTGAACAGTGCTTTTTAACTTATAGGAAATTCCGCCGCAGAACAGTGCCGCTTGTGGCATTTTTCTGCGGCGGCCGGATGGAAATTTAGAAAGTATTTTGAATATGGCGACATTCTCGTGACCTTTTTATTTTATCATGAGAGTGTAAAACGAAACCCGGCAGGTGTCCGGTGCAATGCGGGAAACGGGGTTGTGATAGAAGGGTGGTATTCATTATGTCAGTATTACAAACGGTTGATTTGAAAAAATATTACAGGCAGGGAGAAACGGTGACAAAGGCGCTGGACGGCGTGAGTCTTGAGATTAATGCAGGAGAATTTGTTTCCATTGTGGGCACATCCGGCTCCGGCAAGTCAACACTGCTTCATATGATGGGCGGTCTTGACAGTCCTACATCAGGCAGAGTTCTTATCAACGGGGAAGAGATTTCCGGAAAAAACGCGGAACAACTCACCGTGTTCCGCCGCCGTCATATCGGTTTTGTATTTCAAAATTATAACCTTGTACCTGTTTTGAATGTCTATGAAAATATCGTGCTTCCGGTTCAATTGGACGGGAGAAATGTAGATGAAAAGTTGATGACAGAGATAGTCAACGTGTTGGGGCTGAAGGACAAACTGGAAGTCTTGCCCAATAACCTTTCGGGCGGCCAGCAACAGCGTGTTTCCATAGCACGTGCCTTGCTGGCCAAGCCGGAAATCATTTTAGCAGACGAACCCACGGGGAATTTAGACAGTAAGACAACACAGGATGTCCTTTCCTTGCTGAAGGTTACAAGCATGAAATTTCATCAAACGGTGGTAATGATTACTCACAACGAAGCAATCGCCCAGCTTGCCGACCGTATTATCCGTATAGAGGACGGGAAAATAACAAATTAAGGAGATGAAAACCATGAAAAAACTGATGCTGCTTTTTACGGTTATTTTTGTTTTCTCGCTGGCCGGCTGCAGTACTGCAAATGGCAATGTGGTGCACCGTGAAGGAAATCTAATCGTCACAAATTATTCGGATTATGAAGTTACGGATATAACAATCACTCAGTCAGGAAGAGTAATTGCCGTCTCTCCTGAAGCAATCGGGAATACTCAAATCTGTTATTTTAAGATGGAGCCTGAGAGCAGCTGCGTGTATACGGTCTCTTTTGCGGATAACAATGGCGGAGAGCATTTTCGGGAATTTACCGATGAATTTACCGAGAGTAATCAAATTTTGCTTGCGATACGGTATATTGACAATGTTTGGACCATTGACTATGACAGATAAGGGGGTAAAGCTATGTTCTATAACGACACAAGAAAGCAGATGAAAATGCTTGCAGATAAAATTATGTCGGGAAACCGTCGCCGCAATATATTTGTTATTATCGCTATTGCAATGACAACTTTTCTCATCTCCACAATCCTCTGCATCGGCAGCGGATATTTGAAAAGTGCGGATAAACAACGAGAAATGCTGAATGGCACGGCGGCGGACATTATTTTGACCAATCCCACGAAACAGCAGATACAGGCATTGCAGCAGAATGGGGAGATTGCATATATGGGAGTCAGCCGTCAAATCGGCTTTATCGATACAACGGCTTGGCCCCGTATCAACAGTATCCTTCTCCGCTGGTGTGACGCGGTGGAATGGGAACGGCATATTCTTCCGGCAATCGGTAATGTAAGCGGACATTATCCTGCATCCCGAAGTGAAATCATGCTGCCTGTATGGGTTTTGGAACGAATGGGTATAGAGCATCCGGCCATAGGCCAGACAATCACGTTTTCGTTTCGTTATGGATACACGGATATTCATTGGCAGCCGCTTTCGGAAGCGGAAGATTTTACTTTTACATTGTGCGGCTGGTATGACGATTACAGCGGCAATAAAATGTATGATAATGCTATTGCCTATATTGCAACGGATTTTTGGAGCAATTCCGTTGCAAACGAAACAAATACCAAAAGCGCTCTGGCACTCACTGTTTCAGATGACGGCGGAAATAGAATTCTCTCGGAGACGGAACCTCTCAATGAACTGCAGGAATTCACGGATTTAACAAAAGCCGGAAACAGTCCAAGCAGCTTTAGCTCAATGACAGCGGTTATGGGTATGATTGTTACGATTATGGTCTGCGGCTATCTGTTGATATATAATGTTCTTTATATTTCGGTGACGAAGGATATTCGTATGTATGGACAGCTTAAAACATTGGGGGCTACGAAGCGGCAGATGCAGAGAATTGTCTACCGCCAAGTCCGTGTATTGAGCTTTTGGGGAATCCTTTTAGGCTTGACACTCAGTGTGGCAACCGTGTTTCTAGTCGTACCTTTTGGAATACGGGCTTTAGCCGGAGATATGATTATGGACGGTGCCATATCGTCTTCCTATTCTCCGTGGATTTTCATGGGAGCGGGATTGTTTTCGTTTATTACGGCATGGATGGGCAGCAGGAAGCCGTCCCAAATTGCAAGTATGGTATCTCCCATTGAAGCTTTGCGTTTTTCCGAGGCAAAGGCTTCCAAGAAAAACAGCAGGAAAACATTTCACGGCAGTCAAGTTTTCAAAATGGCAGCGGGTAATGTTTTCCGGAATACAAAAGGGACTATACTGGTGCTTGCGTCCTTATTTTTAGGAATCAGCCTGTTTATTATTGTAAATGGAATACTGACAGGATTGGACGCCTCCCATCTGGCAGATGAGTATATGGAGGACGATATTGTGATTGAGGTGAGGGGGCAGACGAATATTGACGATACGATTCTTGCCCTGTTACGAAAGATTCCTGACGTGGAGGAAATATCTTATACAACCAAGCTTACGGAACAGTGGTTTATGGATACCGGAAATATTCTCGAAAAGTATATCGCCGATTTTTGCAGTACCGGCACGGTTCCACAGGAAGCTGTCCGCCAATACGTTGACGGAAATAAATACCAGACTTATGTATTTGGCATCGGAGAGCAGGACTTTAACGAGGCGGTTTCCCTGATAAAAAGCCCTCTGGAATATGAGGATTTCTGCAATGGTGAAATTGCTTTTTTGGCATCGGCAACCAGTGTGCCTTATGAGGGAGCCGCAGTCAGCGGGGAGATTCAATTAACGATAATGGGAGAAATCTATTCCATGAAGATTGCACCCCATTATTTGCCTGCCACATTCCGGGAGGATGGTAAAACGCTCATTGCCCCTAATATTTATGTCAGCCATGAGTGGCTGGAGAGAATCGGCGCTGCCGGACAGATCAACCGGATAACTTTACAAACGGGTCATTCGGAACAAGCCCTTAACGCCGTTACGGAGATATTTAGAAATATTGGCGGGATTGTAATTACGTCAAAGATAGAGAAAATCAATGAGCTGAAATCCAGTTTCAGAGGGATAAATTTTCTGGGAAATGCAATCAGCGTGATTTTGCTTGGTATCGGTTTAATGAATTTTGTCAATATGATGTATGCCAGCGTTCACGGCAGGAGTAAGGAGCTGGCTGTGCTGGAGAGCATCGGCATGACAAAGAAGCAAATCTGCAAGATGCTGCAAATTGAAGGAAGCATTTATGCCGGAATGACGGGAGCTTTAATTTTCACATTGGGAAGTGCGGTATTATACGGAGCTTTCCAAATGGTAAAAGTTCAGGCGTCTTATGCGGTATTCGCTTATCCGCTGCTGCAGATTGTTGTATCTGTGGCTGTGGTGGCCATAATATGTAATCTGGTTCCCGTTCTTGTTTACAAGGCCGAAACCAGCCGCAGCATTATCCGGCGGCTGAAAACAAATGAATAACGGAAAATAATTCCGGCGGCAGTTGAAATTGGGTCTTGATTATGCTATAAGAAATATAGTTATGAATCAAGGCTCAAAATTTTGGGATATCCGGAGCGTGTTTGAAAATGCTTTCTCTGAAACCTGCTGCGTCTTCGTTTCCGAATTCGCACACTCAAAAAATATTCTTGATTTTCCGTAGAATTCTGTTTGCCGTGGCAGCAGCTTATTTCTGCTGGTGTGTTTCGATGCGCCTTGCCGAGCGGGGCACTTCTTTTGCTGAAAATGAGTGCATGGTATACTATATTGTGAACGCGGACGGCATGAAAGGTTTGGGGCATAGTATCGTATTGCTTGTGGGTGCAGACGGGTGCGGTACCGTATTGAGTTTTAACGGGATGCAGAGAAGCCTGACAGAAAGCCTTATGGGAAAAAGCGGTATTGGGAAGATGAGCGTGGGGAATTTGTCGGAAGAGGAAACCGGCTTGTTTTTGCAGACAGGAGATTTGAATCTGGAGGAAGACCAGTTACAGGATAATTATGATGCTGCTTTGTATAGACCCATTACGGAGGAAGAATACAATATCATATTAGAACAGACAGCTTCGTATATGGCGGCGGAGGAACGGTTTGCAGCTTTATTTGAAGTATGGGCCGGAGAGGAAAACGCCGCAGAAAAGGAAGCATATGAACAGGAATTGGAACAGTTGGGGCAGGATGGCAGTCTGCCCTTATATCACATATATAGAAATAACTGTGATCATGCGGCAAGATTGCTGATTTCTGCCGTTGACCCGTCAATGCAGGATTATGTACAGCATACGCGGCGCATGACGCCAAACGGAAATATGAAAGCCTTTGCTAAAAAGGCGGAGAGCTGGGGGATAATAATGTTGGGAGAACAGTCTCTTTGGGAACGGATTTTGATGTTTTTAATTGTTTTCTGATACGGACAGCCTTTTTAACCATGAAATAAAATGCATCATTTCACAATCTTGATTTGAGTGCACCACCTTAATAATGCTCATGTACGGTAAAGAAGCAAGCAACCGAAAACAAGAGATAGACTGCCAGCATATACTATTCCGTAGCCTATACAAAGAAATTTAGTGCATTATCTCTAAAAATATTTTTCAATATCAACAACCCTTTTCTTAAATCATCTTCCGTATCGGGCGAAGTGACAGACACCCGTATGTAAGATGATTTTTGTATGCTTGTCATTGCAAACCGATGAGAGCCTAAAATATGCACTCCCCTTTGTAGCGCAAGTAATTCCATTTCCTCACATTTCAAATGTTCTGGAAGTGGAAGCCAGTAGAAGAAGCGCGCTATATCGTTTTGCGTGGTCACATCAAAAACAGACTTAAAAATTTGGTTTCAAGGAAGTGCGGGAGCTGCCGGTGGATTTCAACGAGAAGCTGTTCCACAGGATTGTAGATTGCGCAACGGTCTATCCAGACGGCAGGGTGGTATTCATTTTCCGCAACGGCGTGGAAGTTGGGACGGAGATTTAAAGCCGGAAGCGGTCGGGGCATTGGGTTTTGCCAGATGCCTCGGCCGCTTTTTCTGTGTGTGGAAATAGAATGATACTGCGTATGGAAATTTGTGAAGAGTTGAAGTATAATTTTGATGATAGGTTAACCAGAAAATCGGGATTTTTAACGGAGATTAAACAATGATTGAATTTAGTAAGGAGCATAGCAAAGCATGGTTGGAGCTTATGTCAGCTTATCAAGACTATAGGGTCAAAATCTTCAACTGGGCAAAAGAAAATACGGATGTAAAATATCATGATTTATATATAGAGCTGAGTCTACCTCTGCTTAAGAGAGATTTACATAAGCGTTTATTGATCATGGACTTTCTGAGAGGTACCGATATGTGGGACGAAAATACAATATTATCTGTTTTTGAAGAACTTACCAAACTTGCTTTACAAGAACAAGAAGAAGTAGCTGCGTATGCAAGAATAACATTAAAAAAGATTAAACATTGCACGGAACGAATAAAGATTGCGGAGCAAGTACTTAGGCTGGCAGCGGCAGAAGAAGAACAAGAGAAGCCAGACTGCGATATTTTCCATAATGGCTGTATGCTTTTATTTGATTTAGGCTGTAAAGAACATCTTATGCAGTTCATAGATAAATATAAGGGCTTCATTTATTCTGCCTCAGGTTTAGATGAAACGGATGTTTCGTGCCATCGGGTAAAAAACAGAAAATTTTTATGGTATAATTCGGTGGATGCTTTTACTTTAGCGGGAACGGTTTTCTGCCGAAGTAATAGAAAACAGCGAAAATCTGTCAATGGCTTGTGAGGCATATCGGCAAACGGATAATCTGAAATCCTATATGCAGCGCCAGTGGAGCCTTGTAGGTGGAATGGCTGGCACGTTCAGGGAGATGGAATGAAAAGTCCTGCAAAATCAAATGATTTCACATACATTCCACATTGATATGGTAAACTCAAAATATCGGGAGGTGCTTATATGGCGGCATTGCTTATTGTGGAAGATGACAGAAAAACAAACGAGGCAATATGTGAATATTTGAGATCGGCAGGACATGAAATCATTCTCGCTTATGACGGTGACGAGGCATTGCAGATATTTGGAAAGGGTGGTATTGACCTTGTTGTACTTGATATCATGCTCCCCAAAGCATCGGGGCTTTCCGTCCTGCATGAGATACGGCAGAAAAGTTCAGTGCCCATCCTTATGCTCACGGCGCTTGAAGATGAATATACGCAGGTGACAAGTTTTGATGAACAGGCGGATGATTACATCACAAAGCCTTTTTCCATGATTTTGTTGGGGCGGCGCATCACGGCTCTTTTACGGCGGTGCGGAAAAGGCGCGGTATCCGACATCATGACTTTTGGGGATGTCACGGTTAATTTCTCCGGCTATACAGCAAAGGATAAAAACGGCAGGATTGACATTACCCCGAAGGAGATAGACCTGCTAAAACTGCTTGTGGAGCATAAAGGGCTGGTGCTTACCCGTTCACAGATACTGGATGACCTGTGGGGGAACAGCTATCCGATCATTGACCGGACGGTTGATACCTACATTAAAAACCTGCGGAAGAAGCTCCGGCTTGACTGTATTGTCACCGTCAAAGGCATAGGATACAAATACGAGGTAGGGCAATGAAAAAGATGAAGTTATTCCCTAAAACCTTCTTTTATACATTAGGGCTGATGCTCTTTATGGTCGGGATAGCCCACTTGCTGCTCTATTTATTTACGAAACCGGAATGGCTTGTAATCTCAGTCAGCCCTCACGATGAATTGTCCCTCTACACAAGTTTGAATGTGACAGACTATGTTACGCAGACTGTCCTGAGAGCCCTGCCACTATCCCTGATCTGCTGTGTGATTATTTCCATAGCCTGTTCCTTTGTATTTTCACGGAAAATCACG
>Ga0137308_101858_pt1 | contig 17436 bp, 13 predicted proteins | sample Inofrocosms_June_FD_97181 | JGI IMG/M metagenome (GOLD analysis project Ga0137308, IMG submission 97181) | Mouse cecal microbial communities from Vienna, Austria - N-Acetylneuraminic and N-Acetylglucosamine D2O microcosms_June | ecosystem: Host-associated > Mammals > Digestive system > Large... | reverse complement strand
GCAGACAGTCAGCTCAATCGAGAACGGAAAATATAATCCGTCTCTGGAACTTGCATTTGAGATATCGGACTTTTTCGGTAAAAAAATTGAAGAAATTTTTATTCATGAAGGGAGAAGTGGAAATGAGAAAAAGTAATTTGAAAGCAGGCATTGTATATTCGGTCGGCGGTTTAATTTTTCTTATGATAACATTACTGATTGACAGTCGTTTGAGCAGCCTTCTGTTCGGCATGGCCTTTATGGCGGCGTGTTCCGGTATTTCCATGGTATGCAGGTATCTATACTGGAATGCGGAAGGGAACAGAGAGCGGTATGCGGAGAAGCTGGCGCAAGAAGAAATTGAGATACATGATGAATTGAAGGTAAAGCTCAGGGATAAGTCGGGGCGATATGCTTATATGTTGGGGCTTGGCGTGATCAGCGTTTCCATTGTCGTCTTCGGGATTTTGGGACAGTTGGAGATTATCGGAGATTCCCGTATGATTGTCCTGTTTTTAGGCGGATATATGGTGTTTCAGGTTTTTGCATGGAATGTCATTTACAAGCATTTGTTGAGAAAATATTAGGGCGTGTTTGAAAATTTTTCTGACAGATGTGCGCCACAATCAGGCTCAAATATATCGCGAAGTGAGGCGCGCAGATGGCGGGAATGAATGTTAGGGAGGAATCTATGTTTAAACGAAAGCCGGTAAAAGAATCTTATGACAAGGAAAACCAGCGGCCGGTCATACGCTCCAGCATATGTACCGGTGAGCAGGTGGCGGGATTTAAGGATGTCCGCACGGGGAGATTCACGGAAGTTATGGTGATAAGAGACGGTAAGGACATGGAAGAGTTTACCGCAAAGTATGATATTCCCGCTGAGGACATCAAAAAAGAATGGTAAGAAGTGATTGTAAGTCACGCGCGATTCTTCCAGACTTGCACCGATTCATTGTTTGTGCCGCCGATGGCGGCATGTCTGAAAGTGTGGAAAGAAGTTCCGGCCGCTCATGCCAGAGGGCATTGCGCGGAAAACTTCTATGTTTCACACCGAAAATCCCAAAACAGGCATTTTTCATTATGATTTGAGATTCCGCAGAGCGGAATTATGGAGGTTAGTGTGAGAAAGATAATATTTATTATGAGCATTATATCCACAGCGTTTTTGGCACTGGCCGGATGTGTACAGGTAGAACGGCAGGGAAAAGAGATTGGGGGAGAAAACCAACCTTGGCTGAGAAGTCTGGAAGTCTATTCCGCAGCCGTGAACCCAGAGAACATATATCATGCGGCATATCCCTATAGCTACTATGCTTTTTTCGCCGACGGAGAAAGCGGAGGAAGGACGGAACGGCTGGATCTGACGGATTCCATAAAGATAGAAGACCTTATGCAGGATAAAGAGGTTTTTCGGTATTTGACTGATTATGTGGAAGGATTACCGGAAGCTCAGGAAGGAAAGAACCTTTCCTATTACATCATATTGAGATATTTGAATGAAGAAGGGAAGGAAGAAAATATTTACCGTAGAGGATATGATGTTTTCCCCGAAGGGTGGGGGGAGTTCATAGAACAATATAACGGAATCTGTGGTGGGGAACTTCTTTGCGGCGGGGATACGCTGCAGACAGTGACACCACGGTTCCTGACGGAAGCCTTTGGGGTGGCAGAGACAGACGTGCGGGAAGGAACTCTTCAGGATGTGATAGACGTGGAGAAGCTGGATATGATTAATGTGACGGATTCTTTTCGGATGGAGGATGCGTTGTCCGGATACTATGCCGCCATAAAGGAGCCTCTGATCGCACCCCATCGCCCTGCAGAGCTGATATCCGTTGAAAGTACACAAGAAGAATATAACGCTTTTTTGGACTCTTTTTTTGACAGGCTGGAAGGGAGCCAAGTGGAGGAGCAGGACAGTGATCAGGAATTTCTCAGATATTTTTGCCTGATAGATTCGGGAAAATGCTTTTATACGGCCAGAACCAGTGACTTAGACAAGCTGCCTGCAGTGGGGAGGGGCGAGGGAGACTGTTATGTCCTTGAGCTGGATGCCCACATGGAGGGAATGACTATGAATACTGACTTTATTTACAGCGGGGACGGCAGATTCCTTCTGGTTCCCATGGACTGCGGTACGGATGTCATAACGGCGTTTTGTGAAATCGAGTAGGAAAATCACCTTAAAAAAGAGCTGCGGAACACACTTGAATCAATAGCTGAATATGCATTTTATTCAACCCTCCAGACATGCCGCCAACGGCGGCACAAACAATCAACAAATAGGTGCAAGTCTGGAAGAAGCTCTGCTCCGCAGAGCGTGAAATCACTTAGCGAGTTTTTTCGAGCTTAGTGATTTCCTTCACACTTCCAAATATGCCGACGCAGTCGGCACAAACAATCAACGAATTGGTGCAAGTCCGTAAGAATCGCGCAAGCGATTCTTACGTGTGAAGAAGCTCTGCTTCGCAGAGCGTGAAATCACTTAGCGAGGTCTTTTCGAGCTTAGTGATTTCCTTCACACTTACACCCTCTTGCGCACTCCGATCAATATTTGGAAGGTTACATCCAAACTTTAACTTCAAAAGTCTTAATCCACTTCATTTGCGGAGGCTTCCTCATGGTATTCCTTTTCGGTATTGACATTCCAGATCTTATCCTTATTTTTGGAGCCGCTTAAAATAGCTTTTACCGTTTCAAAGGAAGTGCACATGGAATGGTCGATATTGTTGTACCGGTGTTGTCCGTTACGTCCCACGCAGTACAGGTTGTCGATTGTTTTCAGGTAATCCACCAATGTGTCAATTTCGTCATAAGTGTCAAAGTAAGCGGGATATGCCTTCTTGACTTTTTCCATATGAGTGTCAATCACCGCGTCGGCAGAATCGATCAGACCCAGCCGAATCATTTCCTGAATGCCTATTTTGGAGAACTCATCTTCCGTCATATTCCAGAACGTATCGCCTTCATTTACAAAGTATTCCAGACCGATCCATACCGTATTTTTTAAATCTTTGATCATATACGGCGACCAGTTATTGTAGATCTGGAAACGCCCCAGCTTCACATTGCGGTCCTGCACATACACCCAGCAGTCGGGAACAATATTGTTTACCGTTTTGATATCCGTTTGGTTCACCAGATTGATTTTGGGAACCAGTACACCTAAGGTCATATAATCGCGGTAAGGGAGACCGGAGGCAATGCGCGATTCGTTGGCGGGAACGTCATTCATGCCTGCCACCAAGTCTTTGATAGGCATGGAAGAAATAATATAGTCTCCTGCAATCTCATGTTCGGCTCCGTCCTTTTCATAAGTCAGCGAGGTTATGACATTATCCGAGTTCTTGTGTATTTTAGTGACTTTGGCATTTTTATAGATAGTGCCGCCCAGCTTTGTGATTTCTTCCGCGGTAACTTCCCAGAGCTGGCCGGGGCCTAACTTAGGATATTTAAATTCTTCTATTAAAGATGTTTCCACCTTGCGGTTTTTTACTTTAAATATTTTACCGAAAATATCCTTAAGAATGGTTACAATGGACATTCCCTTTACACGCTGCGCTCCCCAGGATGCGTCGATTTCGCTGGGGTGGCGCCCCCACAGATTTTCGGTATAATATTCGAAAAACATGGAATAGAGTTTGCGGCCAAAGCGATTGATGTAGAAATTTTCAAGGTTGTCCTCCGGCTTCTTAAATAAAATGGCTCTCAGGTAACTGATGCCTACTTTTATGGTGGTGAAAAATCCCATATTTTTCAGGGTATCCCATTTTAAAGAAATAGGATAGTCAAAAAATTTCTCATTAAAATAAATCCGGGAAACACGATGTCTTGTGAGCATCACCCGGTCTTCCTTTTCCGGATCGGGACCGCCCTTTGTCAGCGGCATGGGGCGTTTTAAAATGATGTCGTCATAGGCCAGATGTCCTTGCATGGGAAGCATTTTGTCCCACCATGCATTGACCTCCGGTATTTTTGAGAAAAAACGATGGCCGCCCATGTCCATACGATTTCCTTTATAATTTACGGTTTTGGAGATACCGCCGAAGCAGTCGCTTTCTTCGAAAACGATTACCTTCATATCTTTGGACCGGATCAATAATTCATAGGCGGCTGTAAGTCCTGCGGGGCCGGCACCGATAACGAGAGCTGTTTTTGACATATCTTTTGTCCTTTCTGTATCCCTTGCTCAGTCAAATACCTCACAACATTCGCCATGGCTGTTATGAATCAAAATTTTCAAAGCAAGTTTTCTAGGGAAACGCTGATTAAATCATCGTTTCCTTAGAGCCTCCGGCGGATGCGCACGGATTTGCAGCAGTTTATGCTGCTCCGCAGCGCAAATCCGGCGCGGGAAACGCTTTAATCAGCGTTTCCCTAGATTTTGACGAAGGAAAACTTGACTCATTATCCTCAGGAATGAATGATATTCAACATGCGGTGTTAATGGGGGCTGGATTTGATCCATTATATACTAACGCATTTACTATTAAGGATTATATCATAATTATGAAAAAAAATTAATATTTTTTGCAGGTTTTCAAGTTTTTCAAGATTTTGTTGTAAAACATGGAAATTTATTATACAATGTTTAAAAATTGAGAGAAAAATGTAAACAATTTAAGGACACGAAAATAAGCTTAGAGCGTGTTTGAAAAATGCTTTCCACAGGGTGTACGCGGCACTTTGGGGGAGTACAAAATGCATTGCATCGGATGAAAGAAGATGTGAGAGGGCTGGTGAGCCTTGCAATTTAGAGGAGCAGAAAAAGAAAGTGAGGATACCTATGGAAGTAGCAAATACGAAGATTATCGGAACAGAGTTTTTCCCCGACGGAACCCCTATTGACAGCTGGTTTTATGACACCAAGATTCCGGCTTTGGAAGATCTCGGAAAACAGTATGTCTTGACCAAGTACAATATATTGGACGACGGAAGAGTCCATACAAAAGAAATTCAGGATCTGATTGATCTGGCGGCAGAGCAGGGAGGCGGTGTGATTGTAGTACCTGCGGGGACTTACCTGACAGGTTCTCTGTTTTTTAAGCAAGGCGTGAATCTCTATGTGGCGGAGGGAGGCACATTAAAGGGAAGCGATGATGCCTCGGACTATAAGGTATGCGAAACTCGTATCGAGGGAGAGACATGCCTTTATTTTGCGGCGCTGATCAATGCCGACCATGTGGACGGCTTTACCATGTGCGGCCCCGGTGTTATTGACGGCAACGGTCTGCGTGCTTGGAAGGCCTTCTGGCTGAGAAGGAAATGGAATCCCCAGTGTACTAACAAGGACGAGCAGAGGCCCCGTCTTGTCTACATATCCAATTCGCAAAATGTGCTGGTTGCGGATTTGCATTTACAGAATGCCCATTTCTGGACGAACCATATCTATAAGAGCCATCATGTGAAATATATCAATTGCCGCATTTTTTCACCTGCGGAGCCGGTGAAGGCGCCCAGTACGGATGCCATTGACATTGACGTATGCACCGATTTTCTGGTGAAAAACTGCTATATGGAGGTCAATGACGATTCCGTGGTTTTAAAGGGTGGTAAAGGGCCTTGGGCGGATTCCGCGCCGGAAAACGGCGGCAATGAAAGGATCATAGTGGAGGACTGTACTTACGGGTTCTGCCACGGCTGTCTGACCTGCGGCTCCGAGTCCATACATAACCGCAATATTATAATCCGCAGACTGAAGGTGAATAACGCGGCTAATTTCCTGTGGCTGAAAATGCGCCCCGATACGCCTCAGTGCTATGAATATATCACGGTGGAGGATGTGGAGATAAAGGTAACGAACTTTGTCACCATTAAGCCGTGGACGCAGTTTTTCGATTTGAAGGGCAGAACCGATCTGCCCATATCCCACAGCGGGCATATCACCATACGGAATTGTATTTGTGAATGTAATACCTATTTTAACGTGACCCCTCAGGAGGATCAGTATCATTTGGCGGATTTTACTTTTGAAAATCTCCGGATAACGGCTCGGAATAACGGTTTTGCGGAAGACATTGTGGAAAATATGACTGTGAAAAATGTTCAAGTGGACATAAAGTAAAGAGCGCCGGAAGGCGCAGCGGGCGGAGTCTGCGGAAGCGTAATTCCGGATTTGCGGCAGTTTACCGATTGGTTGTGCCGCTATGGCATCATGACAGGAAGCATGAAGGAAATGAAGAATTGCGGCATACATTCAGATTGATATGGTTTGTGCCGCCATGGCATCATGACAGGAAGCATGAAGGAAATGAAGAATTGCGGCATACATTCAGATTGATATGGTTTGTGCGCCATGGCATCATGACAGGAAGAGTGAAAGGATATGAGGGGGAGTTATGAAAAAGGTAAGGGAAGTACTAAAGGAAATTTTTATTGACGGGCTGAGCGGTATGGCTACGGGATTATTTGCCACATTGATTATCGGAACGATCATTCAGCAGGTCGGCAAGCTGATTCCGGGAGCGGCGGGAGACTATCTCTTCCTGATCGGGAAGGCGGCAGGCGCAGTGACAGGAGCGGGAATCGGCATCGGAACGGCACAGAGGCTGAAATCCAGCCCCTTGACCACTGTCTCGGCGGCTGTGGCCGGTATGGTAGGAGCCTACGCCGGTAAAATTATTGCAGGCACCATTTTGGTAGAAGGAAATGTGGTCTTGGCGGGGGTGGGTGAGCCTCTGGGTGCTTTTCTGGCGGCGGTTACTTCTGTGTACATAGGACGTCTGGTCTCCGGCAGAACAAAGGTGGATATTTTGGTCACACCGTTTGCGTGTATTGTCTCCGGCTCCGCAGTGGGGCTGCTTTTAGGCCCCGGTATCTCCGATTTTATGACATGGCTCGGCTCCGTCATCAACTGGGGCACGGAACAGGCGCCGTTTCTCATGGGAGCCACAGTGTCCGTACTGATGGGAATCATATTGACGCTTCCCATCAGCTCCGCCGCATTAGGCATTATTTTAGGACTGGAGGGCATTGCGGCAGGTGCGGCTACCGTGGGCTGCTGCGCCAATATGGTTGGATTTGCGGCGGCATCTTATCGGGAAAATAAAGCAAACGGGCTGCTGGCACAGGGTTTGGGAACCAGTATGCTGCAAATCGGGAATATAGTGAAAAAGCCTATTATCTGGCTGCCGGCAATTATCACTTCGGCTATTCTGGGCCCCATATCCACATGCCTGCTGCATATGACCAACAATGCCACAGGCTCCGGCATGGGCACGGCGGGTCTGGTGGGACAGATTAATGCCTATCAAACCATGGTCAGCGAGAGGATGGCGCCTCCGCTGGTTCTGGCGGAAATTTTACTGCTGCAGATCATACTTCCTGCAGTGATGGCGTTTGGCATTTCGGAATTTATGAGGAAGAAGGGCTGGATTAAGTTCGGAGATATGAAATTGGATGTATAAATTAACGCATCGCGGAAGAAGTGTGAAAGGAATGAAGTTTCTCTAAGGTTGTAAAAAACACAACCTAAGAGAAACTAAATCATTCCTCGAAGAATCGCTTGCGCGATTCTTCCGGATTTGCACCGATTCAGTAATTGTTTGTGCCGCTTCGGAATGGAGGAAAAAGTGAAAAAGACTCAATTTAGCGAGAGAAACATTTCTATGGTAATGGACATGTATGAGCTTACCATGTCCAACGGTTATTTCAATCAAAAGAATCAGGAAACCATGGTGGCATTTGATGTGTTTTACAGGAAGAATCCGGATAATGCGGGATTTGCCATATTTGCGGGACTGGAACAGGTGGTGGAATATATCAGGAACCTGCATTTCAGTGAAGAAGATGTGGAATATCTGCGTTCCCGGAATCTGTTTACGGAAGAATTTCTGGATTACCTGCTTCATTTTAAATTCAAAGGGGACATTTATGCCATGCCCGAAGGCACTATCATGTATCCCAACGAGCCTATTATGACGGTGGTTGCTCCTCTGATTGACGCACAATTAATCGAGACGGCGGTACTGCTTCAAATTAACCATCAGTCCTTGATTGCCACGAAGACCAACCGGATTGTACGGGCGGCAAACGGTAAGCCGGTGTCCGATTTTGGGGCAAGGCGGGCGCATAATGTGGATGCGGCGGTATATGGAGCCAGAGCCGCCTACATCGGCGGCGCAGTGGGTACGGCCACGGTGCTGGCGGGAAAAATGTTCGGGATTCCTATCTCCGGTACCATGGCGCACAGCTGGGTAATGTCCTTTGAAAATGAATTTGAAGCTTTTAAGGCTTATGCGGAAAGCTATCCCGATTCTACCGTGCTTTTGGTAGATACCTATGATGTGCTGCGCAGCGGTGTGCCCAATGCCATCCGTGTGGCCAGAGAAATTCTGGAGCCTATGGGAAAGAGACTGAAAGGGATCCGTCTGGACTCGGGAGACCTTGCTTATCTGTCTAAAGAGGCGAGAAAGTTACTGGATGACGGGGGGCTGAAGGATTGTATGATTGTGGCATCCAACAGTCTGGATGAGTATACCATATCCTCCTTAAACAGGCAGGAGGCTTTAATTGACAGCTATGGCGTAGGGGAAAAGCTGATAACCTCCTCCACGACACCTGTTTTCGGGGCGGTTTACAAGCTGGCGGCAGTGGAGAAGGACGGCAGCTTCGTGCCCAAGATTAAGATATCCGAGACTGCGGAGAAGATTACAAATCCGGGCATTAAGGAAATCTACAGGGTCTATGATCAGGAGGGTAAGGCGGTGGCGGATTATCTCACCGTGAAAGGAGAGCAGATTGACACTGCCGGCCCTGTCCGCTATGTGGATCCCATTCATTATTGGAAAAACAGAAGCTTTGTAAACTGCACTTTTAAGCCGCTGCAGAAACAGATATTCCAGAACGGCGAACTGGTATATGAACTGCCCGGACTGGAAGAAATCAGGGACTATGTGAGAAATCAGCTGGATCATGAGATATGGAAGGAAGAACAGCGGTTTGAGAATTCCCATACGCATTATCTTGATATGAGCCCGGCCATGTTCGAATTAAAGATGAGTCTGCTGCATGAACAATAAATTAAGGAATCTATTTCGCAGAAAAGAATCCGGCCGGTACATGGTATTCCGGAGGATAAGAAATAGTAACGGCTGCATAAGCAGTTTGAAGCAGTCATTTCTCATTCGGATATAAGTCACAGCAAGGGTGTGACATGGAGGTGTAGGATGAAGTATAAAATAGCGGTGGGTGCAGCAGGAGTGGGAACGGCGGCCGTTCTGGCGGTAATGTTATGGTGGAGTCAACCGAATCCGGATACAAAGGAGCCAAATAATCCGGCAGCAGACGGTCAGAGCCTGAGCCGGGAAATAGTTCCGCCGTCTTCCGGATCTATCGTAACCGTGTCGGATGTTGTGGTGCAAATCGACGGAAAAAAATATGACATCACAGAACTATGCGATGCAGTGAACGGGGTTACGGGAGTAGAGGAAATCGGAGACTATGTTATGGTGCAAGGACATATCTGTCCCACCAATACTTTTTATGGTTTTTTCCATAGGGATACACAGGAGTGGGAATATACTTACACCGGAGTGTGTCTCACGTGGGATGAAAATTGGGAGCAGTGGGAGAATCCCATGGAAAGCGTTATCTATGTGGTGCCGGGTGGGGGACAGGATGCCGTTTATGATTGGCAGGAAAATGAGATTGCCGTTGTGGGATTGGGGGAAGGTGAATACGTCCGGGAACTGAAACGGGCGGGGAATGATATTACCGTATCAATCTGCACCGCGGAAGGCGGCAGGCGGGATGTGGAGCTTTAAAGAAGGACCGGAAATTCAGCCTGTGGTAAAAACCGGCGGCACTGCTTGCAGACAATTGCAAATAGTTCCGCCGGTTTTGCTTTCGCTTATGCGCTGTTTTTGTCTTCCGATGCCGCCGTGTTTCAGTATTTTTTTCTGGAGGTTTGTATGGGTTCACTGGTTAAGTCCACGCCCAGTTTCTTGAAAATCTTAACATCCACCTCGGAGAGCATAACGGAGGTATGCACCTGACAACCCTTCAAATTGGGCAGCTGCTCCATGGCGTATTTGGCATTGTCGTCCGTGCAAGCCGCCAGAGAGAGGGCGATGAGCACTTCATCGGTATGAAGCCGGGGATTCCGCCCGCCCAGATATCGTACCTTCAGATCCTGAATGGGGGCAATGGCCTCCGGTTTAATCAGTTTCACGCTATGGTCAATACCGGCCAGATCCTTCAAAGCGTTCAGCAAAAGGGCTGCGGACGCACCCAGAAAATCGGAGGTCTTGGAGGTAATGATCCTTTGACCGGGAAGCTCGATTGCGGCGGTGGGGACGCCCAGTTTTTCCGCACGCTGTCTGCAAGCCACCGTTACCTTTCTGTCATCCGTGGAAATTTTTTCCTGCTTCATCAACAGCTCTATTTTATAAAGTTCATTTTCCGAAGCGCCGTCCTGTACCATCTTGTTTAAGGAGGCATAGTAGCGGCGGATAATTTCCATGCGGGAGGCCTCACAACATGCTTCGTCGTCAATGATACAGTTCCCCGCCATATTGACTCCCATATCGGTGGGGGATTTATAAGGATTTTCGCCGTAAATACCTTCGAAAATGGCGTTCAGCACAGGGAAGATCTCGATATCCCTGTTATAATTCACGGTAGTTACCCCATAAGCCTCCAGATGGAACGGATCAATCATATTAATATCGTTCAAATCAGCGGTGGCGGCCTCATAGGCAAGATTGATGGGGTGCTTCAGCGGAAGGTTCCAAATGGGAAAAGTCTCAAATTTTGCATAGCCGGCTTTGATTCCGCACAAATTATCATGGTAAAGCTGTGAAAGGCAGGTTGCCATTTTACCGCTTCCGGGTCCCGGAGCGGTAACGACTACCAAAGGTCTGGTAGTTTTGATATAATCGTTTTTCCCGAAACCGTCCTTGCTGGCAATCAGGGGAATATTGGAAGGATACCCTTCAATGGTGTAATGCAGATAGACCTTTATATTCTTTTTTTCCAGCTTGGCTTTAAACTGGTCGGCGCTGTTCTGGCCGGAGTAATGTGTGATGACCACGCTGCCCACATAAAGCCCCTTCTCTTGGAACTCGTCCCGAAGGCGCAGTACATCCACATCATAAGTGATGCCCAGATCCCCCCTGACTTTATTCTTCTCAATATCTGCGGCATTGATGACAATAACGATTTCCGCGCAGTCGGAAAGCTGCATTAACATCCGCAGTTTAGAATCCGGTGCAAAACCGGGAAGCACACGTGAGGCGTGATAGTCGTCAAAAAGCTTGCCGCCAAATTCCAGATAAAGCTTGTCTCCGAATTGGCTGATTCGCTCTTTTATGTGCTCCGATTGCATTTTTAAATATTTTTCGTTGTCAAAACCTATTTTCATGAGCCCCTCGTTTCTGAACCTGTGTACCGGCCGATTCCCGTTCCGCTCAACGGATTGCCCGAAGCTTTAGCTTTTCTCAACAATGCGGCGCAATTCGGAGCCGTCCTGCAGATGGAAATCTTGTTCCGGGCCGTTCTGCTGAAAGGGAACGGTATGTACACCGGCATGGAAGTATTTGTGCTGTTTCTGTGTAACTAAGGAAATGAATCCTCCGGTAAAATAAAAATACCCTATCATTCTATCACAGATTATTTCATATTGGAATGGGAAAAAGTTTAGAAATCTTTAAGAGTTGAGATGTTTTTTTCATATTTCTGCTATTGATTTATCAATTCATTCTATCTATAATATAATAGATTTGGTATCGCTGACAGTTCAGGCTCCGAATGAATAGTAGCGGCATATATTATATATGGTTCGCAGCCGGATTGCTGTTGTAAGAATATAGATAAAAGAACAGAAATGGAGTTACTATGGACAATCAAATGAACCAATACGATAACGGCGGGGGATATAACGGTGGAAACCGCGGAAATAATCCCGGCGGCAATAACGGGGGAAACGGGAACCAGCCGCCCCGTAAGCCCAATGTGACCATGATGGTGCTGGCGGCTCTCAGCACCGTATTGATTGCCTTTATGCTTTGGAATATGGTATTTGGCAGTACTGCCGTAGGGCAGGAGGTCAGCTATACCCAGTTTCTGCAGTATATCGGCGAAGGGAAAGTGGAAGCCGTGGAGGTGCAGAGCACGGGGCAGATCCTTTTTACTCTGAAAAAAGAGGAGAATTTATCCGGCGGGAACGTGGACGGATATCTGTTCTATCCGGCAAACACTTCCAAGACTTATTCCACTATTCTGATGGAAGATCTGGATACATTGACTTCCAGACTGGAAGAACAGGGTGATATCGACGGCAGCCGTGTGCTCAGTGACAATTCGGGCCGTTTGCTGGATGTGTTTTTATACATCATTCTGCCCGTGGGGCTGATGTGGATTCTGCTGGGTGTGGTATTCCGTAAAATGGGCGGCAGCGGCGGCCCTATGGGTGTGGGCAAGAGCAACGCGAAGGTATACGTGCAAAAAGAAACCGGCGTTACTTTTAAAGATGTGGCCGGTGAAGACGAAGCAAAGGAATCCTTGGTGGAAGTGGTGGACTTCCTGCACAATCCCGGAAAATATTCCAAAATCGGTGCAAGACTGCCCAAGGGTGCGCTGCTGGTGGGTCCTCCCGGTACAGGTAAGACTTTGCTGGCCAAGGCGGTGGCAGGAGAAGCGCATGTCCCCTTTTTCTCTCTGACAGGTTCCGATTTTATTGAATTGTACGTGGGCGTGGGTGCAAGCCGTGTCCGCGATCTGTTTAAGGAAGCTACAAAGAATGCTCCCTGTATTATTTTTATCGACGAGATTGACGCTATCGGACGCAGCAGAGATTCTAAGTATGGCGGCGGAAACGAAGAGCGTGAGCAGACCTTGAATCAGCTGCTCTCGGAGATGGATGGCTTTGACAGTTCCAAGGGTATCCTGATCTTAGGCGCTACCAACCGGCCGGAGATTCTGGACAAAGCTTTGCTTCGCCCCGGGCGCTTCGACAGACGTATTATTGTAGATAAGCCTGATTTAAAGGGTCGTGTGGAAATATTGAAGGTGCATTCCAAGGATGTCAAAATGGATGAAACCGTGGATTTGGATGCTATTGCCCTTGCTACCAGCGGCGCGGTGGGATCTGATCTTGCCAATATGATTAATGAGGCGGCCATCAACGCTGTCAAGGAAGGCAGAGAATATGTCTGCCAGAAGGATTTGTTTGATGCGGTGGAGGTGGTATTGGTAGGCAAGGAGAAAAAAGACCGCATTATGAGCAAGGAGGAGCGCAAGATCGTATCCTATCATGAGGTGGGCCACGCACTGATCAGCGCTTTACAGAAGAATTCCGAGCCGGTTCAGAAGATTACCATTGTGCCCCGTACCATGGGAGCGCTGGGCTATGTCATGCATGTGCCCGAAGAAGAGAAATATTTGAATACGGAAGCGGAGCTTAGAGACATGCTTGTAAGTCTGGTCGGCGGACGGGCGGCGGAAGAAATCGTATTCGATACGGTAACTACCGGTGCGGCAAACGATATTGAGAAGGCTACCGACATAGCCCGCAATATGGTGACACGGTACGGTATGAGTAAAAAGTTCGGCCTCATGGGTCTGGCTACCGTGGAGAGCCAGTATCTGGAGGGCAGAACCGCGCTGAACTGCAGTGATTCCACTGCGGCGGAAATCGACGCCGAAGTGGTGGAGATATTAAAGGAGAGCTATGAGAAGGCACTGGCGCTGCTGCGGGATAACAGAGAGCTGATGGATAAGCTGGCAGAGTTCCTGATCGAGAAAGAAACCATTACAGGCAAGGAATTCATGCAGATCTTCCGCAAGGAGAAGGGGCTGCCCGATCCGAAGGAAGAGAAGGAAGGTAAGGGCGATATTACAGATATATCTAAGGGAAAAGGAGAAGGTTCCGAGTCGGCCGGTTTTACCGAAGCAGAAGCTTTCGGAGCAACCGAAGATGCCGTGCCGGAGAAAAACGTGTCCGACAGTGTGGATATTCCCGGCTCTATTGAATTGCCAGATCCCGTAATCCTGTCAGAGCCGGACACTCAAAAGGAGGAGGCTCCGCAAGGCAGCGTACAGGGTACAAACGGCTCATCAATTGAAGAGCCGGATTCCCGGCAACAGGAAGACAGCCGGACGAATGGCACTGTGGGCAGATTTTCAAATCATAGATTAGACGATTGATAAAAGCTTTTATGCTGAGTAATCGGTGAATGATTTTAAGATGAAATAAAAGGAATTTGCAAAAGGAGATTTGCAGTGAACGCAAATCTCCTTTTACTATAGCAGAACTATTTTTTTATCTTATTATCCACCGTCACGTCTCCGCTTATGGTTTTGATTTGTACCAGATGTCCCGATATATTCGTACCATACATACCATGGGCATAGTCCCTGTCGGAGGAGATATTCAGATTGTTATCAAAGAAAGTCTTAATTACTCCGCTGGTAGTTTCCGCGTCAAATTCAAATGCATTTTCTTCCGAGAGATGAATAACCGCATTTCCGCTGCTGCTGTTGATATTCAGGTCTCCGGTGAGCTCTCCCAATTCCAGCCGTATTTCTCCGCTGGTAGTTTTTATATTTCCTGAAGCATTCAGAAGGGAGACCAGAACGTCGCCGCTCTGTGTGTCGGTCTGAAAGCTGCCTCCGTCTCCATTTATCGTAATATCACCTGAGGCTGTGGATACCACTCTTTCTCCTTCACCCCCAAGGATTTTAACATATCCGCTTGTGGTATTGAGTTGAAGATTTCCGTCGAGACGATTAACACTGACATCGCCGCTTGTCGTCCTGATCTGTGTGTCTCCCGAAAGAATATCCGCCGTTACATTTCCGCTGGTGCTTTCCGCATCTATCGTTCCTGTGATTTCCGTTAAACAAATATCTCCACTGGTGGTTCTCAGTAGTGTATTTCCCTTGATTGTCTCAATGGTCAGATTTCCGCTGGTGCTTTCCGCTTCTGTTTTTCCCGTAAGCTCCGTTATATGCACATCTCCGCTGGTGGTGCTTATATGAATGATTCCTGTAGAACCGTCAGCGTCTGTTCGAATAGTTTCCATTGTCACATTTCCGCTGGTGGAAGTGACGTCCGCACTTTTTGCAGTTACGGAAGGAAAAGAGATATCTCCGCTGATACTGGAAATAGAGACATCCTGTTCCGAAACAATATCAATATCGGAATAAATCTCTCCGCTGGCAGTCTCCAACAGTAGCTCTCCATGATAGGATGACGGAAGGAAGATTTCCATATAATGTGGGCAGTTGTATTCGTTATTAAAGTAAAACAGGCCAAATTCCATATTGCTATGGTTCCATCTTGCGCCTTTTATCTCAAGGCTGTTATCGTTCTCCGTTATTGTGGAGAGTTCCTTCTCAGCCGTCTCGGAATAGCCGTATTCCTTAATAAGTACGGTGTCGCTTTGACTTCCATAAATATAAATGTCATGGTGGTTCATGCCATATAATACGGAAATGCTGTCGATTCCGTCAAGAGATATTTCTTTTTCAAGCACTTTCTGTACATCGGGGTAATTGCTATGATTTGTGTGCCTGTATAAATTGCCGCCTGCCAGTCCGTATGCGAGCAGAATACAAAGTCCCGCAGTGATCATGCATAATGCTGCAATCAATGTTATTCTTATTTTTTTCATAGAATGTCCTTTCGATAAAATGATAAGTGTCACCGTATAGTTTGAAAAAGGCATTTCATAATTCTGATATAAATGCCCGCAGAAGCGGGCATTTGGAAGTATATTGAAAAAGAGCGGTTGTTTATTTACAGGCGGCTGCCGTCATCTTTTAAAGTGAAAATCAATCCTATTATGGATTGGATACACAGTGCTATCAGGAAAATGATCCATGTAATATGCCAGTCATAAGTAGTGAAGCTGATGACAAAGTATAGAACCACTGCAAGAGTCCATATTATGGAAGAAATGGATCTTTTCACTGCTTTCTGCCTATTACTGCTGTATCTGACTTCTTTGTACTTTTCCACCATATCATCATTGTCCTTTTTCGTATAGTCGGGATACATATTTGCCGCATACACAAGCATGATGGTAGGTGCGATACAAATGAGCATCGCTATAACCAGACCAAGGTTGGAAAAATCAAGATAATAACCGAGGCTGGTGTTGTCAATGAGTCCAAAGGAAAAGAATACCGCTCCTGCAAAAATATACAAGCCCACTGCAACTGCCGTTAACATCGCTTTTTTCTTTCTGTCCTTTTCCGGAAGTGTAAAAAGATTTTTCTCTTCCAATTCAGGAAAAAGCTCATGTACGTCTCCGATGGAATCGATTACATTTTGATAAGCGTCTCTCTCGGAATTCCCGTCCGCTATCAAATCATCATATTTATCCATAGCGTTTTGTATCATTTCTTGTTTTAAGTCGAGAGCTTTTCTTGTTTTCGGCGCCTCATTAAATAATAGATCGAAATGCTGTTTGATTTTTTCTTTCATTGGGTTTTCCTCCTGAAAATACTGTTATTTTAACAGTTTGTCTATGATTGCCTTAGCTTCCTGCCATTCCTGTTTATACCCGTTATATGCCTTTGTGCCCTCATCGGTTATGGCATAGTAGCGGCGTCTTGCTCCCACCGTCTCGTCACCCCAATAAGTTCTGATATAGCCGGCCTGTTCCAGTCTCCTGAAAGCCGAATAGAGAGTGGCCTCCTTTAATTCATAGGTGTTGTTGGTTTTCTTCATAATGTCCTTGTTGATCTGATAACCATAACTATCCTGCTCTAAAAGGTGTGAAAGGATGATTGCCTCGGTGTGCCCTCTGAGGATGTCGGATGTAATGGACATAATTTCCTCCTGTTCCAGTTGCCGTTTACGACAACTTGTGTTGCTGATAGCGGCCTGTACCGTCTGCTGCGGTTTATGCCGTTGGTGTCAACCTGCCGTCTGGGGCAGTTATTCCATATCTGTCCAGTGTACCGAATCATTCATTTTCAGCCTGCTTTATTCTTCGGAGTTTCGCCAGATATGGTACAAAATACTTTTTTTGCTTAAATATAACATACAATAATATACATCACCTGTCAAGGTATATTAAGATATTTTAGTATCTATAAATATGCTGCTGCTCACTCCGTGACCAGTAGCATATGCACAGAAACCGCAAAACAGACATATTTTTACATACTGTCATAAACGGATTCCTCGTTTCTTTCTGTAACATTTAAGTGGTGCATCATGGCGCATCATGCCGGAGATTTCGGAAACATTTACACTCCAAAGAAAGCATTTTGAACGCGTTCTAAAACATTTTTTTAAAATGCCCACAAAAAAAGCAGCATATCTTTTCAGAGATACTGCTTTTATGCCGTTGTGACGGCAGCGCCTCGATTGGGGGGCCATGCCCCGGCTTCTAAACGGAGACTATCACCCTGTTTGATTGTACTGCTGTGAAACGAAAATTAAGGGGTTATTACTGTTTTTCCCTCTTTATCAAGCAGCGGGGTGAAGCCTGCTGCATTTCC
>Ga0137308_101816_pt1 | contig 17441 bp, 17 predicted proteins | sample Inofrocosms_June_FD_97181 | JGI IMG/M metagenome (GOLD analysis project Ga0137308, IMG submission 97181) | Mouse cecal microbial communities from Vienna, Austria - N-Acetylneuraminic and N-Acetylglucosamine D2O microcosms_June | ecosystem: Host-associated > Mammals > Digestive system > Large... | reverse complement strand
CCCAATAAGTTATAATAATCCCCGCCATAAATCCAGTATCCATCAAATAATTAGAGCCATTTTAGAGCCAAACGCTATAAACCAATCCCGGAAACGCCCATTTTATCAGTATCCCCGGCATCTTGTCCGCTACTCGAACTCAATCGTCCCCGGCGGCTTCCCCGTGCAATCATATAGCACCCTGTTCACCCCTTTCACCTCGTTCACAATCCGGCTCGTCACCGTGCCCAATACCTCCCAGGGCATCTGTACCGCTTCTGCCGTCATAAAATCCGAGGTACTCACTGCTCTTAGTGCCACAGCATAATCATACGTCCGCTCATCTCCCATAACTCCCACGGAACGCATATTCGTAACCGCCGCAAAATACTGCCCCAACTCCTTATCCATTCCCGCTTTCGCAATTTCCTCCCTGTATATCGCATCCGCTTCTTGGACAATCCGTACTTTTTCCGCCGTTACTTCTCCGACGATCCTTACTCCAAGTCCCGGCCCCGGGAACGGCTGCCTATATACCAGTTTTTCCGGTATTCCCAGTTCCAGCCCCGCTCTCCTGACCTCATCCTTAAACAACAGCCTTAAAGGCTCAATAATCTCTTTAAAATCAACACAATCCGGCAGTCCCCCCACATTATGATGAGACTTAATCACCGCGCTCTTACCAAGCCCGCTCTCAATCACATCGGGATAAATCGTTCCTTGTACCAGATAATCTACAGTGCCTATTTTCTTCGCCTCTTCTTCAAACACACGGATAAATTCTTCCCCTATTATTTTCCTCTTCTGCTCCGGCTCCTCAACCCCGGCTAACTTCTTATAAAATCGCTCCTGTGCGTTTACCCGCACAAAATTCAAATCATAAGAGCCTTTTGATCCAAATATTTCCTCTACCTCATCCCCTTCATCCTTACGGAGCAATCCATGATCCACAAATACGCAAGTCAACTGTTTTCCAATCGCTTTCGCCATTAATACTGCGGCCACTGAAGAATCCACGCCCCCCGATAAGGCACACAACGCCCTGCCTTTTCCAACTTTCTCCCTGATCGAAGCAATACTCGCCTCCACAAAGGAGTCCATCCTCCAGTCCCCCTTACACCCGCAAATATCAATCACAAAATTACGAAGCATTTTCATGCCCTCCTGCGTATGCATCACTTCCGGGTGAAACTGCACCGCATATAATCCCCTGCCGGTATCTTCCATACCTGCTATGGGACAAACCGGTGTATGGGCCGTCACGGTAAACCCTTCCGGCGCTTTTTCTATATAATCCGTATGGCTCATCCAGCAAATGGTCTTCCGGGCTACTCCTTGAAACAATCCGCTCTCCGCGTCCACTTCTACCTCTGTCCTGCCGTATTCACTGACCGGTGCCGTCGCAACTTTTCCTCCCAGAAGATGCGCCATCATCTGAGAACCATAACAGATACCCAGCACAGGGATTTCCAGATCAAACACTCCTTTTCCACACAATGGCGAACCCTCCGCATATACGCTGTTAGGCCCTCCCGTAAAAATGATCCCTTTCGGATTCATTTCCCTGAGCTTGTCCAATCCGATATTATAAGAATGTACTTCACAATATACGTTGCATTCCCTGATCCTCCGCGCTATCAACTGATTGTACTGACCTCCAAAATCCATAACAACAATCATTTCTTTTTCCATTCTTCTCCTCGTTCCTTCACTATATACTAACAACCAAAACCACAATCATCATTATATAGACCGCCGGTATTCTTGTCAAAACCTTCCTAAATTATCATACTGAAAATATAAGCAGAGGCACACAGCCTCTGCCATATATGTTCCCAGCGCAGTTCCTGAACGATCTTTCCCATCTGCCTTTATGCTCTCGCTTGATGCAAATACTTTTCTCTTGTGGCCAGCCCGCCTCTGATATGCCGTTCGGATTTATTTACATCGAGTACCTTTCTCGCTTCCTTTGCAAGTGCTGGATTAATCTGCATCAATCGATCTGTAACATCTTTATGCACTGTAGATTTGCTAATCCCAAACTGCTTCGCCGTCTGCCGAACGGTAGCATTGTTATCAATAATATAATTAGCAATATTGATTGCTCTTTCCTCAATATAATCCTTCAAAAGAAAACCCCTCAGAACACTTTTTTACATTGTATGAAGTGTCCGGAAGGGTTATGACTGTTTGTTTATTCAGATATTCTGCGGCTGTTCAGAGGTTTCTGCCCTTACCGGCCATAGAGCAAAACCTGCCGCCAGTCCAAACACCAAATTCCCGCTGGCACCGAACCTTTCCGCCATATGCTCCGGCCCTCTAAGGCAAATCCCCATATCCGCCATATGCAGCAGCCAATCAATACACTCCACGGATTCCCAGGTCACTATCCAGCGTATTCATATTATACAGCAGCAATACATCCGTCACTCCGGGCTGTTCCTTAATAAATTCCGACACCCCTTGTTTATAATATCTCGTGTCGAATACATAAATCTTCTTATAATGACGGACGAGGAAAGGAACCATGGAATTCGCATAGCTGTCTTTAATCAATACAAGCTTTCTGCCCGAATCCGCATTTTCATTTGTAATTTCAATCAGCGAATGCAGATTATCCAAAAATAACGAATACTTGTCCTTTTCTTCCGCATACTCCAGGTTATACAGGCTCTCCGTTGTCTCGCCCGTATCCATATATTCCACCGTCAATTTGTCGGCTGGATTCGTGTAAATGGTAATGGGATCCCCCTCCCGTCCATAATCGCCGGCCTTGGAATATACCGTTCCCCGAAAATCTTCCGCAGCGGTCTGCGCCGTCATCTCTTCCAACGAAACCGCATCCATCCCTTTTTCTCTGCAATAAGCCGTATATCCCGCATAAGCCCCAAGGGTCGTCCAGTGGTGATCCGTCTTATAATACAGTTCCCCCTTTGCCTTATATGCCAGCAGATCCTTGCTGCAATCCACCGGCTTAATTCCGGAAATGCCATATATAATCTCAGCTGTTTCCATCTGATCCCTTACCGGAGCATACTCCGGCAGCTTTTCCTCATATATGCAAACCGCAGTGGGAACCAGCATCAGACGGACATCCACTTCCTGCCCTTCCAGTTCTTTCGCAAAACTGCCTAATATTTTCCCGATTCTTTCCGTATTTTCCGGTTTTTCATATTCTTCGATCAGATAACCGTCCTTTGCGATATAAATGCCGTTGATCTCCCTTTTCCCCGCGCTCATTTCCGCCTTTGTTTTTACTCCCATAAAAAAGTCCCGGAATGGAAAATGATCCGCAAGATAAGACTCCAGCCCCGACATATATTCCCCGCTCTTTATCTTCTCCAAGCTGACCGAAGGGAACTCCGCCAGATATCTGTTCTCATTCTCCGAAAATTCCTTTTTATCCATGGCAATAAACAATACGGCCAGCAGCATAACCATACCGGCCAACAGCAATGCCGTTGCTGTCTTTATCCTGTTTTCCCATACTGGCCGTTTCTTCATCTGCATACCTCCTGCTCCAGCCTTTCTATTTTAGGTCTTTTTCCGTTTTTTCTTATTTTATTTGTCAAAACCTGAAATACAAAAACGGATTATACGTATCGTTTACGAGAAAAGCCACTGTTACTAAAAACAACAACACATATCCCGCCATGGAAACAACTGCCGTCGCCGTCCTGATTCCATCCCCCATGCGCTCTATCCTGCTTTTGATCCAGGGATATAGCGGAAAGGCCAACAGCGCCGCCGCCAACAGCACTGCCATATAATTTTGCAGATACCACAGGCATTCTTTTCCCCACAATGCGTTGCCCGCCATACCGGCCATGGAGCTGAAATAAACACCCAACGCCCCCATGTCGTCAAATACGAAAATCACAAAACCTACGACCACAATGAGCAGCAAATAACCGTGCCGTATTATCTTTGGAAGCCTGTCCAAAGCTTTCCCCCATACATACTTCTCCAATGCCAGCAACGCCCCGTAATACAAGCCCCAAAGAACAAAGTTCCAGGATGCCCCGTGCCAAAGCCCTGTCAAAAACCATACGATCAGCATATTTCTCAGATGCCGGCCCGTCCCTTTCCGGTTTCCCCCCAACGGTATATATACATAGTCCCGGAACCAGGTGGATAAAGATATATGCCACCGCCTCCAGAAGTCCGTCACCGATATGGCGGAGAGAGGGTATTGAAAGTTTTCCGGAAAATGAAAACCGAGCATTTTTCCCATGCCGATCGCCATATCGCTGTATGCGCTGAAATCAAAATAAAGCTGTAAGGTAAATGCCGCCGCCCCCAGCCATGCTGTCGCCACCGATGCCTGTCCTGCTTCCAGGGCGCGTATTTCCTCCCACAAAGCTCCCACCTGATTCGCTATCAGCACCTTTTTAAACAAACCCTGCATAAATCGGAACAGCCCTTCCTGTACCTCTTCCTTTTTGATTTTTCTTTTATGAAGCTCTTCATTCACCACGCTGTAACGAACGATAGGCCCGGCCACCAGCTGCGGAAACATGGATACATACGTGAGATAATTCAAATAATTCTTCTCCATCGGAACTTCTTTCCGATACAGATCAATACTATAACTCATGGTCTGAAACGTAAAAAAGCTGATCCCCACAGGCAGACCTAAGCCGAGCGGCTTCAGCGGTATGGAAAAGATCCCGCTCACGGTCGCTATGAGAAAATCAGCATATTTAAAAAAGGCAAGCACGGAAAGATTCACCGCCACCGAACAGACCAGAAAAATTTTCCGTCTGCCCTGCGTCGTTCCAAACCTTTCCATCAGTCTGCCATTACAATAATCCACTGCCGTTGCAAAAAGCATTAACAAAATATAGACTGGCTCCCCCCATGCATAAAAAATCAGGCTGAACAGGAGCAGCACCATATTTTTCCAAGATTTTACTGAAAAATATTCATAAGGAACTATATAATATAAAATAAGACAAAAAGGAAGAAAGAAAAACAGAAACGGAATACTGCTGAAAACCATATTTTACCCTTCCCTTCCTACAATTCTTCCTCAATCATCTGAACAATCGTATCCCCTGACTCGGATATTACCAGATATACATAGCTTCCTTTTGATTTTACAGAACTCTTATCCACAATTTCAAATTGTTCGGGCAGATAATTTTCCATTTCCCCCCTTTTTTCGTCCACTACTACCTGGAGCGCCTCGCTGATTTTTTCCACATCCCCTTCATCCTTTACTTTCATGATTACGATGGTTTCCGCGCTCGTCGCCTCTTCCGACATCACGAATATGTACTCTTCCAGTTTTTCCGGGTCGATGCCATAGTAATTGGAAATAAAGCTGTCTGCCATTTCTACCGGGGAATGAAGTTCTACCGCCTGTTTGATGTCTTCATAGATCTCCTTTACCGGCCTGGCATTCACCGTCTCCTCCGCTTCACTTTGCTCCACATTTGTTCCCAGCGTCTCCTCCGCCTTTCCGCAGCCTCCCAGTAGTACTGCGGAAACTGCCATGCAGATACATAATGTTTTCATTCCAAATTTTTTCATAAAATTTCACACTCCCTCTTCTATTTATCCAAATGCTCATCCGCATACTTCCTCAGCACCGATACCCATACATCGTATGCCTCCGGGTTCTGATGGGCAAAACCATCGCTGCAGTATTCTTCCGCCAGATCTCCGTTTCCATCGGCAAGAGCCTCCGCCACATTCACGTAACCCCATCCGTTCTTCTCCGCCATCGTTTCCAGCATTCCGTTAAATTCACGGATTATATCATTTTGAAGCTTTCCTGTTTCTTTTCCTTTCAGCACATATGTCATACTCATAATAATAATTTCCGCATCCGGATTTTTTTCCTTGATCTTACCAATCAATTCTTCGTACTTTTCGCAGCTTCCCTCGACTCCGGTAATATTTAAGTCGTTCATCCCCAGCATCAGAAATACTCTTTTGCTTCCCATCAGGGAAACGGACTCCCATACCTGCCTCTGCTCTCCCTGGTATACCGGATGTACGCTCTCATCATTTACATCCCAAAGCGCATTATTTGCAGAAAAGCTTCCCGCCGCCAGGAAATTCATCCTACTTAAGAACGTATCCTGCCTTTTCATCGCATAATTCCGAAATCCCAGCATAATCGAATCGCCAATAAAAACGGAATCATCGAAATATGCGTCGATCTCCTCCGCATTTTCTTCTGCTCCCTCTCCTTCTTCGCCGCTCTCTGTCTTTTCTCCGGACTCCGATGCTTCCCCTGCCTCTTCATCAGAAACAACGCCGTCTTCTGATGTTCCTTCTTCAGCGGTTTCGCCCGTTTTTCCGCCTTCTGCATCCGCCTCGTTACCGGATTCCCCTTCTTCCGTTTTTTCGCCGTTTCCGGACTCCGCTTCCGTTTTATCCGCTTCGGGTGTTCCCAAAATTCCTTTTTCCCCTTCCGTCTGATAAGTGTTCTTAACGATCTTGATACTTTCTATTTCACTGGCTCCTGTCACTATATCCGCCCCGGTTCTCATCGTCTTCTTGCCCGCCGCCAGAGCCTTTATCCCAAAACTTCCTATAATGGCAACCATTACCAAACCGACTGCTATTCCATATCTCCACCAGTTCTTCTTCATTGTGACATCCCATCCTTTTTATTCACAAACCATCTTATGTTAATACTTTATAAAATTTTACCCTCCCAATGCATCATATTCACATCATTTTTGCATCATATTTGCATCATTTTGTCTCTTTTTGTCGAAACCACAAACGCAATAATCCTTCCTGAAAAATATCCTTTCCTCTTATTATAAGTACATATCTTTCTATTTTCAAGTGTTCCTCGTATATCGGCAGGATGGAAAATTTCCACATCCATAAAACGCTCCGAATTTTCCTTTTCTCAGGCAAAGCATTCCTCCGCATCTTGGACATTCCATGCTTTCTTCCCCTTCTTTTCCTTTCCCCATCTCCTCTTTTTTCTTTTTCCAAAGCTTTCCCAGCTCTTCAAAGCATTTCTGGTTCATCATACAATCGTTCAACGCACGGTGAGCGCCTTTTGTATCGATATGAAAATACTCCGAAATATCCGTTAATTTATGATGGCGGAGTTCCGGCAGACAATGCCTCGACAAATACAGCGTATCGATATAGTCATTCTTCAACTCCTTCTCCAAAGCCCGCCATGCCGCATCATATGCAAAGTTCATATCAAAGGTATGTATATTATGTCCCACCAATATATCATCGCCGATAAAATCCATAAATCCGGCAATAGCCTCCCGAATATCCGGCGCGTCTCTTACCATATCGTCCGTAATTCCGTTTACCGCCGTAGCGCCCGCAGGAATATGGCGTTTCGGATTTACCAGCGTGGAATACTCCGCCGCCACCTCTCCATCACATACCCGCACTGCGGAAATTTCAATAATCACATCCCTCTCCGGGTTGACGCCCGTCGTCTCCAAGTCAAAAACCACATAATCCTTTACATATTTATTCCAACGCTTCCCTTTGTTCCTCACAGCCAAACCGTTTCTCCTTATTCCTTCCTCATCAGCGCAATTCATGATATGTCACCAGTCGGCAGACTGATGACCTGCTTGCGCATCAGCACAATTCATTAAACCATCCCATTCAATTCCTGATACAGCCTTTTCGCATAACTGTCCGTCATACCGCAAATAAAATCCGTTACCAGCAAAAGCCGCAAATACAATTTTTCATGCTCATCTTTTCCCTGGGAATAGATCCGGTAAATCGCCTTATAATTATCCGAAACAAGCGCCATCATTTTTTCCTGGATCGGAGTTTTTCTTTGCTCTGTATCATATGGAATCGCCGCATCCACAAATTTTTCCAGCAGAAAACCCATAATTCTCTCCGCCGCAATTTCCAGCTTCAGTATAGGCTGGGATATGAAGGCGTAACGATAGGCAATGTCTCCCAATGCACGGGCCAAATGCTCTCCCTCTGTGCCATACATCAGCTCTCTTTTGTAAGTCCCCTCCATAATTTCACAATAGTGTTCTGCAAAACCATCGGTAGCGCATGCAATCAGCTTTGCCTGTACCCGCACGATCCAATTTTGTACCGCATGTTCTTCCGGCTGGGCAATACCTCTTTCCAAAGCCTTCCGGTATCGCTCTTCCAATGAACTTACCAGGCGGAAATATTCTCCGTCTTCCTCCTCCCCTTTGCCGCAGTCCTTCAATTCCTGCACCAACTGTCCGAAAGTAATGCATCCTTTTTTAAAAGCATCCTCTACGTCTGCCGTCAGATATGCGATATCGTCCGCCGCTTCCAATACGTAAGACAGAGGATGTCTGGCTCCGTTTGTGCCAAGGCTTTCCTGCAAATCTTCAAAAATATCCCGCTCCGCATAATAATATCCCATTTTCTTATCTTTGATATCTCCGCTTTCTTTATTGATCCCGAGCGAAGAAACCGGATACTTAATAATCGTGCCAAGCAGCCCTTTTGTCAGATTCATTCCATGTTCATCCACCAGGTAGTGGAGTTTCGTAACAAGCCGCAGCGCCTGTGTATTGCCCTCGAAATGATACAAATCTTTTTTCATCTGCGGCAAAAGCAATTCTTCCACACTCTGTCCGTTATAAGATAACGCCTTCAGATTTTCCAGAAACCACTCCCGGATCACGGTCTCCCCAAAATGCCCGAACGGCGGATTTCCGATATCATGCAGCAGACCGGCGCATTGAAGGATGTCGCACACATCCGCCTGATAAGACTCCTGAAAAGACGTATCCCCAATTTCCTGTATGATTTTTCTCGATATATTCTGCCCCAAAGACTTCGCCAGGGAAGATACTTCCAGCGAATGAGTGAGCCTCGTCCTGATAAAATCGCTTCTGTCCAGCGGAAATACCTGTGTTTTATCCTGCAAGCGGCGAAACGAAGCGCTTCCGATAATACGGTGGTAATCCTTTTCGAATTCCGTCCGCAGATCGCCGGCGCTCCTTCCTGTTCTGTAATTACGAATCCTGTCCTCGCATAAAAGCTGCCGCCACTCCATCTCTCTTCTCCATTTCTGCACGGCTTTATCATACATAACAAGTTTGCGGATACCGTGCAGACACAAACTTTTCTTATGGCCATTCCCCAATGAATCACGCGACCACTAAAACATATCATTAAAACTTTACTACGTTTTGCCAGGAAACACAAGTATTTGACATTCTTTCCCCTCATAGTATATTATTAAATTACAGAGTTTGGAGTATATTTATCAACGATTAATATAAAGGATGGTATCTTATGATGAAAAGAAATGCGGGAAAAATATTTGCCCTTCTTATGTCGGGTTTCCTCATCTTTGCAGGCGGATGCGGAGCATCCGATGCGGAACCGGAAGCAGCAACCGAAGAAACGGCAGAGGAAAATGCCTCTGAAACCAACGAAGACAACAACGAGGCGGAAGAAAGCGGCACGGAAACCGATGCCGAAGCCTCTTCCGATGAAGCTCCGGCAGAAGAAGCCTCTGAAAGCGACACCGACCCTTCCCTGGAAACGGCTCAGACACAGGAAGATATTCCCTCTCCGGTTATATCCACGCCTTCCCGGCCCACCCAGGAAGAACTTCTGGCAGGAGACCGGCGGACTTTGGTCGGGATCGTTCTGGATGCCACACGGTATTCCGTTTCCATTCAGTCTACGGATGGAACTTCCTATTATCTTACGATTCCCGACAGCGGAGTTTCCGGCAACCTGTATTCTCTCACCATTGGCCAGATCGCCACATTTACCTACGCCGGTTCGCTGGACGACACCGCCCTTTTGGTTGATATTTCTGACAGCGGCCTCATTACAGGCATCTATGTGGAGGAATATGCTTTTGCCATCAAAATTATTAACGCGGTAAAAACAATGAATATGAAGGCGCTCTCAGACCTGACCAACTTTCCCGTCTTCCTGGATACCGGCAACTACAGCGGCCCCATCAATACCTCGGGCGAATTCGAAGTGATCGACAGTGAAAAGATATTTAGCGAAGCGCTGGTCAACCGCATCGTCAACTATAATCTTTTTGACCTGAAGTTTACGGATGCCGGTTTTGTACTGGGCGGAAACGGAGCCCCCAATATTACTTTTGATATTGACGACGACGGCATTCTTGGAATCATCGGTATCAACAGCGCTCCTGCCAACGACAGCACGAAAGATTAACACAAACCGCATATGAATAATAGATTAAAAACAGGACTGTTATGTTCATAACAGTCCTGTTTTTAGGTAAAAATTTTCAATTTTAAACTCTCTTTATATTACGCTACCCTTCTGACACTTAAAATCGACTTATAAGTCGCCGTCGTTATCTTAATCCCCGATTTCGGCGTACTCGCGTGGACAATGTTTCCGTTTCCTATGTATATGCCCACATGCCCGGCGTAACATACAATATCGCCCGGCTGTGCGTTGGAGTAAGACACCTCTGTCCCCACATTGCGCAGTTCCCATGAAGTACGCGGAACCGTATAGCCCTTATCCTTAAACACTCTCCAGACAAACCCGGAACAATCCGCCCCGTTTGTCAGGCTGGTTCCTCCTGCAACATAAGGGTTGCCGATGAACTGACAGGCATAAGAAGCGATCGACTGGCCGGCTGCGCTTCCGCCGGATGGCACGCTGACGCTTCCTCCCGAAGACGAACTGGAGGAACTGGAACTTGACGAGGATACATAACTTTCCCCAGAAGAAGAATTTGCTTCCGCTTCCTTACGCTTTCGTTCTTCCTCCTCTTTCCTCCTGCGTTCCTCTTCTTCCCTTCTCTTCCTCTCTTCCTCTTCCAATTTTTTAATCTGGGCCGTCTGCTGCTTGATCCTCGTCCGGTAAGCCGCAGCCTCCTGCTTCGCCCTCGCTATCTGCACGCTGTAATTCTCATATTCCTGCTTTTTCTCTTCCAGCAGTTCTTCCATGTATTCCTGTTCTTCTTCCAATTCGTGCTGGGCAGCCACCAGTTCCGACTTTTCCTCTTCCAGTTTGTCCCAGACTTGCTGTGCATATTCTTTAGCGGCCTGATACTCTTCCAGCATTTTCCTGTCATAAGTATACAGTTGTTCCACATAATCCGCCTTATTCAGCATATCCGCAAAGCTTTCGCTGGACATAAAAAGCTGTACATAAGAAATATCCCCTTGTTCATACATAAACTTAATGCGGATTTTCATCGTTTCGTACTGCTCTTCTTCCTGCTGCTTCGCAGCCTCATACTCCGCCTCCGTTTCTTCAATCTGTCCTTCTTTTTCCACGATTTCCTCTTTGATAAGGTCTACGCTGGCGATGATCTGCACCAGTTCCGCATCGATCTCCTCAATCTCTTCACCAACGCCGCTCTGCTCCCCTTCCAGCCCGGATATCTCTCCTTGTACGCTATTTAATTTTTTCTTGTCTTCTTCCTGCTGTTTCTTGATTTCGGATATGGTAGAAGCATATACCTCTCCGGAAAGGGAACCCAGGATAAGGCACGCTATGGCTATGCACGCCATCCTTGCCGCTTTTTTCTTCATATGCACCCTCTGTTTTAACTATCGCCCTCGTATTACAAATCGCAGTTCTTTACCGTCCTTGGGAACGGAATCACGTCCCTGATATTTCCCATACCTGTCAGATACATCACGCACCTTTCAAATCCCAGGCCAAATCCCGCATGGCGGACAGAACCGTATTTCCGAAGATCCAGATAAAAACCGTAATCCTCCTTGCGAAGACCCAGTTCCTCCATACGCGATTCAAGAAGCTCCAGCTGATCCTCTCTCTGGCTTCCGCCGATAATCTCCCCAATGCCGGGTACCAGGCAGTCCATCGCCGCCACCGTCTTGCCATCTTCATTCAATTTCATATAAAATGCCTTGATCTCCTTCGGATAATCGGTGACAAACACAGGACGTTTAAATTCCTTTTCCGTCAGGAAACGCTCATGCTCCGTCTGGAGATCGCAGCCCCAGAATACCTTATATTCAAACTCGTCGTTATGCTTTTCCAATATTTCAACCGCTTCCGTATAAGTAACATGCCCGAAATCGGAGTTCAGCACATGCTGCAGCCGTTCGATCAGTCCCTTGTCCACGAACTGGTTAAAGAAATTCATTTCCTCCTTGGCATTTTCCAGCACATAACGAATAATATGCTTTAACATAGCCTCTGCCAGAATCATATCATCTTTCAGATCCGCAAATGCCATCTCCGGCTCAATCATCCAGAACTCCGCTGCATGCCTTGTAGTATTGGAATTCTCCGCCCGGAACGTAGGCCCGAAAGTATACACGTTTTTAAAAGCAAAAGCATATGTCTCCACATTTAACTGACCGCTTACCGTCAAATTCGTAGGCTTTCCGAAAAAATCCTGTGCAAAATCAATGCTTCCGTCTTCCGTCTTTGGCATGTTGCCAAGATCCAGCGTCGTTACCTGGAACATTTCTCCAGCTCCTTCGCAATCGCTGCCCGTAATCAAAGGCGTATGCACATAAACAAATCCCCTCTCCATAAAAAATGTATGAATCGCATAGGCGATTAACGACCGCACCCGGAACACCGCCTGAAAAGTATTCGTGCGCGGACGCAAATGGGAAATCGTTCTCAAATACTCAAAACTATGCCTCTTTTTCTGCAACGGATAATCCGCAGTGGAAGCTCCTTCCACGAACACTTCCTCCGCCTGCATCTCAAAAGGCTGCTTCGCCTCGGGAGTGGCCACGATCGTCCCTCTCGCCACGATCGCCGACCCAACATTCAATTTGCTGATCTGTTCAAAATTCTCCAGCTTATCGCTGTACACAATCTGCAGCGGTTCAAAAAAAGTACCATCATTCACCACAATAAACCCAAACGTTTTGGAATCCCTGATACTCCTGATCCATCCTCCCACGGTCACTTCTTTCCCGATATACTTCTCTCTCTCACGATACAGCTCCCTAACATCCGTCAAATCCATCATTTCCCACTCCTATCCTATATTTTCACATCTTTACTTTATACCAGATAATACAACAAATAATTATTAAGCTAATAGCTTTGCGGAATCTTCCGTCCCGCAATTTTTACCCAGCATTCACCACCGCGTTCTCCCGCAGCATTCCCATTACTTTCTGTGCCATCATGGACTCCTTGTACCTTCTTCCGTCCACATCTTTTTTCAGTTCATCCACCGATCCATATGCCGTATTCGCCACGATCTCTTCCATTTCCGCTTCCAGTTCTTCCTCCGACACATCCAAGCCCTCCTTATCCGCTATCGCCTGCATCATAATGGACTGTTTGGCATAGCGTACCGCCTGATTCCGTATTTCCTTGGCGTAAGACTCCGCGTCCATACCATATGCCAGACTCATAAGCTGTTCCAGGCTCATCCCATAATTGGCTGCTTCCGCCGTCAGATTTTCCCTCAATATTCCTTCATAGCCGTCCACCATACCCTGAGGGGGCTCCTTTGTGAACTCACAGCTTTCCATCAACATACTGACCAGCGAATTCTCGATCTCATCTTCATAGGCCGCCTCCGCGCCCTCCATCAGAAAATCATTCACATATTGCCGATACTCTTCCACCGTGCTGCAGCCGATATCCAGCCCCTTTACATATTCATCGTTCAATTCCTGCAAAGTTGTTGACATAATTGTATTGACCGTGACCGTAAATACCACGTCTTTGCCCGCCATACCCTCATGGTAATCCTCGGGAAAAGTAAGGTTCAGTTCCACCACATCCCCTGCCTTTGCACCGATCAGCCCTTCCTCGAAGCCTTCAATAAACCGGTGGGAACCCAGCGTCAGGTTCTGCCCGCTGGCTGTACCTCCCTCAAAAGCCACTCCGTCCATAGTACCCACATAATCGATATTTACCGTATCGCCTTCCTTCGCTCCGTCTTTCGGATTCAATGACAACTGGTAATTGATATACGCATCCCTTTGCTCCTCCGTAACTTCCGGGGGCGCCTGTTCCACCGATAAACCTTTATATTCACTCAGTTTGACATAATCTTCCGCCCTGATCTCATCCAGATACACTTTCTCACTGTCGTCCGCTCCGCAGCCTGCCAGCAGCATTACGACAGCGGCAGCCAGAACAACGGCTATCTTTCCTTTCTTTACCTCTCTCATTCCAAAAACATTCTCCTTTTCGCTCTTTCCCTTCCATTTATACCACAAATACCATTCTCTTAAAACCCTTTTTTTACAAAAGGGGCGACAAAAGTCTGCAAACTTGTTCCTTAAATCGAATAAAAAGAGAACGACCCACATAAATATTTTTCGTAATCTGGCTGGAATGTTCCAGATCCTCGTGGAAGATCTTCCGCATTTCCAAAGCCTTTTCTTCGTTATATATCACTGCATTCACCTCAAAGTTTAAGGCAAAGCTTCTGATATCCATATTTGCCGTACCATAGCACAGCACCTTGTCATCCACTATCATTCCTTTTGCATGAAGGAAACCTTGATTGTAGGTATAGCATTTTGCTCCTTCCATCACCAGATCCCCAATATAAGAATATGTGGCCCAATATACGAAAGGATGATCCGGCTTGCAGGGAATCATTACATTCACTTCTATGCCGGAGCGGATAGCAATCATCAAAGCGGCCAGTATCGCTTCATCCGGAATAAAATAAGGCGTCTGTATATAGATGCTCTTCTGCGCCTTGCCGATCAGCCGCAGATAATTATCCCTGATACTGCAATGCCTGGAATCCGGGCCGCTGGATACGATCTGCACATCGCAGCGCTGTTCCGATAAAAACGTCTTTTCACTCATATATCTATCCGTCATAAACAGGTTTTCCTTGGAAGCATAATTCCAGTCCAAAGCAAACCGCAGCTCTAAAGAAGCCACTGCAGATCCGGTAATCCGAAGGTGCGTATCCCTCCAGTATCCGAACCGGTCGTCCATCCCAATGTATTCCTTCCCTATATTAAACCCGCCCACATATCCTGTCTTTCCGTCGATCACCACGATTTTCCTGTGATTTCTGTAATTGATCCGAAGGTGCAGACGGCGCAGCGCGGCAGGAAAAAATTCTGAAGTCTTCACTCCCTGGCTGTTCAGCTTTTTCCAACAACTCTTTTTTACGGAGCGGCAGCCCATACCATCATAAAGTATGCGCACTTCCACCCCTTCCTCCGCCTTCTTTACAAGCACATCCCTGATCCGGTCAAACAGCACGTCGTTTTTTATAATATAATACTGGATATGAATATACTTTTCCGCCTTTTGTATATCCTCGATCAAAGCATCGAACTTCTCGTTTCCATCCGTATAAATAGTAATATCATTATCGTCCGTCAACACAGCTCCGGCCACATCCAGATTATACATGACCAAATCCGCATAATCCGTAATCCCCGGCGCTTCTCTCTCCAGCCGCTTGCTTCTCAGGCTAAACTCCTGCCGGCGGATGGCTTCGTTCAGATGATCCTCGATCTCCTTAATACGGAACATCTTCTGCTTATGCATATCCGTTCCAAGAAGCAGATAAAATACAAAGCCAAGAATCGGTATGAAATACAAAAGCAACAACCACGTCCAAACCGACTGCGGGTCTTTTCTCTGAAAAAAAATAATAATAACTGCCAATATAAAATTAATAAAAATCAAGTGGCCGAACACAAATTCCAGCCCCATCCCTACATTCTCTAAAAACATAATGATATCCTTATTCTTGTCCACCTTTACTCATTATATAATATTCCCCTTCTTTCTTCAATTACGGAAATGAATTTTGCCAGTTTGGAAAGGCGGCGGGGGTGGGAGGGAGCAGCGGGTACCGGGCAAAGGAAAGCGGGGGCGGGCGGGGCAGACAGCGGGAAGGGGATGGAATGGTTTTCCGCTGCCTTTGCGCAGGAAAATGAGATTTTCTTAATATTCCGGCCAGAAAACAGCAATTTGGTGACACGGATGTCACCAAAAGCCCGTAATGAGCCCGGATGGCGAATCACGGGCGGTTGCGTCCGATAAATACAACCTTGCCGGAATATTTAGAAAATCCATTTCCCGAAGCCGGCACGGAAAACCATTCCATCCCCTTCCCGCTGTCTGCCCCGCCCGTCCCCGCCTTCCTTTGCCCGGCTCCCGCTGCTCCCTTCCATCCCGCCGCCCTTCCAAACTGGCAAAATTCATTTCTATACCTCTCCCTATATCTCTGCATATTTCCGTGTTCTTCAATGAAATCCCTTGTCTATTTGTCAAAAGAATGCTACAATAAATTCTAATTTAACAAAAAGCGGGAGGTACATTGTGAGTACATTATCTATTGTATTATTAGTCATATCGGTTATTTTAGTCATAGGCATCGTTGTATTGTATTTTCTCGGCAAAAAAGCCCAGAAAAGACAGGCACAGCAGCAGGAACAGATAGAAGCAACCAAGCAGAGGATCTCTATGCTCGTCATCGACAAGAAGCGGATGAAGCTGAAAGATGCCGGGCTTCCACAGGCTGTCATCGCCCAGACGCCAAAACTTCTGAGGGGTTCTAAGCTGCCCGTTGTCAAGGCAAAAATAGGCCCTCAGATTATGACTCTTGTCTGCGATGAGAAAATTTTTGACATGGTACCCGTAAAGAAAGAAGTAAAAGCCACCGTAAGCGGCATCTACATCACGGAAGTAAAAGGACTCCATGGAAAACCGATCGTCGCGCCCCCAAAAAAGAAAAGCTTCTTCAAACGGGCGGTGGAAAAAGCGCAGGAAAAAGCGGGTGCAAAACCCATCAAATAAAAGAACATAAAAAATCCCTCCAAACTCTAAAACGGGCTTGGAGGGTTAGTTTTATCAAAACGCTGTTTTTCATTTATAGATGATGAACACTCTTCCTATACTGTTGTAATTCTTCTTCGCTGACATTACCTATAATTTCATCGAGAAACGACAACAGTTTTTTCTTGTCTTTTGGCAGTTGTCCGTAAAACTGATACGCATTGGAAGCTCCCATTGCGGCAAAGATAGTCGGTATCTGCAAATTTTCAATAAGTGTCCGCATCTCTTTGTACTTTTCAATTTCACTTTCCTCATGCCAGTGTCCATGTTGTATTTCAGCATAAAGCTGAGAATCGGGATAAATCGTAAGCATATTTGCTCCGATGAGCGAAGGGTGTATCTGGTTGCATATATCAGCCGTCAATTTTGCCCCTATTTCCCCACGACCTGCCCCGGAAATACTTACCAGGTAAAAGAAACTGTAATGAATATCCGCTGCATCCAATCTCTGGCATTGCTCTATGATGTCTGCCGAGGTATATCCCTTGTTCATAAACCGCAGGGCTTCATCATCGCCTGTTTCTATTCCTATTGTCAAACCATCATAACCCATAGCCCGCAGTTTGGTAAGTTCTTCATCGGTTTTCAGAGCAACATCCGTAATCCTTGCAAACGAACCAATACACTGAACGGACGGGAGATGTCTATGGATTAACTCTGCAATCGCAGCTAATTTATCATAGGACAAAACGAATGGGTTAGCTCCTGTCAAAAACACTCGGCGGGGA
>Ga0137308_101857_pt1 | contig 17455 bp, 16 predicted proteins | sample Inofrocosms_June_FD_97181 | JGI IMG/M metagenome (GOLD analysis project Ga0137308, IMG submission 97181) | Mouse cecal microbial communities from Vienna, Austria - N-Acetylneuraminic and N-Acetylglucosamine D2O microcosms_June | ecosystem: Host-associated > Mammals > Digestive system > Large... | reverse complement strand
CAAGGAAATTACCGAACAGCTTGGAGAAATGATTCGGGATATACTTAATACTTCCCGTTTGCAAGTGCAGTCCAATAGCGAACCAGCGACAATGCTTTCCATGGAAGAAATTCTTTTAGATTTATGTGAGCCATATCAACTGATTGCTAAAACTAAAAAAATTCAATTTGAAATGGATATTTTGGACGATATATCGGTTTATCTTCCCGAAAATCAGTTAAAGAAAGCAATCTCGAACATTCTGTCAAATGCGGTCAATTATACAGAGGCAGGTCGGAAAATATCGGTTACTCTGGACGGCAAAAAATTATCAATCCATAATGAGTGCGATGCACTATCACCTGAACAGTTGGAACATATTTTTGAGCCTTTCTATCGTCCAGATTTAGCACGCAATCGAGAAACTGGAGGTAATGGATTAGGACTATATATTGTCCAGACAATTTTGGACAAACTCCATCTAAAATATCGATTTGTTCCCATGAAAAAAGCAAAGGGAATGGACTTCACAATATATTTCTAAAAGAAATCTCTGCTATCCATTTGGAAAGCAGAGATTTCTTTTAGTTCAACATTGGCACAACATTGGCTTTATATTCTTACAACATTCAAAGGATATTCTATAGATGGAAGAGGCAAAACAGCACAAAACTTTATCTCAGGAGGTAACAAATTCATGACAAAAAAACTTGGGGTTACGTTGCTGGCGCTATGCTGTGCTTTGGGCCTATGTGCCGTTACGGCTCTCGCGGCAAATGGTAACAACGCCCCTGCTACTCCAACCGTTGAACCACAAGCCCCCGTGTCTTTGGCACATTTTAGGCAAAGCGGAGCTGATGTTCAGCAGAGCATCGATAACGGCAAGTCTTGGGAAATCTATTCTCCCGTAGAAGAGCCGGACTACTTCACCTATAACGAATTTTCTGAATGGCTTGAAACCGAAATGGCCCATATTCAAGAACTGGTGGAGGCCGGAGAATGGACAGAGACAGAGGCATCTGAAACGATTGCCAACTACAGAGCAATCCTCGAGGGCATCGCAAATGGTCAAATGGTAAGCAAGCGTGACAACCTCAGCCAAGACCAACTCTTTTTCTCTCTGCCCGAAATGGATCATCCCGAAACATATCAGACATTCCTTTATGATGGCAATGAGTACAAAGCCTTTGGCCCATTCGATACCGAGGAAGAACTTTACAAGTCCCTCAACCAGTACTGATAAAACCGGCATAGTATAAGGCAGTGTGAGTCAATTCCACAATACTCACCAGCCCAACGTCAAACCAAGCTCTGACGTTGGGCTTATCTGACAATCAAAAATTCCATTCATCAGTCACTTATTTTTATATAAAACTTCTCTTGTAAATCTGGTGAAAGGAGCTATGATAATTCTGCAATTATTCCATATATGCGGGGAGGAATCATTAATGTCCTATCATTATTTGTTGGATTTGGCCTTGATTTTATTGAGCACCAAGCTGCTGGGTATTGCCACAGGAAAATTTCAAATGCCCAGGGTAGTGGGAGCGTTGCTGGCCGGACTGATCCTGGGGCCCGCAGTGCTGAACATACTTACAGAGACTGCGTTCCTTTCCCAGTTGAGTGAGCTGGGCGTGATCGTGATTCTTTTTACCGCCGGAATGGGCACCGACCTGCGGGAGCTGCGGAGCGCCGGAAAAGCGGGCTTTCTGGTGGCGCTGTGCGGCGTACTGGTGCCCATGCTGATGGGTACGGGCTTTGGCTGGATGGCGGGGAAGCTGGGCTGGCTGCCGGACAACACCCTGCTGGAAAACATTTTCCTGGGTACTGTACTGACCGCCACCTCTGTGAGCATCACGGTAGAGACCCTCAAGGAGCTGGGCCGCTTGGATACCCATGTCGGCAGTACGATCCTGGCCGCCGCCCTCATTGATGATGTGCTGGGCCTGGTGGCCCTGACAGTGGTGGCCAGCATGGCGGGAGACGGGAGCGGCTTGCTGCTAGTGCTATTGAAGATCACCCTGTTTTTTGTCTTTGCCATTGCCGCGGCCTGTGGAGGCATCTGGCTGTTTCGCCGGATGATCGCCCTGGCCCACCAGAAAAATCTCCGGCGCTACCCGGTCTTTGCTTTTGTGCTCTGCCTGCTGCTGGCCTACTGTGCGGAGGAGTTTTTCGGCGTGGCCGATATTATTGGTGCCTTTGCCGCCGGACTGGTGGTAGCCTGCACCCCCAAGGCCGATTACATCCGCTCGAAATTTGAACCCCTGAGCTATCTGCTGCTGACGCCGGTGTTTTTCGCGGGGATCGGAATCAAAGTGGAGCTGCCCCAGCTGAACGGAAGTCTGATTACGTTCTCCCTGCTGCTGCTGGCCGTGGCGATTTTGTCCAAAGTGGTCGGCTGCGGTCTGGGGGCCAGACTGTGCGGCTTTGATGGGGCGGAATGTCTTCAGGTAGGCGCCGGCATGGCCTGCCGGGGTGAGGTGGCCTTGATCGTGGCTAACCGGGGGCTGTCTATGGGAGTGCTCAGCCAGGCCATGATGGCCCCTATCGTCATTACCGTGGTAGGCTGTGCGGTTCTGACGCCGGTCCTGCTGAAGCTGTGCTTCAGCGGGCAAGCCAAGGGAGCCGCGGCCAGCAGTACTCTTGCCGACCGCTACCATAAGGCTGAGCAGCTGGAGCTGATGTCCGATGAAATGTTGGGAAAGAAACTGTTTCACTAATTCGCTAAAATCTCTTGACAGCCGGAGCAGACCGCGCTATAATGCCCACATAAACCAATGACGCAGAAAAAAGTCAGGTCAGTTTCGTCACAGCGAGGAAGGGACGGTGTAAGCCTTCCACGGAGCCCTGAGTAATATGGTCTGCGGAGGGCGGCTCTAAATGGGCCGACGGTTGGACGGACGTTACCCGTCGGGGATATGCTGGTATCCCGCTGAGGGGCCTGTAGATGGGCCTGAATCAAGGTGGCACCGCGGAGTAATTGTATTATTTCGCCCTTGACCAAACAAAACCGTTTGGTCAAGGGCGTTTTTCTTTGTCCAAACGCAGGGAGGAATTGTAATGGAACATCGGAAGGTAGTCATCATCGGAGCGGGCCATGTGGGAAGCCACTGCGCCTACGCGCTGGCCTCAGCCGGGGACTGCGAGGAGATCGTCCTGGTGGATCTTTTGCCGGAAAAGGCGGCAGCCCAGGCCCTGGACGTGGCCGACAGCGCCAGCTTCATGGACCACGCCGTCACCGTCCGGGCCGGGGGATACGGCGAGTGTAAGGACGCCGCCCTGGTGGTGATAGCCATCGGGGAGCCCCGGCTGCCCGGCCAGACCCGACTGGACCTGCTGGGCCGATCCGTGGAGCTGCTGAAAACCCTGGCAAACGAGTTGAAACCGCTCAGGCTTACCTGCCCGGTGGTGACCATCACCAACCCCGCCGATATTGTGGCCGACTGGCTGCGCCGGGCGCTGGAGCTGGAGCGATGGCAGTGCTTCAGCACAGGCACCTTGCTGGACACTGCCCGGCTGGTGCGGTGCGTCAGCCAGGGGGCGGGGGTGGACCGGCGGAGCGTCTCCGCCTTCTGCCTGGGGGAACACGGCGACTCCTCCATGGTCCCCTTCTCCGCTGTCACCGTGGGAGGCGTTCCCTTTAAGGAACTGGGGCTGTCCAGGGAGGACATCCTGTTCCAGACCCACCAGGCGGGGATGGACATCATCGAGGGTAAGGGCTCCACGGAGTTCGGCATTGGCCGGGCTCTGGCGGAGCTGGCCCGGTGCATCCTCCGGGACGAAAAGCGCATCCTGCCCGTCTCCGTCCTGCTGGAGGGGGAGTACGGCCAGACCGGCATCCACTGCGGCGTCCCCTGCCGCATCGGCCGCTCCGGCGTGGAGAAAGTCGTCCAGTTGGAGCTCACCCAGGAGGAACAGCGCCGGCTGAACGCCTCCTGCCAGGTTATCAAACAACACATCGACATGGCGGCGGCCCTTTGACCGCCCACATTTAGGATGAATTTATTATGAATAAACTGATTTCTGTCATTCTGTCCGCTATGATACTGACCACCACTCTCACCGCCTGCGGCGGCAGTCCCAAAACCCCCACAGGCAGTGCCAACGGAGGCGAAAAGGACGCCTATAAAATCAGCATCGTTCAGCCCATGAGCCACACCTCCCTGGACCAGATCCGGGACACCATCGTGGCGGAGCTGGGAAATTCCGGTGAGAACATTGTCATTGACACCAAAAACGCCAACGGCGACTCCACCGCCCTGAGTACGATCCTGGAGAACTGCAAGGCCGAGGGGGTGGACCTGGTGATCCCCATCGCCACCTCTACCGCCCAGTCCGCCAAGGCGGTCTTCGACGGGACCGGCACCCCCATCGTCTTCGCCGCCGTCTCCGATCCCGCCGCCGCCGGCCTCACCGGGGAGGACTGCCAGAACATCACCGGTGTGTCCAACAACATCCCCGCCGCCGAGATCGTGAAGCTGATTTTCAACTTCCAGCCCGACTGCCAGAAGATCGGTTTCCTGTACACCTCCAGCGAGGCCAACTCTGTGTCCACCATCGCCGCCGCCAAGGCCTACTGTGACCAGGAGCACATTGCCTATGAGGAGGTGTCCATCGCCAATCTGTCGGAGCTCCAGACCGCAGCCGAAACCCTGATCTCCCGGGGGGTAGACGCCCTCTACACCGGCAACGACAATACCATCGCCTCCGCCATGGCCACCTACACCGATGCGGCCTACGCCGCCGGTATCCCCGTCTACTGTGGGGCAGATTCCATGGTGGCCGACGGCGGCTTCGCCACCATCGGGGTCAACTATGTCCAGTTGGGCCGGCAGGCGGCCGCTATGGCCCTGAAAATCGTGGAGGGAACCGCCCCCGACGATCTGCCCTATGAGACCCTCAGCGACTACGCCAAGTTTGTCAACCTCCAGGCTGCCGGTCGCTTTGGGGCCAGCTTCCCGGAATCTGCCTATGAGGGCTACGATGTCCTGGTAGAGGCCGATGGCACCAGCCACTTCGGCAAGTAGGGGCCGCCGCCTTCGGCGGCCCGCCGGAGCGAGAGGCTTTCAAAAAATGGGGGGCGGCGTATTCGCCGCCCCCGCAGAAATGGATGTGATCTTGTGGTTTACTACAGTATGCTCGTTTTCGCCCTGAGTCAGGGTCTGCTCTACGCCCCAATGGCTCTGGGTGTGTTCATCACCTTCCGCATTTTGAAGACCCCAGACCTGACGGTGGACGGCAGCTTCGTCTTCGGCATGACTGCCTGTGCCGCAGTTACTATTGCAGGCCACCCGGTGCTGGCCCTGTTTGTGGGGGCAGCCGCCGGCGCGCTGGCTGGGTTCTTCACCGCCCTGCTCCAGACCAGGCTGGAGGTGGAGCCCATCCTCTCCGGCATCCTGGTGGCGGCGGGGCTGTACACCGTCAACTACACTGTGCTGGGCGGGCAGTCCAACCTGTACCTCCAGTATGACACAGTGAACGCCGCCGGTTCCCCGGTGAAGGAGGCCAGCCCCACCGTCTACAAGAGCTTTTCCGCCCTCTTCTCGGGGGTAGACAGTCCTTTTCTGGACGGGAACGCCCAGGTGCTTCTTCTGACCCTGGTCATTGTGGTCCTGCTCACCGCCGCTCTGGGGGTATTTTTCTTCACCCGCCCCGGAATGGCCATCCGGGCCACTGGGGACAATGAGGAGATGGTCCGGGCCTCCTCCATCAACGCCGACCTGGCCCGCACCGCCGGAGTGATGCTGGCCAACAGTCTGGTGGCCCTGTCAGGGGCCCTGCTGTGCCAGCAGCAGCGGTACGCCGACCTGAACTGTGGCAGCAGTATGCTGGTGATGGGGCTGGCCTCGGTAATCATCGGCCAGGTTCTCTTCGGGGACCGTGGGATCGTGGGGGGCCTGATCTCCGCTGTGGGCGGCTCTCTGGTGTACCGGGTGGTGATCCAGGCGGCTTATAAGGTCAACATGCCCAGCTATACTGTCAAGCTGCTGTCCACCCTCATTGTGGTGTGCGCCCTGGCGGTACCCCTTATCAAGCGGAAGCTGGCCAGTACTGGAAAGGGGGCGGCGGCATGAGCAGCGTTCCTCTCTCCGTCCAACAGCTGACCAAGCGCTTTGAGGCGGGCACCGTTAACGAGAAGCTGGCTCTGGACGGCCTGTCCTTGGAGGTGCCGGCGGGTCAGTTTGTCACCGTTCTGGGCTCCAACGGCTCGGGCAAATCTACCCTGTTCAACGCCATTTTGGGAAAAATCTTCCCGGACAGCGGCAAAATTCTCTTGGGGGAGGAGGACGTCACCCGGCAGAAGGACTACAGGCGGGCGCTGAACATCGGCTGTCTCTACCAGAACCCCCTGCGGGGCACCGCCCCCAGCATGACCATCGAGGAGAATCTGGCCCTGGCCTATACCCGAAAGGCCAGCCGCTCCTTCTTCGCGGTGAACCGCCGGGACAACGCCTATTTCCGGGACCTGCTGGCCACCCTGGGCATGGGACTGGAGGACCGGATGAAGACCAAGATGGGCCTGCTGTCCGGGGGACAGCGGCAGGCGGCCTCCCTGCTGATGGCCACGGTGGCCCAGCCCAAGCTGCTTCTGCTGGACGAGCACACCGCCGCCCTGGACCCGGGGGCGGCGGAGAAGGTGATGGAGATCACCGGAGAGATCGTGGTCCGAGACAAAATCACCACCCTGATGATCACCCACGACATGGACTATGCCCTGTCCATGGGCAGCCGAACGATTATGCTGGATTCGGGAAAAATCGTCTTGGACCTCTCAGGTACCGATTGGCAGGCTATGACTGCCGGAGCGCTGGCGGAGCGGTTTTATACCCGGTCCAAAAAGCGGTGAGCCATATGTGCACACCGCACCGAATGATACAAATAGGGAGAGAGGGGTTGTCATGGAGCTGCGCACCTTACGCTACTTTACTGTCGTGGCCCGGGAGCTGAACATCACCCGGGCGGCGGAAAAGCTGAACATGAGCCAGCCGCCCCTGAGCAATCAGATCAAGGCCCTGGAGGAGGAGCTGGGCGTTCAGCTTTTTATCCGGGGCAAGCGGCACCTGGAGCTCACCGAGGAGGGGGCCCTCCTGCTGCGCCGGGCGGTCCAGATGCAGGAGCTGGCCGACAAGACCCGGCAGGAGCTTGCCAGCCTGCGGGAGGGGATGACGGGCACCATCTATCTGAGCATGGTGGAGGGCCGGGCCCCCTTCCTGGCCGCCCAATGGATTGCCGGCTTCCGGGAGGAGTTCCCCCTGGTGCGGTACAACCTGTGGAACGGCAGCAGCGACGATGTGCTGGACCGGCTGCGCAAGGGGCTGGCCGACCTGGCCGTCATCGCCGCCCCCTACGACACCGAGCACCTGGAGGGCTTCCCAGTGGGCCAGGAGCCCTGGGCCGCCATGCTCCACCCGGACCATCCCTTGGCCAAAGAGCCGGGAGACACCATCCCCCTGTCCAGCCTGGTGGGCGAGCCCCTCATCGTCCCCAGCCGCAAATCCCGGATCGAGTCCATCCGCCGCTGGTTCGGGGAGATCGGGGCGGAACCCCAAATTCTCTGCGAGATGTCCAACTATATGGACGCGGCGGCCCTGAGCAGCCAGGGGGTGGGGGTCAGCATCTTCCCTCAGACGGTCGGGGTATCCAACGGGCTGGTGGTGTCCAAGGTGGTCACCCAGCCCGCCCGGCAGGCGGAATATATCCTGGTCTGGAACAAGGGGCAGGCGCCCACAGGGCTGACCCGGGAGTTTATCCACTATGTTCAGGACTGCTTGGAGGAGCGCCAGACAAAGGCATAACAGCAGACAGCCCCCGCGCCGCTGCGCGGGGGCTTATCATATCCAAACGATATGGTAACTGCAATGATATATGTATTTCCTTTTTTCTTAAAGCTGTGTTAGGATAAGAGCATCCAAGGGAGATGCAAAGAAAACCAAATCAAATTACAAGAAAGTGGAGGAACTGACCATGAAAAAGACATTCCTTGAGAAGCTGTCCAACCTGCTGACCGGCTACTATAAGTCGTTCTCCATGGACTTTTAGCCGGGATATCCAGACAAACAGAAGGAGGAATTGAGAATGAAAAAGCTGGCTGACTTCCTGTCGGAGTACTATGGGACCTTTTCCCGCTAAGACTGCCCTCTCCAATCTTTGAGTGATCCATCCATCACCGAAGCCAACGCCCGGCCAGCGGAAACGCTGGCCGGGCACATTCCTGCCTGCTTTCTATGGATGCCCGGAAGAAGCGCTTTGAGCAGAAGCTGTCAGAAAAGCGGAGCTAGACATTGCTCACTTCCTGTTTCAGCCAGAATAGAGCTGACTCTACATATAAACTGGCGGCGATGGGCAGGCACCGCTCGTCAATATCAAAGCCGGGGGTATGGTGAGCCATCTGTGAGCCTGGAACGGCTTCGCTTCCGCTGCCCACAAAGGCGTAGACCCCGGGGACGGCGGCAATAATCTCTGCCATATCGTCCCCGCCCAGGGAGAGGGCCTTGGCCACCAGGTTCCCCTTCCCCACTGCCTTCTCGATAACGGGGGCGGTCTCGGCGTAGACTCTGGCATCATTAATCAGCGCCCGGGTGAAGGACTCGGTCTCAATTTCGGCCGTGGTGTTGTACAGGGCGGCCACGCTCCGGGCGGTGTCCACAATTTTACCGTTGAGCGTGGCTCTGGTCTCTTCGGAGAAGCAGCGGACAGTGCCCTCAATCACCGCCTCCTTGGCCACAATGTTGTAGCCCTCCCCGGAGCGGAGCACCCCCACCCCGATAAGGGCGGGGTCGGTGGGGCTTTTCAGCCGACCCACCAGGCCCTGGAGAGCTGTTACGATCTGTGCGGCAGCGTAGAGGGCGTCTGCCCCCAGCTCCGGGGTGGAGACATGGGCGCTCTTCCCCTGGATACGGATGGTGAAGTGATCCACTGAGGCGTTTTCCGCCCCCGGATTCATAGCCACCTGCCCCACCGGCAGATTGGACTGCATATGAATGCCAAAGGAGCGGTCCGCCCCCTTCAGCGCGCCGTCCCGGATGAAGAGAATCGCCCCCCTGCCATACTCCTCTCCGGGCTGAAATACCAGGGCAATCTCCCCGGAAAAGGTATCCTCCAGCTGCTTCAGCACACGTGCCGCCCCCAGAAGGGCGGCTGTGTGGGCGTCGTGGCCGCAGGCGTGCATGACCCCGGGGCACTGGGATGCGTAGGGGACGGTCTTCTCGTCCCGGATGGGCAGGGCGTCGGTGTCTGCCCGCAGGACAATCTTTTTCCCCGGCCCCCGCCTGCCCTGGATGGTCCCAAGTACGCCGGTTCCGCCCACCCGGCGTGTGGGGACGCCGATGGCGGCCAGCTCCTCCTCGATACGCCGGGCGGTCTCAAACTCCTTCATACTAAGCTCCGGGTGACTGTGGAACCAGCGGCGCAGGGATATGATGTAATCTCGGTCCTGGTCAATCAGCGGATGGATTGCCATATTGCTTCACCTCAAGTTTATGATTTGTTCCCGCCCCCTTCCTCGAGGGCGGGAACAGTTTTTAAAACGCGGGAATGTAGGTGCCCTGGTAGATATCTCGGATGGCCTGGGCTGTCTCATCAGACTGGTAGGCGGCCAGTACCTTTTTGTATACCTCATTGTCCAAATCGGCGGTGCGGCAGACAATGATGTTAATGTAAGGATTGTCGCTGCCGGGCTCCACCTGCTCGGTGTAGACAGCATCCTCAATTTTTAAGCCGTTGTCGATGGCATGGGCCCCGTTGACAAAGGCGGCGGCCACGTCGGGCAGAAGGCTGGCGGTGTTAGAGGCCTCCACCTCCACAAACTCCAGCTTCAGGGGGTTGGCGGTGATGTCCTTCAGCTCTGGCACATATCCGGCGGCAGGGTCCACCTCCAGCAGGCCGGCGGATTCCAGAATCTTGAAGCAGCGCCCTTCGTTAGTGGGGTCGCTGGGGATGGCGATCTTGTCCCCCTCCTTCAATTCGCTCACATCGGTAATTTTGTCAGAGTACAGGGACAGAGGGGCCACGATGGTGTCGCCCAAGATGGCAATGCTGTAGCCCAAGTCGTCGGTCTCCTTCTGGAGATAGGCCTTGTGCTGGAAGGCGTTCAGGTCGATCTCCCCGGCGTCCAGGGCGTTGTTGGGCAGCTTGTACTCGGCAAACTCCACCAGCTCCACCTTGATGTTATCCTTGGCCAGCAGCTCGTTCACTGTGTCCCACTGCTGATTATTGGCCCCCACTACCCCCACCTTGACCACAATGGGTTCAGCGCTATTGCTGCCGCTTCCGGAAGTGGAGCCGGGGGTGGAATTGGAAACAGGGCTGGAGCTGCCGCTATTTCCGCCACAGGCAGCCAGGGCCAGGACCAGGGCCGCAGCCAGTGCGAGAGACAATACGTGCTTCTTTTTCATGTTAAGTTCCTCCTTATAATGGGCAGATATTCCATTATCCCGGTTCAAAGGCGGGAGAACAGACAAGATCAGTGGGCCGCTTTTTTGGCGATATAGCTGCCCGCGGCCTGGACAATGCTTACCAGAATCACAATGATGAGGATGACCGTCCAGGTAATCTGGGGCATATTTTTGCTGTGGCCGTACATAATAGCGAAGTTGCCCAGACCGCCGGCCCCCAGAGTGCCGGCGATGGCGGTGAAGTTGATAAGAGAGACCAGCGTGATGGTCACCCCCCGGGTTATGCCGGGGACAGCCTCCTTCAAATACACCCGCCGGATGATCTCCCAGGGGGAGGAGCCCATAGCTTGGGCCGCCTCGATGAGGCCGGCTGGGACCTCGGCCAGAGCGCCCTCCACCTGCCGTCCCAGGAAGGGGATGGTGCCGAAGACCAGGGGGATGATAGCGCCCCGGACACCGATGGCGGTGCCCACCACCAAACGGCTCAGGCTCAGCAGCACCATAGCCAGCAGGATGAAGGGGATGGAGCGGAAGAAGTCGCAGATGCGGCTCAGGATGAAATTCACCGGCCTGTTTTGCAGAATGCCCCCCCTTCTGGTGGTGAACAGGAGCACTCCAAAGGGGATGCCCAGCACCAAAGAGATGACCCCAGAGATAGAAACCATCTGAAGGGTCTCCCAGAAGGCCCGCCACAGCTGGTCTGACCGGGCCGCCACGTCTGGGATAATCAGGTTCAGCAGGTCAGCCATGGGAAATCACCTCCACCAGTACATTTCGCTGGGATAAATAGCCGGTCGCCGCGGTCACTTTGTCGTGGCCGCCCCCGGCGATCACCACCAGGCCCCCCAGGGGATTGCCGTCGATAAGTTCGATATTTCCAAAGAGGATATTGATATCCAGCTCAAAATGCCGGGACAGGGTGGAGATCAGCGCCTCGGAGGTACTGCGCTTCAGGTAGTTCAGCCGGAGCAGGTAGTCGCCCGGATTCAGCTTGATGGGCCGGGCCGGATCGTCCAGCAGCTCCTGAATATGGGAGAGGTTGGAGGCGCTGTCTACAAACCGCCGGGTAATGGCCTGCTGGGGAGAGGCGAAGATCTGGAATACGTCGCCCTGCTCCACCACCCGGCCATCCTCCATCACATACACCTGATGGCAGATCTCTTTCACCACCTGCATCTCGTGGGTGATGACCACGATGGTGATGCCCAAGGTACGGTTGACCTCCTTCAGCAGCCGGAGGATGGAACGTGTAGTCTCCGGGTCCAGGGCGCTGGTGGCCTCGTCGCTGAGAAGGACCTCCGGATCATTGGCCAGAGCCCTGGCGATAGCTACCCGCTGCTTCTGGCCGCCGGACAGCTGAGAGGGGTAGGCATTGGCTTTGTCCGTCAGCCCCACCAGGTCCAGCAGAGACCTCACCTTCTCCTCAATCTCCTTTCTGCTTCTCCCGCTCCCCCGAAGGGGGTAGGCCACATTTCCGTATACCGTCCGGGAGGCGAAGAGATTGAAGTGCTGAAAGATCATGCCGATCTTTTTCCGCTTCTCCCGCAGCTGTTTTTCGTTTAGGGCGGTCAATTCCGCATCGCCGACAACGACCTTTCCCTCGGTGGGCCGCTCCAGCAGGTTGATGCACCGGGCAAGGGTGGACTTGCCTGCCCCGGAGAAGCCGATGATTCCGGCGATAGTTCCCTTTTCAATGCACAGGCTGACATCCTTTATCGCATCCACCGTCTGCTTTCCCGCCTCAAAGCGTTTTGAGATATGCTCCAGTCGAATCATATGTTTTCCTCTCTTCCTTTGGCGTGTCCAAAGGATAGCACAAAACCCGCCCCAGGTGTTAATACCCAAAATCAGGGGCGGGTCATAGGATAAAGCTATAGCGGAATGGAAATCACAGCAGGATGGATTTGCGCACCTCTTGAAGATACAGCGCTCCCAGCCGGCTGGGAGGACTGCCCCGGCGTTGGATATAGCCGATGTGCATGACGCCCCCCTCCGCCAGGGGAATAGTGGTGTACTCTGAACCGTTGAGAGGGCGGCAGATGATGCCGGAGCACAGGGTATAGCCGTTGAGCCCCTTCATCAGGTTGAGCACCGTGGCCCGATCATCCACTCGGATAAGCTGGCGGTACTGGTAGGTGCTCATTACCTCCTCGGACAGGAACAGGGAGTTCTGCTTGCCCAGCTCAAAGGCGATGCAGGGATAGGGCTCCAGATCGGACATGGTCAGCCGGTCCCGGCCGGCCAGGGGATGCTCCCCCCAGAGGTAGACGCAGGTGGAGCAGTCCCGCAGGGGATGGAATTCCAAATTGTTCTCCTCAAAGAGCTTGGTCAGATACTTTTCATTGAACTCGTCCAGATACAGAATGCCCAGCTCGCTTTTGTAGTCACGGACGTTTTCAATACACTCATAGGTTCGGGTCTCCAGGATGGAGAACTCATACTCCTCCATCCCCACTTGGCGCACCATCTCCACAAAGGCGTTAACGGCGAATGTGTAATGCTGAGTGGAGACAGAGAACTTTTTCCTGGACCGGCCAGCCACAAAGCGGTCCTCCAACAGGGCATACTGCTCGCAGACCTGACGGGCGTAGTTGAGAAACTCCTCTCCCTCCGCTGTGATGGTGACCCCCCGGTTGGACCGGCGGAACAGCTCAAAGCCGATCTCCTCCTCCAGCTCCCTCACGGCGCTGGACAGGCTGGGCTGGGAGAGATACAGGTTTTTGGCGGCGGAATTGACAGAGCCGCTGTCCGCGATGGCAATGACATATTTCAGCTGCTGAAGCGTCATGGTTCTTTTCCCCCTTGTTTTTGAGTTTGACTCCCCTGAGGTTCCCAAAAATCTGTTGGGAGTCGAAGTATGTACCAGATCTTTGTGGAAATTGTCATAGTAGGCTTTTCTAAATTTTACAAACTATACCACAATATTGATATAATTTCAAGGATTCTCTATATTCCTATTGACAAGGTAGGTTTATTGGTTTATGATGGTGCCAATTCAAAAGAAAGGAGGCTTTTTCGAATGGAGAAAACGGAATCTCTGCGCCGACGCGCTCCTGTGCGCTGGCTGACCGTGACCGCTGTGTTTATGGCGATGAATATCGCCCTCAGCTTCTTTGGAATGCCGGTGCCGGGCGGGCACCTCTATCTCAATGATATTGTCATCTGTACCGCCGCCATTTTGCTGGACCCTGTCGGCGCGTTTGCAGTGGGCGGACTGGGCGCGTTCCTGGGGGATATGTTCTTCTACCCGGCGCCCATGTTTGTTTCGCTGGTGACTCACGGACTCCAGGCCGCCGTCATTTCTCTCTGTGCCCACAGCCTTTCTAAAAACCGATTCGGCGGAGCTGTGCTGGGCGTGACCCTTGGGGCCGTTATCATGGTGGTGGGCTACTCTCTGGGCAGGGCCTTTGTATACAGCACACCTGAGTATGCGATCTTAAAGCTGCCCTTCCAAATCCTGCAAGCCGTTGTGGGTGCTGTCTGCGGCATCGTGATCTGTTTCCCTTGCCGCCTGACAAAAACCTGGGATCAGTGGTGCCAAACCGGCTCCGTTTAGAAAACTCTTTTTGCAAATGAAAGAAGGTCATAATATGTCCAATATCTACACATCCGCCGACCAGCTGATCGGCAAAACACCCCTACTGGAGCTGACCCACATCGAGAAAGAGGCGGAGCTGAAGGCCCGCCTCCTGGCCAAGCTGGAGTATTTCAACCCCGCCGGGTCGGTAAAGGACCGCATCGCCAAGGCCATGATCGACGAGGCCGAGGCCAGCGGCAGGCTGAAGCCCGGCTCCACCATCATCGAGCCCACTTCGGGTAACACCGGGATCGGGCTGGCCTCGGTGGCCGCCGCCCGGGGTTACCGCATCATCATCACCATGCCGGAGACCATGAGCGTGGAGCGCCGCCAGTTGATGAAGGCCTACGGTGCGGAGCTGGTACTCACCGAGGGGGCCAAGGGGATGAAAGGGGCCATCGCCAAGGCGGAGGAGCTGGCTCAGGAGATTCCCAACAGCTTTATCCCGGGCCAGTTTGTCAACCTCGCCAACCCCGCCGCCCACCGGGCTACTACCGGTCCGGAAATCTGGGCAGACACCGATGGGCAGGTGGACATCTTCGTGGCCGGCGTGGGTACCGGCGGCACCATCACCGGCGTGGGCCAGTACCTCAAGGAGCAAAACCCGGCGGTGAAGGTGGTGGCGGTAGAGCCCAAGGACTCCCCTGTCCTCAGTGAGGGCCGCTCCGGGTCCCACAAAATCCAGGGCATCGGCGCGGGCTTTGTGCCGGAGGTGCTGGACACCGCCGTCTACGACGAGATTATCCCCGTGTCCAACGAGGACGCCTTTGCCGCCGGACGGCTGGTGGGCCGCAAGGAGGGCGTGCTGGTGGGTATCTCCTCCGGGGCCGTGCTCCATGCGGCAATCCAGCTGGCAAAGCGGCCCGAAAACGCGGGCAAGACCATCGTGGCTCTGCTCCCGGACACCGGCGACCGCTACCTGTCCACACCGCTCTTTGCAGACTGAGTATAGAGCGAACACGCCGGTGAATACGCCGGCGTGTTTCCGTTCGGAAAGGATTTTTATGATTTACGCGGACAATGCGGCCACCACAAAGATGAGCGGGGCCGCCATGAACGCCATGCTGAACTGCATGGAAGAGACCTGGGGCAATCCCTCCAGCCTGTACGGTCTGGGCCAGCGGGCCAAGGAAGCCCTGGAGGAGGCCCGGGAGCGGATTGCCGCCTGCATCGGGGCCTCCCCCAAGGAGATCATCTTCACCTCCGGAGGAAGTGAGGCGGATAACCAGGCCATCCGCTCTACCGCCCTGCAGGGAGCGCGAAAGGGGAAATGGCACATCGTCTCCACCACCTTTGAGCACCACGCCGTCCTGCACACCCTGAAAAAGTTAGAGGATGAGGGTTTTGAGGTGGAGCTTCTTCCCGTGGGAGAGCTGGGAACCGTCACCGCCCAACAAGTGGCGGAGGCTATCCGGGAGGACACCGCCTTGGTGACCATTATGTACGCCAACAACGAGATTGGTTCCGTCCTGCCCATCGCCGAGATCAGTTCGGTGTGCCGGGAGCGGGGCGTCCCCTTCCACACCGACGCGGTGCAGGCGGCGGGCCATCTGCCCATTGACGTGAGAGCCCAGAACATCGACCTGCTGTCCCTCTCCGCCCACAAGTTCCACGGTCCCAAGGGGGGTGGGGTGCTGTACGCCCGGCAGGGGATACCGCTGTCCAGCCTCATTGAGGGCGGCGCCCAGGAGCGGGGCAGGCGTGCTGGGACAGAGAACGTCCCGGCCATTGCGGGCATGACAGTAGCCCTGGAGGAGTCCTGTGCCCACATGGACGAGAACGCCGCGAAGGTATCCGCCCTGCGGGACAGGCTCATCGGGGGACTCTCCCGGATTTCCCACTCCGCCCTCAACGGCGACCCGGTGAACCGGCTCCCCGGCAATGTGAACTTCTGCTTTGAGGGCATCGAGGGGGAGAGCCTGCTCCTGCTGCTGGACGATCGGGGCATCTGCGCCTCCTCCGGGTCCGCCTGTACCTCCGGCTCCCTGGACCCCAGCCACGTTCTGCTGGCCATCGGCCGGCCTCACGAGGTGGCCCACGGCTCCCTGCGGCTGTCTCTCTGTGAGGAAAACACCGAGGCCGACGTGGAGGCGATCTTGAAGGCCGTCCCGGAGATCGTGGGCTATCTGCGCAATATGTCCCCGCTGTGGAAGGATAAGGTCAGTGGGAAGAAAGAATTTGTCCTGTGAGGAGGTTTTTATATGGCGCTCTATAGCGAAAAGGCAATGGACCACTTCCGCAATCCCCGGAATGTGGGCCTGATTGAGGACGCGGATGGTGTGGGTGAAGTGGGCAACGCCGTCTGTGGGGATATTATGAAAATCTACCTCAAAATTGAGGATGGCATTGTGTCGGACGTGAAGTTTGAGACCTTCGGCTGCGGCTCCGCCATCGCGTCCAGCTCCATGGCAACCGAGTTAATCAAGGGCAAGCCTCTCGCGGATGCGTTGAAACTCACTAACAAGGCCGTCACCGAGGCGCTGGACGGCCTGCCCGCCCACAAGCTGCACTGCTCTGTTCTGGCAGAGGAGGCCATCCGGGCGGCGGTAAAGGACTACTACGACAGGCAAGGCATTGCCTACGACCCGAAGGATTTCCCGGACTGCGGTTCCTGCGATTGCTGTCATGGGTAGAAAAACATATGGTCTCTCGGTTGCCCGACAGTTCTTTGAAGAGGAGGGGTAACTTTCATTGTCATGAGCCTGTGGGCGGAGAACGTCTTTCTAGAGGACATGATGCAGTTGAAAGCTATCTCCCACAAGATGGTCAATTAACGATTGCCGAGAGGAACTGAGCCCTGCAAAACACCCACGAATGATACGGTACTTCGGTGGCTATTTGTAACCTTATCGACAACCGGCGGTTGTGGGTTCGATTCCCACCGCTAGCTCCAAAACCCGCAGGAATTTTGAGATTCCTGCGGGTTTTGCAACTTTTTCTCTGAATTAAATTTATTTGACATTTGGGAACGTATGTACTACAATTGCGGTAGGCGAAAGCCAAAATCTGCAGCTTTCCGGTGAGGTTCACACCCTGTGTGACCTCAGGCTTTCATGGGCCGCCAAGGGCACCACGAACTCCCTATTGACGAGTAGATTCCATGAGGGCTTACAGTATTTGGCGCTGTGCCGGCAGCGCAGGTGTGTTCCTTTCCGCAGGAAGCGGAAGGGACAAGCATGAACGACACAGTCGTTTTCTATAACGGTGAGCAAGTATCAGTGCCAAAGGAGGTCGCGGAATTCCTGGAGGAGGATCGAAAGCGCGCGCAGGCCCAGGCCAGGCAGGACAAAAGGCATCTGAGTAGAAGTGAGTTTGAAACGGAGCTGTCCAGCCATGTGTCGGCCGGGCGTCCGCTGGAGCGGTCTGTACTCTGGAACCTCCGTCTTGAAAATCTGCGGAAAGCCGTCGCGGAATTGAGTGCTCAGGAGCAGGAGCTAATCTCTCTGCGCTATGACGGCGAGCTGTCCATGGAGAAGATCGGAAAGGTCTTTGGGATTTCCAAGAT
>Ga0137308_101856_pt1 | contig 17462 bp, 11 predicted proteins | sample Inofrocosms_June_FD_97181 | JGI IMG/M metagenome (GOLD analysis project Ga0137308, IMG submission 97181) | Mouse cecal microbial communities from Vienna, Austria - N-Acetylneuraminic and N-Acetylglucosamine D2O microcosms_June | ecosystem: Host-associated > Mammals > Digestive system > Large... | reverse complement strand
CCTTCTCCGTCTCCTTGTCAAATACATGAATCTTCTCCACATCCAGCGCAAACCGCACCATATCCCCGGTTCTTGCGGTAGTGGCAGGATTTACCCGGGCGGTCATACTGGATCCCTCCAGATCAAAGTATAAAAACACCTCCGCCCCCAGAAGCTCATAGACATTGATCCTGGCTTCCACTACGCTGTCTGCGAATTTCGCCAGCATTTCCGGCGAATCGTGGACATCCTCAGGACGGATTCCCATGATCACGGTTTTGCCGTTATAGCCTCCGTCTGAGAGGGCTTTGGATTTGGCCGCGGACAGCAGAATCTGGCGGGGGCCCACATGAAGGGCCGCACGGCTGCCTTTCATCTCGCAGACCGCACTGACAAAATTCATCTGGGGAGAGCCGATAAAGCCTGCCACAAACACATTCACCGGATTGTTATACAGATTCTGGGGAGAGTCGATCTGCTGGACTACCCCGTCCTTCATCACCACGATCCGGCTGCCCAGGGTCATAGCCTCAGTCTGGTCATGGGTCACGTAGATGATGGTGGAACCCAGCCGCTGGTGAAGCCTGGAGATCTCTGTGCGCATCTGCACGCGCAGCTTGGCATCCAGGTTGGATAAAGGCTCATCCATCAGAAACACCTTGGGACTGCGGACAATGGCCCGGCCCATGGCCACACGCTGCCGCTGGCCTCCGGAAAGGGCCCTGGGCTTGCGCTCCAGGAAATTCTCCAGATCCAGAATCTTTGCCGCGTCCCGGACCTTCTTATCGATCTCATCCTTTGGCACCTTCCTGAGCTTGAGAGCAAAGGCCATGTTGTCATACACGGTCATGTGAGGATAGAGCGCATAGTTCTGGAACACCATGGCGATGTCCCGGTCCTTGGGCTCTACGTCATTGATCCGGCGTCCGTCAATGTACAGATCCCCGGAGGAAATGCTTTCCAGACCGGCCACCATCCGCAGGGTGGTGGATTTTCCGCAGCCGGAGGGACCCACGAAGATGATGAACTCCTTATCTGCGATTTCCATATTGAAATCCTTTACTGCCTCAAACCCGTTAGGATATTTCTTACAGATATTTTTCAGTGAAATGCTTGCCATATTAGCTGGCTCCTTTCCTAAAATATGGTAATTGTCCCTGTGTCCTGAAACCGGAAGTCATTTCCCGGTCTCCAGAAGATCCCCTTTGAGCCTTTCCAGCTTTTCATCCGCATCCTCCAGGGAATTCCCTTTCACGCCAAAATAATACTTGATCTTGGGCTCTGTCCCGGAAGGGCGGACACAGCACCAGGCATGATCCTCCAGCTCGTAGTAGAGCACATTGGACGTTGGCAGCCCGGTCTTCTCCTCCTTCCCGGTTACCAGGTCTTTTCGCACATCTGCCTGGTAATCCCGGAAGGCTCTCACCGGCATACCGCCAAGACTCACCGGCGGCCGGGTCCTTAAGTCCTCCATCCGCTGCCGGATCCGGCACGCTCCCTCCTGGCCCTTTAAGGTCACCGTGGCCAGTCCCTCCTTGAAATAGCCATATTTCTCATACATAGCCAGCATTGCGTCCCAGAGGGTCTTTCCCTGGAGCTTATAGAAGGCCGCTGCCTCGCACAGAAGCATCACCGCCACGCAGGCATCCTTGTCCCTGGCATAGGTGCCTGCCAGACACCCATAGCTTTCCTCCAGGCCAAAGACGTAGTGAAAGCTTCCCTCCTCCTCAAATCTGCGGATCTGCCGGCCGATATATTTAAATCCCGTAAGCACCTCAAACAGCGCCACACCGTAATCTGCCGCCAGAGCCTTGGCCATGTCCGTGGTCACAATGGTCTCCACCAGGGCCGGGTTCTCAGGCAGGGTTCCGGCAGCCTTCCTCTCCCGGAGAATATACTCCGCGATCACCATGCCGGACATATTGCCTGTAAAGGAAATGTAGGTTCCAGTATGTATATCCTTCACCCAGACTCCCAGACGGTCCGCGTCCGGGTCTGTGGCCAGCACCAGATCCGCATCCACCTTTTTAGCCAGGTCAAGAGCCAGGGTCCAGGCCTTCTCGTCCTCCGGATTGGGACAGGCCACAGTGGGAAAGCCGCCGTCCGGCTTTTTCTGCTCCTCCACCACATAGACCTGGGTAAAGCCAAGTTCCATAAGGACTCTGCGCACCGGGATATTGCCGGTACCGTGAAGGGGTGTGTAGACGATTTTCATTTCCGGCGCTGCCTTCTGGATCAGCTCCGGGTGAATACACTGCTCCTTAAGAGCCTTCAGATACAAGGTGTCCAGCTCAGTACCCACCACACCGAACAGCCCGCGTCCTCTGGCCTCGTCCTCCTCCATGGTCTTTGCCATGGAAAACTCCGTTACCTTTGCCACCTCATCCAGAATGTTCCTGTCGTGGGGCGGCGTGATCTGGGCCCCGTCCTCCCAGTAGACCTTGTAGCCGTTGTATTCCCTGGGGTTGTGGCTGGCAGTGATGACAATCCCGGCCATGCAGTGAAGCTGGCGCACTGCAAAGGAAAGCTCCGGGGTGGGCCGCAGGCTCTCAAAAAGCCAGGTCCTGATGCCGTTGGCATTGAGACAAAGAGCCGCTTCCCTGGCAAATTCCGGTGAGAAATTCCGGGAGTCATGGGCTATGGCCACCCCCCGTCCGGCCCCGCCCTGGGACAGAATATAGGCAGCCAGTCCCTGGGTAGCCTGACGGACCGTATAAGAGTTCATCCTGTTGGTACCGGCTCCGATGATTCCCCGCAGCCCTCCGGTACCGAATTCCAGCCTTTTGCAGAACCGGTCCTGAATCTCCTTTTCGTTCCCCTCCAGGGCCAGAAGCTCTGCCTTTGTCCCCTCATCAAAGCAGGGGTCCGCAAGCCACCGTTCATATTCGTTTCTGTAATTCATGACACATACTCCTCTATATACTCCGCAAAGATCCGTTCAAACACCCGCACGCCAAGCCCCGCGGTCATGGAAAAACCGATCACCAGATATACTGGTGTCAGAAGCCAGGTAAGCACCGGGCTGAACGCCAGACACAGCAGCGGGAGCGAATTTGCCGCAGCCAGCACCAGGGTAAAGGGCGCGTGGCGCACAGACATGAGAAATGCATTCTTCAAGGTGTTTTTCACCGAATTTTCAAAATAAGCCTGAAGGGGGAACACATAGCTGAACACCATCAGCCACACCAGAAGCAGGCAGCCAAGCCCCACATTCCAGTACCGGAGGATCCCGGCGCCCCAGTGTCTCCAGGCTCCGGACACCAGCAGAATCAGCCAAAGTGCCGTGCTCTGTCTCCACTCCTGCCTGAAAGTCCGCAGATAAAGAGCTGCCGGATATGGTGCCTCGTCCCGGCTTTTTTTCATCATCACCTTATACAGGGCAGTAAGGGAAGCCCCCACCGTGACCAGCGGAACACTGGTAATCAAAAACAGAATATTCAGCCCCACCCAGTCTCCGATCTCTCCCATGAAATCGAAAAAGGGATTGTTGATGACAAATTTCCGCTTTTTCTTTTCCTTCTTTTTCTCCTCCATAAGCCGCTCCTCCATACTTTGCTCTATGCTCTATGCTCTATGCTCCATCCACCGTCTGCATCTGATCCGTCCGCAGGATTTCTCTGTCCATGGTCTTTACAAACTCCAAAAATTTTTTGCACATTTCCTCATGCCGTCCCTCCGCCGGAAATACCAGCAGCAGCGGGTCATCCTGGGGCTTCTCGAACAGCCCTCCAAGTCTGGTCTCCTCCACCAGCACTCCGGTGAAGCTCTCCCCGTCCCTGTAAAGAGGCAGTCCGCAGGTGTCAAAGGCCTCCAGATCCCGGTAGACGCCGCCGTTTTCCTGGCAGAACCGGTAACAGCTTTCCGGCAGGATCACCGCATCCAGCTCCCGGTTGGCCCAGCGGAAGAACAGCTTCTCATAAGAGCTTTCATTTGCTCCTTCCAGCCGGACGGTGCCGTAGGAAAAGTTGAAATTGGAATCCATCTCCACCTGCCCCGGCTCCAGCCCCAGAGTGCCGGCAAATGCCTCCCCCAGGGCTTTATCCCTGTTCCAGTCAATCTCCTGATTGACCATGACGCAGGTAAATTCCGGTCTTTTCCTTCCAGAACCTATATGGACAGCCAGAAACAGAACCAGAAAGACGGCAGCGCAGACGCCAAGGATGTGATACCAGTAATAGGTTCCGATGTATTCCAGCCGCTGTCTGCGGCTCATGCCCCGGGTCTTTTCCCGGATGTCTCTTACATAATGGCCCATATTGCTGCATCCTCCCCTAAAACCAAAGCACCTCAGATCTCTCCTGAACTGCTGCCTAAAATCTCCAGATTCTTCCGGATCAGCTCACACCGCTGATTCACGCAGTCCCTGGAACGGCGGGGATCACAAGGGGTCCCAAACAGATAGTCCTCCAGCTTTTCCACCGTGGTGGTGGCTACATGCATCCGGGTATCCGAGGCCGCATAGTAGATGTACACATCCCCGTTCTCCCTGGCGATGGCGCCGTTGGTGAATACCACATTGGACACATCCCCCACCCGTTCCCAGCCAAGGGGTGCCAAAAAGAGGCCCGAAGGCTCAGCCACTACCCGGGAGGGATCTTTTAAATCTGTTCCGAAAAGGTAGAGCACATACCGGAGCCCTGCCGCCGTATTGCGCACCCCGTGGGCAATGTGGATCCAGCACTTCTTCCCCCGGACAGGCACCGCGCCCGCGCCGTTCTTGGTCTCGGTCAGGGTGTGGTAGACCCGGCGGCTGGTGATAATCTCCTCATCAATTACCGCGTGGCAGATGTCGTCACAAAGCCCGAAGCCGATGCCGCCCCCTGAGCCGGTGTCGATGAATCCGTCCATGGGCCGGGTATAGAAAGCATACTTTCCGTCCACAAATTCCGGGTGAAGCAGCACATTCCGCTGCTGTGGGGAACGGAGAGTTTTTAAATTGTCCAGCCGCTCCCAGGTCTTTAAATCCTTTGTCCGGACAATCCCTGCCTCCGCCACGGCGGCAGACAGATCCCCGGTGGAGGTATCCTTGCTCTCTGAGCAGAATACACCGTAGATCCATCCGTCCTCGTGCTTTGTAAGGCGCATGTCATAGACATTGGTCTCCTCCGGGCAGGTGTCTGGCAGCTCTACCGGATAGTCCCAGAAATGAAAGCCGTCAATGCCGCTGTCGCTCTCCGCCACGGCAAAGAAGGATTTGCGGTCCGCTCCCTCTACCCGGGGCACCAGATAGAATTTTCCATCCAGCTCTATGGCGCCGGAGTTCATCACCGCGTTGACCCCCAGCCTCTCCATAAAATAAGGGTTGGTCTCCACATCCAGATCATATTTCCAGTGAAGAGGCACATGGTTCCTGGTCAATACCGGATCCTCGTACCTGTCAAAGATTCCGTTGTAAAAATCACTTTTTCTGTTTTTCCTGGCAAGCAGCCGTTCCAGCTTTGCCTGCTCTATGTAGTACTGCTTGTGAAGCATCTTAAATTATACCTCCTTCCAGCGCAGCCTTCTGGTCTTCTGGCGGAAGATCCCTCCGACCCGCTGTCCTATTCTTTATTGTTACAGAAAATGTCCTGTCCCGCCTGGTCACAGAGCCGCCGGATCACCTCCATGCACATCCGTCCATTATGGTAGGGACATTTCCAGGGTTCCACAACAGGCTTTTTCACCGGTTCATGGTTTTCGTCCACGCACCAGAACCATTCGGAACCAGGACGCGGATCCACCAGGTACGTGACAATATAGTTCCATACATCCTTTGCCGCCACCAGGTATTTCTCATCCCCCTGCCGCTGCCAGCCGTTTATGAAGCCTACCACCGTCTCCGCCTGGATCCACCAGACCCGTGTGGTCTTATCAATCCCATTCTCTGCCTCCTCCAGAAGAGAATGGTCCCTGTATGCCCGCTTATAAATATTGGCCGTGATTTCCCGGGTGACCGGCGCAAGCCTGCGGCTGCAGGTCTCATCCCCCAGAATATCCAGGGTCCGGTCTACCAGCCATGCAGTCTCAATGTCATGACCGTAGGAGTAAAGATCAATCAGGCTGTGCCAGTCCCTGTCAAAGAACACCTCCTGGCGTCCTGCCGCCGGATTGTAAATCTTCTCTGCCAACTGATCCAGGATACCCCTCAGTGCATCTGCCACAGCCCCGCTTCTTCCGGAAACGCCTGCGCCCCCGGCTCCTGGTACCTTCCGGCAGCCATCCGCCACCCTGACCTCCGGCACATCCTGACAGCCGCCTGCTGCCCCGGCTCCCGGCATCTCCTGACATTCGCCCGCGCCCACGGCTCCCGGCTCCTTCCGGCAGCCGTCCGCAGCCTCCACCTTCTTCAGCACCCGGTAATACTCCGTGTAAGCCTCCAGCACATGGAGCAGGGTGTTCATGGTCCGTTCCGCCATCACGCCGTTCTCCGACAGCTTGTCATTGGCCGCAGGCGTAAAGTCCCGGTTAAAGGCCTCCAGGTATCCGCCGCTATCCCGGCACCGGCCCTCCACCAGCTCCCACAGCTCTCCGGCCCAGGCCAGGGCCTCCTGACAGCCGGTGGCGTCATAGTAGGAGGCCAGGGCATAGATGGCAAATGCCTGGTTGTAGGTGTGCTTGATGGTGTCCAGAGGCTTCCCCTCAAAGGTCAAAGACCAGTAGACTCCTCCGTATTCCCGGTCCAGACAGAAGTCACGGAAGAACCTATAGGCATGATCCGCATGCTCCTTTAAATGCTCCTCTCCCAAAAGCCTGTAGGCATTGGAGAAAAACCAGAGGATCCGGCTGTTTAAGATACAGCCCTTCTCCGCCTCCTGCTCCACCTGGAGATCAAAATCCATGTACCCGTAATACCCGCCGTGCCGGGAGTCCCGCAGGCCCTCCCAGAAGGGAATCAGCTTTTCTTTCAGATGGCTCTCTATCTCTGCTGCAAATCCGTGCATATGTATCCGTTCCTTTCAATTCCCGGACTATCCCGGACTACCGTCTTCCGGTCTCCGTATCCTGCTCCCTGACCACACTGTGATCCTTAATATAAGTCACAATCTCCTCCACCGTGGTAAAGGCCAGACCCACATAGGAATCCGCCGCCCCATAATAGATAGCGATCTTTCCGCTGTCAGCATCATGGATGGTGGCGCAGGGGAAGCACACATTGGGCACAAAGCCCCGCTCCTCATACCACTCTTCCGGAGTCAGCAGGAAGTTCTCACACCGGTACAGCACCCTGGAAGGCTCATTGATATCCAGAATGGCGCCGCCGATACTGTAGACAAATCCGTTGCAGGTTCCTGTGACCCCGTGGTAGAACAAAAGCCACCCTTCTGTAGTCTCAATGGGAGCTGCTCCGCCGCCGATCTTCACCGACTCCCACCACTCGCTGGACTTGCCCATGACATGGCGGTGTCTCCCCCAGTAGACCATATCCGGACTTTCTGACAGGAATATGTCCCCAAAGGGCGTATGGCCGCTGTCGCTTGGCCGGGACAGCATCAGGAACTTCCCGTTGACCTTTCTGGGAAACAGCACCGCATTCCTGTTAAAAGGCAGGAAGGGATTCTCCAGACGGACGAATTTCTTAAAATCCCTGGTATAAGCCACCCCGATAGATGCCCCGTAGAAATCCTGGCACCACATGATATAGTAGGTATCCTCTACCTTCACCAGCCGGGGATCATAGGCATACACCGGCATGAAAGGCTTCCCGTTCTCATCCTCAAAGGGAATCTTCTCCTCATCAAACTCCCAGTGGATGGCATCGTCACTTCTCCCCAGGTAAATATGGGGGATTCCGTTGACCTGCTCCCCACGGAACACGCCGATAAAGCCGTCCCCGTAAGGCACCACCGCGCTGTTGAAGATCCGCGCCACCCCCTTCACCGGATTCCTTCCGATGATGGGATTGTCCTGGTAACGCCACACCGGCGCCCCGGTCATATTCTGTGGCCGCTCCTGCCAGGGCACCCCAGGCACCCCAGGCCCGATAATCTTAATCTCACTCATAAATAACCGCTCCTTTCAAAACATTTCCGGTAAGCCCCGGGCACATTCACAACTCCCGGTCCAGGGCCCCGCCGCAGCCGTCCCGCGCCGCCGCTTTCTTATCCCTTCACCGCGCCGGCCGCCATTCCGCTGTAGATCTGCTTCTGGAATACCAGGAAGAACAGCAGGATAGGGATAATTGTGATCAGCACACCGGCACATATATAGTTGTACTGGTTCCCGTAAGGCCCTGTAAAGGTGTACAGCGCCGTGGAAATGGTGCGCAGCTGGGGAAGCTGCAGATACAGATTGGACATATAATACTCGTTGTACACGCTGACCCCCTTTAACACCAGGGAGGTCATAATAGCCGGCTTTAACAGCGGGAACAGAATCCGGAAAAATACGCCAAAGTAGGTGCATCCGTCCATAATGGCCGACTCATCCAGGGACACCGGCAGATTCTCAAAAAACTGCAGGAAAATGTATATGGAAATAATATCCGTCCCCATCAGCACAACCATGTAGCCGTACAGGTGATTGATAAAGCCCAGGGAATACATGATCTGGTACACTGTCACCTGGGTGGCTATGCCGGGAATCAGGGAAGCGAACATGAAAAGGTTCTGGATAATGGCATTTCCCTTAAACTGGAACCGGTTCAGCACATAAGCCAGCATGGAGCCTACAAACACCGACACGGTCAGAACCACCACCAGCACAATGGCTGTATTCAGAAATCCGTTAAGCATCCTGGCCTTTTCAAAAGCAATGGTAAAGTTCTCAAAGTACAGAAACGACTTTGGCAGATCCAGGACCCGGGTAGTATTGTACTCATCTGTGGTCTTGAAGGCAGTGATGATACAGACCACCACCGGCACCAGGGCCACAATACTGGCCAGGATCAGCATCACATACTTAAATATGGTAAAAAGAAGGGTTGCCGGTTTCATCTTTGTCATTCTGTCTGACCTCCTTTCCTGGCTGCTTTTGCGGCCTCCCGCTCCGCCTTGAGACGCCGCTTCATGGCGGCTTTTGACTCATCCGCCGTGCCGTCATTGAATATGTAGGCGAAGAACAGCTTCTGGGCCACGGTGCAGAGGATAATGATCACCAGCAGCACGATGGCCATGGCGCAGGCCAGACCTACCTTCTGGTTCTCATGGGCCAGACGGTTCATGATGACAAAGTAGGTGCCGGTTCCCATGGTACCGTTGGTAATGACGTAAGGCGGCTCAAAGGCGCTTAAGGAACCACTGATGGACAAGATCATGTTCAGCACGATGATGCTCTTGATGCTGGGCAGGATAATGCTCTTGAACACATGCCACTTGTTGGCGCCGTCCAGGGCAGCGGCCTCATACAGATCCGTGTCCACGGACATCATGGCACCCAGAAACAGGATCATGTTCTGGCCCGTATACCGCCATACGGAGGTCGCAGCCAGGGAGATATTGTTGATCCGCTGGTCCTGGAGCCAGTAGGGGATGTTCTCCAGATCCATGCCAAACATCTGGAGAATGGAATCCAGGACAAACCCTCTTGCATAGAAGAATTTGAAGATAAATCCCACGGCAATTCCGCAGATCAGATAGGGGAAGAACATGGCTCCCTTGAAGATGGAACTTCCCCTTACCTTGAATACCATCAGGGTAGCAAAGAACAGGGCCAGGGGCCAGCTGCACCAGGGCGCCGCCCATGTAGTACACACTGACCAGCAGGGACTTAAAGCAGTCCTCCCGCTTGAATACATCTATGTAATTCTTCCAGCCCACGAACTTTCTGGCGCCCAGGTACTTCATATTATAGAAGCTGAACTGGACCATTTTCAGAAACGGGACATAGGTAAATACAATCAGAAGCAGCAGAGGCACAAACATAAAGGTACTGATCACCAGCCACCGCTGCACCTTTCTGCTTAAAAACCATTCTTTAAAGGTTGCTTTTTCCATAGGATCCTCCTTTGGTTACCGGGAGCACGGGACTGCCCCCGCCTGCTCCCCTCTCTGCGACGGACTGTCCGGAAGCCGTCACTGGTTCACCTCAATCCCCAGACTCTCCTGGGCACTGCTCCACTTCTGGTTCCATTCCTCCATGATCTCGTCCAGGGTCCGGGAACCATAAAGGGCGGCTTCGATGATCTCACAGTCCGGATAATCGTCGCTGGAAATCCCCACCTCGCTTTCTGTGTTGATCTCGTCGAACAGGTCATCCTCCCCTTCCGGCGGGGGGTTGTTGGACAGAAGCTCCACACCCTTGAAATCTGAAAGGGCATCCGGGAAATCCCCGTCCTTCCTGGCCGGAATGGAAGCCTCATCATCATAGATGCTGGAATTCTCAATGAGCCATTTCACATACACCATGGAGGCCAGCTTGTTGTCGGTGGTGGTCTGGCGGTTGATGCCGTAAGCATAGTTGCCGTTGGCCGCCGCATACTGCCTTCCGTCCACACTGATGGGGAACAGCATGTAGCCTACATCCTCCGGGTTGGGGCCGGCCTCCATACACTGCTTCACTGCCCAGGACCCCAGAACCATGCTGGCGATCTCGCCGCTGTTGATCCGGCCCTTGGAGGACTCCCAGTCCGTGCTGGCCGGATCATCCTCAATGAGCTTTCTGGCCACTGCCTCGTACATGATGTAATAGACCGCATAAGGGCCGGTCATGTCATCCCGCTTTGTGAATGGCTCCTTTATATGGGGCATACTGTACTTAAAATCCGGATCCCCGGTGCTGACAATGTCTACATAGGCATCCCAGGCGCCCACGGGCCATCCTGCCGCAAAGTTGGTGTAGAGCGGGATCGCATCTGTATTGTCCTTAATCTTCTGGAGATCCTCCAGGAATTCATCCGGGGTCTTGGGCATCTCGGTGATCCCGGCCTCCTTCCAGACCTTCCGGTTGTAGATGATTCCGCTGGTAGTGCCTCCGTTGGGAATCCCGAAGACCTGGTCATCATAGGTTTTCTCCTGAAGGAAGTTGTAGACCGGATCCAGAGTCTCAAAATCCCCGAAGGAGACAAAGTAGTCCGGCAGCTCATTCTTCTTCACTGACGACGGAATAAAGCACACATCCCCCCAGTCTCCCGTGGTCAGCCGCAAAAGCAGGGACGAACTGTAATCCGTGACCGCCTCATAGGTAACCGTAATGTTGGGATACAGCTCCATGAACTGTTTGGCATAGACTCCGTTGTACACGCTGTCCACAATATCCGTCCGGTCTGTCAGGACTTTGATGGATGCGGTTATATCCTGGTAGTCCTCCCCCACGTTGATCTGGTCAATGCTGGGAAGTCCGGCGCCGGAATCCACAGAGTCGCCTTCCCCGCCGCCCTTGCTGCCGCAGGCAGACAGAGACAGCGCCATGACGGCTGCCAGTCCCAGACTGACGATTTGTTTCACTCTCATGATGCACCCTCCTTTAGTTTGTTTACTTTACTAAGTTATTTATATTCTACCATATTTAATCTATTTTTCAACTAATTTTTACTTAAATGAAAAATTATGTTAAATGTGCAAGAAATTCACGGATAGTTTTTGTAGAATTTGTATATAGGAATCCAAAAGAAAAAGAGACATGCTTAAAGAACCAAATTAATTAAGCTAAATTAATTTCACGAATATGATTATGCACATAAGGAAAGAGCGGCATCCTTCTACGGATGCCGCCGGTGTGGTTTTTGTCTATTCTACGTTCATTTCGGGGTCAATAGTGATAAAACCCTGGACCGCCCTCCCTTTTTATACTTAAATCCCAGAGCAAATCTGATAATTTCTGGAAAATAATATTTCTTATCCATCTGAATTGCCTTTTATTTTCCCAGTTTCCAGTCATCCTTTCCTGCCGATCCCCTGCAGCTTCACCAGCTTCACCGCTTCTTCCTTCAGCATCTCCTTTTCCGGAATACTTCCCACCACATTGTCACACAGCCAGTCCATGGTGATGATCTCCTCCGTATCCAGGTGTGCTCCCTCCTGACCGTGAAATGCACCGGCCTGGTCCCGGATCACCCCTTCAAAGGGATGGAACATGCCCCACTCCATAGCCTGTTTGAAATGCTCCACCAGCTTCCTGGGCCCATATGGCACCCTGGCGGAACAGACCAGATCCAGCACCCCGGCGGAAAATCCCCACCAGTAGTTAAGAGTCCGTCCCCTGCTGGCAGCGATCCTCTTCCAGGTTCCATCCTGGACAAACTGAAGAATCTGTTCATAGAACTTCCCCCAGTCCAGGATACTGGTGGCCAGACGGGTAAACCCTCCTCCCGGATGCTGCTCATACAGCCCATAGGGCTGGTCGGCCCCCTGGGAGGTGATGCTCTCCTTTGCCGAGATCAGCGCTACATTATCCAGACCCCCGGTCTGGCACTCCTCCTTCACGCACCGCCAGACCAGCCGGATCTTAGCCTCCGGCCGCACCATCCTGACTCCCAGGGCAAATGCATTGATATTGGCAACAGTCCCGTAGATGGGGTAATCAGCCTCATACCCGATCCCTTCCTCCCCGCACAGGATCCCGGCCACAAGCCCTGTCAGAAACTTGGCCTCATAGGTTCTGGCATAGTAGGTACGCACCGACTTGTAAGGAAAGTTCAAAGAACAGTTGAAGAAATGGACCTGGGGGTACTTTAACGCCGTCTGGACACTGGCCTGCATCTGGGTCGGGGCCACGGTGAAGACCACTGTGCTGCCCTCTGCCACTGCTGCCTTTAAGGCTTCCTCCCCGCTTCCCCCGAAGTCCGCCGTATGGTACACACGGGTCTTCACACGGCCCTGGCAGGCCTCTTCCACATGAAGCCGCCCCAGCTCATGGGCATAGATCCATCCCGATTCCCCTATTGGCCGGTCATAGACAAATGCCGCCGTCAGCGGTTTCCCGGGGGCCGGATGTCTCTTCCTCTCCGGCTCCATCACATGCTCCACCGGAGCATACAGCGTCCTGGGTTCAATCTCTTTCCCGGCACGCCGGATATCCTCCTTACGCAATCTGGCTGGCATTCCCACCAGCTGCTCATAAGGAAAGATATCCAGATATCTGAGAAACGCCTCCCCGACGACCCGCAGATTCTCCTCATGGCAGGCTTTTTCATACCTGCTCTGGAAATAGGAAAATACATCCTTAAAGTTCTGGATTTCCTCCCTGGTCCATGGAGTATTCCAGTTCTTTCCCACTGCCTCCAGAAGCTTTCCATAGGATCCCGGCTCCAGAAACAGAACCCCATTAAGACCGGTTATCCGGTAAAATTCCACGAACTCGTAGTAGACCCGGCTCTCCTTTTCTCCGGTCCGTTCTGGAAGGATCCGGGTCACATCCGCCAGAATGCCTGGAATATCCAGGTATTTCATGACGCTGACCCTCTTATTGCCCTCCTGGACATAGAACTGGTTTTTATACTCACAGACCACCACCGGATCCCGGATTCCCTCCTCCATCTGGGCCTCGTAGAGCCGCATCCATTTCCGGGCGAACTCCGACTCCTCCTCAAACAGCGGAAGGAAATCCGGACTGAAGGCATTTTTCCTTCCCGTCCCCCGGGTTCCTGACATCTGGGCCAGAGGAATCTCCGTCAGCCCCAGATGCTGCTCCCCCAGGGTCTTCTCCCCTGCAAGCAGCTCCTCCAGAGCCGGGGGATGGGGGGACTCCCCGGCCAGAAGCGCCTTCCGGTACTGGCGTCTGGCCAGCTTTCTGGCTTTCCGGTATTCTTCCACTGCAGCCATAGCTCCGGCTCCTTTCCGGCAGCCCTTTGGAACTGCCTCACTATTATCATCTGCCCCGGTCAGACGCTGCCTTTTAGCAAACGTCTCCCAACTCCCGGCCAGAGCATGTGAATGGGCATACCTGACCCATCTGTTGCCGCAGCTACCCTTCTATCCTTACAAAATGAAACAGCCTGCTGACGAAATCCCCAGTGCATGCCGGCACCAAAAAGCCGTATTTCATCAGCTGCTCCCCGGTATAGCGGTGTCCGGTACCCTCCAGCTCATAAACCGCCTGGGCTTCAAAGCCTTCCAGATAGATCTTCCGGCTGCGGACATTGGGCTGGGCTATGACCTGCACATAGGTCACCAGGATCTCGCTGCCATCCGCCGCGGCACACTCCCAGCAGTCATATAGACCGTTCTCCCGCCAGGAAGCGATCCGGTAGTAATCCCCCTCCCGGACCAGGTCATTGTACTTGTGGTACATGGCAGTCTGTTCAGACACCTGGGAAAGCTCTTCCTCTGTCAGCTTCGTAATATCCAGCTCATAGCCAAATGTCCCGGCCAGGGCCACATGTCCCCGGGTCTCAAAGGGCGTCACCCGTCCTACGATATGGTTCGGACAGACGCTGACATGGGCGCCAATGGCTGACAGGGGATAGATCAGGGCCGTCCCCTCCTGAATCGCCAGCCGCTCTATAGCATCCGTATCATCCGAGCACCAGATCTGGGGGCTGTAGTAAAGCATTCCCGGATCAAACCGTGCGCCGCCGCTGGCACAGTTCTCCAGAAGCAGATCAGGAAATGCTGCCGTCAGCCGTTCCTGCAGCTCATAAACCCCCAGAATATAACGGTGGAACAGCTCCTGCTGGCCGTCCCTGCCTAAAAGGGCGCTTCCCAGGTCGCTCATCTGGCGGTTCATATCCCACTTGACATAGGTGATATCCGCACTCCTCAGCACCTTGCAGATGCTGTCAAACACGTAGTCCACCACATCCTGGCGGGAGAGATCCAGCACATACTGGTTCCTGCCCTGGGTGGCCGTCCTGCCCGGAATCTGGACAGCCCAGTCCGGATGCTCCCTGTATAGTCTGGAGTCCGGGGAAACCATCTCCGGCTCCATCCAGATTCCGAATTCCATCCCCAAAGCCCGGACCTGGTCAACCAGATATTTCAGGCCGCCGGGAAGCTTCTTCTCATTGACCACCCAGTCACCGAGAGAGGTGGTATCGTCGTTGCGCTCTCCGAACCAGCCGTCGTCCATGACCAGCATCTCAATACCATGCTCCTTAGCCTCCCTGGCAATGTCCAGAAGCTTGTTTGTATCAAAGTCAAAATAAGTGGCCTCCCAGTTGTTGATCAGGATCGGACGCTTCTTATGGCAGTAGGAGCTGCGGATCATATGGTTCCGGTAAAAGTTGTGAAGATTCCGGGTCATCCGCCCCAGCCCCTCCCCGGAATACACAAGAACAGCCTCCGGACCGTGGAAGGTCTCCCCCGGCTCCAGCTTCCAGGAGAATTCGTCCGAAAGGATCCCCATGGTCATCCGGACCGTGTCAAACTGGCTCCGCTCCACCTGAGCCATAAAATTGCCCGAATACACAAAATGCATTCCATACACCCGTCCCTGCTTCTGGCTGGTTCCCGGTGTCACCAGAGCCATAAAGGGATGTACCTGGTGACCGGATTCCCCGCGGACAGAGGACATGGACTGCCTGCCGTAGGCCACCTTCCCCCTCTGAATATGGCGTTCTCTTGCCCAGGAGCCCTGGAGGGTTATATACTCAAACTCCTCATTATCCATATCCAGACAGGCACTGTATACCTTGGTAAGTCTCAGGGCTTCTGCCCCCTGATTCTCCACCCGGACACTGCGGGTAATGATATCTTCCTTATAAAAGACCGAATAGCTGAGCACAGCCTTTAAGCCCAGCACCTGATCCCGGCAGACAATCTCCAGGGTCTCTACCTGATCCTCCTGGCCGAAAGAGGCAGGAAGACCCGGAATCTTCTTTTTGCCCGCAAAGATCTGGTGAGACTCATATAACAGCTCACAGCCCCTGCTCCCGCTTGGCCCCTGTACATCCAGACCGCTCTCCCGGTAGTCTCCGATCCCGCCCGTAGGATATTCCATAGGAAAACAGTCCAGAAAAGCACCCTTGTTTCCGGGATTCACAGATGGGGTAAAGGGCTTTTCCTCCATACGCAAAAGACTATTGTCCACCTCCCCAAAAAGGCGGTCACCATAATAAATGTGGCCCACGTACCCTTCCGGGGAAAGGCCGATGACATAGGTAGTATTCACAGTGTCTAAATGAAATGTTCTGCTCTGGTCGCAATATGTGATTGGCATAGGGTAATCTCCTTGTAATTATTGTCAGGATGATTGTAATTAAAAGCATTCCTGTTGTCAACTTAAATTTGAATTAAATATTTCTGATATGTACTTAACCGGTAACAGTTCAGGGGATATCTGAACTGTTACCTTAACCGTTACCATCCACGGGGATGATGTTCCGGGAGGTACGCTCTGGAAAAAGTTTTCCCCAGATTGCGGGTTTCGGATGCAATCCAGGGAAAACCTTTTCCAGTGCTGTTATCTCGTTGCTGTTCATGGGGTGCGTCTTCTTGTCCGGCTATGCCAGACAAGAAACGTCCATGATCTGTAACACTTGTTCTGTTTTCAAAGTTTCTCTTGCGGCCCAGATACAGCTGTCACCTGGCAAACATGTATCAATCTGCCGACAAACCGCTGCTGTCAGAGGAACTGCCGCTTCCGCCGGCAGAGTCCCCACTTCCAGAGGAGCTTCCGCTTCCGCTGGCAGAGTCTCCGCTTCCAGAAGAGCTGCCGCTTCCGCCGGCAGAGTCCCCACTTCCAGAGGAGCTTCCGCTTCCGCCGGCAGAGTCTCCGCTTCCAGAAGAGCTGCTGCTTCCGCCGGCAGAATCTCCACTTCCAGAGGAACTGCCGCTTCCGCCGGCAGAGTCCCCACTTCCAGAGGAGCTTCCGCTTCCGCTGGCAGAGTCTCCGCTTCCAGAAGAGCTGCTGCTTCCGCCGCTGGCAGAGCCTTCCTCACCGGAGGAATCATCGCCGGAATCGCTGCTGCCGCCCCCGCAGGCATCGCCGCTTCCACTAGCAGTGCCACTGCCACTGTCACCAGAGACTGCATCCCCGCCGCTGATGGTGCTGTCACCGGAGATGCCGTCACTGCCGCCGGTGGTATCGTCACCGGAAATGCCGTCGCTGCCGTTTATGTTTTCGTCCCAAGCATCCTGGCCGTCCTGGTCATTTCCGGAATCAGCCGTGCTTCCATACTTCTCCGGCGTTTCATCCCATGGAGCATCATCCTTATCCGGGTCATCTCCCCCAGGCTCCTCCTGGTCCTCGTCTGCCCCCGGTATTGTAATCTCATCCTCCTTGCGGGCAGGCTGCTGGGTTCCGATACCTCCGGACCCGCCGTTGGAATCGTTGGAATCCTCTTTTTCCTTTGTCACGGCTTCCACATGTTCGATGTACACGGGAGCACCCTCCGTCAGACTGCTTACGGTGATATCCAGCTTACCAGAATCCGGTATTCCCTTCCATCTCAGTACCAGAATATCATCCTCGCCACTCTTCTCCACCACCGGCATGCCAGATCCTAGCTGTGTGTTGGATGGGGAAGCGTAAAGCGGAGCCGCATTGGACGGACTTGCCTTGAAGGCATCCTCCTTCTCCTCGTCGTGGTTCTCCACCATGGCTTCAAAGGGAGCCAAGGACACCAGGGTGATCTCCAGATTCACATTTTCGCCTTCCAGGTTCAGATCGTTCTGCTCTTCAAGGTCCAA
>Ga0137308_101854_pt1 | contig 17480 bp, 22 predicted proteins | sample Inofrocosms_June_FD_97181 | JGI IMG/M metagenome (GOLD analysis project Ga0137308, IMG submission 97181) | Mouse cecal microbial communities from Vienna, Austria - N-Acetylneuraminic and N-Acetylglucosamine D2O microcosms_June | ecosystem: Host-associated > Mammals > Digestive system > Large... | reverse complement strand
TGAGCGTTTAGAGCAGGCGCAAAAGGAAAGCGAGGAAGCATCTGCAAAGGAAGTGGATAAAAATGCTGAGAATAGCAATATGTGATGATGATTCCAAATTTACCGGGGAAATTGAAACTCTGGTATTTCAGGAAAGCCGAAAATTAGGCATCCGTGTAGAAACCGAAGTATTCTCCGATGGCAAAACTCTCCTGAAAAGTATTCAGGACGGCGAGCATTATCAGCTTATATTTATTGACATTGAAATGAATCAGATAGACGGAATAACGGCTGCAAGGAGCATCCGTGAGATAGACCGGACGGTACTGCTGATTTATGTATCGGGGTATGACAAATATTTAAAAGAACTGTTTGAAGTGGAGCCATTCCGCTTTCTCTCTAAGCCTCTAAACCATGTCCAGTTCGCCCGCTATTTTAAGGAATCCTGTAAGCGCATCAATGAGACGGAAGTATTCTATCAGTTTACATTCAACAAGGAAATAAGGAAGGTGTCCGTAAGAGACATCGTTTATTTTGAAAGCAGCAACAGAATCGTCTATATCCACCTGAAAGACGGCTCTGACGAACATTTTTACGGAAAGCTCAATAATGTCGAAAAGGAACTGGCAGCAAGCAGGCAATATTTTCTTCGCATACACCAGTCCTTTTTAGTAAATTACGACTATGTAAAAAAAATGAACTTTTTCAATATTACTATCAGCTTTATAGGGAAAGAAATGGAATTGAAAATCAGCGAAGACCGGCAAAGAGAAGTGCGCCAGCAGCTTTGTAAGATTGCAGGCGGAAAGGCGGTCATAGAAGAATGACTGAATATTTAACGATACTATCAGAACTGTTCCTGTCGCTGCTCCATCTCCTCATTATACGAAAATACATGAATGTATTTTGGGGACCAGAGATCCGGAATGTGAAAGGTTACATAGAGTGGGGCATATATTATGTTTTTCTGCTCATAGGCAATATCAGTTCTGCGTTCCCGCCCCATCTGTTATTGGTTGGGAATGTCCTGCTGATATTTATGATCAGCTCGGCTACCCGTAAGAGAAGCATTAAGCAGCGCTGCATATTTTCTTTATTGATATGCGCAGTATGGATGTTAGTGGAAGTCATTGTCATGATGATACTAACATCTGTCGGTTTTGATTCCAGAACGCTTCAGGATGCCGGAAGTTTCATATCTAAAATATGTATGCTGCTGTTATCAGTCATCATAAACCACTGCATCAAGGATAAGCACTATTCCGAAATTCCCCTGCTTTACTTTTTGAGCATTTTACTGATACCAGTCAGCAGCATTTATGTGATGCACCATATATTCCTGATTGCGGCTGTTCATAGCGAATATATGATATTTTCCGCCACAGCGAGTTTCCTGCTGCTTGTTGTAAACTATATTATCTTTGAGGTCTACGACTGGATCAGCCGGAACGCCGAGCTGCGTGAACAAAACCGACTGTATGCACAGCAGCTGGAACTTTGCAGCCAGCAGGCAGAAGAACGTGAAATCCTCTATCTTGAAATCCGCAGAATCCGGCATGATTTAAAAAATCATCTTTCCGGGCTTCTTGGAATGGTTCAGACAGGGCAGATCGGCGATGCGGAGGAATACATACTGCGAATGTTAGATATTGGCGCCGGAAATCATCCAGAGGAAGTTTCCCGCAGCGGTAACATCGTCATAGATTCCTTAATCAATAATGCATATGCCGCAGCACAAAAAGATAACATACAATTTGATGTCAATGTTCTTGTACCCGCATCCCTTCCATTTGAAAGCGGACACTTAGCTATAATTTTAGGAAACCTGCTGGAAAATGCTCTGGAAGCCTGCAGGGACATTCCAGACGAAAAAGGGTTTATATGCCTTGATATTTCCTATGTCAAAGACATTTTTCAGCTATGCATAAAAAACAACTATCAGGCAAAGCGGAAAAAGGATAATATCGGTCACTATCTAACCACCAAAAACGACAACATATATCACGGTCTTGGGCTTTCATCCATAAACCATGCTGTTGTAAATTATCATGGGCAAATGGATATAACAGACAATGACAATCTGTTTCAGGTCATTGTCGTCATGTATGGTTCATGTTCGGAGAAAGCCTGATAACATATGACTGATTTTTATTTTTTTGAAGGAGCTGTCATGGAACATTTAGCAAAAAAGTTAGCAGATTATATATGTGAAAAAGAAATTATTACCGAGGAAATGACGGAAATCTACCAGTACGGCTTCCAGTGCTTTTTAGAACTGTCTGTAAGTACCGTATGCAGCGTTATAATCGCCCTGTTTCTAGGTATGCTGCCTGAGTGCCTTTTCTTTTTCCTGCTTTTTATCCCCATGCGCTCCTACGGCGGCGGCTTGCATATGAAAACATATTTTGCCTGTTTTATAGGCTCCTGCCTCATACTCACAGCTTCCCTGCTGGCAGTAAAATATTTAACAGTCCCCATTCCGATCTCTTTTACACTGTATCTGTTTGCTGCCATACTGATTCTGTTCATCGGTCCGGTTGACCATCCAAATCGGGAAGTAGATGCACAGGAAAACCGTACATTCATTAAGAGAACCTATTTTACGATGTTTATCAGCTTTTTATTGGCTCTATTTTTCATCTTCATGCAAAATACAAGATATATGCTGCTTCAAACAATCGTATTTGTTTTTATCTCTGCTACTTCCCTCATCGGACGTCTGATATACAGGCAGACTTAGCTTTCCTTTTGCAATACAGCCTGTATTTTAGCCTGCCAGCTTAGAATCTCCCGCCTATACTGCTCCCGCAGGCTGTCCGGCACTTCGTCATCAAGCCTGCGAATATCATCATAATCTTTTCGTGGGAGCAGTTCCCTGTTTTCATAAAACCACTGCCAGCGCCAGTTGCGAAGCAGGCTTTCCGCCATAACCTCCGGCGAGGGAAATATTTCATCAACTATCATTGACAGATTCTGCCCTTCCGCTTTGCTCAATAAACCAACCAGGGACACATATCCCACCTGATAGATATACGCAATATGGTAATCCTTCGATTTTTCGAGGACATCCGAGAAAATACATATCAATTCTTTGTATTTGTCCATCATACACTCTCCTTCGTCCGATGCAGGAATGTGTGTAAGCCACATTTCCCGTAACTATGAGTTTTGAAACCTTACCGAATTTTATAGAAACAATTTAACCCTTGTGAAAACCTATATGTACGAAATCTATGCATACATATTTATCATAGCAAAAATACATTCCGACTACACTACCTATGCAGAAAACGACTTTATATTGCAGAAAAAGGCAAATTTACATGGCGGTTTCCAACTTTCGTACCCATTCTCTTACTTTTTCAACAAGTTCCTGTTTCCTTTCAAAATGCAGATAATGTCCGCCCTCCAGACGCAACACTTCACTCATATCCGTTTCTGTAATAACCTCCCTGTGCAGCGTTTCCCATGTTTCCAGCAGCTCACAGTTATCTTCTGAAACAAATTGTAATACCGGAACTGTTTCAGGAAATTTCATATCCCGTACAGACTCCAGGCTAGCTTCCATATGCTTTATTTCATTCATTATATCCTTGCTGTATGCGTAATCCATAGATAATATGCGGAATACTTCCAGCTCCCTCTCTGAATATGGATAAACGGCATCCGCATAAATGGCATTTTCAGGATGCCCAATAGAAAGCAGACGGGTAATTCCTAAACCATTTACTGTTTTCTGGAAATATGCTGATAACTTATTCAATGCTGCCATGCTGATCGGGAGCGGCTCGTCATCGGACTGTTTGGGAACAGACGGATCAATCCCTATAAATCCCTTTACTTCCTGCGGGTATGTATTCGCCCAGTACAGGGAATACAGACCAGAAAGCGAATGTGGCATTAAATAATACTGATCGCAGCCTAACTTTTGGGTACACTCATGCAGTTCTTCCACCACAGCACTAATCTCACGCTCTGTTCCAACCCTGTCGGAAAGCCCATAGCCAAACGGCTCTATGGTTATAACCCTGAAATCCTTTGACAGTTCTTCCGCCAGTGGTAGAAATTCCAGAACAGGCGAGGGCGATCCCCAACCGGGCAGCAATATGATTGTTGTTTCATTGTCCTCTCCCTTTATATCCACCACCATATTATGCCCATTCACTCCAACAACCGTTCCATACGCAGCTTGTATTTTAGACCGCTCTGCCTGCTTACAGATAAAATTCCAGATCATCAGTGCTGCAGCAGCTCCCGCCAAAATCAAGCCTGCCCATTTCATAATCTTCAATATCTTTTTTTTCATGTTCCTTTCCCCTTTCATTCTTTTTCACAATATTTTTTGGTGTACAGTCAATCTCTGAAAATACCATTTTCTTGATCCTGTCATTGTTGGTTGTATTCCTGACCTCTCTGTTTTCTTCAATCAACTCCGAAGCATTATCAAGCATATCACTAATCCTAATCTGCATTGCTTCCATATCCCTCTTTAATCAGAAATTTTTTTAGCAGCTCTCTTCCACGCCGCAGTCTGGTTTTTACTGTCTGGGGATTCATCTGAAGCTCCTGCGCAATCTCATTTACTTTTTTGTACTGGTAGTAGTACGCCACAAAAATATTCCAGTCTAACGGCTTCAACTGTTCTAAAATTCTTGCTATAATCCTCTGCTGTTCTCTTTGGACTATTAGCTGTTCCACGCTGTTATCAATTATCAGAATATCATCCATTAACTGTAAATTCTGCACTTTGGCATTTCTCAGCCAGTCCTTCGCTTTGTTCCTTGCTATAACTGCTATGTATGCCTTGATGCTACTGTACTCTTCATAATTGATCCTTTCAACTGTATTCCACAGTGAGATAAATGTGTCTGCGACCACCTCCTCCACATCTTCCTTTGTTCCCTTTGAGCTTAATAGGTTTCTGACAATGGCAGTGACATAAGCGCTATACAAATCAATTATTTCTTCAAATGCTTTTTCATCCCTGTTCCGTAACCTCTTTAGTATGCTCTTTTCGTCCATTCCTCCAAATCCTATCTGCTCAAATTTTTTATCAATACGGCATCTGCAAGAATTTGGTTTCACTTTTTGGTAAAAACAGGAAATATTTTAACTGTTCTTATAAATCTGCATACTACAATGTTTTTTACCAAAAAAGGCGCATAGAATCCCCTATACACCTTTTTCGTCTTTCTTGTATATGCTATAAGAGTTTGTCCAATCCTAGAGACATTTCCTCAAGCATATGTACTAAATATTCCTGCTGATTTACACTCTTACTGTTTAAGATATTTAGAATACGTTCTGTTATGGGAATTTCATTGAGATTTTCATATAAGAGATATGAAAGAGGGACAGCCAATGCATCTGCAATTCTCATGAAGTTTTCTAACGACATTGTTCTGCTCCCATGTTCGATCCGCTTGATAGAATCAACTGAAAGCTCCGCTTTCTCTGCCAGTTCAAATTGTGTTAAATTTTGTTTTTTCCGGTATAATTTCACGTTATCGGCAATAATATATTTTATATCCTTCATTTTCTAATTCTCCATTCTTTCTATTTTGTTGAAATGAAGAATCAGACGGAGGTCCTCTTTTCGACAGTCGTATGTATACATCCTGATGTATCAGCATTTTTCGACAGAAGCAAAAAAAAGAGTACACCGCACCGACCTGCCATGTCGATTTGTGTACTCGTAAGCTGCCGTATTTACTTTTCAGGAGTATATTGTACTGTATCAGACAGCGCATATATCCCTTAAAGAACAATCTATGTAAAAATCTAATCATCAAAAATTATGACATAAAAAATACACCTAATAACAGCTATATGTTATCAGGTGTAATCTAAATAATCCTTTTCATAAGTTTATGTTATGTTTTTGCACAACAGATTACATCATACCAAAAATAAATTAGAATAACAGTATCTTTGCAGAAAATGGACTTTTTATGCAGAAAACGGCATAAGAAAAATCTTTCAGACAATCTACGAAACTCTGAAAGGTTTTTCTTATGCTTGATCTCTATTCCATAAATTCCAGTCTATGTAAAAATATCATCAAATATATATTTTCCTGCTACAAAGCCGCAGGGAACTAATGAAACAATCTAAGCAAAAAAACTACGCATGACAATATAGGGAAAATTTACCATGCGTAGTTAGTGTTGTTTTTTATAGTAGATTACAAGCGTACTTGCTCTGGCTTAATAACTATAAGTTACTGTTACAGATGCGCTCACAGTCACATTTTGTATTGATGCCGTCTCATCCATTTCTATCCAAGCATACCACGTTCCTTTTGGATTTTCACCATTAAAACTGCTTGTAGAATATGTAACTGAACCTGTTGATGGCTTTAACTTTATAACTGTTCCACTTGGACTTTCTAAGCAAATAACAAAAGAGCCTTCCGTTCCGCTAGCCCTATTTATATATTTTCACTTGCGTAATCCGAATATCCTCACCTGCTAAACTGCCCAAAGAAAACTTGTTTTCTCATTTGTTGTTAATCTAATAACTTTGGATATAGAACTTGATGCTGCAAATACTGGCATTGAAAACATTATGCATAAACTCACACACAAAATAATTGATAACACTTTTTTAATATACAAATTTTCTCCCACTGACAATAATACTCTTATGTCTGACAATCAATACTTTTTTACAGGATATTACCGCTCCTAACAAGCCTACATCCTTAAAAGTGGAGCTACACAAATTACTATGTAGCTCCACTTTAGGTAGTATAACAACACTCTAAAACAAATGTCTCAATATGCGCATGAACTTAAACACTGTAATCAATGGATTTTCTAACAAATTGGTTGCCACTTTGTACCAGATTGCTTTCCACCGATTCCCTTGTGACACCATCTAATATGCTAGAATCAAACGGCTGCCCCGGTTCCCAGTCGGGATTCGCCGCCTTTACTGCAGCATACATGGCAGAACGATATTTGCCCTCATACTGTTGCAAAGTCCATGTTCCTTTCGCACGCTCCTCTTTCTTTACACTTAATTGATATTCTCTAAATATTTTTGATCTTTTTGTTGTATCACCATTAGAAATTCCATTCTCCTGAATGAACTCTCTTTTGACATTATCGAACATCTTTTGACGTGCATCATCAGAGACATTTATTATCTGTTGCCAAGTTGAGCGATCTACAGTGCCATCCTTTCCATGATACATACCGGGAACAACAACTCCTCCGGGACCAATAAAATCCCCATCTGAATTGAAATTACTCATCACGTTTCTCATGTGTGCTTCCCGTCCACCCATCAACTCATACATCATTTTCTGTTCGGGTGTCATCATAGCCTCTTCTGCAATGACAGCATCCAAGTATTCGTTTGCTGCCGCTTTATACTGTTTACTGTTTACGTTAATACTGCTATATCCTTGTTGTCCGTAACTGTTACCAGCTATTCTAATTGACATATTATTCACCTCCTTCCGAATCAGTTTATCAAATCCAATTCATATCACATTTAGAATGAGTAGTTATAATTAACTTTTAGTGTCGCTGTTACTGTAGTTACTACACCGTTTGATACGATTATAATGATCCAATCCCCTTTAGGATCTTCGCCATTAAAACCTGTAAAGGTATATGATGTGCTACTTGTTCCACAACTTTTAGACAGTGTTGTTCCATCCGGCGATATAACATACAATGTGTATCTGGAACTTCCGCTACTTACTCTACAATTCACGCTCACAGATGTAATGCTTCTCTCATTTCCAGAGCAACTTCCCGATGACAATGTTGCCATTGCAGAAGAACCATTAAGAGAATTTAACTTGGGCGTGATTTTTGAAAAATAATTTGAGCCGCTTGTGGCTGCAACTACCGCCTGATCTTCTGTATAATTTGCTGCCTCAGCCGCAGACACAGGTGTTACAAACAGTGTGCATAATAATGTCAGAACCAAAAGTAACGATAATTTGCGTTTCATAAGAATTTCCTCCTTTAAACTCAACTTTGATTTTTCCCATTATGGTATTTCCCCCTGGGCATGTTATTAAATATCCAACCAAGCATTATTATAGAACTACCAGAATAATGATACAAAAAGAACAAACACCTCCTTTTTTATCAAAATATATTCTGTTTTGCTTGATTATATATTTCTATAATTGAATATAGATAAAAACAATTATGTATTATCTCCATATGCAAAATAAGCATATTGATAAACGAAATTAGTAGCATACAACTCATTGCCCGGAGTTGCTATTGATAAAATAATTTGAAATCCATTTCTTTCATATCATTGTGTTCAATAAATTTTCCTATTTTTATAATAGCAAAATATGGTTAAAGGTCAATTACCCCTGCAGAAAGTGGACTGTTTTTGCAGAAAACGGCACAAAAAAACCTTTCAGCACTCATATCATCCTGAAAGGCTCTTTCTTATACTTAATTTTCTTGTCCAGTGCAAGCCTTATTTCTTGCTGCTCCACTAACTATAAATCTTAATCCTCTTTCCGCTTCGGTCTTTTTGGCTGATGATAAATCCCAAGACAATATGGCGGATCACCATCAATGACCTTTTCGGCTTTATTACGGACAAGTCTCTCTACTACTTTTAATACCTTTTTGCTAACCTTTTCACTTTTCTTCATTTTACACATACCTCCTGTTTTATTATTTTTGCTAAACACATCAAGAATGCACATAATATAATAGCCACTGACATATAGCCAATATACAAAATATCGGCTTTCAGATAAATCAAGACAGCAATTATCATTACTTCCATTAGAACAATCAGCCTTGCCGCTTTCTTAGACTCTTGCAATTCGCTTTTACTCATATCTATATTAGGGTGGTTTATTGTCCCCATTATACAAATGAGAATTATTGCGAAAAATAGCATTCCATACATAATAATCTGGCTTGTGCAAAGCACAGGTACAACCTGTATAACAACAATATATGTTATAACCGTCCCTAGATAGCACTGCCAAAACTTATTCGCATGATATCCTCCTGTTCGTTTTCTCAATGAAAAAAAGAACGCCATAAAACAAATCGTAGGTAAAAAATGCCTGAATATTAACCCTAAAAGCAACATGGTTCCAACTGTTATAGCATGTTCCACCATACTTATTAACGCATACTCGTAATATTCGCATCTTGATTTGCTTATTATTTTTTCTATTTCCATTTGATTGACAATCCTTAATGCCATCTTCTCTATCATAAACATGCCTCCTTAGTTATTCAGTATGAATTATTCATTAGAAAATTCAAGATGGTTTGCAGAAAACGGTTCTTTTATTGCAGAAAACGGCATAAAGCAGTTATAGGAACCAATTATTTTAACATTGCATTCATGCAGGAATAATAATTGAAAAGAAAAATTCTTTATTCTTATCTTCAATAACATATGAACCACCATATTTCTCAATAATTCTTAACACATTCTTTATTCCTACGCCATGTTCATTTACACTTGATGTTTTCGTAGATTTTATCTCTCCATTCTCATATATAACATCATAATTAAATGTATTTTTAACAGCAATGATTATCTTATCATCTTCTTTAACGAACTTGAACTTAATTACCTTTTGATCCTCACAAGTCTCGCATGCTTCAATAGCATTGTTCAGCAGGTTGGCAAGGATTGTAACCACATCTTCATCATTTAATCTCAGCTCTGAAAGATCATTTACCCTAAATACAAAGACAATGCCCTTTGCATTTGCCTCCTGATATTTCGTATTAAGTATGGCGTTTACTATTACATTATTAGTATTAATGGCATCTGGTTCGTTATTCAAAGAACCATAAATCGTTTTTGCATATTCTACTAATTTGGAATATTGCTTTTTGTCCAGTAAGGATTCTATACATAAAATCTGGTTTTTAAATTCGTGCGTTTTTCTTTTTAAATTATCAAAGTTTTCTGAAATAGACTTATACATTTCCAACTGATTTTTCGCCTGAATCTGTAAAACTTTGTTCTCATGCATTTGCAATTCCCTTCTCACAACATCATTAATTAGATAAAACACAACAATATTCATTCCGATCATTCCAAATGCAATAACTAACAATAAATTTGCCTGTTCCACTGTCTGCACGTATCCAAAAACAGACAACATTGCGGAAATAGCTACTATAGTAAATAATGGAAAGAACAGAAACCTTAACCACTCTGTGTCCGACAACATTTCCATTGATTTTTTCCCAAACCATTTTCTTATTATAAGAACAAGAAGAAATAGTACAATTTTAGCAAGTAACGATTGCAAAATCCGTCCAACTTGATACTGCCACCCTAACAGCTCACTCCCCAAAGAAAACCATCTGTTAATCAAATAAATCAAATAGTCCATTGCCAACAACAAAGCATCAAATAATATAGCCAATACAAATGATTTTTTCAAACTAATTTTAACATGCCACAGCATAAATACTGAAAACATCAAAACAATAGCAATCTGTCTTATTGTAAAATGACTTGAAAAGCCAAATGCAATCAGACACATGCTGCCAAGCAACAATACAAATTGTATTATATTAATCCATCCCTTATACCGCACTTTCCCAAATGTTTCATAAAAAATCTTGCAACACATTATTTCAATAAATACCAATAATACGCTCTGCATTAACTCAAACATTTACACTTCTCCCTGACACGCTATAAACTTTTTCTTAACTTCCGTATATCTTACCTTTGGTATAGACAGCTCAACCCCGTTTGTCAATATCACTTTATACCGGACAACATTCTTAATGCATTTTACATTTACAAGATAGCTCTGGTGTGTTCTGATAAAACCATTCTCCGAAAGCATATCGTCCATCACATTTAATATTTCATACATGGTATAGACTGTTTCATCGTCCTCCATAACATGAAACTCAAGTCTATGCAGATTACTTTCGATATACAATAGTCTGTCCAGCACTATTTCTTTTCTGCCCTCTTTAAAGTCAAATTTCCTTTTTATCACAGAATAATTCATCTTTTCAATGATGGCATCCATACATTCATTGACATTGCTCTGAAAATTGGCATTACCCTTTAACAAATATCGTACAACATCTAATCGGTATCCTTCCAGTGAATAATCCACATATGCGGTCACGAATACTATGAATACTTCCCGGCTTACTTTTCTAATTATCTCAGCCGTCTTAATGCCATCAATTTTCTCCATATTTATGTCTAAGAACACGACCGTATAGCGCACTACCCCAACACCTAATTCTACCAGCGCCTCCCCGGAGCTATATGTATCTATTTCAAAAATAAGATCTTTTTCCATCATGTAGCCGGAGATCAGTTCTTTTAGTTCTTCTGTAAAAAGATTTTCATCATCACATATTGCAATTTTGAACATCTGCTTTATCTCCTCCTTCCTTGCTAATTGATGCAGCCTATCCCTGATTCTTTATACTCCATCATTTTGTATTTCGACATGTATTATTAAATTTATTAATCTTTTGTTTACATTCATCGTAAGGAAAATAACACGCAAAAATCGACAATTCCCCTTATTATTTTATTTTTCTTTAGCACATTAGTCAACTGAATTGCAGAAAACGACCACTTTATGCAGAATTTGACACAAGCATGAAATCGGTAATATTTATTTTCAGATTAGAACCCGTTTTAGTCCATTTTTATTTTATTTTTTCTAAAAAAGTGCTATACTAGATTTGTATCCATTTTCAAACGCTAAGAATAAAGGAGCAAAGATATAGATTATGAAGATTCAAGACCTAAACATTTCTACCGCTTCTAAATCTGCCTTGAAAAACATAGGCTTGACAACGGTTTCAGAACTTGCAGGACAAAACTATATTACCCTGATAAATAAATTCCCCAAGAATTTTAATATTGAACCCCTGATTGACGAATTGAACGCTTTGGGTTATCTACTGCCGCCCAGTAACGAAATATCAATCTATGATGTCCCCATGTCTAAGCGATTACAAAACGCCCTTGTGCGAAATGGTGTTATGTACCTTTCGCAGCTTGCATCTTATCCCAAAGAAGATATTTTGCATTTCCGGAACTTAGGAGAAAAGACCATCTTAGAATTGGAACAAATTTGTCAGGAATACAATATAGAGTTACGATCCATATTATCTATCAAAGAATATTTTGATAAATACCAGTTGCCCTCAAAAATCTATCCCATGCTGTTCCGAAACAATATATCCTGTTTAGATGACTTTAAACACATGACAGCAGATGACTTATACCGTATATGCCAAAAGGATTACAGCCTGACTATGCAGTCCTATTATATTTTGAAAGAAAATGGAATTGTATTTGACGCCTGGCAGGATAAGTACATTTTTGAGATTCTGCCTGAAAAAAATGCTGCCCTGCTATGGAAAAAGTATAAAATCAGTATGCTTTCACAAATGCCTGACTGTAGTGAATGTGAGCTAAAGGAAACCCTTTCATCCTCTTATTCATTTACAGCGGCTATGAAAGAATTGTTGTCAAATGGATAGATATGTGCAGTATGTTAATAAAATGACAGGTCACACCGATCTGTCGTTTTTATTTCAGCAATTCATCATACGTTGTTTCCAATACATCTCTGATTGCCCTAAGCTGTGATGCCTGTATGTGCTGGATTCCCCTTTCTATCTTCACTAATGCCTCTCTTGTCAATGGTACATTCTTTAGCTGCATCAATGCTACCATTTCCGTCTGCCGTATACCCTTTTCTTTCCTGATCTGCCTGATGTTCCGCCCGATAAATATTTCGCCCTGCTTTATTTTCTGCTCCATCTCATCACCACACTCCTGAACCCGTTTCGGTTCTTTTTAAGTATTGTATTCAATAGAGCTATCGAAAAGGGACTGATTTTAGTCCACTTTATGTAATTTTTATTGCAGAAATCGGTCAACAAGTAGTATTTCCTTTACCTAAAATGCTTCCGCACCGTCAAAGGTTATCCTTTCCCTTGACGCATAAAACAGATAGGCAATGTCCGTTTTATGCTGAAAATTGTCTTTTTCTGCTAAATATATTGCTACTCTGTTTTTATTACGGGTAAAATGAAATGAATAAAGGAGTGAAAATTTATGAATTTACATATAGATGATTTGAAACTTTCCAGCCATACTAAGAATACCCTTCATGAACTGGGATTTACTATGGTTTCCGATCTGGAAGGGCAGGACTATATTTCTTTGATTTTGATACAAAAGTTCCCCCTTAAGTGCCATTGTGTCTATTCCATTATTCAGGAACTTAATGATGCCGGGTATTTACTGCCCCCGGACAATGCAGTGTCAATTTACGATGTCCCTATGTCCAAAAGGCTTCTACATGTTCTTGAGAGAAATTATTTCCTCTACTTATCCCAATTATCGTTATGCCCCAAAGAGGAACTTGCTTGTTTGCGCAATCTCGGAGAGCAGACAATGATTGAGTTGGAAGAACTATGTCAGGCATACCATATAGAGCTGCACTCTGTACAAAGCATTAAGGAGAGTTTGGCTCAGTATCACTTGCCTTTTACTTCAAGGCATTACGAAATACTTTATAAGTACAATATTGCTTCTATCAACGATTTCAACAAAATAACTACGCACGATTTACATATCATATGCCAGCAATACTACTATGACACCATGAAGGCATATTATATCTTAAAAGATAATGGCATTGTCTTTCAGGTATGGGAAGATCAGTACCTGTTTGAACTTTTATCAGGGAAAATTGCTCAGAAAATAAGTAGAAAATACCACATCGAAACAATTTCAAAGCTACGTTCCTGCTCTGAAGAATATATTGAAAATATGCCCTCGGCAATATTGTTTAGTGTAAAAGCAATGTTAAAAAAATACCAAAAATAAGTATCTATTTATAGAGATAAAAAATCCCCTTGAACAATCACTATCTGATTCAAGGGGATTTTTCCGCCATTAGCCTTTCCAGTCATAACGGACACCGATTTGTTTATGAACTTAGTTTTTCCATTTCCTTCATATTCAGTAATTCACTAAAGTTAGATTTCATATTCTGAAGGTTCTTTCTAAATTGACTTGTAGGTTAAAACTAAAATAAGATAACCGCAGTTTTCTAGTTATATTCGCAATTAGTTTAACTTCTCTTGCCCTGTAATATCATAAAACTCATCGCTAAAAACTATTTTTGAATACTGAAAACTATTTTGTATTTTTTTTACATACTCAAAAGGGTTTTCCATTGGCAAAACCCCAATTGAGCGTATTGCTTCCAATGCTTCTATAACCTTTTTGCTAGAAGCATATTCAACTTCATCAGGAGAACTGGAAAAATCCATATATTGCTGCTTATCCCATTGAATAATTTGCTGTAATGTATTAGTTCCCTTTGTTGCAAGTACAAGACTTAAGAAGTCAGAGAAATTATTAGCTAATGGGTACACATAATAGTCACAAACAGTATCTGGATTTACAGCAAAAACCATTTCATCAAAACCGTTTATAAAAACATAATGTATTCCATTATCCCACCCGATTATAGTTGCTCCTATTGGAGTACAAAAATATTTAGAATTTTCTTCACGAGCCAATCCAATACACGAGGTATCTGCTTTCAGTTTTTGAAATTTTTCGTATTCGTTGCTCAATGGAATCTTCCTTTCTTAATATCCAGCCCACCAACTTGTCACACTTGTATGTGTTGCTTTCGGCAGATGAATAAGATTACTATAGTTATTATTGCCGCCATAAGCTAATGGCTGAATATGATGAACATCATATAAAGAACGATTTAGGGTTACCCCTGTATTGTTCGTATATGTATTATAATAAGTATCAGCTAGATTTGATGGACGTGTTGATGTAGCTCCTTTTGTATAGTTTGCTGGCGGTTTAGGCAAGTATTTTCCACTAGCACTATCACTAAATGAAAAAGTCCATGCATGACCTGTTCTATTCCAAAGTTGTGAATTAGTATTAGCAGATTGAACTTTACCGCCAGCATCATAATCCGTTAGTGTAAATTTGATACGATAGTAACCTGTTTTCGCAGTGCTTGTCCATGTATAATCAATTCCATACTCGGCATTCGTATTATAAGTATGATATACGGGACTCCCAACATTTGAAAATGTCGAACCTGTAGTGAAATTTCCCTGTAACTGTGCAGTCACTTTAATATTAGGTTTGTTAATCGGAGATGTTGGGCAATCAGTATTAAACCACCATGTAAATGTTCCATTGCTGGTTCTTTTCAATCCTCCTCGAAGCAGATAAATCTCGATTGATACATCTGCCGTAGATATACCATCTTGGCTTTCAGACTCTTCAAATTCAAATTCAATATCATCAAAAGCAAATGGTTCACCATTTTCAGCAACGGTTTCGCCGGTTTCGGCATTGTAGAAAAACGTATCGCTAGTGAAAGTAGCTGTATCTTCGACAGCAGGAATACTACCATTATCATCGGTTTCGCTCGCAAATGCAGATGTTCCCATGCTCATGACCATTATGAGCGATAAAGCTAAACATAAGATTTTTGTGAAATGTTTCTTAATCATAAAAAATACCTCTCTTTCAATTTTGTTATCAGTTGATTATAATACGCATACAAGAACAAGACCTGTACTTTTTTCACTATAATCTTCTGTGTTTTTATGCCTATGAATACACAGCCTAATTCAAACCATCGGATTCACCTCCTATTCAATAAAAATAACTTATGAAATTATCTATATTTTAATATATTCTAATAATTTTCTTGAATAATTCAATATCCCTTGCAGAAAGCGACCTGTTTTTGCAGAAAATGACCATCAAAACAAAAAATCCCCCTGAATCAAACCTCACAGTTCAATTCAAGAGGACTTTTCTCTATCGGCTTTTTCATCTTCTACAAGCACGTTTTTTGGCTACTTTAACATATGCCATTGCTTTCGCTGTTCCATACTAATATGCAAGCGTCAAAACAACAATATTTATTTGCCAAAACTTAATATATCATGATTACTATCCGCTAATATAATAAACCTACCATCTGTTTTATTTTTATATTTGTGAGCGACCGTGGCACCAGAACTAACAGTAATAGTATACTTAGACGGATTATTAATAGCATCCTGTCTACAATTATCTGCCGCAATTAAATAATCATACATATTGCTTGTACCAACTTCACTATGATGTTTGCCAAAATGATAATCAAGTGAAGCCGTTCTCGAACTAAAGCTACCTGCTCCCCAACCAATGTTAGCAAGTTTTTCATTAGTGTAATCCAACTCAGCATGTCCAGTTTTATGTTTAGTTCCGCTGCCATCTACAATATCAATTGTAACATCATATTCCATATGACATTTTGTTTGTGGAATATACCATGTAAAATCTTTTCCAATAACTGGCGGAACAGAATGCGTTTTGGGTGTAAGAGTGCCATAATCTGTAGCCGAGCCAGCAACTGTAACACTATCTAAACTGTCAACGCCTATGTTTCCGACATGAACTACCAATTTGTTATAATATGGATTTACTGTTATAGGTATCGCATTGGGTACACGAGCGATCTGATTGTCCTCAATGTAGGTCACTTGTGGTAAAAATCGAGAATCTACTGGCTGATCTTCCGCTGCAAAAACATTTATACTTACTGACAACATCATTATAAAAGCAAGCACAAAGCTTAATATATTTTTAACTCTATATTTCATTCTTTTTATCTCCTTTTCTACATTTATTTAAATTCCACATATTGTAAAGCAACTTTCTTCCTTAAAACATTTTTTTGCCCAATCGTCTATTGCACTAATGATAGTTACTGTCATTTCCAAAGGATACGACTGTGCCATATTTTTTATTCTTATCCAATCCTTTTCTGTAACTACAGTCGTTCCATAATAAGCAAAAGACTTCATTGATGAAGAAAAAATGTGATTTAATTCGGCTTGTTGAAACACCTCTTCAGCAATAAAAATAGAATTATCCAACCAATGCTCACCGCAAAAACTGCCTTTGACAAATTCAAAAACATCATGCCCTATAAGTTGCTCTTTTGTTAAAACATACAATGGAATCACCCCTTTCTTAATTATTACTAACAACAATAAATCATTATATCAGCTTTATTAAAAAAAGCTATACTTCCGCAGAATACGTCCCTTTTTTGCAGAAAACGACCATCAAAACAAAAAATCCCCCTGAATCAAACCTAAGTTCAATTCAAGAGGACTTTTCTCTATCGGCTTTTTCCGCTCTTTGCAGGCACATTCTTTGTTGTTTTATCCTTTGTTTCTGCTTTCTCTGTTTCCTGCTGGTGTGCCTCAAACGCCTCTGCCCCATACTGGAACTCCGGCTCTGCCACTACTGCAAGTTCAACCGGATTAACAGCCTCCATGCTGTCAACGCTGCCCATTTCCCGTTCTGCCTTATCCATCTGGTACTTTTTCACGTCTGCGGCAAGCTGCTCTGTCTTTTCTATGGCGGCATCCGCACAGTTTAAGATACCGGACAGCAGCTTTCTCTTTGCCTGAAAAGGCTTCTTT
>Ga0137308_101853_pt1 | contig 17480 bp, 15 predicted proteins | sample Inofrocosms_June_FD_97181 | JGI IMG/M metagenome (GOLD analysis project Ga0137308, IMG submission 97181) | Mouse cecal microbial communities from Vienna, Austria - N-Acetylneuraminic and N-Acetylglucosamine D2O microcosms_June | ecosystem: Host-associated > Mammals > Digestive system > Large... | reverse complement strand
CTTTGATTAAAAGTTAGGAACAGTCTCGGACACAAGCTGCGAAGCAGTGAATAGTCTGCAAAGCAGACGTGCCTGAGGCCTGCGGTTCCGGACAGATGGGAAGAACAGCGCATTGCGCAAATTGGTTACAATAAATGCAGGAGGGAAGAAAATGGCGGGCAGACAGATTTATAATCCGGATGGATTTAAGAATGTAGAAGAAAATGGAAAGATTACGGGATATCAGTTTCAGTTTAAGGCGCAGTACTATCGTGGATTTACTTTATCCATCGTGCGCGACATCCAGGTCAATGTGGACGGAGAGGATGCGGCACGGGAGGATATCCGTTTTACCGTGAACGGGGAGACTTTCACGCTGGAAGAAATGCGCACCGTAGTAGATTCTGATTATCGCTGGGAATTTGGCGATTATGCGACAGTGACTGTGCAAAAGGAAGGCGGGCTTGCAAAGGGAGCGCATCATATCAAGGCTATGCAGATCATTGCCCCATCCTATATGCCGTTCCAGACAGAGGCATTGTGTGAAGCAGATTTTGAGATTGCCTGAGGCAATTGTCAGATCATGAACCCGGGGGCATCCGTGACGGCCATGGGGCCGTTTCATAAGGTGTAGAAAAAAGGATGCGCTCAGACAATCAATTTGTTGTGCAAGTGGCTGCATTCAGCAGGCAATCCATTTGCTTCGCAAATTGGTTATAAAAGCAGGAGGAAAAAATTATGAGCTATGATATCAAAAGAAGCGTTTCCCTGTATAGTTATCAGGATGAATATTATGATGGAAAATTAGACCTGGAGGGCTGTCTGAGAGAGACTGCGAAGACAGGGGCAACCGGTGTGGAGCTTTTGGCGGAGCAGATGATCCGCAGGTTCCCGCTTCCGATCGAGACACAAGAATTTAGAGACCAGTGGTTTGGATGGCTGAAAAAATACAACCTGGAGCCATCCTGCTATGATGCGTTTCTGGAAAATAAGATCTATGACAACCGGACCCTGTCGCTGGGCGAGCAGATCAATATGATGAAGCGTGACATCCGTCTGGCTTCCATGCTGGGATTTAAGAATCTGCGTACCCTGGTGTCCACTCCCATGGACGTGATTGAAGGAAGCCTGGACTATGCCGCGGAAATGGATGTAAAGATCGGGCTGGAGGTGCACGCGCCGTTTTCATTAAATTCCGGCTGGGCGGACGGATATATGGAAATGATCCACAAGACCGGAACGAAGCATTTCGGATTTATTCCGGATATGGGAATCTTCTGCAGGAACATTCCGGATGTGCTGCGGGATAAGGCGAGACGGCAGGGCGCATCCGAGGAATGCATCAAGATCGTAGACGATTCTTATGCACAGCGTCTTGAAAAAGGATTTGTAAAGATCAAATACGATCTGAACCTTGGCAAAGCCAACATGGAATACCGGATGGCCAACGGCATGAAGGAAATGATGGACGCTGTAGAAAAGGCAGGCGGCGGCCCGGCAGATAAGGCTTACGCCGGGGCATCCTTTACATATTCCTGGTCCGAGCCGCAGGATCTGATCGACAACATTGATTACATTTTCCATACCCATGCGAAGTTCTACAATGTGCATGAGGATTATGTGGAGACGGCAGTTGCCATCCCGGAGGTGGTAGAGGCATTTAAGAAAGCCGGATATAAGGGATTCCTGAGTTCTGAGTATGAAGGCGGAGAGCATCTGCGCGATGTGGGTGTGGACAGCATCGAGCAGGTACGCCGTCATCAGGAAGCAATGCGCAGGGCGATCGAAGGGTAAGAGTTACTGGTCACACTCAATGTCATTTATTTAAGGAAGGGGCATATCAGGAATGATAGCCCCTGAGTCTATTTTCTCTTCTTAAATTTTTCCACTGAAAATTCATATGCTTCTTGAATAAGGGGCTTTAACTGTTCCAATGTCTGATTAGACGGATTCAGGACGCTTACCTACCCCATCCAAGCATAAACCGGGTGGTAGAAGGGCTACGATCCCTCAAAGGATTCCACAGACCATCCCCTATGAAAAGCGGGAACCTGTAAGGATTTCTTTGAGGAGAGTGTTTGATTTCTAATTCAATAATCGAGTTAAAATTAGAAATTTAACTCGATTATTGAATTAAAATGAGTTATACCAAAATTGAATTAGAGATCAGGAGGGATTGAAATGCGTACATTCCCGAAAAGAAGACTTTGGATACTGAGTTCAAAAGTGATTTGAAATGTTACCCGGATCACGATTTGATAGAAGAAATTATAGGTATGTCTAATATGGCAGGAGGATTTCTGTTCCTTGGAGTTGAGGATGATGGCATGATTACCGGAGTTCATAAAAAGCATAAGGATTCCATTGGTGTTATGGCATTGATTGCAAACAGCACGGTTCCGCCAATTTCTGTAAGAGCAGAAATTATTACGGAAGAGAATTTGGATGTCCTGAAAATTGAAGTGCCGAGAAGCCGCGGCGTTGTATCAACTGCATCTGGTAAAATTCTAAGAAGAAGGCTAAAATTTGACGGCAGTCCGGAAGTGATTCCCATGTATTCCTATGAAATCCCATCACGGCTGGCAGAGTTGGGAATGCTTGACTATTCAGCCCAGCCCCTTGCAGGGGCTACATTGGATGATCTTGATCCAAACCAACGGGTCAGACTGCGTAAAATTATTCAAAGCAGGCAGGGCGGAGAAAAGAATCTTCTTGCGCTTCCGGATGATGAATTAGATATTGCGCTGCGTCTTGTTACAGAGGCTGCCGGAAAGTATGTCCCGACAGTGGCGGGGATGCTTTTGATTGGAAAAGAAGACCGGATCGCAGAATTGATACCCACAGCTAAAGCTGTATTTCAGGTTCTGGAAGGAACTGCGGTCCGAATGAATGAGGACAGCAATAAATCATTACTTGAGCTTTTTGAAAACTTTGAAATGTATGTGAAAGCATGGAATCCTGAAAGAGAGACGGAATATGGATTATTTAGGATTCCAATTCCGGAATTTGATTGGGCTGCTTTCCGTGAAGGCTTCGTAAATGCATTTTGCCATAGAGATTATACGATACTTGGCGCAGTAAGGGTGCTGATAGACGATGAAGGAATGTGTATCAGTAACCCAGGCGGTTTTATAGATGGAGTGAATCTGAAAAATCTCCTTACCGTAGAGCCGCATGGGCGGAATCCGGCACTTGCTGATGCAATGAAAAGAATCGGTCTGGCAGAAAAAACAGGCCGGGGGATCGACAGGATTTTTGAGGGGTCTATTGTATATGGAAGACCCTGGCCGGATTATTCAGAGTCTACAAGCAGAAATGTGAAATTATTTATTCAAAGAGCGAAAGCGGATATGCCATTTGCAAAGTTTGTCGCAGAGGAACAAAACAGGCGGGGAAAACCGTTGTCTATCTATACTTTAATGATTCTTTCAGTTTTGAACAATGAAAGAAGAAGTACTGTGGATCGAATAGTAGAATTGACAAATTTGAGCGGGAATAAGGTGAGATCTGCAATAGAAGCTATGATAGAGTTAGGATTGATAGAAGCGTACGGGAAAGGAAATAACCGTACGTATATTCTGGGGGAAAAAATTTATCGGGAAAACAAGAAAGGCATTCAATATGTTCGTCAGACGGACATTGACAGTATCAGATATCCGGAATTAGTACCTGAATCCGTGAACCATTTGGGTGAAATTTTTTCGGAGAATTTGAAAATATTATGCCTTTGGCGATATGTTTTCCTACAATGCTTTCACCCAATAGTGAAAAAATATTTGGAATCATATAATCCTAAAACCCTTGCAGTTATTCGATTTTTAGCACATTTTCACCTTTTGGGTTCACGGATTCAGGTAGTAATGAAACTTGCGGATACTCAAAATGGGATCATTACAAAGCAGGATGTTGCTGTACTGCTAAAAGTAACTCCTTCCCAGGCATATACGATAATCAAAAAATTGCAGGATGAAGGCCGTCTGGAATTATTGTGTGGCGGAAAGTATTCCAAGTATAGAGTAGTTTCATTCTAGTACAGCATTGCTCATCCATTTGCAGTGCTGTTTATCGCAATATATTGCTGAAAAGATGACACTGGAAGACAATACAGAGATTGTCCATTCAGAACGATTGGAAAATGGGGAGACAAAGGTGTATATTGAACCCCCGGATGAAAAGGACTGCTTTCATAGCAGTTACAGGTCACACCTTGACCAGGCGTGCCCTGTAACTCAGGCCGTCATTTTAAATTGCCTGCGGCAATGGACGGCCTGAATCCCAGCTTTTATGTGCATCCTCCTGACCAATCAGCGTAGTGATTGGTCAGTGTGTGACATGTAACTCATAGCATCCAGCCTATCAACAGATAGCATAATATGTATTATATTCTGCCGGATGTCTGTGGTATAATTCCATCGAACAGCGAAAGAAAATATTCTATGAATAGAAAGCGGAGGTTGTCCGATGGAGATTGTAGTGCTGCTGCTCAGGCAGAATCTGGTAATGCTTGTATATATGATGATTGGTTATTTCCTGTATAAAAAGAAGCTGGTCAGCGCCGGAGGAAGCGCGGATATCGGCAGGATCCTGCTGTATATCGTTATGCCGGCGGCAATCCTGAAATCCTATCTTGCGGATTTTTCGCGGGAGCGCTTAGAAGGGCTTTTTGTATCCTTCCTGGCCGCTCTGCTGTCGCTTCTGCTTTCGATTGCCGCGGCCCGGATCGCATTTTCAAAAGAACAGGGAATCGAACGGTTCGGAGCCGCGTTTTCCAACGCAGGGTTCATCGGGATCCCGCTGGTACAGATGACCCTGGGGGAAGAAGCAGTATTCTATGTCTCTTCCTATGTTGCGCTGCTGAACATCCTGCAGTGGACATACGGACTGGTCACGATCACGGGCGACCGGTCTTTGATTTCCGTGAAAAGGCTCAGAACCAATCCAATCATCCTCAGCTTTCTGGCAGGCATCGCATTGTTCCTGCTTCCGGTATCCCTCCCGGAGACCGCGGAAAATGTGGTCGGTACGATCGCAGCCATGAACGGCCCGCTGGCCATGATCGTATTGGGAGTCTACCTGGGGCAGGTTCCGCTCCGGTCGTTGTTTTCCGGCCGTGTGGTTTACCGCTGTGCTCTGGTGCGGCTCATAGTGATCCCGGTTTTGACGATGGCGCTGTTGTTTGTGTTTCCAGAAAAATATCATATGCTGAAGCTGACGATCCTGATCGCCGCATCGGCTCCGGTGGGCTCCAACGTGTCAATCTTCGCCCAGCTGTACGGGCAGGATTATATGCAGTCCGTGAAAGAGGTGACGCTCAGTACGCTGCTGTGCATCATCACACTTCCGCTGATCCTTGGAATTGCGGATTATGTGTTGTGAAGCGGCTGAACGGACGTAACAGGATGCGCTTGTGTATATTCTTTGAAATAGCGGACGATCACATCCCGGCAGGTCCGGACCGCAGAGGTTTGGAAACTTTCCGGATTCCAGGACAGCATCAAAAATCGCTCCATGGGCATCCCGGAGACCGCTTTGAGAGACATGGAAGGGGTAAGAAAATCATGCCATGTATATTCCGGGATAAACGCGATCCCGGGTCCGAGCGGAAGGAGGTCCCGCATGACAGCCGGCGTATCTGCGACGGTTGTGACATTTGGCGAAAAACGATAGCGTTCACAGTAATGCCGTACAATGGAGGTCAGGTTGGTTCCGGAAACCAGCTCTGAGAAGGATTCCCCGCGGATCTCGTCCAGAGTCAGGGCAGAACGGTCCGCCAGCCTGTGGTTGGAGGGAAGGACCGCTTTGATGGGCTCCCGCAGAAGAAAGATCCGGCTGTTGCTGTCCGGCAGGAGGGTGTGCACGGAGGTCAGAGACAATGCCGGGAGCGGGTCATTCGGGGAGGGCGGCTGCTGTGTGATCTGCAGGCGGATGCCCGGATCCTTTTCCTGGATCCGCCGGACGATGGCAGGAAGGAGCATGGAGGCGGAGCCTACATAGAGGGAGACCGTCTGATCCACGCTGGATTTCAGCTCATCCAGTTCCAGCCGGGCATTGTCAAGGGCAGTAAAGACCTGTTCCACATAACGGAGGAAGATCGTGCCGGCGTGGTTCAGGCAGATTCCTTTTCCCTGGCGGTCGAACAGAGAACAGCCAAGCTCGGTTTCCAGACGTTTCAGGGTCTGGCTTAAGGAGGGCTGGGCGATGTGCAGCTTCTGCGCTGTTTTTGAAAGCTGCTGTGTACGGGCGACTTCACGAAAATATTTTAACTGTAGTAAATCCATAGATACCTCACAGATGATTGAAAATGATATATGGCTGCGATACTATTATAGTAAAAGCGGCAGCGCGCGACAAGACTTTCTGATACATCCGGTTCACGGAAAAATGGTTATATGTAACGAAAAGCCACATGACGGCACCGTGAGCAGCGGATAGTCTGCACCTGCGTTCGGAACAGTTATAGATGAAAAAAAGAGAGGAGAAGACAAATGGAAACAATGGAAATCATTCAGGGATTTATGAAAAGGGAACAGCAGGAGAAGATCGAGAAGTACCGTGTTTTGAATGAGACGGTAAAAAAGGGAAAAATTTTGTTTACCGGTTCTTCATTGATGGAACAGTTTCCAATCCATGAGCTGATGATGAACGAGGGGTTGGGACTGACCATTTACAACCGCGGAGTCGGAGGCTTTACAACTTCGGATATGCTGGAAAATATGGAGGAACAGATTTTCGGTACGGAACCGTCCAAAATTTTTATCAATATCGGAACCAATGACATCAGCGATGCGTCACGGTCATTTGAGGCGGTTTTGGAATCCATGCTGGAGAACTATGAAAGAATTCTGACGCAGATCAAGGAGCGTCTGCCAGAAACAGAGGTCTATATGATGGCTTATTATCCGGTCAATGAGACGGATAAGGTTCCGGAGACGGAATGGGCGGGGGCGATGTTCGTCAACCGCAATAACCGGAACCTCCCGATCGCGAATGAGGCAGTGAAGAAGCTGGCGGAAAAGATGGGATATCATTATATTGATGTCAATGCCGGATTGTGCGACGAACGCGGAATGCTCAGGAGAGAGTTTACGGTGGAAGGGGTTCATATGTACGCAAATGGATACCAGGTGGTTCTTAAGAATCTGAAGCCGTATCTGTAGGCAGAAATTTGGGATCGCAGCCATTGATTTACTCTTGCAATATTCTGGATTCTATATTACACTACTTAGACAGTAGTCTTTTCACCCATTGGACCGTTTAAGAAAGGAGTAGCTATGGACCAGAAAGAGATGAATGAACAGGTAGGGAAAATGCTTTCAGACAATCCGGCGAAGTATATCAAGATCAGAGGTATCCTCGATGAAATGTTTGAAGGCCGTACCCTTGAAGGCTCCAAGGATATCAGCGATCGTGAGTTCGAAAGACTTCGTTACAGATTCCGGGACATTGACGTACCGCTCAGCTTCTGTGTAGACAAGGAAGCTGCCTATCAGCTGCAGAAGGCGGTCAAATATCACCGCGGCCAGTCCAGAAGCAGATATGACGACCGTCCGGCAGCCAAAAAGTCTGCTAAGGCCAAGAAAAAGGGCCTGTTCGGTATATTCGGATAAAATGATATTGACTTTTGAGAATGGGGATTCGCCTGGTGTGACGCGGCACCGGGCGAATCCCCTGTTTTCGTTTTACGCATGTCTGAAAAATATAGAATTCAGCCAAGCTTCTTCCGGAAGGCATCCGGAGTCATCCCGGTCTCCTGTTTGAATTTTTTTCCAAAATAGCTGGGGCTTTCAAAACCGCACAGCTTCGCGATCTCCTGCACCTTTTTCTCAGGAAACCGGATCAAAAGTGTACGGGCCTGGCTGATGCGGATGGTCAGGAGATATTGCATGACCGTCTGTTTCATGGTCTTTTTGAACAGGGTACATAGATATTCTTTGGACAATCCAACCAGTTCTGCAAGTTCATCCAATGAAATATCTCTGCCATAATGCTGCTCCATATAGAAAATAACCGCTGTGATCAGATCATCCGCATCCACATAAGAAGAGGGATTGATCCGTGTGATGCATGAGGACAGATCCAGGAGAAACGCATAGCACGCCTTGGAATATTCCCGTGTTTTTCCGGAGCGTTTTTTTTGATGGAGCTTATGGAGCCGCCGGATATGGTCAATAAAAACCTCCGGCCGGGAAAAATGGTATACTCCGGTTTCGTGCATCTGCAGGACTGTCAGGACTTCCTGGCACAAAGGACCGCCAAAACCGAAGAAATGCACGGTCCAGTCAGGGGTCAGGGCCTGATAGATATGGGAAACCTGGGGATAGATCAGAAGCCCCTGGCCTTCGGAGATGATGGATCGCTGGTTATTTACGATAAATTCTCCCCGGCCTTTGACACAGTAGAACCACTGGTAACAGAGCATCCCATGAGGGCGGCGGATCGGTTCCTGTCGATGGTTGATGCCGAACAGGTGAAGGGCCAGGGGGAGGGTGTACTGGTCTGGGGAATTGTGGATCTGGTAAATCATAGGGGCACCTCGTGATACTTGGAATGCAGTGTGGATTCTGTATACAATGACAATGTTTTAGGAGCAGTGGACTAATATTAAAATTGTTATACAAATATTATGATATTAAGATTGAGATCATATGTCAAGCAGAGATATAATAAGGGCAGAAAAAATAGAAATCAAATATCAGGAGGACAAAACAATGAACCACATCCCGCAGATTAGAAATGACAATGGAATCCCTACATTATATGTAAAAGGGGAACCGTTCTTTGTGCTTGGCGGAGAGATCCACAATTCCAGCGCCAGCAGCCTGGAATACATGGAGCGGCATGTATGGAGCAATCTGGAAGGACTGAACATGAATTCTCTGATCGTACCTTTATACTGGGAAACCATCGAACCGGAGGAAGGCAGATATCAGTTCGGACTTCTGGACGGGCTGATCGGACAGGCGAGAAAACGGAATATACATCTGATCTTTTTATGGTTCGGACTGTGGAAAAACAGTGAATCCATGTATGTGCCTGCATGGATGAAGCAGGATACCGAGGCTTATTTCCGGGCGGAAAAAGTAAGCGGGGAAAAGCTGAATACGATCTCACCGCTCTGCGAAGCCGCAGTGGAAAAGGACGCGCAGGCGTTTTCAAAGATCATGGCGCATATCCGGGAGATTGACGAGGAGGAGTCTACGGTTATGATCATGCAGGTGGAAAATGAGATCGGCCTGCTGGGAACAGCCTGTGATTACAGCCCGGCGGCAAGAGAGGCATTTGCCCGGGAAATTCCGGCAGAGCTGGCGGGGGAGTACGGTGTTTCGGGAGATTGGAAGGCGGCTTTTGGAGCGGATGCGGAAGAATATTTTATGGCATATCATTTTGCAAAGGCAGTTGAGAAGATCACACGGGCCGGACAGAAGGAATATCCGCTTCCCTGCTATACCAACGCATGGCTGAAACAGTACCCCTGGTACGCAGGCTCTTATCCATCCGGCGGCCCCATTCGGGAGGTACACCGGATCTGGAAGCTGGCGGCGCCCTCATTGTTCACCCTGGCGCCGGATATCTATGTGCCCTATGTTGCGGATGTGATGGATGCATATAGTTATGAGGGAAATCCGCTGTTTGTCCCGGAGGTCAGGAAAGACGCGGTGACATCGTCTTACTGCATGTATGCGTTTGGGAAACACAACGCGATCGGTTATTCTCCGTTTGGGGCGGAAGAACTGGGGCTGCCGCCGGAGGCGGTGGACAGGCCGCCCATGGAGGTAATGGCCGCTTTGAATATAGATCCCTCCGCATTTGAGATTGAGGGGAGCAAGGAATATCTGAGCAGGACGTATGGCCTGATGGAACAGATGAAGCCGCTGTACCTGAAGCACCGGGGGACAAAACATCTGCAAAGCTGGTGCAGGAAGTCGGAGACAGATTATGGAGCGTTTTTCCGGTTTGAGAAGTACGACCTTGCCGTGGCGTATGCGCCCCGCATGACGGCAAAGCCGCTGGGGGCGGGGATGGTGTATGAGCTGGCAGAGAATCAGTTTTTGATCGTGGGAATGATGAGTACGCTTACGTTCCAGGCGAAAGCCGGGGAAAATGTGAAGGTCAATTTCCTGCGGCTGGAAGAAGGGGAGATTGAAAACGGCCGGTGGAAGCCGGGGCGGATACTGAATGGAGATGAGCAGATGGCGCTGAAGCTGGGAGATATGCCGGAATGTCTGTATGTGGAATTGTACAAATATTGATTGAAAAGTGCTATTTATATTGGCAGGGGCAGGATAAATAAAATATGGAGCCAGCTTAAAAAGCTGCCGCATTGGAGATACAGGGTTCAACCTCCGGTGCGGCAGCTTTTTTAAGCCGCAGAACAAAAATAATATATGCTTTTTTGTCACCTGAATATAAAAACAGGGAGTTCAGGACAAAAAAAACCGCGTTTTTGGTTTAAATCATAGTATTGGATGGACAAAAAAAACGATAAAATAGTATCAAGTTAAAGATATAGAACAAAAAACGAGGAAAAGTGAGGTAAAAACTTATGGCAAATTATGAAGCACAGGTTTGTGTAATCGCGGCAGGACCATCCGGATTGTCAGCGGCAGTGCAGGCAGCGGAGGACGGAGCAGAAGTGATCGTTCTGGAGAAGGCGGCGGCAGTCGGCGGAGCGGCGAACATGGGGATGGGACCGCTGGGAATCGGAACCAGATATCAGAAGCAGAACATGCAGGACGTTTCCGTAGAAAAGGCGTTCGACATGTTTATGGAATATACACATTATAATGTAGACGCAAGACTGGTAAAACGGTATTTTGAGCAGTCGGCGGAGACCATTGAGTGGCTGGAGGACATGGGTGTGGAATTTGAAGGCGCGTTCCGCTATTTCCCGAAGTCAGAGCCTACCTGGCATATCGTAAAGACTGACACCGGCATCGGACCGAGAGCCGCTTCCTTTATGAACAAGGCATTGTACGCAAGGGCCCAGGAGCTGGGTGTGAAGGTGCTTCTGGAAACTCCGGCGAAGAAGATCATCATGGAGGACGGAAAGGTAGCAGGCGTCCTGGCGACAGACAAGGACGGAAATGAAGTCCATGTTGCATGTAAAGCTGCCATCATCTGCACCGGCGGAGCGGGCTGCAATCCGGATTTTATCAAGGAGGAAACAGGTTATATCCACGGAAAAGACATGTTTAACTTCGCAATCCCGGGCATCATGGGCGACGGACTTAAGATGGCATGGGAGGCAGGCGCTGACAAGCTTCCGGTGCGGATCGAGCAGGCCGCAAGCGTGGTAGGCGTGGAAGACCTTCCGGGAAGTGTTTCCAATATCTTCTCACAGCCCAACCTTCTGGTCAATAAATTCGGCAAGCGTTTTATGAACGAGGACCATATGCAGAATACAACCTACCTGTCCAACGCGGTTTCCCATCAGAAGGAGCGCAGTGGGTTTAGCATCGTGGATTCTTCCATTGTAAGATATTACATGAAGAACGGCGTAGACAATGTAAGCCTTGTCCGTCCGGACCCGGATGTATCCGACTTTATTGAAGGCGTAAAGATGGCCCGGGAAAACGGAAATACCGGCCTTGTTGTGGCAGATACCATCGAAGAACTGGCAGAGCTGGCGGGGATCGATGTGGACAATCTGGTGGATACAGTGGACGAATACAACGATTACTGCGACAGCGTGGATGAGGAATTTTTCAAGCCGAAGAAATATCTGCGGCCATTGGTGAAGGCTCCTTACTACTGTGCGAAGATCTGCCCGGGCGGATACGGAACCGTAGGCGGCATCCGCATCAATGAAAACTGTGAAGCATGCGACAAGGATTTTGAGCCGGTTCCGGGACTTTATGCGGCAGGCGCGGATTCCTGCAACATTTACGACGACAGCTATATGTTCCTGCTTCCGGGAAATTCCATGGGATATGCGGTAAATACCGGACGTATCGCGGGAATGAGCGCGGCGGAATATGTGGAAGAATAATCAGAACAGCAGCAATATGAAAAAGCAGACTGTGCAAGTTTACTTGCAAAAGGCTGATTTTTCATATTGTTATTGGGCGGATAGCCCAACAACCTCAAACAGGAGCTGCAAATGCAGCGGATAGTCTGCGAGCAGACGGATTTGAGGTCTGCTGTTCGAGAGGAAAAAGGAGGATATATGAGAGAGACCGTATCAGATATTCAGAACCGCAGAAGCGTAAAAGAGTATAAAGCGGAACAGATTACAGATGAGGAACTGACAGCCGTGCTGGAAGCGGGAATGAACGCCCCTTCCGGCGGCAACAGGCAGTCCCCGGTATTTATCGCGGTGCAGAATAAAGAATGGATTCAGAAGCTTTGCAGGCTCAATGCGGAAATCGCCGGGGCTCCGGAGGGATTTGACGTGTTCTACGGAGCGCCGACCATCATACTGGTGCTGGCGGACAAGAACGCGCCCGACGCAGTACAGGACGGAAGCCTGTGCCTGGGAAATATGTTCAATGCGGCATACGCGCTTGGCCTGGGTTCCCGTTGGATCAACCGGATTCGGGAAACATTTGAAACGGAGCTGGGAAAGGAGCTTTTGAAGGAAGCCGGATACGAAGGAGAATACATCGGAGTCGGCTCCTGTATCCTTGGATATCCTGCCAACGGTTTCCCGGAGCCCATCAAACGGAAACCGGATTATTATAAGATCATCCGATAATTTGGCCATGGAGGGATGACACAATGGAAGAAAAAAATAAAGAAGTGATCCGTAATTTTTACCAGGAATTTTTCAATGACCATATTGTAGAATCCGCAGACAAATATGTGAGGGAGGATTACATCCAGCACAATCCGGGCGTGGATCAGGGCCGGGAAGCTTTAAAGCGTGCATTCGGTGAAAAATTTGCGGAGCATCCGGAGTTTCGGCTGAATATCCAGATGATGATCGCGGAGAAGGACAAGATTGCGGTCTATCTGAAAAATGTAGATCCCCAGGGAAATACAAAATGCCGTGTGGTAGATATATATCGGCTGGAGGATGGAATGCTGGCGGAGCACTGGGATGTGCTGCAGCCCTGCGGCTGATGCTCAGCTCCCTTCTGCTGGGTGAAAATTCTGCGGTGAATCAGTTCCGGGTCGCATGTTTCGGTATGCTGCTGCTTGGGATTCTGATGCTGATAGCTGCAATGCGTTCCCGCGTAAAGGGCGGACAGTGACACAAAAAAAGGAACAGCCAGACAAATAAAGGAGTACATAAAATATGAAACAATATGGATTTGGTGTGGATATCGGAGGAACCACCTGCAAGATTGGTTTTTTCGACATGAGCGGAACCGTTCTGGAAAAATGGGAAATCAAAACGAATACGGAAAACGGAGGCGCTTCGATTTTAGATGACGTGGCTGCGGAGGTTCTGGGAAAGCTCCGGGAAAAAGGGATCAAAAAAGAGGACGTCCAGGGGATCGGACTTGGGGTTCCAGGCCCGGTGGGAAGCGACGGGACGGTTTATAAATGCGTCAACCTGGGCTGGGATATTTTCAATGTGGAGACAGAGCTGTATAAGAAAACCGGCCTTCTGGTAAAGGCGGGCAACGACGCCAATGTGGCGGCCCTGGGCGAGATGTGGCAGGGCGGCGGAAAAGGCCATGAGGATGTGGTGATGATCACCCTGGGAACCGGCGTGGGCGGCGGCATCATCATAGGCGGCAGGATCGTGGCAGGCCATCACGGGGCCGGCGGAGAGATCGGACACATCCTCATGCGGGAGGATGAAACGCAAACCTGCGGATGCGGAAAGAAAGGGCATCTGGAGCAGTACGCTTCCGCCACCGGAATCGTGCGGATGGCGCAGGAAAAGCTCTCCGGCGAGACGAGGGAGACAAAGCTGAGTGACATCCGGCCGCTGACCGCAAAGGATATTTTTGACGCGGCGAAAGAGGGAGACACCGTGGCTTTAGAACTGACAGATCAGCTCTGCGGCATACTTGCGACGGCGATGTCAAGTATTTCCTGCGTGGCTGACCCGGAGATCTTTGTTGTGGGCGGCGGTGTGTCGAAGGCAGGCGCTTTTTTAATAGAAGGAATCAAAAAACATTTTGTGGAGAAGGCGTTCCATGCCAGCGAAGGGACGGAGATCGCCCTGGCAACCCTGGGAAATGACGCAGGGATGTATGGGTGTGTGCGGCTTTTGTTTTGAGCCCGCCGAATCGTACAGGGAAAGGCTGCCGGCGGCAGACTTTTAGGTTAGATGAAGCCAATCAGGAGAAAGAGAAGGGAATTACTGGAAATAAAGAGGAGGAGATTGACATGGCAGTCATAACAATTGACGGGATCCGCCTGGAAGTACCGGACAACAAGAATGTATTGGACGCGGCCCTGGAAAACGGCATCTATATCCCCCACTTATGCCATCACAAGGACTTGAACCCGCTGGGTTCCTGCCGGATGTGCATCGTGGAGGTGGAAGGCCAGGAGGGCGTGGTGACGTCCTGTACACTGAAAGTAAAGGATGGAATGACCATCCGGACAAAGACACCGGAGATCGAGCGTCTCCGTATGCTGGCGCTGGAGCTTCTGCTGGCAGGGCATCCGGAGGACTGCTCCACCTGTCCGAAGTACGGCAACTGCGAGCTGCAGATGCTGATCCAGTATATCGGTCCCAAAACCGGAAGACTGAAACTGCGCACCAAAGGATTCAAGGCGGAGGAAGGCAATCCGCTGATCCTCCACGATATGAACCGCTGCGTGCTCTGCGGCCGCTGTGTGCGTGCCTGCAACGAGCTGCGTGGAGTCAAGGTTCTGCAGTACCAGAAGAAGGAATTGGAGACCTATGTAGGGACGCTGCATAATAAGCTTTTAAAGGATGCGGACTGCCGGTTCTGCAGCGCATGCGCAGAAGTCTGTCCCACAGGAACCATCCGCGACAAGGTGATCAATTCGGAAGTAAAGAAAGAGGATGCGGTAGTTCCGTGCCGTCACGCATGTCCGGCCCATACCGACATCCCACGCTATATCCGCCATGTGAAAAACGGGGAATACGACGAGGCGGCTGCGGTTATCCGTGAGAAGGTGCCGTTCCCCCGTGCTTTGGGATACATCTGTACCCATGTATGTGAACTGGAATGCAAGAGAAAAGAAGTCAGCGAGGCGATGTCCATCCGGGATATCAAGCGGTATGCGGCAGACCATGACACCGGCTCATGCTGGAAGGGAAAAGGCAAGCAGCTTGCGGATACCGGAAAGAAGGTCTGTGTGGTGGGCGGCGGCCCGGCCGGACTGACAGCGGCATATTACCTGCGCAAGCAGGGCCATACGGTGACCTTAAAGGAAGCGCTCCCCACGGTCGGCGGCATGATGTCTTACGGAATCCCGTCCTACCGTCTGCCCAGGGAGATCATTGCGGAGGAAGCGGCAGTGATCGAAGCGGCAGGCGTAAAGATCGAAGTGAATACAAAGGTGGAAAAGCCGGTTGACCTGCTTAAGGAATACGACGCGGTGCTGATGACCATCGGCGGACACAAAGGGGTTCGGCTTCCCATGGAAGGAAATGACCTGGAGGGCGTGGTGCTGAACGCAGATTTCCTGCGCAACGCAAGCATGGGAAAGGAAACCGGCATCGGAAAGCGGATCATCGTACTGGGCGGCGGAAACGTGGCATTTGACTGTGCGAGGACGGCGAAACGTCTGGGCGCGGAGGAGATCCATCTGGCCTGCCTGGAGGCAAGGGACGTGATGACAGCCGATGATGAAGAAATTGAGCAGGCCCAGGAGGAAGGCATCTTCGTACATCCGGCGCAGACCTTTGAGCGGATCACAGGGACGGACCATGTGACCGGCGTAGATTTTATGAACGTGGAATCCTTTACCTTTGACGAGAACCGCCGTGCCATCATCCAGAAGGAAGAGGGCAGCGAGCATCATATCGAAGGCGATACGGTTATTTTCGCGGTGGGCCAGAGGCCGGACATCACGGAAGAAGCCGGGCTGGAGCTGGGAAGAGCCAATTCCATTGCGGTAAAGGATATGGAAACCAATAAAGCTACCTCGGTGGAAGGCATTTTTGCGGCAGGCGATGCCATTTACGGTACAAAATCCGTGATCATGGCGATTCAGTCCGGACGGGAGGCGGCCAGTGAGGTAGACAGGTACTTAGGCGGCGACGGAGACATTTCCGAGGTGCTTGCTCCGGTACAGGAGGCAGATCCCTTCATCGGACAGTGCCCGGGCTTCGGATACCTGGAGAAAAAGCATACACAGGTGGACGGACCGGAGAAGAGAAGCGACAATTTCAATTTGTTTGACCATGGGATCTGCGACGGGGATATCTGTGCGGAGGCGGGGCGCTGCCTGCAGTGCGACCTGCGCCTGAAGATTTCCAAACCGAGCCTGTGGGGCGATTTTTCAGAGAGTAAGGAGGCGTAGAGTGATGGGTGCTTTGGAACATGCAAAAACAATGAGCAGGGAAGATGTGCTGAAAAAGATCGCGGCGCTTGAGATCCAGGAATCCGGAATCCATGCCGGCCCCCTTACCGCCCATTTCGACGCGGCCCTTGCGGAAAACGTGGAGGAGGGAACGGATCTTGCGGCTGTCGCTGCGCTGAACAACGCAGACACAGACCAGGTGCTGCTGGAAGTACTGAAAAATGACCCGGAGAAGATTTTTGAAGGGCTGGCAATCGAAGCCTATGCGCTGGGGACAGAGAAGATGGTATTGTACGTGCCGGAGGCGGAGACTGCACTGGCAGAATCCCTGGCGGATACGGCGGCAAAATACCAGGCCGAAGTGAAGGCGGAATTTTTGAATATCCGTGAAAATAAAGGAAATGCGCTACTCCACATCGTGACCTGCGCAGACCTGGCGGATGCATTTTCGGATGCTTATACGCCCGGCGTGTATGTGTCGGTCAACGGCGTGGAAGTGAAGAAGGTGGCTGCGGATACGAAGATAGCGGATCTGGCGGACACGGAAGGGGCGAAAGCGCTGCTTCTGGGATATCGGCTCCACCAGCCGGAGGATGCGCAATTGACTGTGGCAGAGGCCGGGATCGCAAACGGCGTGGTCCGGGTGCTGACAGAGAAGGATTGTATTGTGGCGGAGACGGAGAAGAAGCTGACCGACTCCAGGAAGCAGAGCTGCGGAAGATGCGTGTTCTGCCGGGAAGGGCTGATCCAGCTGCAGTATATGCAGAAGGAGACTGCGGAGGGCAGAGGGAAGATGGAATTTCTGGATCTGACCAAAGAGATCGGGGAGGCCATGTGCTGTTCCACGCCCTGCAGCATGGGGCAGGTATCCGCAGAGATTGCGCTGACGGCCACGGAGCTGTTCGGCAAGGAATATGAGGCGCATATCAAGAAGAAAAACTGCCCGGCGGGCGTGTGCGCTTCGTTTGTCAACATTTACATTGATCCCAAGCTGTGCAGCGGGTGTGAGGAATGTGTGGATGTATGTCCGAAGGATTGTATCGAAGGAAAGGCAAAATATATCCATATGATCGATGACTTTGACTGTACCAAGTGCGGGAAAT
>Ga0137308_101852_pt1 | contig 17482 bp, 18 predicted proteins | sample Inofrocosms_June_FD_97181 | JGI IMG/M metagenome (GOLD analysis project Ga0137308, IMG submission 97181) | Mouse cecal microbial communities from Vienna, Austria - N-Acetylneuraminic and N-Acetylglucosamine D2O microcosms_June | ecosystem: Host-associated > Mammals > Digestive system > Large... | reverse complement strand
AGACAGCTTCCTCACATTCCTGAGGAACTGCGAACAGCGCTATCACATGGCAGAAGCGGACGAGCTGGAGGCAAACGCCATCACCAACGACATCCACCACTCTTTGGAGCTGGAGGTCCATTCGGACGGCGAGGTGTTGGCCCTGGGGCTGGAGCTGGCCAGTATCCGCAGAAAGCGCCGGGAGGCAAAGGACATCTTGTCGGAGACCGCGCCGGTCCTTGCCTGGATGGAAGAGAATCGGGCGGTCATCAAGGGCCTGGAGCAGCTGCTGGGCGAAGTGCGAAAGGCTGAACGGGCCGTTGAAAATCGGATTTATACGCCCAGAAGGAAGAAAACATAAGTTGTGTCCAACTTGGACACATTCCATGAGAAGAAAAGGGGAAATGCACGATGTGTCCAACTTGGACACAATCCCCGAAAGGAGTGAGCGCCCCATGAACGGGGACCTGATCTGGACCTGTGTACGGCAGCGGGCGGGGCCGCTGACGAAGGAGTGCCGGGCCATCCGCCCCCGGCTGTCCTCCGGCGACACGCCCTACGAGCGGACGGAGAAGAATAAGATTCTCCGTCCGCCCCGGGACTCCTCCGTGTGCCGGACCCGGGTGGACCGGCTGGAACTGCGCCTCGCGCTCTTTGGCTTCGAGGGCAGTACCTACACCCTGACCTTCGACCGGGAGCATGAGCCGGGGAAGTTCCAGGACGTGCGCCGGGCGTGGCGGAGCTTCCTTTACCGGCTGAAAAAGTGGAAGAAGGGAGCGCCCTTCGACTACGTCTATCTCATCGAGGGCCGCCACGGGGATCACCGCTACCACATCCACCTGGTGGTGCGGGACAGCGATTTTTCCCCGGCGGAGGTGCGTTGGCTGTGGAAGCTGGGCGGCGTGGATGACGAGCCGCTTCTGCTCCATCCCCGAGACAGCTTCCGCCGGACGGCCAAGTATTTCAACAAGGAGGCCACCGACGGCATCACCATCCCAATCAGCGCCCGAACGTGGGTCTGCTCCCGGTCGCTGATCGAGAAACTGCCGCCGCCGGAGAAGTGGCGGGACAGCAGCGGGGAGATTCCCATACCAAAGGACGCACGGTGCCACGGCACCTACAGCACGGAGAATGAGTTCGGCAAGTACCGGTACGCATGGCACATTGAGAGCGTTGGAAAACATTTTTAATTTGTATTACTAACTTGAAATATAGTTGAATAACTGACAAAAAGGAGGATGCACCTTGCAAGTGATGGAAAAACGTGATACACTGGTCGTAAAGGACGGATGGGTCTACTGCCCGGAGTGCCGGGAGATGAAACTTCTCCGCCTGCCTCCCGACGGCAGAGTGAAAGCCTTTGTCTACTGCCGCCACTGCAAGCGGGAGCGATTTTTGAATATCGACCTGAGCCTGAGCCGGTGAGCCTGAGCCGCACGAGACGCAAGATGCGCATGTGCTGGTTCAGGCTTTTTGTTTTGCCCGGAGGTGACAGCCCGGAGGAAGACAGACAGTGCAGAACAGGCCGAAGGGAGCGGCGCCCATGAGTGCAAACAGCTTCTACGACAGCCGGGCCTGGCGGCGCGTCCGGCGGGAGGTCCTGACAATGGACCACCACGAATGTCAGCTCTGCAAGGCGCGGCACAGGCACAGCCGGGCGGAGATCGTCCACCACCGCTGCCACTTGGACCAGTACCCGGAGCTCGGCCTGTCGGTCTGGGTGGAGGACCCGGCCACCGGGGAGCGGCGGCGGAACCTGGTCTCCGTCTGCCGGACGTGCCACGAGACGGTCTGCCACCCGGAGCGGCTGGTCCAGGCGGAGGCGCGCGGGCCGCTGACGCCGGAGCGGTGGTGACCCCCCGGTCGAAAAAAACGCGTTTTAATCCAGACCGGCCTACTCGGGTGGGTCCATGACAAGGGAGAAGGCGGGGCTTCGCGCGGGGCGGCGCACGCGCGGCGCGATAAAAATCAAAGCTGCTCAGAGAGGAGGCGGTAAGCGCGGTGGATCAGAGAAAAGCCAAGAATTTCCGGCAGAGCAAGAGCTTCCGGGTGTTGAAGCGGGCGATGCTGGAGAATCTGTCGGAGCGGGGGCTGGATCAGGCGGTCTATGCCGACAAGGTGGAGGAATATCTGGACTTCTGGGTGCTCCAGCAGGAGCTCAAGGCGGATATCGCCCGGCGCGGCCTGACGGTCACGGACGATCGGGGGCGGCAGACGGAAAACCGGAGCGTATCCTTGGCTGTCCAGGTGTCCAGGCAGATGATGGCGCTTTTCAACGCCATGGGGTTCAAGACCAGCGACTTCGTGGAAGCGGGGGACGGGGATGTGCTCTGAACTGGATAGGCGGGTCCTCGCCTACCTGGAGCAGGTAGAGAGCGGCGCGGTCCGGGCCTGCGAGGACCAGAAGCTGTTATGCGCCCATGTGCGGCGGTGCTTCGAGGAGGAGGACCTTCGCACGGACAGCGCACAGCTGGACCACTACCTGGACATGGCCAAGTACTTCCCCTTCGAGACGGTGTACCCCTGGGAGGCGTTCCTCTTCGCCCTGCACCTTTGCACCTACCGCCCGGACGGTTTGCCCCGGTGGCCCGACGCCCTGGTGATGCTGGGCCGGGGGGCGGGGAAGGACGGGTGCATCGCCCTGGAGAGCTTCTGCCTCCTCTCCCCCTACAACGGCATCCGGGGGTACGACGTGGACATCTGCGCCAACAACGAGGAGCAGGCCACCCGGCCCGTGCTGGATGTCATCGAGGCCCTGGAGGCCCCCGGACATACCGGGAAGCTCAAGCGGCACTTCTACTGGACCAAAGAGCAGGTCACGGGGCTGAAGACCAGGTCCGTCATGAAGGGCCGCACCAACAGCCCCAAGGGCAAGGACGGCCTGCGCTCCGGCATCTGCATCTTCAACGAGATTCACCAGTACGAGAACTATGCCAACATCAACGTCCTCACCACCGGCCTGGGGAAGAAGCGCCACCCCCGGCGGACCTACTACACCACCAACGGCGACATCCGGGGCGGGCCCCTGGACGACCTGCTGGAGACTGCCGCGGGCATTCTGCACCGGGGCGAGGCAGACGGAGGGCTCCTTCCCTTCCTCTGCCGCCTGGACAGCCGGGAGGAGGTGGGCGACGAGGCCAACTGGCAGAAGGCCAACCCCTCCCTCCCCTACCGCCCGGACCTCCTGGAGGAGGTCCGCAGGGAGTACCGGGAGTGGAAGCAGAGCCCCCAGAAGCTCCCGGCCTTCATGACCAAGCGGATGAACCTGCCCCAATCGGACGCCGACATTGCCGTGACGGACTGGGAGAACATCGCCGCCACCGACCGGCCCCTGCCGGACCTGGAGGGGTGGCACTGCACGGCGGGGCTGGACTACGCCTCCATGCGGGACTGGGCTTCGGTGGACCTCCACTTCAAGCGGGGGGAGGAGCGCTTCGACATCTCCCGGTCGTGGCTGTGCCTGCGTTCGCCGGACCTGGGGCGGATCAAGGCCCCCTGGCGGGACTGGGGGGAGGTGACGGCGGTGGACGAGGTGGAGATCGCCCCGGAGCTCCTGGCGGACTATATCGCTCAAGCAGCCCAGCACTTTGTCATAGTGGGACTGGCTATGGACAACTTCCGCTATGCCCTGATGCGCCGGGCCCTGGAGGCGGTGGGGTTCGACGCCTCCCAGCGAAAGAACGTCCGCCTCATCCGGCCCAGCGACATCATGAAGGTCCAGCCGGTGATCGACAGCTGCTTCAGCCGCCGCCTCTTCACCTGGGGGGATACGCCCTCCCTTCGCTGGGCGGCCAACAACACCAAGCTGGTCCGCTCCGGCCGGAAGGAGGGGACCGACACCGGGAACTACTACTACGCCAAGATCGAGGGCAAGAGCCGCAAGACGGACCCCTTCATGGCCCTTGCGGCGGCGATGGTCATCGAGGACGGCATCCCGGAAGCCATTCCGGCGGGCTTCGACCTGGGCGTCATCACATGAGGAGGGCCTATGGCATTTCGATTTTTCAAATGGCTCCTGCGGGAGCGGGACGCGCCGGAGCCCTCCACCGCAGAGGAGGTCTTCAATCTCTTCGCCGGCAGCTACATCCGGGAGCTTGCCTTCCAGGCCTGCGTCAACCTGACGGCCAACGCCATCAGTAAGTGCGAGGTGAAGACCTTCCTGGAGGGACGGGAGGTCCGGGAGCGGGAGTACTTCCTTTGGAACCTGAGCCCCAACCAGAATCAGTCCAGCGCCGCCTTTTGGCACAAGCTGGTCTATACCCTCTACCGGGACCGGACGGCCCTGGTGGTGGAAAACGGCGGGCGGCTCTACGTGGCGGACAGCTTCTGCCGGAGGGAGTACGCCCTCTATGATGACCTGTTTTCCCAGGTGGCGGTGGGGGATTTCACCTTCCAGAGGACCTTCACCGCGTCGGAGGTACTGTTTTTTGAGCTGGCGGCACAGAACGCTAAACAGGTGGTAGACGGGCTCTATGCCTCCTACGGGGAGCTCATCGCCTACGGGATGCGGGGCTACCAGAAGTCCCGTGGGGAGAAGGGGGTCCTGGAGCTGGACACCGCAGCCGCCGGAGACGTCCGGTTCAAGGAGACCTACGAGGAGATCCGCAACAAGGGCTTCCGCAAATTCGCGGAGGCGGACAATGCGGTGATGCCCCTGTGGAAGGGGATGAAGTACACCTCCCTGGCCTCCAAGACCTACAGCAGCGACACCACTCGGGACATCCGGGCCATGATCGACGACGTGACGGACTTCACCGCCCGGGCCTACGGCATCCCGCCCTGCCTCCTCAACGGCTCGGTGCAGAACGTGGAGAGCGCCACGGAGCAGTTCCTCACCTTCTGCGTGGACCCCCTGGCGGACAGCCTCCAGGAGGAGATCAACCGCAAGCGAAACGGCCTGGAGGGCCTGCGGCGGGGGAATTTCGTGCAGTTCGACACCGGCAGGATCAAGCATATCGACCTCCTGGATGTGGCAAGCAGCGTGGATAAGCTGATCTCCTCCGGCGTGGAGTGCGTCAACGACATCCGCGCCCTGCTGGGACAGCCCCTCATCAACGAGCCCTGGGCCTGGAAGCACTTTATGACCAAGAACTACGCCGACATCGAGAAGGTGCTGACGGCGGTGGTGGAAGGAGAACAGACGTGAAACATAGAAACCAGAAAAAGAAATACTTTTCCATGGCCTCTGCGGGGCGGACGGCGGAAATCTATATCTTCGGGGACATCACCTCCTGGGAGTATCTGGAGAGCGACGTGTCCAGCTACACCCTCGCCCGGGCGGTCCAGGACCTGGACGTGGACGAGATCACCGTCCATATCAACAGCTGCGGCGGCGAGGTGGCGGAGGGCCTGGCCATCTACAACAGCCTGCGGAACCACCCGGCCCGGGTGCGCACCGTCTGCGACGGCTTCGCCTGCTCGGCGGCGTCGGTGGTGTTCATGGCGGGGGAGGAGCGGGCCATGAACCCGGCCTCCCTGCTGATGATCCACAACGCCTGGTCCTCGGCCTCCGGGAACGCGGAGGAGCTGCGCAAGGCGGCGGCGGACCTGGATGTCATCTCCGAAGCCAGCGCGGAGGCGTACAAGGCCAAGATCAGCATCCCGGCGGAACAGCTCAAGGCGCTGATGGACGCGGAGACCTGGATCGCCCCCGCCGACGCCGCGGCCTGGGGCTTTGCCACGGAGGTCCTGGAGGAGGAGCCGGCCGCCGCGGTCAGCCAGTCCGCCCGGAGCGCAGTGTTCCAGGCGCTGACCAGACCGCCGGTCCCGGAGCCGGAGCCGAAAACAGTTGCCACATTTTTGAGCGCCCTGCGCAAGGGCGGGAAGGAGTAACGACTATGAAGCACAGCAAGAGAGCCTCCCTGGAGGGCATCGGCCTCCAGTTTTTCGCCATGGGGAACCTGGACGCCATCCAGCAGAAGCGCACGGACATCCTCCAGCGCATGACCGAGGCCGTGCAGGCCAACGACCGGGAGAAGTTCACCCAGGCATTCTCCGACCTGGCGGACGCCGTTGGGGAGAGCATCCTGGGGGACGTCCGCGCCCTCCGGGACGCCCAGGACGAGAACATCCTCGCCGCCCGGGGATGCCGGGTGCTCACCAGCCAGGAGCGGCAGTACTACGAGGCGGTCATCGGGGCCATGAAGTCCGACGACCCCAAGCAGGCCCTCACCAACATCAACAAGGTCCTGCCGGAGACGGTCATCGACGCGGTGTTCGAGGACCTGGTCACCAGCCACCCGCTCCTGGCGGAGATCGACTTCCGGAACACCGGGGCGCTGGTGAAGATCCTGCTGTCCACCACCGGCGGCGCGGCCAAGTGGGGCCCCCTCGGCAAGACAATCACCGCGGAGCTGAGCGCCAACTTCATCGAGCTGGACCTGTCCCTGGCCTCCCTCACCGCCTTCCTGCCGGTGAACCGGTATATGCTGGACCTGGGCCCCGCGTGGCTGGACCGGTACGTCCGGGAGCTCCTCAGCGAGGCCCTGGCGGTGGAGCTGGAGACGGGCATCATCTCCGGCAACGGCAAGGACGCCCCCATCGGTATGATGAAGAAGCTCACCGGCGCGGTGGACGGCGTCTACAGCGACAAGACCGCTGTGGCCGTGACGGACCTCTCCCCCGCCTCCTACGGCCCCCTGCTGGCCACCCTCTCCAAGGGCCCCAACGGCAAGAGCCGGGCCGTTTCCCGTGTCCTACTGGTGGTGAATCCGGAGGACTACTTCACCAGGGTGTTCCCCGCCACCACGGTCCGGGCGGCGGACGGGACCTACAGCAAGGACGTGTTCCCCTTCCCCACCACGGTGGTGCAGTCGGCGGCGGTGCCCGCCGGGAAGGCGGTCATGGGCCTGCCCGCCAAGTACTTCATGGGCCTGGGCACCCAGAGCGGCGGGAAGATCGAGTACTCCGACGAGTACAAGTTCCTGGAGCGGCAGAGGATCTACGCAATCTTCCTCTACGGCTACGGACGGGCCATGGATGAGAACGCGTTCCTCCTGCTGGACATCTCCGGCCTGAAGGGCGCAGCCCTGGAGGTCAGGGTGACGGAGCTCCCCGCCGGTGAGAGCGCGGGCGGCAAGGCGTAGGGCCATGGCAGGCGTACCGGAGGAGCTCCTTTCCGGGGCGAAGAACTACCTGGACATGACCTGGCCCGACGCGGAGGCGGACCGGAAGCTGGAGGGCATCCTCCTGCGGGGCATGGCCTACCTGGACCACCGGGCCGGTATGGCCCTGGACTACGGGGACGAGGGGACCGCCCGGGCGCTCCTGCTGGACTACGCCCGGTATGCCCAGGCGGGGGCCCTCCAGGACTTCGGGGCGGACTTCGCCGCGGAGCTCCTGGGGCTCCACATCACGGGGGAGGTGGTACAGCATGACGAGGCAGACGGCCTTTTGTGACGGGCTGGTGACCATCTACCGGGTGGAAAACAGCGCCGCTCCCGGTGAGAAGCCAAAGAAGCGGCTTGCCCCCAAGGGCTCCCTGCGCTACCAGCGCCGCACGGTGGGCATCCGGCGGCACTACACGGCCCTGAACGCCGGGGCCCGGGTGGACCTGCTCCTGCGGTGCCCCTGCCGCCCGGAGGTGTCCACCCAGGACGTGGCCGTGCCCACACTGGACGGCAGGCAGTACCGGATCACCCTGGTCCAGGTGCCGGAGGATATCCACCCCCCGGTGATGGACCTGACGCTGGAACGATTGGAGCGGGACTATGACATGCCTGGATGAGCTGAAAAACGCACTGCTGGAGCTGACGCCGGAGGTGTACCACTTCCACGCCCACAAGCCCCAGGCGCCCTATATCGTCTGGGGGGAGGACGGGCCGGGGGACGCCATATTCGCCAACGGGCGGCTGGTGGCGCAGGCCCTCGGGGGGACGGTGGACCTCTTCACCGGCGACCCGGAGGACACCGCCCTCTTCGAGGGCATCCAGGGGGCGCTGGACCGGGTGTGCTGCTGGCGGCTGAGCAGCATCCAGTACGAGGAGGACACCGGGCTGACCCACTACGAATGGAGATGGGAGGCGGCTTAATGGCAAGGATCACATTCAAAAAAGGCGATGACTATGCCGAGCGGCTCCTGCACGTGGCGAGGGGGAGCGAAGAGGTGGCAAAAAGGGCGATCTACGCTGGCGCGAAGGTCCTGGCGGACAAGATCCGGGACAACCTGGAGGCACTGCCGGAAGAGAGTTTTCGCCGTCTGAGAGGTGAGGACAGCTTTAGCGGATTGCCTGAGGCGCACAAGGTGGACCTGATGATCAGCTTCGGCATCACGCCCATTGAAAAGGACGGAACAGGCTTCTGGAGCGCAAAAATCGGCTTTGACGGGTATGGAAGATTTCCCACGAAGACATATCCTCAAGGACTTCCCAATCAGCTCCTTGCCCGTTCCATAGAAAGCGGGTCCAGTGTCCGGCAAAAGCGGCCCTTTGTTGAGCCTGCTATCCGGGCTGTCAAAAAGGCCGCCATAGAGGCCATGGGCAAGGTGGTCGACGATGATATCGAAAAGAACATGAAAGGATGAGACGGACATATGGCAAGGATCGGTATGTACGGCGTGTACTACGCCAAGGCCGCGGTCAAAGACAGCATGGTGACCGGCTACACCGGCGGGGTGAAGATGATGGGGAGCGCCATCTCCGCGGAGTTCACCCCCAGCACGGCAGAGGACAACCCCCTCTATGCCAACAACCAGGTGGTGGAGAACGACGCCTCCGGCGCGTCCGGCGGCACGCTGAAGACCACCCTGGACCGGCTGACCATGGAGGCGGCGGCAGACCTCTACGGCCTGGAGATCAAAGACGTGACCGCCACGGTGGACGGCAAAGCCGTGCCGGGGAAGGCGCTGATGTACACGGGCATGGAGATCTCCGCGCCGGTGGGCGTGGCCTACATCCGCATGAGCCAAGAGGACGGCGTGCGCAGCCACGAGGTGGTGCTCTACCGCCGGGTGGTCTTCTCCATGCCCGCCGAGAGCGCCCAGACCAAGGGGGAGAAGGTGGAGTGGCAGACCCCGGAGATCGAGGGCATCGTCTCCGGCATGGAGGGAGACGGCACAAAGCCCTGGTATCAGACGGCGGTGTTCCCCTCCCAGGCGGCGGCCATCGCCTATATCCGGGAGCAGTTCCAGGCGGCTGAAACGGAGGAGACAGCATGAAGGTGACCTACATCGAGCTTCTGGGGGAGCGGCACCCGCTGTGCTTCTCCCTGGCGGCGAGCGAGGCATTAGACGAGTCCTTCGGCGGGCTGGACAGGATGACGCAGGCCCTCAGCAGCGGGTCCCTCTCCCAGACCGCCAAGGCGGTGGACACGGTGCTCCAGATCCTCATGAAGGCGGGGCGGGTCTATTGTGGGGCGCGGGGGGACGAACTGCCGCCCCCGCTCCCCTGCCGTCCGGCGGACCTGCTGGACGTGCGGGACGGGTCCACGGTGGGGCTCATTTTGACCGCCATCTCCGGCGATTCGGAGCGGGAGGTGGAGGCGGCGTCAAAAAAGGCCGGGGCCGCGCGGGACCGGGAGGCGCCGCGTGGCTCTACTACAACGGCGCCCGGGCCGGACTGACCCGGTTCGAGGTGGAGAACCTGCCCATCGGGCGGGTGTTCGACCAGATCGCCTGCTGGCAGATCGCGGAGTGCGGGGCCGTGGAGCGCCACAGGGCCCGGGGCTCTCTCATGGAACAGATGAACCGCTTGGGGAGGTGAGGGCGTGTCCTACGATATCGGGCCGAGGATCGGCATAGAGGGCGAGAAGGCGTTCAAGGACAGCCTGTCCGCCGTGGTCTCCAACGTCAAGGCCCTGGGGGCGGAGATGAAGGCCGTCACTGCCGCCTTCAGCGGCAATGAGCACAGCATGGAAGCCCTCACCGCCCAGAGCGGGGTCCTGGAACGGTCCATTTCAGCCACCGAGGAGGAGATCGCTCTGCTGAATAAGCAGTACGATTCCCAGAAGAAGGTCCTGGAGGGGCTGGGCGAGGCTCTGGAGCAGGCGGCGGCGGAGTACGGCGAGACCTCGAAGGAGGCGCTGAAGGCTCAGAACGCCTATAACAGGCAGTACCGCACCCTCAACGAGCTGAAGACCAAGATGGAAAACGCCTCCGCGAGCTTGAGCGGCTTCCAGAGCGCTCTCGCCGCCAACGAGCGCGCCGCCGCCGGGTTGTCCGGGGAGGAGGCCCGCACGGCGGACGCCACCGAACGCCTCACCCGGGAGATCGCTGAGCAGGAGGAAAAGCTCTCGAAGCTGGGGCGGGGCTATTCCAACGCCGTGCTGGAATACGGCAAGGGGTCCGATGAGGCCAAAAAATTTGAGCGGGAAATCGGACAGCTGTCCTCCGAGTTGAAATCCAACCAGCAGAGGCTCAAGGACGCCTCCACCGGCGCGGAGGCGCTGGGGGACGCCATGGAGGACGCCTCCGGCGGCGTCAGCAAAATGGGCGAAGGGCTCTCCTCTGTTGGCGTGGCTATCGGAAATCTGATGTCCAGCGCCATCCAGGCGGCTCTGGAGGGACTGCGGGATCTGGGCAGCGCCCTGTGGAACCTGGACGAGGCCACGGAGGCGTACCGCGCCGCCCAGGGGAGGCTGAACACCGCCTTTGAGGCGGCGGGGTACTCCACGGAGACCGCCCACCAGGCGTATACAGACCTTTACGCTATCCTGGGGGACACGGACACCGCCGTGGAGGCGGCACAGCTCCTGGCCCAGCTGGCGGACAGCGAGGAGGATATGGCCCAGTGGGCGGAGATCGCCGCAGGTGTGGCCGGTACCTTCGGCGACGCGCTCCCCATCAACAGCCTCATCGAGGCCGCCAACGAGACCGCAAAGACCGGGGAGATCACCGGCGCACTGGCGGACGCCCTCAACTGGGCGGCGGAGGAGGGGGAGACCTACGGCGTCGCCCTCAAGGCCAGCACGGAGGCCAACGCGGAGTGGAACAAGGCCGTGGAGGCCGCCGCCAGCGCGGAGGACTACTTCAGCCTTGCCCTCCAGTCCTGCGCCACGGAGAGCGAGAGAAATCAGCTCATCATGTCTACCCTGACCCAGACCTATAGCGAGGCAAGCGCGGCGTTCTACGAGAACAACGCCGCCGTCGTCCAGGCCCGGGAGAGCCAAGCACTCCTGGACGAATCCCTGGCGGGACTGGGCGAGACGATTTCCACCGTGAAATCCGGCCTGCAAGCGGAGTTCCTGCCCGCTATAGCCGAGGCTGCCCAGGCATTTTCCGGTATGCTGGCCGGTGCGGAGGGAGCGGACACCGCCTTCGCCGGGGCCATCCAGAAGCTGGTTGCCACGGGAACAGAGAAGCTTCCGGAAATTCTGGAGTTCGGCGGGACCCTCCTTTCCACGCTGGGGGAGGGGATCGCGGGAGCGCTCCCGGAGATCGCCGGGTTCGGCGGGGAGGCGCTGTCTGAATTTACAGCTGGGGTCCTGGAGCTCCTGCCGGATCTGGCGGACGCTGCTGTGGAGCTGGTGACCGCCCTGGCGGACGGGATATCCGATTCCCTGCCGGAGCTGATCCCCGCGGCGGTGGATACGGTGATGCAGATTGCCGGAACGCTGACGGACCCCGAGAACCTGGAGCACATGATCTCCTCTGCGCTGGAGCTCATCGTCTCCCTGGCAGAGGGGCTCATCAAGGCGCTCCCGGAACTGGCTGAACGGGCCCCGGAGATCATCAAGAACCTTGTGACTGCCCTGGTGGCGGAGGGCCCGCAGATCATCGCCGCCGCTCTGGAGCTGGTGGTCACCCTGGGCGGGGGGCTGATTGCGGCGCTCCCGGACCTGGCGGCCTTCATCCCGAAGGTCATCGCCGCCATTGCGGGCGGACTGATCGAGGGAATCGGAGAGATCGAAGAAGTCGGCGGACAGATCGTCGAGGGTCTTTGGGAGGGGATCAAAGACATGGGCTCCTGGATCAAGGAAAAGGTCACCGGCTTTTTCGGCGGCATCGTCGACAGCGTCAAGGGCCTGCTGGGCATCCGCTCGCCGTCCAGGGTGTTCGCCGGGATCGGCGGCAACATGGCCGAGGGCCTGGAGCAGGGCTGGTCCGGCGCGTACCGGCACACGAAGCGGCGAATCACCGGCGGTCTCCAGGACGTGGCGGACGAGGCGCGGAAGATCGGGGACCTCTTCAAGGGCGTCTCCTACGAACCGGACGTGGATTACTCCGAATTGATGCTCGCCGCCAAGGACCTGGAGGAGTTCCAGCGGCTTGCCGCCCAGCGGAGCGCCAAAATCGTGGGGGAGAGCCTGGACACGACGGCCCAGGGCTTTGCCGGAAATGAGGAGCTCCTGGAGCGGTGGCAGAGCAGCGTCCGGCAGAGCATGGACAGCATCCAGCGGACTGTGGACGGTGTGTCCTATGCCCCGGATGTGGACTACTCCGCCCTGATGCTTGCAGCGGAGGACCTGGAGAAATTCCAGCAGCTTGCCGCCCAGCGCAGTGCCAAGATCGTGGGGGAAAACATCGACCTGGCGGCCCAGGGCTTCGCCGGAAACGCGGAGCTCCTGGAGCAGTGGCGGGACAGCGTCCAGCGGACGATGGACAGCATTGAGAAATCTGCCGGCGGCGTGTCCTACGAGCCGGATGTGGACTGTTCCGAATGGATGCTCGCGGCCAAGGACCTGGAGGAATTCATCGCCGGTGGGCCGGACATGGGCCGCGCATTCATGGAGGAGCTTTCCAACGGCATCGCGGAAGGCGCGTCCACCCTCTACGACACCATGCGGGAGGTCACCCGGAACACGGGCGCCGTCTTCCGGGAGGAGCTGGACGCGGTCTGCGGCAGGATCGACAGCGCCATGAGTGAGCTGGGCACCGCACCGCCCGCCCGGACGGCGGGGAACGCCGGAGCGTCTGCCGCCTCCGGCACCCAGAGGGCGGAGGGCCCCGCCAATATGGCGGACGCGGTGAGCCGGGCCCTGAGCGGCGCGGCAGTGTACATGAGCGGCCGGAAGGTGGGGAAGCTCCTGACCACTCAGCAGGGAAACGGCACCATCGCCCGGGGCGGCGGCCTGGTGCCGGTGGGATAAGGAGGCATATATGCAGGCAAAGCTCATCATCAACGGCGAGGACTTCTCCCCTTGGCTGAGGGAGAACGGCCTCCAGCAGACGGAGATCGTCCGGCAGGGCCGCAGTGTGGTGGCACTGGACGGGACGGAGTACCGGGGAGAGGTGCGCAAGCGTGGCATCTCCGCCTCCCTGGTGGAGGTGCGGGACACCACCTGGCAGAGGCTTCAAACGGCCCTCCGGGCCCGGCCCGCCCTGGTGGCGTATGTGGATGACAGTGCCGGTCCCGCCCAGGGGCTCTTTTACGTCTCCGGCCTCACCGCCTCCGCAAAGACCGTCCGGGGAGGGCACACCTACTTCAGCGGCGGCGCGTTCACCCTGGAGGAGAGGTAGCCGCCATGCAGAATACCAGTTCACTGTACAAGGTCCTGCGCGCCGACCCGCTCCACCGCATGGAGGTAAAGCTCTCCGCAGGCGGGGTGGACTACGGCGAGGACCGGATCGTCTCCCTGGAGGCCTCCGGGAGCCTCTTCGCCCAGGACGAGCCGGGCATTGGCGGCGCGGCGGCCCGGGAGATCGACCTGACACTGTACCTGGAGGGTCCGGACACGGTGCCCAGGATGGCCCGGCTGAGGCCCTTCTGCCGGGCAGTCCGGGGGGAGCAGAAGAGTGAATGGCTCCCCAAGGGCGTCTTCTACATCGACACCCGCTCCAGCGAGCGCATCGCCGGGGGCACGCTCCTGACCATCCACGGCTTCGACGCCATGCTGATGGCGGAGCAGGTGTGGACGCCGGACCAGTCCCTGGAGTTCCCCATGCCCATGCCGTCAGCGGCGGCGGAGATGGCGCGGCTGATGGGCGTGGAGCTGGACCCCCGGACGCGCCTCCACGCCGGGTATCTCATCGACTACCCTGCCAACGACTACACCCTGCGGGACATCCTGCGCTTTATTGCCGCCGCCCACGGGGGCAACTGGATCATCACCGACCAGGGGAGGCTCCTGCTGGTGCCGTTGGCAGCGGGCACAGGCGATGCCGCAGGCGTAACGGGGACGGGAAACCTGGAGACGGGCCTTGCCTACGCCCCTGTCAGCCGGGTGGTGCTCATGGTGGACAGCGGGAACTGCTGGACCGCCGGGGACGACAGCGGTTATACGCTGAAGGCGGAGTGTCCCTATGCCGGCCAGGCCATGGCGGACCGCCTGCTGTCGGAACTGAGGGGGTATGTCTACCAGCCCATGCAGGCGGAAGACGCTCTGCTGGACCCGGCGGCGGAGCTGGGGGACAGCGTCAGCGTGGACGGCATCACAGCGCCGCTGATCCAGGCGGACCTCACCTTTGACCAGCTGATGGCCGGGAGCATCGCCGCCCCGGGACAGCGGGAGCTGGGCAGTGAGTACCCCTACCAGTCCCGGGCTCTCCGGGCGCTGGAGTGGAAGATCGCCTCTACCCGGAGCGAGATCTACAAGACCAGCGAGGAGATCCGCCTGAAGGTGGAGACGGTCAACAACGACCTCATCCAGAAGAAGGCGGAGATCGACCTCACGGTGAGCGGCATCCAGAGCACGGTCTCGGAGGTGGAGACGAATCTGGGCGTGACACAGAAAAACGTCTCCAAGATTGAACAGTACGCCAAGAGCATCCGGCTCTCTGTCACCAACGGGGAGACCTCCAGTTCTTTCCAGCTGACGGCGGACGGGGCCGCCCTCTCCAGCGGGACCATCAAGTTCACTGGGTTCGTGACCTTCGCGGGGCTCTCCGGCGGGACGACCACCATCGACGGGGCCTGCATCAAGACGGGGCGGATCGACGCGGATCGGATCGATGCGGAAAACCTCCATGTTCAGAAGATCTACGGAAGCAACAACAAAATGAGCGTGGGGGAGAGCTCCAGCAATACCCTCTGCGTGGGCGGGGACGGGAGCTGGGACTATGACACCCTCCGCCTGTTCGCCCACAAGGAGATTACGCTGAGCAGTTACAGCGCCACCACTACCGGGGTGACGGTGAGCCTCTCCAACAGCACGGTCACTGCCGGGACGCTGTGGTCCATCGGGACCTCCGCCAAGCCCTGGGGCGCTCTCCACACGGGCACCCACACCATCTACAGCGGCACTACCGCCGGGATGACCATCAGCTACAGCCAAATTTACAGCACACAGACCAGCTATCTTGGGTCCAGCACCTACCCATGGAACTATGCCTATATCACGAATCTGTATCTCAATGGGACACAGTTCAAACCTGGTGACTACGCGAAATCAAGTGATCTCAGCGGTTATGCCAAGACTACAGACCTCAGTGCCTACGCAACTACCAGCGCATTGAGCGCCTATGTAAAAGCCACTGGGGTCTATAGGGTATATGGTCAAAATGACACCAGCCATTACATTTACATCAACAGCAACCAGCAGATCATCCCGTCCCATACCGGCTCCTCCTACGGCTTTACGCTGGGGACATCCTCCTACCATTTCTATTGGGGGTACTTTGACGGGATCTCAGTCAACGGGGGCTCCAACTGCAATCTGGGTACAGGCGGCGGGAACGTGTTTATCGGCAGTTCCGGCTATAACTCCGCCATCGGCTTTTTCGGGGCAGGCGCCGCAAAGAAAAAGAGTGTGAGCACCTGCTCCACGTCCTCCAGCGTGACGGCCAGTACGGTGGCCACGTCCCTCAACAACCTTATCAATGCCCTGAAGGGCTACGGACTGATCTCATAGGAAGGTGAAGGCATGAATGTTACGATCAGACAGATTCTTGACGCTGTACCGGCCATGAACAAGCTGGTGACGGCGGACCTGCCCCTGCGCACGGCCCACCGCCTGGCCCTGCTCACGGGGAAGCTCAACCCCCACCTGGACTTCTTCCAGAAAAAGCAGGCGGCCCTGGAGGCCAAGGGAGGGGAGGGGGCGGAAGAGGCGCTCCAGGCGCTTCTGGACTACCAGGTGGAGCTGGAGGAGGAGCGTATCGACATCTCCCTGGGGGAGGAGCTTCTGCTGTCGGCGGTGGATGTCAACGGGCTGCTGCCCTTTGTGCGGTTTGTGGAGGGGGAAGCTCAACAGGCATGAGAAACGGATATTTGGGGGTATCCGCCGCCCCCTCCCGTACAATTTCCCCTGAATCCCGGCTTAGTTGGAGGTGAATGAATTTGCTCACTCTTTTTGCAAAGAAGAATATGCTGATTCTTCGCAAACGGGAGCTCATAACCAGCGGAAGCGTCAACGTGTACAAGGCCCGGTTCGAGTTCTCAGAGGACTGGGAGGGCCTGACCCGCACGGCGGTGTTCCGGGCGGGGAGCGAGGCCCGGTCCGTCCTCCTGGACGAGAGCGGGCAGTGCGTCATTCCGTGGGAGGTGCTCTCTACACCGCGGGCAGCACTCCGGGCAGGCGTGTACGGCACCCGGGACGGGGAGGTGGTCCTGCCAACGGTGTGGGAGAATTTGGGGATCATCCAGGACGGTACAGCCCTCGGGGAGGAGGCCCAGCCGCCTACGCCCGGGGTGTATGAGCAGATCATATCCCTGGTGGAAAAAGCGGAGGCGGCGGCACAGAGCGTCCGGGACGACGCGGATGCTGGAAAATTTGACGGTCCGCCGGGCCCAAAGGGCAAACAGGGGGATACCGGTCCCGTTGGCCCCCAGGGAGAGCGGGGCCTCCCAGGTCCCCGCGGCGAGGCGGGGACGCAGGGGCCAAAGGGCGACAAGGGGGACCCCGGGGAAACCGGGCCTGTTGGCCCCGCAGGCCCCCGGGGTACCCAGGGGGAGGCCGGGGGGCGGGGTCCCCAGGGCATCCAGGGCGAGACCGGTCCCCAGGGGCCTAAGGGGGACCCGGGACCGGCGGGGCCCCAGGGCCTCACCGGAGCGCAAGGTCCCGCCGGTCCCAGAGGGGAGAAGGGGGAACGGGGAGACGGCTTCACCATTAAAGGCTACTATCCGTCTGCGGCGGCGCTGGAGGCCGCCCAGAGCGCACCGGAGGCCGGAGACGCCTACGGTGTGGGGGCCTCCAAGCCTTACGACATCTATGTCTTCGACGGCGTGAGCCGCGCCTGGATCAATAACGGCAGTATCCAGGGGACGAAGGGGGACAAGGGAGATGCCTTTACCTATGACGACTTCACGGCGGAACAGCTGGAAGCCCTGACCGGGCCCCAGGGGGAGCGGGGCCCTAAGGGGGACCAGGGAACCGCTGGTCCGGCAGGAGCAAGGGGCGAGAAAGGCGATCCAGGAGAACAAGGACCGGCAGGTGAGAAGGGCGAGAAAGGGGACCCGGGAGAGCGGGGCCCGGCAGGCGCGGCAGGTCCCCAGGGTCCCGCAGGGCCCGCCGGGGAGAAGGGGGAGAAGGGCGCCCCCGGCCCGACTGGTCCGGAGGGTCCAGCAGGAGAGCGGGGCCCCGCTGGTGCGAAAGGGGACACCGGAGAGACAGGGCCTCGGGGACCTGCGGGCGCGGACGGGGTGCAGGGTCCGGAGGGTCCTGCCGGACCAAAGGGCGACAAGGGTGACAC
>Ga0137308_101851_pt1 | contig 17488 bp, 21 predicted proteins | sample Inofrocosms_June_FD_97181 | JGI IMG/M metagenome (GOLD analysis project Ga0137308, IMG submission 97181) | Mouse cecal microbial communities from Vienna, Austria - N-Acetylneuraminic and N-Acetylglucosamine D2O microcosms_June | ecosystem: Host-associated > Mammals > Digestive system > Large... | reverse complement strand
ACGGTTTGACAAGAACCCTTATCTCCAACATGGTGACAGGTGTGCATACCGGATTTACGAAAGTTCTCGAAGTAAATGGTGTTGGTTATCGTTGTGCGAAATCCGGTAAGAAGCTAACACTGAACCTTGGCTACTCCCATCCAGTTGAGATGACAGACCCAGAAGGAGTAGAGGCAGTCGTAGACGGCAACAAGATTACCGTCAAAGGCATTGACAAGGAAAAGGTCGGACAATACGCTGCAGAGATTCGCGACAAGAGAAGACCTGAGCCATATAAGGGCAAAGGTATCAAGTATGAGACCGAAGTAATCAGACGTAAAGTTGGTAAGACCGGTAAGAAATAAATAAGGAGAGTGTAAAGATGGTTAAGAAGAAATCAAGAAGTGAAGTTCGCGCGAAAAAACACTACAGATTACGTAATCATATCAGCGGAACCGCTAAGAGACCGCGTCTGGCAGTGTTTAGAAGTAATAATCATATGTATGCTCAGATTATTGACGACACTGTGGGAAACACTCTGGTATCCGCTTCTACTCTTCAGAAAGAAGTAAAGGCAGAGCTTGAGAAGACCAACAACGTCGATGCAGCAGCATATCTTGGAAAAGTAATCGCAGGCAGAGCACTGGAAAAGGGAATCAAAGAGGTTGTATTTGACCGCGGCGGATTTATCTACCAGGGCAAAATCGCAGCGCTTGCTGACGCAGCGCGCGAAGCTGGACTGGAATTTTAGAGGAGGAGGAGAAAGACAATGAGACATGAGATTATTGATGCAAGTCAGTTGGAATTAACTGAAAAAGTAGTATCAATTAAGCGTGTAAGTAAGACTGTCAAAGGCGGTCGTAGCATGCGTTTCACAGCTCTAGTAGTCGTAGGTGACGGAAAAGGTCACGTAGGCGCTGGTCTTGGAAAAGCCACTGAAATTCCTGAAGCAATCCGCAAGGGAAAAGAAGACGCTGTGAAGAAACTGGTAACTGTTGCACTAGATGACAACAACAGTATCCCACATGACAACCTGGGCAAATTCGGAAGTTCTTCCGTATTGCTTAAGAAATCCCCAGAAGGTACTGGTATCATCGCTGGTGGTCCGGCACGTGCCGTTGTGGAGCTTGCAGGCGTAAAAAATATTCGTACAAAATCCCTTGGTTCCAACAATAAGCAGAATGTGGTGCTGGCAACCATCGCTGGATTATCCAGCTTAACTTCCCCAGAAGAGGTTGCAAAGAAGCGCGGGAAATCTGTGGATGAAATCATGGCATAAGAAAGGAGAATGAACATGGCAGAGAAATTAAAAATCACATTAGTAAAATCTCCTATCGGAGCTGTCCCAAAGCAGAAAGCTACCGTGGAAGCTCTTGGTCTTAGAAAGCTGAATAAGACCGTTGAGATGCCAGACAATGAAGCAGTACGTGGCATGATCTGGCATGTAAGACATTTGGTGAAGGTGGAAGAAGTATAATTCATTACAGTTAAGGAGGTGCCACAATGGACTTATCGAATTTACAGTATGCGGAAGGCTCTAAGCAGAGCAATAACTTCAGAAGAGGCCGCGGACATGGTTCAGGAAATGGTAAGACAGCTGGCAAGGGCCACAAGGGTCAGAAAGCTCGTTCTGGAGCACCAAGACCAGGCTTTGAAGGCGGCCAGATGCCATTATACAGAAGAATCCCTAAGAGAGGCTTTACGAACCGCAATACCAAAGAAATCGTCGGTATCAATATAAGCGTTCTGGAGAGATTCGACAACGACAGTGTAGTTTCTGTAGAGACTCTGATTGCAGAGGGAATCGTAAAGAATCCACGTGACGGCGTGAAGATTCTTGGAAATGGAGAATTAACTAAGAAACTTACAGTTCAGGCAAATGCATTTTCTGCAAGTGCAGCTGCTAAAATTGAAGCTCTTGGTGGAAAAGCCGAGGTGATTTAATGTTCAAGACATTACGGAACGCATTTAAAATTGAAGATATACGAAAGAAATTGGTCTTCACATTTTTTATGCTGGTAGTTGTGAGATTTGGTTCCCAACTGCCAATTCCAGGAGTGAACAGATCATATTTTGCTGATTGGTTTGCGGCTCAGACCGGTGACGCATTTAACTTTTTTGATGCGTTCACCGGAGGGTCTTTCACCAGTATGTCCCTCTTTGCTCTTGGTATTACCCCATATATTACATCGTCTATCATTATGCAGCTTCTGACAATTGCAATTCCCAAATTGGAAGAGATGCAAAAAGAAGGCGAGGACGGAAGGAAGAAGATTCAGACCTTTTCCCGTTATCTGACGGTTGCTTTGGCATTGATTGAAGGCACAGCTATGACGATTGGCTTTGGAGGCAGAGGACTTTTAGAGTCTGCAACTGTACCAAATATGATTGTTGTTGTGGCAGCAATGACCGCCGGAAGTGCGTTTTTAATGTGGATTGGTGAACAGATTACCGAGTACGGTGTGGGAAATGGAATCTCCATCGTGCTTTTAATCAATATCGTCTCCCGGATTCCAGACGACTTTGTAAGGCTCTATGAGCAGTTTGTCCGTGGAAAGACCATCTTAAATGGTGTACTCGCGGCTGTGATTATCCTTGCAGTTGTTCTTGTGACTGTTGTATTTGTTATCTTCCTTCAGGGAGGAGAGCGCCGGATTCCGGTACAATACGCCAAGAAGATGCAGGGTCGCAAGATGGTAGGCGGGCAGTCCACCCATATCCCATTAAAGGCCAATACGGCAGGTGTGATTCCTGTCATCTTTGCTTCCTCTTTGATGAGTTTTCCGGGTGTGATTGCGTCCCTTCTAGGTAAGGCAGGCGGTACAGGTATTGGCGCTAAGATTTTGACTGGTTTAAGTCAGTCAAGCTGGTGTAATCCAAATCAGCCTATCTATTCTATCGGACTTTTACTGTATATTGTGTTAGTGGTATTCTTTGCATACTTCTATACCTCTATCACATTTAATCCGATTGAAATATCCAACAATATGAAGAGACAGGGCGGATTTATCCCTGGTATCAGACCGGGTAAGCCAACGACGGAATATCTCAGCAAGATTTTAAATTACATTGTATTTATCGGAGCAATAGGACTGATTATTGTATGCGTGATTCCGATTGTGTTCAACGGTTTCTTTGGAGCCGATGTATCCTTTGGAGGAACTTCAATTATCATTATCGTAGGTGTTGTATTAGAGACGCTCAAGCAGATTGAATCGCAGATGCTTGTGCGTTACTATAAAGGTTTTTTAAACGATTAATCTGTTGCCCATGATAGAAAGCCTGTACGTAAAAGGGCCTAAGTGGCGTTCTCGTACAGGCTTTTTAAAACGTTACATAGAAGGTATATTTTGGTAAAAAATGGAGAAGATATTATGAAGATTATTATGTTAGGTGCGCCAGGAGCCGGTAAGGGAACACAGGCAAAGAAAATAGCAGAGAAATATCAGATTCCACATATCTCCACCGGCGATATTTTCCGCGCCAATATTAAGAATGGTACAGAACTGGGGAAAAAAGCAAAGACTTATATGGACCAAGGGCTTTTGGTGCCAGACGAACTGGTGTGCGATTTGGTGGTAGACAGACTGCAACAAGAGGATTGCAAGAAGGGCTATATCCTCGATGGCTTTCCAAGAACCATTCCACAGGCAGAGAGCTTAGATGCTGCGCTTTGTGAGATTGGCGCATCGATTGACTATGCGATTGATGTGGAAGTTCCAGATGAGAATATTGTAAGCCGTATGGGCGGACGCCGTGCCTGTGTTGGTTGTGGGGCCACATATCATCTGGTATATGCACCTACTAAGGCAGAGGGCATTTGTGACAGCTGTGGAGCAGAGCTGATATTAAGAGACGACGATAAGCCAGAAACGGTGCAGAAACGCCTTGATGTCTATCATGAGCAGACACAGCCTCTGATTGACTTTTACAGCCAAAAAGGAGTCTTAAAGGAAGTTGATGGCACCATGGATATGGAAGATGTCTTTACGGCGATTATAGGGATATTAGGAGCATAGAAATATGGCTGTTACGGTTAAATCTGCAAAAGAAATAGAATTGATGCGCGAAGCAGGACGTCTTTTGGAGAAAGTGCATGACGAGATGGGACAGATGATTCGCCCTGGTATCTCCACAATGGATATCAATGAATACGGAGATAAGCTGATTCGAAAAATGGGATGCATCCCTAACTTTTTGAATTATGGAGGTTATCCGGCCTCTATCTGTGTATCGGTCAATGAAGAAGTTGTTCATGGAATCCCAAGAAGAGACAGGATTCTTCAGGAAGGAGATATTGTCAGCTTAGATGCTGGCTTAATCTATAAAGGGTATCATTCCGACGCAGCGAGGACCTATACCGTTGGCAAGGTAAGCGAAGAAGTACAAAGACTTCTAGACGTGACAAAACAGAGCTTTTTTGAAGGAATCAAGATGGCTAGGGCAGGCAATCATCTCTTTGATATTTCGGCAGCGATTGATGACTATATCCACCAGTTTGGATATGGGATTGTAGAGGATTTGGTAGGACATGGGATTGGAACAAGTCTCCACGAAGACCCACAGGTGCCGAATTTCCGTCAGAAGAGGCGGGGGATGAAGCTCGTACCAGGAATGACTTTAGCAGTCGAGCCGATGATTAATCTAGGAACTTTTGAAGTTGTCTGGCAAAAAGATAAGTGGACAGTGACCACCAAAGACCACAAGCCTTCTGCTCACTATGAGAATACCATATTAATCACGGACGGGGAACCGGAGATTCTGACACTTCATAGGTAATACAGGAGGGAACTTATGGTGAAAGCAGAAAAGGGAATGTTAGCAAGGTCTCTTGCCGGGCATGACCAGAACAGACTTTATATCATAATTCGGGCGGAAGAAGAATATGTATGGTTAGCAGACGGCAGACTTAGAACGCTAGAGAAGCCGAAAAAGAAAAAACGTAAGCATGTACAGATTCATCATCAAATCCCAGAACCTGTAAACAGCATCCTAAAAAGCGAGAAAACGCTTCGGGATGAAGAGATTAAGCAAGCAATTCAATCAGAGAGCCAAAGACGGCAGGAGGATAAAGATGTCAAAAGCAGATGTAATTGAAATTGAAGGAACCGTAGTGGAAAAATTGCCAAATGCCATGTTTCAGGTAGAGTTAGAGAATGGGCATAAGGTGTTAGCCCACATAAGTGGCAAGCTTCGGATGAATTTTATCCGTATTTTACCAGGTGACAAAGTGACGATTGAACTCTCCCCATACGACCTTTCCAAGGGCCGTATTATCTGGAGAGATAAATAGTCGACAAAAAAATAAAATTTATACTTGAATTCCCTGGGGGCTTTTGGTATAATGTATGGGCATGATTTTGGGGACTTGCGCCCCTGGGAAGGATACGATGAAAGGAGGACTTTACAATGAAGGTTAGGTCATCGGTGAAACCTATTTGCGAAAAGTGCAAAATCATCAGGAGAAAAGGTAGTATCAGAGTAATCTGTGAAAATCCAAAACACAAACAGAGACAAGGCTGATGTTTTGAAAAATCAGTGCTTGTAGCTCTTTCATATATGCGGCTGCAGTTGAGACGCACGGGTGTGTGGGACAACTGATATATATAAAAGACTGAGAGTGGACGATTATTCATAAGAGTGGATGTTACCTGAAACCGGGAAGGATTCATGGCATTGCCATAAGTACCGGAAAGAATGGGTATTTACCCATTTGGGCACCTGGATGGAATCCATCATCCGTTGCTTCATTTAGGAAAATATTGTAGTAGAAGATGGAGGAATAATCACAATGGCTCGTATTGCTGGTGTAGATTTACCAAGAGAAAAACGTATTGAGATCGGGTTGACTTACATCTATGGTATCGGTAGAGCAAGTGCTACCCGTATCCTTGCAGAGGCAGGGGTAAGCCCGGATACTCGTGTGAGAGACTTGACCGATGAGGAGGTCAAGAAAATCAGTGCGGTAATCGATGCAACGCAGACCGTAGAAGGTGATCTGAAGAGACAGATTGCTATGGATATCAAGAGACTTCAGGAGATTGGATGCTACAGAGGCGTTCGTCATCGTAAAGGTCTTCCGGTTCGTGGTCAGAAGACAAAGACCAATGCAAGAACCAGAAAAGGTCCAAGAAAAACCGTTGCAAACAAGAAAAAATAATCATTAGAAAATATCGAATTTATCAGTTGAAGAAAGTAGGTTAGTTTAAACATGGCTAAAGTTACGAAGAAAGTGACAAAAAAGCGCGTAAAGAAAAACGTTGAACGCGGACAGGCACATATCCAGTCATCTTTTAATAATACCATCGTTACCCTGACAGATGCAGAGGGTAACGCACTGAGCTGGGCAAGTGCTGGTGGTCTTGGTTTTAGAGGTTCAAGGAAATCTACTCCGTATGCAGCACAGATGGCTGCTGAGACTGCTACCAAAGCAGCTCTGATTCACGGCTTAAAGACGGTAGATGTATTTGTAAAAGGACCTGGTTCAGGAAGAGAAGCTGCAATCCGTGCACTGCAGGCATGCGGTCTTGAGGTAATCAGCATTACTGATGTGACTCCGGTGCCGCATAACGGTTGTCGTCCACCAAAACGTAGAAGAGTCTAATCAGGAGGGTATGAAAGATGGCAATTAACAGAACACCAGTTCTTAAAAGGTGCAGGTCTTTGGATCTGGACCCAATATATTTGGGAATCGCAAAGAAATCCAAGAGAAAAAATCAGCGTGCAAACAAGAAGATTTCAGAGTATGGTCTTCAGCTTCGCGAGAAACAGAAAGCGAAATTTATCTATGGCGTGTTAGAGAAGCCATTCCACAATTATTATGAGAAGGCAGACCGCATGAAAGGCATGACCGGTGAGAACCTGATGATTATGCTGGAGTCTAGATTGGACAATGTTGTCTTCCGCCTTGGCTTTGCTAGAACTCGTCAGGAGGCAAGACAGATTGTAGACCACAAGCATGTGTTAGTCAATGGCAAGCAGGTCAATATCCCGTCCTATCTGGTAAAAGCTGGAGACGAGATTGAGATTAAGGAAAAATGCAAAGGTTCTGCTCGCTATAAAGCAATCGCAGAGATGACCGGTGGCAGACTGGTTCCAGAGTGGCTGGATGCAGATTTGGAGAATTTAAAAGGAATGGTCAAAGAGCTTCCGACCAGAGACATGATTGATGTACCGGTCAATGAGATGCTTATCGTCGAGTTGTATTCCAAATAATTAGCAACCGGAAGTTTCGTCACCCAGCATAGAACAGGAGGGGCTTTTAGTGGTGGTATTTAATAAACCCAAGATTGAAATTGCGGAGATTTCAGAAGATAAGACATATGGGAAGTTTGTAGTGGAACCATTGGAGAGAGGCTACGGTACGACCCTTGGCAATTCCCTGAGAAGAATCATGCTTTCTTCCCTGCCAGGCTCAGCAGTCAGCCAGGTGAAGATTGATGGTGTACTTCACGAATTCAGCTCCATCCCGGGTGTAAAAGAAGATGTGACGGAGATTATCATGAATATCAAGAGCCTGGCCATCCGCAACACCAACGAGAGCGAGGAGGCCAAGATTGCCTTTATCGATTTTGAAGGAGAAGGGGATGTCAAGGCATCCGATATTCAGTGTGACCCGGATATTGAGATTCTGAATCCAGATGTTGTGATTGCGCATATGAATGGCGGCGCTGACAGCAAGCTCTATATGGAACTGACCATTACAAAGGGCAGAGGCTATGTCAGTGCGGACAAGAACAAGAATGACGAACTGCCAATCGGCGTAATCGCTGTGGATTCCATCTATACTCCGGTAGAGAGGGTGAACCTGACGGTTGAGAATACCCGTGTTGGCCAGATTACCGATTATGATAAGCTGACCCTGGATGTGATTACTAATGGAACACTGGCTCCTGACGAAGCTGTTAGCTTGGCAGCGAAAGTGCTAAGCGAGCATCTAAGCCTCTTTATCGACCTCTCCGAGAATGCCAAATCCGCAGAGATTATGGTAGAGACCGAGAGCGACGAGAAAGAAAAAGTGCTTGAGATGAATATTGACGAGCTGGAGCTCTCAGTGCGCTCCTATAATTGTCTGAAGAGAGCCGGTATCAATACCGTAGAAGAGCTGTGCAACCGCACGCCAGAGGATATGATGAAGGTTCGTAATCTGGGCCGCAAATCCTTAGAGGAAGTGCTTGCTAAGCTAAAAGAACTCGGTCTGGAGTTAAATCAGAGCGAGGATAGTTGAAGCCAGACCCTTAGTCAGTAAGACCGAAGAAGCATGGCTTAGGGCGCAACGAATGGAGGAAATCAAATGGCAGGTTATAGAAAATTAAGCAGAACTGCTTCTCAGAGAAAGGCTCTTTTAAGAAGCCAGGTAACTGCTCTGTTATTAAATGGCAGAATTATTACAACAGAAGCAAAGGCAAAAGAGGTACGTAAGATTGCAGAGCATCTGATTGCACTTGGCGTCAAAGAGAAGGACAACTTTGAGACTGTAAAAGTGACTGCAAAGGTTGCACGCAAAGACAGCGACGGCAAGAGAGTGAAAGAAGTTGTAAACGGCAAGAAAGTGACCGTATACGATGAGGTGGAGAAGGAGATTAAAAAAGACCTTCCTACCAGACTTCATGCCAGAAGAGAGATGCTGAAAGTGCTCTATCCGGTAAAGACCCGGGTAGAGGGCAAGAAAAAGACCAAAGAAGTAGATATGGTTGCAAAGATTTTCGATGAGATTGCACCTAAATACGTCAACAGAAATGGCGGCTTTACCCGTATCGTAAAGATTGGACAGAGAAAAGGCGATGCTGCTATGGAAGTTGTATTAGAGTTAGTATAGAATAAGATAGAACCCCCCGGACAGACGTAAGGTCTGCTCGTGGGGTTTTCTTTATACAGGAGGTAGAAAAAATGTTAAATGAACAAATGTTCGAATATGGAAGCAAAAGTTCTGTGATTCGGGAGTTGTTTGCGTATGGACTAGAGAGAAAGAAGATAGTTGGAGAAGACAAGGTCTACGACTTCAGTATTGGAAATCCCAGTATTCCGGCACCTTCTAATATAAAAAAAGCCCTTCTAGAGCTCCTAGAAGAACCTGCAGAGACGTTACATGGATATTCTCCGGCGGCAGGAGACCCAGAGGTTAGAAAGTGCCTTTCTGAGTCTGTCAACAGGCGTTTTGGCACTGCTTATACGGCTGATAATTTCTATATGACCGTGGGAGCAGCGGCAGCTTTAAGTATTAGTATTCAGGCTGTGACAAATCCAGAAGACGAGTGGATTACCTTTGCTCCGTTTTTTCCTGAATACAGAGTGTGGGTGGAACAGGCGAAGGCAAAGCTTTTAGTGGTACCGGCAGAGACTGAGAACTTTCAGATATATTTTGAAGAATTAAAGAAGCTGCTAAGTCCCAAGACAAAAGGAATTATTATTAATTCTCCCAACAATCCAAGCGGTGTTGTCTATTCAGAGGAGACCATAAAAAGATTGGCCGCGCTTTTAGAGGAGAAGCAAAAAGAATATGGAACAACTATCTATCTGATTAGCGACGAGCCCTATCGCGAGATTGTCTATGATAACATCGAAGTGCCTTATGTGCCAAAATATTATCCTAATACGATGGTGTGCTATTCCTACAGTAAGTCGTTGTCCCTGCCAGGAGAGCGTATTGGGTATATTCTAACGCCTGATGAAGTAGATGAGAGCCAGAGGCTTCGGGCTGCCATTGCGGGAGCAGGACGGGCTTTAGGCTATGTCTGTGCCCCTGTTCTTTTCCAGAAAGCAATCGCCCGTTGCATCGATACGCCGACCGATATCCGGGCATATAAGAGCAACCGGGACCTTCTCTACAATGGTCTAGTCAGTCTGGGTTATGAATGTGTACGTCCGCAAGGAGCTTTCTACCTCTTTGTAAAGTCTCCTGAGCCGGATGCGTATGCTTTCTCAGAGCGTGCCAAGAAATATGACTTGCTTATTGTTCCAAGTGATAGCTTTGGCTGTGCTGGCTATGTCAGAATTTCCTACTGTGTCTCAAAAAAGACCATCAAAGATGCACTTCCTGTATTTGCCCAGTTAATAAAAGAATATCAGTAACTATTTAATAAAGGCAAGGCTATCACATTTTGTAGCCTTGCCTTTATCACAATATAATCCGTTTTATTCTTACATGGTCTCTGGCTCTTGATACTCTACGTCAAAAGTCTCAGCACTTACCTTTTTCATCACCTGTGGTTCAATCGGTCTGTCTGAATAATCCGTATCCACCTGTGCGATTCGATTTACCACATCCATTCCTTCAATTACTTTTCCAAATGCTGCATAAGCGCCGTCTAAATGTGGAGAAACTTTATGCATAATAAAGAACTGGCTTCCTGCGCTGTCAGGCATCATCGAGCGTGCCATGGAGAGAACACCTTTTGTATGTTTTAAATCATTTTTAAAGCCATTCTGAGTAAATTCTCCTTTAATAGAATATCCAGGGTCGCCCATACCTGTACCATTTGGGCAGCCGCCCTGAATCATAAAGCCTTCAATAACGCGGTGAAAAATCAGACCATTATAAAAGCCTTTGTTGACCAGGCTTAAAAAATTATTGACGGTGTTGGGTGCGATTTCTGGATAGAGCTCTGCTTTGATAATGCTTCCATCTTCCATTTCAAATGTTACAACTGGATTTTGTGCCATGATAGTTCTCCTTTTTTGTTAATATGTGTTTATTTTAACGGATAATAGGGGATTCGTAAAGGGAAAATTTTTTGATGTAGGTGACACCCGACACCAAAAAAAACGTGGCAGGATTGATGGAATTCTTTTTTTAAAACTTCAGGGGCAGATATGACTTATATAAGCCATATCTGCCCCTGTTTAGGGTTATCTATTTCTTTTTCATACAAATATGCAGTAGAATGGTTGCACAAAAAATCAGAAACAAGCAGGTGGATGGTATGGTTCGCCTTGCGGAAAGGAGGGTAAATGAACAATATTTTTGGATACATTCGGGTCAGCAGTCGTGACCAGAACGAGACTCGTCAGTTGCTTGCGTTACAGGAGCTGCATATTCCAAGGAAAAACATTTTTGTGGATAAGCAGTCAGGCAAGGACTTCAAGCGACCGCAATACAAAAAACTGGTGAGGAAACTAAAAAAGGACGATATCCTGTACATTAAGAACATCGACCGTCTGGGGCGTAATTATGCAGAAATTTTGGAACAATGGCGTATCCTGACTAAGGATAAGGGCATTGACATTATAGTGCTGGATATGCCATTACTGGACACACGTCGGGATAAAGACCTGATGGGGACGTTTTTAAGCGACATTGTTTTACAGGTACTGTCTTTTGTTGCAGAGAACGAGCGTGCCAACATCCATCAGCGTCAGGCTGAAGGCATAGCAGCGGCAAAAGCCAGAGGTGTCCGTTTCGGCAGACCGCCCAGTTCCTTACCGGAGGGCTTCCATGATGCATACCAACGCTGGAAAGCCGGAAAGATTACCGGAACGGCGGCAGCAAAAGAATGTGGAATGCCGCTTGCTACTTTCCGTTACCGGGCAGAAATTTACGAAAAAACGACGTTATTGTAAACGGTTGTTTTTACAAGAATGTGTACTTTTCTGTAAATTACTTACCTTAAAAGTACTTTTTCCATTCTATCACAAAAGCACATCTATTCCAACATAAAATAGCATTTTTCAAGGAAAAAATTCTCATTACAGAAAAGTACACATTTTTGCTGATTGAAGAAGCTAGATATATTTGAGGGAGGATGTTAATGAAAAAAGATAGAGTGGATATTTATTTTATCCGAACAATTTTGTTTTCTTTGATAGCTGCTGGAATCACTTTCGGATACTTTATTATGAAAGATAAAGGTTTTTTTATAGTTGTTGATGATTTTAATGCACAACAATTACCATTTGCAACAGCCGTGTGGAACATGCTTCATTCAGGTGATGCCGGAGAATGGAGCTGGAATATAGACTTGGGTTCGTCTTTTATAAACACATTTAGTTTTTATAATCTTGGAAGTCCTTTTATTTGGTTGAGCCTTTTAGCTCCCAGAGGAGTTTTTCCGTACCTTGCCGGATTTCTCTACATCGTCAAATATGTGACAGCAGCAGCGACAGCATATCTTTATCTAAGATTATTTCTTGATAAACGTCAATGGGGTGTGATAGGTGCACTTCTTTATGCTTTTTCGGGATATCAAACAACGAATCTGGAATTTTTTCATTTCCATGACGTTGTAGCGTTATTTCCACTTTTATTATTGGGACTTGAATTGGCAATGAAGGACAAAAAATATCGTCTCTTTTTTGTATTGACAATTTTTATTAATTGCCTATTAAATTATTTCTTTTTTGTTGGAGAAGTGGTTTTTCTTATAATTTATTATTTGATAAGATATAGAGAACTGCCAATACGACAATTTGTTTCTGGGATTTTGTCATGCATACTATGCGGAGTTTTAGGAGTTGGGATGGCAGCAATTTTGCTTTTTCCTAATATTTTATATGTTTTGGGAAACTCCCGTAGTCAAAATAAGTTATATCTTGAAAATTTAGCTTATGACTCTGCTAATCTACTTCATATCATAAAAGGCTTTCTTTTTCCAGGTGAACCTATGAGAGAATTCAGTGCTATATTACAGCAGAACTGGAAATCCACGTCTGCATATCTTCCATTCTTTGGAATGTCAATGGTAATTGCGTATCTAAGAGGTGAAAAGAAAACGTGGTTACATAGACTGTTGCTAATATTAGGAGTTATTTCATTATTTCCTTTATCTGAATCGCTTTTTCTTATGTTTAGTGAGGCAAATCAACGATGGTGGTATATGTTTGTATTGGTTATGGCTGTAGCGACAACTAAAGTTTTGGAAAATAACGAAGATTATCCAGTAATAAAATCTTCACTGCTATATGGTGCTGCACTGACCATTTTCTATTTTACTGTTCGATTGGTAAAGTGGAATTCAAATGGAGATAGCGCAGTTTATAATTTAGGAAGGTTTACACTATTTTATTTGATTGCCTTGATTGGTCCGATAATATTTGTACTTTTGAAAAGATACAACAAGATGTCATATAAGGCTATATTGATGCTTACAATGTGTGGATGCATTGTTACTACAGGAATTACATTGCATTTTTATCGCAGTGCCAACAATAATTTAGAGGGATATAGAGAACATTTTGAAGCGGGATTGCAATTAAAAACGCTTAATGATCAATATCGCTACAATACCAGCAATAATGAGATGATAATCAATGGGGATGCTTCGGGAATTGGTGTATTCTGTAGTACAATAGAAAATTCCTCAAGAAAATTTAATGCTCTATTTGGTCATTATTCTGGAAACTCGACACAGGATAGATATAGTGTACCAGGACTGGCAGAACTTTTAGGTGGGAAATATGAAATTACAAGAGATTCTGGTGACAAAGAAATATTGGATTCTGTTACAGGACGAAATGCGATTTTTTACATTACAGAGAAAAGTGCCTGTCCTATAGGTTTTGCAGTGGATTATATATTAACAGAAGAAGAATTCATGGCGATACCTCAAGAGCAAAAGGCATTGACTTTAATGCAGGCTGCGATTGTTGATGAAAGCAAATTAGATGAGTTGGAAAATATTGCCACCTATGTGATGGACAAAAGCCTTGATTATGAAGATGGTATAGATTCTTTGATTGAAAGAACAATTACTAATAAGGTTAATGAATTTCAGAGGGACAGCCATGGATTTAAATGTACGACATCCTATACTAAGAACCGACTGCTATATTTTACGGTTCCTTGGAGTGAGGGATGGAAGGTAACAATAGATAAAACAGATGCTGAGGTAATGGAATCAGGTGGAATGATAGCACTAATTGTACCAGCGGGAGAACATCAGGTGGAGTTTTCCTATCATACTCCAGGCTTTCAAATGGGTATTTTAGTGTCAGCGATTTCATTTTGTATTTTTATTGTATTTATAGTGCTCAATATGAAAACAAAGAAAAAGGGAACGAGTAAATGAAGAAGCCAACGTTATATATTGTCATTCCATGTTACAATGAGGAAAAAGTTTTACCAATCACATCGAAACTGTTTCTAGATGAATTGCAGGTGCTCATTGTTGATGGTAAAATCAGCCCAAGCAGTAAAATTCTTTTTGTGAATGACGGAAGCCGAGACAGTACATGGGATATTATTGTAAACTTATCAAAAGCAAATAGGCATTTTTCTGGAATTAGCCAAAGCAGAAACCGTGGGCATCAGAATGCGGTGTTAGCAGGACTAATGGATTCCAGAGATAAATGTGATATAACCATATCCGTTGATTGCGATGGTCAGGATGACATTGCTGTGATGGGAGTAATGGTCGAGCAATATCTAAAAGGATATGAAGTTGTCTATGGTGTGAGAAATAAAAGGGATACAGATACATTCTTTAAACGATTTACTGCGGAGAGCTTTTATAAACTTCTAAATGTAATGGGTGCAGAGGTAGTATTTAACCATGCGGATTATCGGCTGATTTCATCAAGAGTATTGGATGAATTTTCAGAGTTTAAAGAGGTAAATCTATTTTTAAGAGGTATGATACCACTAGTTGGTTTCAAGAGTACAAGTGTTTATTATGAGAGACATGAGCGAATTGCGGGCGAGAGCCATTATCCATTGAGTAAGATGTTAGCATTGGCATTTGATGGAATTACAAGTCTCAGCATTAAACCTCTAAGTTTGATCACTTGCTTGGGACTTGTTGTATCTATTGTCAGTTTTATTGGAGTGCTATATGCCGTGATTGCGTATTTCAGAGGTAATGCAGTTTCCGGTTGGGCAAGCATGATATGTATTATGTGTGCACTTGGCGGAATACAGCTGATTAGTCTTGGGGTGATTGGTCAATACATTGGGAAAATCTACATGGAAACCAAACACAGACCACGATATATTATCAGCGAACGTACTGATGATTTGAAAGAATAACGACACAAGATTCGCACTGCATAATAAAATAATAAACAAAACAAAGGGTGATGTCAGGAAATAACGATTTATGCACTTCAGAGGGTCTAGAAGGAATATCCTCTCCCTCTGCCTTGCGTCACTTCTAAAGTCATTTCTTTTGAACAAACTATCTAGGGCAGCTTCTGCCCAGTCAAACCCGAAAGTAAAGCTACACTATCTAAAGCCATATACACACTTGACGCCTACCTTTCTTCGCGTTAAGATATTCAGGAAAGTCTGAGGTATTACTATGTCAACATTTCTTGAACTTGACCCTTTCTTTGCTAAACGAGATATTTCTCGTAAGTCTGGTCAGCCTGTTGAGATTGCAAGAACGAAGAGGCTTCTTATCCGTGAGACGGTTCTTAGGGATGTTCCAGAGCTTTATCAGATATGGCAGCATCCATCGGTGAAAGCTTATGTGCAGCCTATGCAGCCAACCTTAGAAGAAGAGATAGACTTTATGGAAGCTTATATTCGTTATGCTTATTCTTTCTATGATTTTGGGCTTTGGAGTGTGTTAGAGCTGGAAAGTGAAGACGTTATAGGAAGAATTGGTTTGTCCGTCTCAGAGCATCTTGAGGATGCGGTGGAGTTGGGTTATATGATTGCTCCTAAGTGTCAGAGAAAAGGATATGCCATAGAGAGTGGAGAGGCAGTCTTAAAGTATGCTTCACAGGTGCTGGATTTGCCAGAGATTCATCTTTTGTCAGATGCAGAAAATGTTGCGTCTTTAAAGACGGCCAGAGCACTTGGATTTGTAGAGTGCGAAGAGAAATACATACAGTATAGAAAAGTCATACATATGATATGGAAGGAGAACCGATGATGCAGCAGAGACTGAAAAATATATGGGTGGTGGCAGTTTTGGCCAATATATGCTGTGCACTTTGGGGAAGTGCATTTCCCTGTGTGAAGACAGGGTATGAATGGCTTGACATCCATAGTGTCTCTGAACAGATAGTGTTTGCCGGTATTCGTTTTACGCTGGCAGGTGTGCAGTTGTTGGTGCTCTATGGATTGCTCCATCAGAGAATCTGTTGGCTTAACAAGGAATTATTTCCTAAAGTCTTTCGGCTTGGGATGGTGCAGACGTTTGTGCAGTATTTGTTTTTCTATATTGGAGTCTCCCATGTGACGGGGGTAAAAGGCTCGATTATCAATTCGGCAAATTCTTTTTTTATTATTTTATTGGCGCATTTTCTGGTGAAAGGGGAGCGGTTGAACCGTAAGAAAATCATTGGCTGTCTGTGTGGAGTGGCTGGAGTGATTGCTGTGAATCTGGGGGGAGATTTTAGTGGAAGTATGTCTTTGACAGGAGAGGGTTTTATCTTGTGTGCGAGTCTGGCTTATGCGCTGGCATCTATTTTGGCAAAAGGGATTAGTCAGGGACAGGACCCGCTTGTGATTACTTGTTATAATTTTTTGATGGGTGGAAGTCTTCTTCTGCTTGCCGGACTTTTGATGGGTGGAAGGATACCTTCTTTTGATGGAAAAAGTCTGTTGCTGTTATTTTACATGGGGATAATATCAGCGGGGGCTTTTAGTATCTGGACGCTTTTGTTAAAATATAATCAAGTGGGAAGTGTGGCAATCTTTGGATTTATGATTCCGGTGTATGGCTGTCTGTTTTCCAGCCTGTTTTTACAGGAGACGCTGTTAAAGCCAGGGAATCTAGCAGCACTTTTTTTAGTGTGTGCTGGTATTATTATAGTAAACTATACACCGAAAAAGCACAAGGATTCTTGAAATTTTAAAAATACATGCTATAATCTGTTAGAAATGACAGAAGGTATTGGCTGGCAGAGGATGAAGGAGTAGAGTATGATACGAGCAGAGAAGCTCACATTTGATTATGAGAGGCTGGATGAAGAAGGCCGCGTAGAGTCGATAAAAAGAGCCGTAGACCATGTGGACTTGCAGATTCAAGCAGGAGAATTTATTGCTATCTTAGGACACAATGGTTCTGGCAAATCCACACTTGCAAAGCATATCAATGCGATTTTGACCCCGACAGAGGGGACGCTTTTTGTGGATGGTATGGATACAAAGGATGAGGAGAAGCTCTGGAGCATCAGACAAGATGCGGGGATGGTCTTTCAGAATCCTGACAATCAGATTATCGGGACAGTGGTGGAAGAAGATGTGGGATTTGGCCCGGAGAATCTTGGAGTACCAACGGATGAGATATGGAAACGCGTAGAGGAGAGCCTTAGTGCAGTGGGGATGTTAAAATATCGACATCATTCACCAAACCGGCTTTCAGGTGGGCAGAAGCAGCGTGTGGCGATTGCCGGCGTGATGGCGATGCATCCAAGGTGTATTGTATTAGATGAGCCTACAGCGATGTTAGACCCTAACGGACGGGCAAGTGTGATTCGCACAGCCCAGAAATTAAACCGTGAAGAGGGCATTACAATTATTCTGATTACACACTATATGGAAGAAGTGGTGGAGGCGGACCATGTGTTTGTGATGGACGATGGGAAAGTGGTGATGCAGGGGACTCCTAGAGAGATTTTCTCTAAG